>JAABUU010000374.1_pt1 | contig 104708 bp, 101 predicted proteins | sample 5559301 | NCBI WGS metagenome assembly JAABUU01 (sample SAMN10711884, study PRJNA513360) | rock metagenome | isolation source: Antarctica rocks | place: Antarctica: Victoria Land, Richard Nunatak white | reverse complement strand
GCTACAGCTACTTCCAACTCAGCCTGCACTATCTCACTCGCCTGCTCGCCCTGGACTGTCCCATCCACTGCTCCCTTCACTTTCGGCCCGAGCCGCGGGCTCCTCTAAAACTGTCATGAAGTCAGCGCTGCCAGCAGGGTGGGGGGCGCGAATCCGTTGGTTCCGCTGCCGTCGTCATCAATAATCGTTGCCAGGTGCCCGAACACGCGCTCGGGATGCCCTTCCTGCAGCTCCAGCTCGGCCAGAAGACTGCGTGCCGTGACCTCGCCCCGGCGGTACTCGAAGCGCAGAGCGATGCCGAGCGCCTCCTCCAACAGGGAACGCGCCTCACTCCACCGTCCCTGGTTTAGATCGAGTTGGGCCAGGGTATGCAGGGGCGTCACCGCCTGACGGGTGGGCGGCAACTCTCGTGTGAGTCGGACGGCCCTTTCCAGACACACGCGGGCTTCGGCGTGTTCGCCCAGGACCGTCTGCATAACCCCGAGTGTGGCGGCGGCGAATGCGATTTTCAATGGATTGCCAAGTTGTTCGGCTGTGGCGAGCGCCCGAGCTGCATAGGAGCGCGCTCGCCGCTCCTCTCCGGTGGAATGGTACGAGGTAGCGAGGTTGATGAGCGCAACATTGAGGACCGCGTAATTACGGGTACGCTCAGTGATTTCGAGGATCGATTCCACCAGCCGCCGTCCCTCTGAGTGCGACTCCAGCACCATGTGGGCCGTGCCGCGTGTCATTTCGATTGCCGCCAGACTCAGGTCATCACCGGCTGCCCGCGCGAGCTGTGCCCCGCGGACGCCGATCTCGATGCACTCGTCCGTTCGCCCAGCGTCAAAAAGCAAGGTCACGTAGGCCCCATACAAGGACGCCAGCTCCTGGGATGCCTCCTGAGGAAGCAGCGCCATCGCTGCCCGCACCACCACCAGTCCATCGGATGCCGTGCCCCGTCCGGAATGGACCAACCCGATTTCGACCGCGGCCCGTGCCTCGCCCCGCACATCCTCCCGGCGCCTGCAGATCTCCACCGATGTTCCGAGCAGCCGCAGCGCCTCGTCAAACCGTGCGGTAGTGCGGAAGACCTGCCCGAGTTTCCGCTGAAGGCGAGCTCGCACCTCGTCAACCTCGACCAGATCAAGCGCGTGCGTGTAACGGGTTTCCGCCTCGGCATGGGCAAAGACCGCAAGTGCGCGATCGCCGGCCTTCTCCAGATAGTGGGTCGCCTTGGCACGCTCTCCGCCAGCAACAAAATGGCGGGCCAGGGCGTCGACATCATTGCTGCCTTCCGTCTCCAGAGTGGTAGCAATGCGAAGGTGCAGGTAGGCACGCCGGTGGTGAGATATCTCACCGTAGGCGACCTCGCGCAGCAGCGGATGGGAGAAGGCAAAGCCGGTAGCGCGCTCCTCCAGCACATGCTCCGCCAGAGTGGCGTCCAGCGCGTCGAGCAGCACCGCGTCCCCGAGTTCCGTGGCCCCGCGCAGCACCGAGAACGGTGTCTCTATCCCGGCGGTCGCCACCGTTGAAAGCACCTGCCTCGCGTGCTCGCCAAGCCGGGCAGCGCGCACCATGAAGAGATCTCGCACCTTGCGCGGCACCACCAGCTCTCGATCCGGCAGCGACCACCGACGGCCACGCCGCGTCAGGCCAAGCGCCTGAAGCGTCTCAACCAGTTCATGAACGAACAGCGCATTGCCCAACGAGAGGTCATAAACGCGCTCCAGCAGCACTTTGTCGGGCAGCGCACCGGGCAACAGTGAGGCGGTGAGACGGTCGCAATCCTCCCGTGCCAGGCGTAGAAGATCGACTGAACTCGACAGACGGTCCTGGGCGAGGCGAGCCCGTACGCTCTCGAGGTTCGCATCCGCGGTCGTTTCCTCGTACCGGTGAGTCGCGACGATGAGCCAGGCGTGGTCGGGTCCGGTGCGAGCCAGATAGTGGAGAAGCTGCAGGGTGGCCTGGTCGGCCAGGTGAAGATCGTCGAGCACCAGTAACAACGGGCCGTCGCCCGCGATTGCGTCCAGGAGTCCCGTGACGGCAGCAAAAAATCGGGGACGCTCGCTGTCAGTCGCGGGAGTGATGGGTCTCAGCTCGCCAAGCGCTCGTAGGGCAGGAACGAGACCGCCGAGGTCGGGGAACCGCTCCGCCAGCGCCTCTCGGCTGCTGATGGGTAGATTGCGGATATGCTCATCGATGGCCTCGGCGACTGGCGCATACGGCGCCTGTCCCTCCGCCTCGTAGCTTCCGCCCCAGAGTACGGCGGCGCCCTCGCCGTGCGCGCGACGCGCAAACTCCGCTGCCAGCCGCGTTTTGCCGACACCCGCCTCACCGCCAATAAAAACGATTGAGCGCCGCCCGTCCGGCGGCGAAGCCTGGAGTGGCCGAAGCTCCCGCTCGATAAGATCAAGGGAACGCTCGCGTCCGAACAGTGGCGCGTCGGGGAAGCGGCGCACGGCGGATGGCAGGGGCGCCATGCCTTCCATCGAAACCCCCGGCCGCGAGGCGTGCGAGGCGATCTCGCCATAGAGCGCCTCCGTTCCCGGATCCGGCTCGACGCCCAGTTCGCCGGCCAGCGCCTCCCGGCATCGCTGGTACTGACGCAGCGCTTCATGTCTGCTGCCGGAGAGTACCGCCAGCTTCATCAGCCGTCGGTGAACGTCCTCGTCTGTCGCGTCCCGCGCGAGCACTGCACGCAGACGCTCCGCGGCAGCGCCGTACCGCCCCTGCTGCTGTAACAGGTCGGCCAGCCCACTCTGCAACCGGTCGTGGAGCGCAGCCAGCGCGGCTCGTTTCGGCTCCGCCCACTCGGCGTAGCGATCCTCGGGAAACAGGTCTCCCGAATACAGCGCCAGGGCCGCCTCATACGCCTGCTCGTCGCCACCTTCCAGCGCCACCTGGGCCAAGGCCTCCAATTCCACCGCATCAATCCAGACGGGGCCGGTCAACGCCACCATGCCCTGGTGGTGATCGAGGTAGCTCGACGGGGCGCGTGGTGGAAGGTCCGGCTCGAGGGCCTTACGCGCAAACATCAGCGCCTTCCGCAAACTGGCGTCGGCCGAGCCGGGAGTGAGGTCCGGCCAGAGGAACTCTTGCGCCAGCTCGGCATGCATCCGGCGCTGCGGCTGGACTGCCAGCAGCTTCACCAGCGAACGAGCGGTTGGCCGGCTCCAGGCGCTATCCGCAATGGCCACGCCGTCGCGTTCGGCTCGAAAGCCGCCCAGCAGGTGAAGTCGCAACATCGCCATGGTACGCTTCTCCCTCTCTCGGACTGCGTGACCGAATCACCGCCCACTCGTCGCAATTATCCTCGAATCGGTCCGAACCGTCAACTGTCCCGATGCGTGCACTCAAAAGCATTCGAATTCGGGAACAAGATGGGAACACGCGTTCTGTACGCTGTGTCTTGCAACTACCACATAGGAGGAGCGCAGATGGAGCGAGCAGATGACTGGGGCGAGGCCGTGCGGCCACACTACATCGTCGATGCCGGCGGCGAGGAATGGCCGGTGGTGCGGCGGTCGATCGAGCGGCGCATGGATGGACTCGCCGTTGGCGATTTACTGGAGGTGATTTCCGGTCAGCGACGCAACCGCGCCGATATTCCGACCTGGTGTTTCCTGGTCGGTCACGATCTGGTGCGTCTCCTGGCGACCGAATCGACAACCTGGTTCTGGATCAGAAAGGCGCCGGAGCGATGACCTGGGCCCGGCAGCGGATAGGCACAGTACATCTTTATCACAGCAGTAACACTCTCAAACGCCTCAGAAAGGAACACCCCATGAAACGATCCCTGCGTATCCCAACCTGGTTATCGATTGTCGCCGCCCTCAGCATGGTGGGCTGGAGCAGCCCAGCGTCCCGAGCCGCACTCGCTGCCGGAGCACCGCGGTCGGCTCAAGCCCATTACACCACGCCGCCCCTGAGCGCCTCGCCAGGCACCATGTCTCGGGCGCAGCCGCTGAACTTTGAGCTGAATCAGGGACAGTTTAGCTCGCACGTTCACTTCGTGACCCGCTCCGCCGGGTACGTCGTGTCCTTCACCGGGAGTGGCGCCGATTTCAGCCTGCGCGCGCCGTCCGCTCCCATGGTCCAGATCGGGCTGCATCTGGTCGGCGCTAACCCCCATCCCTCGATCACTGGGCGGCAGCGGCTGGCTGGCATCGTGAACTACTACGTGGGCAACGATCCGAGCCGCTGGCAGGTCGGCGTCCCGACTTTCGCACAGGTCGTCTACCACAATGTCTATCCCCGCACCGACCTGGTCTTCTACCACCGCGGAGGCCAGCTCGAATATGACTGGGTGCTCCATCCCGGCGCCGATCCGCGACGCATCGCACTGGCGATCTCCGGGTCTAGCGCGCCGCGAATCGATGGCGCTGGTACGTTGACCTTGGTGTCGCACGGGGCGGCCCTGACCCAGCGCGCACCGCGGATCTATCAGTGGGCCGCCGGCGTCCGGCGGGTTGTCGGCGGGCGGTATGTCCTGACCGGGCGGGAGCAGGTCCACGTTCAGCTTGGCGCCTACGATCCAGCCCGGACCGTGATCATCGATCCCATTGTGGAGTATTCGACCTACGAGAGCGGTTCCGGCGGGAATGATGCCGCCGCGATCACCACCGACACCGCCAACGGCGTGTACGTTACCGGCGACACCATTTCCTCCAGCCTGCCAAATGAGACCAACTGCTGCAACTCCACCTACGTGAGCAAGCTGGATGCTACCACCGGCGCGATTCTCTGGTCCACCTACGTCGGCGGCACCGGGAATAATCACGCCTACGCCATCGGCACCGACAACGCGGGCAGCGTCTACCAGGGCGGCAGCACCTCCGCGACCGATTTCCCGAAGGCGAACAACTCGTGCGTACTCTTCTACGGACTCTGTTCCGAGGCGTTCGTCGCCAAGCTGAACAGCGCGACCGGCGTCCTAACGCTGTCGACCTACCTTGGGGGTACCAATAATGACAGAGTGAACGGCATGGTGCTGGATTCCGCCGGAACAATCTACGTCACCGGTCAAACGGGATCCAGCGACTTTCGGGGCGCCATTAACAATTGTCCCGGAGTCTGCTATGCGGCGTTTGTCGCCAAGCTGAGTAGCGCCACTCTGAGCCTCGGCTACGCAGAGTTCATCGGCGGCAGTACCGACAACTCCGGCAACGGCATCGCGCTGGACAGCAACGGCACACTTTATATCACCGGCACCACCAATTCCAGCGATTTCCCCAAAGCCACCAACTCGTGCGCAACCCAGTGCAACGCCGCCTTCGCGGCCGCGCTGACCGCATCGAGCGGGTCGCTGCTCTGGAGCACCTACGTGGGCGGGACCGACGGCAAGAACGGCGTCTTCGGCAACGGGATCGCCGTCCGCGGCGGCCGAGTCTACATCGCCGGCCAAACCCAGGACAGCTCGCTACCCGTCGCCACCAATAGCTGCACCAATACCCAGACCAACAACAACAACCTCTGCGGCAATGCCTTCCTCACGGGAATGAGCGCCTCAACCGGCGTCCTCGCCTTCTCCACCTACGTGGGTGGGACCAGCCTCGCCATGGCACACGCCGTGGTGGCCGATGATGCCGGCGTGTTCATCGCCGGTTACGCCGAGGGCGCCACCCTCCCGGCCCAGACAAATAGCTGCACGGTCTATCAGCCCACCGGTCAATGTAGCTATGCAGACGCCTTCGTGAGCCGCATCGACGGCGTCTCCGGCCAGGTGCTGGCCAGCACCTTCGTCGGTGGCAGCCTGACCGACGAAGCGTTCGGTATCGCCACGGACCAGAACGGCCAGCTCTACATTGCCGGCAACACCGTCTCCACCGACCTACCGAAGAAGACCAATTCCTGCGGCGGCAACTGCTCTCGCGACGCCTTCGTGATGCGGCTCAGTCCGGCCTCGGTGCTGGCCGGCAACACGGGGACCACCAACGATCCCAAGCAGTCGGCTCTGGCCACCACCGGCGGCACCGGCCCCGGCACAGCTGGTAGCCTCACCGCCACGGCCTCCGGCGGCACCGGCACGGTGAACGTGACCATCTACGACACCAACCCGGTGAACGCGCCACCCTTCGCCAACGCCAGCGGCTACATCGACGTCCGCGTCTCCGCTGGCAACAGCTTCACCCAGGTCCAGATCCAGGACTGCACGCCAGCCAACGGCCGCCAACTCTTCTGGTTCGACGGCAACACCTGGAGCACGGTGGGCAACCAGACCTTCGACCCTAAGTCCGGCTGTATCTCAGCTACCATCGATGCCGGCAGCGCACCCAGCATCGCCCAGCTGACCGGCACCGTCTTCGCCACTGGTACAAGCAGTGCGCCGACGGCTGCCCGGGTCTCTCGCTTCTCGGCACAGCACGAAGCCGGCACCGTGACCTTCCGCTGGCACGTGGTCAGCAACGCCGATATCACCGGCTTCAATCTCCTGGCCGCCCAGCACCGGCTGAACGCGCGGGTCATCGCGGTCCACGCCTCACGCGGCTACCGGTATCAGTCCCACTGGAGTGGCGCTGGCCGCTACAGCCTGCAAGTGCTGCTCCGAAACGGAGGGATGCTGATCGTCCCAGCCCGCTAAGCCACGCAGCACGTGGGCGGAGGCCCGCCTCACCCCGCTTCGCCGTGGTGGGGCAGGCCTCCGCCGTGACGTCAACTGAACCGAAGACACCCCAGTCCCGCTGCGCGCCGTGGCTGGACCGGAGGCCAGTGGGCGGGAACGGCGGCTAGGCAAGGAATCCATTCCTGGCGGGCTGCACGACGGAGACTCAACGCTGCATATTTGCCCACATCGTTCCGGCGGATTCCGCGGGAACATTTTGGGAATATCGCTCTGATAGAGTGATCGTCACGAGGCCCGGATCGAGCAAACAGATAACAGGGACGAGGAGAGTAGATGAGGGAGGGGCGTTGTCGGATAACCGCTCATCACGAGAGAAAACATAACCAGCACCTGCACGGCACACCCATATCACAAGACAGAAAGGCATGATCGTGTTTCAAATCTTCAAGCGATTATCCATCACACTCCTCGCCGGCATGATGCTGGCGCCGTTCGGAACGGCACACGCCGCCCGGAGTGCGGTTCACTCCAGCCAGACGGCAAGCACGATTGATCCCGCGGCACTCCGTATCCCCGACACAACCTTTGCTCCCGCCGTTCTTAACCCGCAGGCTGACTCCGTCCTAACAACCGCCACCCTTGACACAGGTAAATTCTTCACATATTTCCATCCTAACGGGTACGCTGCTTTGGGTCGTGTCAATGGCTATTACGAAGCCGCTGGTTGGACCCCCACCGGGTCTGACCCCATTATCTTCCGTTACCTCGCTAGTATTTACCCCAGCAGTCAGGCGGCATCCACCGCGTTCGACGCCTTGACAATCTTCTTCACAGGGACGCTGAGAGCGACCTTCGGCGCGTGCGGTTCCGAGACCCATGTTGCCGCCACATGTAATGACGCCCGGGTGGGATTTAGCAACGGGACGGACTTGTACTTCCGGGAAGTTCAGGTGAGTGTATGCGTTAGCGAAATCGCAAACGAGGTCTCGACCCAGGCAGAGTCGGATGCCAATGAGCCACAGATCGCGGCGACTCAAGACGCTATGACAGTCGCCGCTGTGACCGCCATGAGCAAGATGTGTAGCGCGGCGCCAGCCGTAGCGCAGCAGCCCACGTTGTCCATCAACGGGATGGGCGTCTACCACAAAGTGAAGGGCAAGGTGAAGCTGACGTCCGTCCTGAAGCTGAACGAGGGCGGCTTGTTCATCGCCTCCTACGTCGCCACCAATGCCACCGGCATCACCCCCTCCGCCGTGATCGACTTCCTCAAGGGTGGAAAGACCGTGGCCCATGCGGACATGCTGCCGGCCAAGCTGAGCGATGGCACGCCCTACTTCTATACTGCGGGCAAGTTTGCCAAAACGAAGTTTGTCGGGCATCTTACCGCCCGCGTCACGATCACCATCGGCACGGTTACCGACGTTCGGTCCATTCAGTTCACGGTGAAGAAGGGCAAGTAATTCACATGTTGTGGGGCCGCTCCCCGAAGGGCGGCCCCCTGTCTAGAAAGGACAGAACACGAAGAACTGGTTACTGAGCGGTCTGCTCCTGACGCCCCCGCTCGCCGTGGCAATTGGGGCCCTGGGGCGATCCGAGACGTCCTCTGGCATGTGTCGACTGTCCTGGAAAGGAAGACAAATGAAAAATCTCCTCCCGGCCTCCCTCGCCCTGGCGCTCGCGGCCTCGGCCTTCGCCCTGCCGCGGGGCGTGACCCACGGTACTGGCCTGGCAGCTACGGCATCGAACTGGCCGATGATCGGCAGTGACCCTGGGCAGAGTTACTTCAATTCCGCGGAGCATACGCTTAATCCGGCTCGGCTACGTCTACGCTGGAGGTTGTCGACCGCATCCACAGACTTCGTGGTGGCGAACGGTGGCGCGTATATGCTGGCATCAGCAGCTCCCGGCCAAGTCAGGCCGCGGCTGGTGGACGGCAGTACGGGAACTATCCGCCGCATCTTCCCGACTATGAGGGCGCAGTTCCCGCATGCGGATTCCCTGGCCTGGTCAGCTGGAACACTGTATGTCGGCGGCGAAGCGCTGACAGCGTTAAACGGTACGACGGGTAAGGTCCTATTCCGGGCGCGGGCGCCTCAGCAGCGATCGGGAGGGGAGTTTCAGTACGTTCTCCCTGCCCATGGAATCGTCTACACTGCACGCCCATTCGGAGGTATGCCGGTGCAGGCCGTTGCGATCGCCGGATCAACTGGACGCATCTTGTGGGCAAAGCAACCGCTGGCCACCGCGCCGGTGGTTGCGGGGGATAGGGTATTCCTGAGCGGTACGTCAGACCTCGGCGGAGCCTTTAGTGCAGGCGCGGGGACGTCGCTCTGGTCGGCGCCGGAACACAACGGCACTGGCATTGCGTGGCATGCGGGTAGTGGTCGAATCTTTCGAACGATCGAGCTGAGGAGCGAGCGCCAACCGGGGGGACAGCTCCAAACGGACGTCTATACGCGGGACGGTAGGCGGCTCTGGGGCGTCTCGCAGTTTTTGCCCAGTGCGGTGGCAGGGAATCGCGTCTACGGAATGCTCGGCGGGCCACAACAGCGCGTCCCAGCTGCTCTCGACGCGGCCACCGGACGGGTGCTGTGGGCCTATAGGGGTGGTGCTGGTTCATTCTGGTTTGGTCTAGCCGTTGCCAACAGGGTCGTGTACGCCGTCAATGGCAGCCTAGGCACCCTACACGCTATTGATGCCTTCGATGTCTCGACCGGCGCGCTCATCCGCAGGATCAAGTTGCCCGGCCACGTGGACGGGCCGAGTAACCTCGAGATCGCAGACGGCATGCTGTACGTCGGCGTGACGCAGACCAGTTCCGACGCCAGGACATCGCGCGCGCTGCTACTTGCCTACGGTAAGTAACGTAACGAAATATCGACACGCCGCGAGCCGAGACGGCTGTCTGGGAAGCCGAACGCAACGAGCGGTGTGTGACCGTGGACTGGCACGTCGCCACCCACAACGCCCGTCACACACTCAAGCATCTTTACCCGTCATACTCATCGGGACAGTCCACTACATAGAGACGAGAAGAACCGTTATCGCGGCGAGTCATGTCCTCGCCGCGATAACGGTCACCGGCACGGGATTGTGGCCTTGCCGCCGAGCGGCGTCACGAAGACTGAAAGCTGCGAATGTGCCCACATCGTCCGGGCGGAATCCGCGGGAACACTTTGGGAACATCTCCCTGATAGGATACGCGGTGAAGATGCCAGAAGGCTTCTTGAAAGGAAGATGAATGAAAAAGTTTCTCCCCGCCTCCCTTACTCTCGCGCTCGCGGCCTCGGTCCTCTCTCTGCATCGGGACGTGATCCATGCCACCGGCCTGGCAGCATCCACGCACGTTGTGCTCACCCTCACCGGCAGCAATACACACGGAGGCGCTACGTCCACCAAAAAGTTTCACGTGTCGAGGAAGTGGCAGGTCCAGTACACGCAGAACTGCAGCAGTATCGGCGTACAGCAGCCGTTCGCCGTTAGCGTGTACGACTTCACCGGTTCCAACGATGAAGCGGCAGCGATCAACGTCAGCGGCATCAAGGTACACGGGACGCACCACTTCTCGCACCCTGGGACCTACAAGCTACTTATCAGCGCCTCTTGCCCATGGCAGATCCGAGTGAGGGGCTGAGTGGTCCGTCCGGTAACCCTCACCCCGTTCAGTACTACGCCTGGCTGGTTCTCAGAATGTTTGTTTTCAGCTCATTGTCCATCCCAGTCGGCCGTACCTTGATCTGCGGAAGCAAACCTCAGATTAGACTAAACTTAGGTCATGGAACATGTGAACGTGCATGAAGCCAAGAGTCACCTTTCTCGCTTGCTGGATGGTGCGGGAGCGGTGGGGGAAATTCTAATCGCTCGGGCGGGCCTTCCGGTGGCACGGCTCTCACCGTACGAAGGGAACGACGCGCCGCGTGTGCCAGGCGTATGGCGAGGGCGAGTACATATCGCCGGCGATTTCGATCAGCTGCCGGAAGAGGTGGCCCGCGCCTTCAACGGTGAGTAGCCACCTTCCGATACGCTGAGTTCGATCCTAATGAACGCGACTACCAGACCGTCGTGCACGACCTCCGAGATGAAACCGACTGTGGATGACCGTTCTTTCGCCCTCGAAGATGACGCAATCGCTCAGTTTCAGCAACACATGCTCGCCTGGTACGACACCTTCAAACGCGACCTACCATGGCGTGGCGATCCCGATCCGTATCACATCCTGGTCAGCGAGGTCATGCTGCAGCAGACTCAGGTGGATCGAGTCATCCCCAAATACCTGGCCTTTCTTGAGCGATTCCCTTCGTTGAAGGACCTGGCCGAGGCATCGACCGGCGATGTACTGCGCCAGTGGCAGGGACTGGGCTATAACCGGCGCGCGCTCAATCTGAAGCGTGCCGCTGAAGCCGCAATGCGGGAGCATGGTGGACAGTTGCCAGGCACTATTGACCAACTCGAAACACTGCCGGGTATCGGCAGATACACGGCCCGTGCCGTGGCTTCCTTCGCCTTCGGCCTGCAGGCGCCGGTGGTAGACACCAATGTGCGACGGGTGCTGAGCGACTTCGTGGGACGGAACCTGACCGACCGTGAGACCTGGCAAGTGGCCGAGCGCGTCCTGCCGGAGGGGCGAGCTGCCGACTGGAACCAGGCGCTGATGGACTATGGCGCCCTGGTGAAGCGCGCCACGCCTCGTCGCTCCGGCAGGCCCCCTGAGCCGTTCGCCTCCACCAACCGCTTCTGGCGCGGGCGCATCGTTGAGGTCCTGGTCAAGAATCATTCCCTCCCCCTACCCGAACTCCTGGAAGCGCTGCCGTATCCCAACCGGGATGAGGAGCGGGTGCGTGGGCTGGTCTTGGCACTCCATGAGGAGGGGATGGTCGAGTACGATGTCGGACGGGATGAAGTTGGGTTACCGTCTTGACCACGGTCGACCCGTCTATATCTCCGTTCAGTTTGCGCTGCGAGCCTGGAACGCCTTGAGTCCGGTCACGAACACCACCGCGCCCACCGTGTTGCCCAGTACCGCAGGGGCCAGAAATCTGGTGAGCCAGTCTGCCCACGTAATCGGCGCGCCGGCAAACATGCCCAGTAGTACTTCGGTGGATCCGATCACGCAGTGGTACAGCGCCAGCGCCACCAACAGATAGGTAGTCACATAGGTCAAAAGAAAGTGGGACGCGCTTCCGTCCGTAGCGCTCAGCAGCCAGCTCAAGAGTGCTACCAGCCAGCCACCAAAGACACCGGCCAGCGCAGCCTGTAGAAAGGGCTGGTTGGTCAACTCGATCCCCATCGTCTGGTAGACGGACTTATACGGATCGAAAACCACCGCGGTGTGTGAGACTAGCACGCTGAAGATTATGGTGCCGGCGATATTGCACGCGAGAACGATGCTCCAGCGTCTTGCCACCTTGCGGATGGAGCCGTCTCCCGACAGCACGCCGATCAGCGGTACGAGCGTGTTCTCGGTATACAGCTCTGAGCGCCCCGCGATAACAAAAACAAAGCCAAGGGGGTAGAGGAATCCGCCGAAGAACAGGGCCTGCATGACAGTGAGGTGGAGGAGAGTATGGAGCCGGCCGGCGACCACCGCCATGGCCAGCGGTCCGAAGCCGATATCGAGACCGGCTATCAGCCCAGAAAGGATCAGGTCCCCGACAGAGCGCTCCAACTCGACTCCGCCCTCCTCAACCATGGGTTCGAAGATATCAGGTGCGGTCTTCTCCGTTGCGCTTGGCATTGATTCCCTCAGTCGTGGGGTATGTAGTTTGGAGTTGATTCGGTATGCACAACACTCATAGCGTACTCGGTACGATGGCCAGGGAGTGAAAGCCGCTCCAGGAGTTCGGATAGGCGATGGTTGATACCTACACCTTGGGGAGCACGGTGTACCATTCCGAGAAGCAGGATGCCGCTAGAGCGGTAAAGATCCCAAACGCCGCCGCAACCTTTCGCGACAACCACGTGGAGAATGGCTTGTGTCACGTGTCCTTATAACGGGAGCTACCGGGTTTACCGGTGTCCATCTCCTTGCCTACTATGCGGTGCGAGGCTGGGAGGTTCATGGCACACATCGCAGCCCGATCGTCGACCACTCCTGGATTCCATCTCACGCCGTTCTGCATCGGGTTGATCTGCTCGATCCCCCGGTGATTGCGGACCTTATGAGACGAGTTCGCCCCACTGTCATCCATCACCTCGCGGCCCAGAGTTCGGGCGCTGTCGCCACCCATGATTCATGGCGAACGTTGGAGACCAATGCGAGGACGCAGTACAACGTACTGGAAGCGATACTGGCCGTCGAGACGGATACGCGGATCGTCGTGGCCGGCAGCAGCGACGAGTATGGACAGACGCCTCCAGGATGCAATCCGATTGACGAGCGCGCTCCACTGTTGCCAACGACCGCCTACGCGGTGAGCAAGGTCATTCAGGACGTGATGGCATATCAATACTTTGCGGGTCATCACCTGCAGATTGTACGCACGCGTCCGTTCCTCCAGCTCGGTCCACGCCGGAGCGACCGGTTCGTGGCCGGCGCCTTCGCCCGTCAGGTCGCCGAGATCGTGCTGGGGCGCCGTGAGGCGGTGATCTGGGTCGGCAATATCGACCTGCAGCGAGACTTCACCGACGTACGCGATGTCGCGGAGGCGTATGGTCTGCTGGCGGATCAGGGAAAGGCCGGTGAAGTGTACAATATCGCCTCCGGGATCGCTCGTACACTCCGCGAGTTGTTGACGACTATGCTTGAAGTGGCCGGGGTACAGGCAGAAATTCGGGTCGATGTCGCTCGGTGCCGGCCGGGAGAAGCACCACTCTTGGTTGGAGACCCAGCCAAACTCCACGCCACCACTGGCTGGACGCCATCAATCATCTTTCAACAATCCGTGACCGATACGCTCGCATTCTGGTTGGACCATCTGCGAGCGTCAGAATGACCCCTGGAGAACCTGTATGAAGACTGCCCTCATTACCGGCATAACGGGCCAGGACGGCTCATATCTAGCGGAGCTCTTGCTGGAGAAGGGGTACCGCGTGGTCGGCATGCTCCGCCGTCTCTCGCTCGAGAACTACGGTCGCATCGAGCATCTGGGGGATCGCATTGAGCTGGCCCAGGGCGACCTGCTCGATCAAGCATCCCTGGGCACCATCCTGCGCCAATACGAACCGGACGAAGTCTATAACCTGGCGGCCATGAGCTTCGTTCCCACCTCCTGGAACCAGCCGGTGCTCACCGGAGAATTCACGGCGCTGGGCGTCACCCGTATGCTGGAAGCTTTGCGCCTCGTCAATCACCCCGTTCGCTTTTATCAGGCGTCGAGTTCGGAGATGTTCGGCAAAGTACGGGACACGCCCCAAAACGAGACAACCCCGTTCTATCCACGCTCACCGTATGGAGTAGCGAAAGCGTACGGCCACTACATGACCGTCAACTATCGAGAAAGCTACGGCCTGTTTGCCGTGAGCGGAATCCTCTTCAACCACGAGTCACCACGCCGAGGATTGGAGTTTTTTCCACGCAAGGTATCGGATGGCGTCGCCCGTATCTGTCTGGGTCTATCCCAGTCCCTCACCCTCGGCAACCTTGAGGCGCACCGCGATTGGGGCTATGCCGGCGATTATGTCCGGGCCATGTGGATGATGCTGCAACAACCAGAGGCGCAAGACTACGTGATTGCGACCGGAGAGTACCATACCTGCCGGGAATTAGTTGAGGTGGCGTTTGGCCACGTCGGCCTGGATCCCTGGGAATACGTTCGGCTGGACCCCGCTCTGCTCCGTCCCGCCGAGGTCGACCTCCTGGTGGGCGACGCGACCAAGGCAGAGCACGAATTGGGATGGCACCCGCACGTCTCGTTCGAGAAGCTGATAACCATGATGGTCGATGCGGACCTCGAACGACTGCGAGCACTCACCAGGCGCTAATGCCGGTCACGGCTTTAGATACGTCTCGCACACTGCCAGACGCTCCGAGGCTACGAGCTCCAGAGACTGCCGGCGGTTTCGCTTGCCCGGTGCCTGATCCCATCGATTAGCATGGGCTGTTATGAGTAGCACTGTCGTGATCCCACTTACTCTCCAGCCCCAACCCGGCGGAGGGTATGCCGTCCGCAGCAGAGACTTGCCCGACCTCATCACTGAAGGAGAGACTGAACAGGACGCTCTCGCCAATGCGTGGGATGCCCTCCTTGCGCTTCTTGATGCCTACGACCAGCTTGGCTGGCCGCGGCCTCTGGGGCTGCCCGCTGTCCCTGAGCGTGCCGCCGTTCAGTTTCAGCCGCTCACTGCGGCGTGAGATACCGGGAGGCTGCGCGGAAGCTGCGCCGGCTCGGTTGCACAGAAGTCAGTCGCCGTGGCCGCGGCTCCCACCGTGTGTGGCTGAATCCCCCTGCGACGAAGGTGGCGCCGTTACCAGACTGGGGATCAAAAGACTTGAATCCTTGGACGCTGCGAGACGCCGTGGGCCAGCTTGGACTGGACTGGGACGACTTCGAGCAGGCATGATTCGCGATGCGAAGCCTGCACCCGACTCAACCTCGCTGAGAACCTCCGGCGTCCGTTATGACTCGTGCGGCCACCTCACCACGCCTGCGCCAGCAGCACCTCACGGGCGGTGCGTTCCATACGCTCGGTGGAGAACGACGGTACCGTGCGATCGCGTCCCCAGTCGCCGAGACGGGCGCGTAACCGCTCGTCGCCGGCCAGCCGATCCAGCGCCTGCTCGACCAGCGCGCTCTCGCGGTGCGGAACGAGCAAACCGTTCACTTCGTGAATGATGACGTCGGGCGCGCCGCCGGCGTGCACGCCGACCACCGGTTTGCCACGAGCCATGGCCTCCAGATACACGATCCCCAGCCCCTCGTGACTGCTCGGCAACACATAGATGCCGCACTGCTCATAGTACTCAGCCAGCTCTGCCTCCGAGACTTCACCGGTGAAGCGCACATGGCGCTCTATGCCGCGATCTCGTGCCAGCTGTGTCAGCCGTGGCCGATCGTCTCCATCGCCTACCACGACATAGCAGATCTCAGGGTAGCGGTCGATCAGGGCCGCCAACGCCTCGATCGTGGTATCAATCCCTTTGTACCGATCGCCAAACGAGAGCCGAGACACACTGAGAAGGGTCAGCCGACCTGGCACTCGATTGTATTGCGGCACGCATGCTGCGGGAGGATCGAACCCATAGGTCAGCATCGCGGTCCGCTCCGGTTCGACCCCCTGCTGCTCAACGACCAAGCGCCGGGTCGACTCGCTGATGTACAGGACGGTATGAGCGCACCGTAAACCGAGGCGAGCCGGTAGACTGAGTGGCTGCTCGACTTCCTTTCCGTACACCAGGACTGCCACCCGTGCACTCGGGCAGAGCAGTCGCAGCAGGGGAATCAGGGGCGCGAAGTTCACGTGGCCCACCAGAATGAGATCGGCGCCGCGGAATAGGGGAAGCAGCAGCGCGGCAGCCACAAAGCGAAGTCGATTACCGGCAAAGCCAGGTACCCCGTCATACCCATTCGAGTCATTCAAACTGAACACCGTCGGTGGACTGCCGACCAAGATGCTCCGGAGGCACACCAGCAGTTGCCGGTTATATCGTTGAATGCCACCCTGGGAGCGCAGCGCGGTGAACAGTACATAGGTGCGCATGCGGGCTATCGCACAACAGTGACGTGGTGTGCGTCGAGCCAGTGATTGAGCAGCATGGGCGCCCATACCTGCGCCCAATGGCGCCGCCCTGCCCGAAACTCGGTCCATAATCGGCGCATGTCCGGCGCGCTGACCCCTCCACTGTCCGAGCCATGCTCGACTCTCTCAGCCAGCGGGCCGGCCAGCCACGCTTCGAGCGGAAAGGTAAAGCCCTGCTTGGGACGATCCGGCAGGCCGAGCGGGAAATAGATGGAACGCGCGCCAGCCAGCACGGCCTTGGGCCGGCCTCCCAGCAGATGGCTACACCGGGCAGCCAGCGCCGCAATCTCATTATCAAGAAAGGGTACGCGAACCTCCAGAGAGTGGGCCATGCTCATGGCATCAGTATCGCGCAGCAATTGGTTATGCATGTAGACGCGCGACTCCAACACCGATATGCCTGCCATCTCTGGCAGCCCGTCGATGGGAGCAACCTGCTCGGCATATGCAGCGGGATCGGGCAATGTCGCGGACCCGACCAGAGATCGAACTTCCTCTGGGCTGAGCAAGCCGCGCACCGCCAGATATGCAGCCGCGAGTGACGTCGAGCCATTGCTCCAACGGGCCAGCTTCCGCGCGCCTCGCGGAATACCCGGCAACACATCCAACAGTGGCATGAACTGTTCGTGGCCCGGTACTCTGGCCAGGGCACGCATAGCCCGCTGTACCGTGCCAACCACCGTGAAGCTGGGATATCCACCAAAGAGTTCGTCTGCCCCCAGGCCCGAGAGGGCCACCGTGAGCCCGGCCTGGCGAGCCGCCATGGAGACGAAGTAGGTGTTGATACCATCGGCAGAGGGCTGATCCATAGCGCTCACAATACTGTCCAAATGGGATTGGAAATCGTGAAAGGTAACGCGCGTATCGACATGCTCCAGCCCAAAGCGCTCCGCCACGCGGCGTGCCATGCTGCCTTCATCGAACGCGCTCTCATCGAAGCTGACCGAGACTGAGCGTATCCGCTCATGTCCCCCCGCGCGCATCAGCGCGGCCAGCATGGTCGAGTCCATGCCACTGCTCAGGAACAGACCAAGCGGAGCATCGCTCACCATCTGGCGCTGCACGGCCGCCTTCATTCCTTCGCGCACGGCCTCTTCCGCCTCGCCAGCGGGTAGCGGAATCGCCTGACGCAACTCATCGACGTGCGACCAGTATTGGCGTACAGTCAAACCAGTCGACTGCAGGGTGGCGCAATGACCGGGTGCGAGTGATGCAACACCGATTAGGATGGTTCGGTCGTCCGGCACGGAGCCCATCATCAAATAGCCGGCCACCGCGCTGCTGTCGGCCCGCGCAGGCACCAGCCCGCTGGCAAGAATAGCACGGATTTCAGAGCCAAACAGGAACCACTCACCGGCCCAGGAATAGTACAGCGGCTTGATGCCGAACCGATCGCGCGCCAGAAAAAGAGACCGCTCCTGCTGGTCCCAGATGGCAAAGGCAAAGAGACCGTTGAGCCGCTCCACACAGCGCTCGCCATACTCCTGATAGAGGTGGAGCACGACCTCAGTATCGGTGCGCGAACGGAAACGGTGCCCCCGCGCTTCAAGTTCGGCGCGCAGCTCGACAAAGTTGTACACCTCGCCGTTGTACGTGATCCAGAAGCGATCGCCTGGCTCACTCATGGGCTGGCGCCCGGCGGGTGTCAGGTCGATAATGGCCAATCGGCGGCTGCCCAGCACGCAATCCCGGGCGGGGGACGCGTAGGCGCCGCCATCATCCGGACCTCGATGCCGAATCGCCTCGCACATCGCGTCCACCGAGCGCGTTTCAATGCCGCCACTGAAGCGCACAATGCCGCAGATGCCACACATGGCGCGTTCGAGAGCCTCGGGGCTAGCCCTTCCGGCTCAAGACCTTGGGATCCCCAGCCGTGACCGCCGCCTTGCCCTTGCCTCCACGCCCATCGTTCTCCGGACCATATCCATAGGTGTACTTGTACCCGTACTGGTGGTAGTAATAGTGATACCCGGCGCCCTTGGGGCTGACCTTGTTGATCACCACACCAATGATTTTGCCGCCTACACCCTCAATAGATTCGCGGGCCCGGCGCAAATCACGCCGCTTGGTATGACTCGGATCGACGACGAGAATCACGCCGTCCGCCATGGTGGAGAGAATAGCCGCGTCGGTCACCGGGAGAATCGGCGGAGCATCGATGAGCGTCATGCGTGAGCGACTGCTGGTGTGCGCCAACACCTGATGCATGCGCTGGGAGGAAAGGAGATCGGCTGGGTTCGGCGGGATAGGCCCAGCCACGATCAGATCGAGATTCGGATGGTCCGTATGCTGCACCCCGTGGCCGTTCAAGTTGCCACCCATAAGTAGCATATTGGTAAGTCCCTCACGCGACTCCACCTCAAAGATGCGGTGCAGGCTGGGACGCCGCAAGTCGGCGTCGATCAGCGACACTTCATAGCCACCGTCGGCGAAGACCCGAGCCAGGTTGCTCGAGGTGGTGCTCTTCCCCTCTTTCGGGGAGGCACTGGTGATCACCAGCGTGCGAGGCGGATGGTCGACATTGGTAAAGAGAATATTGGTACGGATTAACCGGTATGCCTCCGACATGTGAGACCGCGGGTCATTGGCCGTGATCAACTGTTTGCCCTTACCCTTGGCATCGAATAACTCGACCGTGCCGAGAATCGGCGCACCGGCCAACTCCTCGACTTCGTCCGGGTTACGCATCGTGTCGTCAAAATAGTCGTACAGAAAAATACCACCGGCAAAGATCAGCATAAAGACGAACGCCGCCAACAGGCCCGTACGGGAGGGATGGGGCCCGGTGGGCGCCGATGGCACCTGCGCCAGCGATGCAACGCTCACGCCATTCAGCGCGGAGTCGCGTTGGACGCGAAACTGTTGCAGGCCAACAAACGCCTGGTTCTCGGCATTCTGATAGGTCGCCAGCGTGGCTCTCAGCGTGACCAGCCCACCAGGGTCACCATGATAGTTCTTGATAACGTTTGCCTGCTGCTGGACATTCGCCTGCGCCTGGCGAACCTGTGTCACCATACTCTTCTCGTCCGGCGCAAATCGCCTTTTCTCCAACTGCGCAACGCGAATCACGAACGCGCGCGCCAGCGCGTTGGCGGTGTCGGCGGCGCGCTGCGCATTGGTATCGGTGTATGTGACCTGAATCAGCTGGGTTTGGGCCGGCTGGTTGGTGGTGATGCCCCCGGAACCGATTTGGTAGCCGGGCCACATGCGGGCCAGCAGCCGATTCGCCGCGGTGTACACTTCAGGCTGATTGATTAACGACGCATAGGTCGGGGCGAGCATGGTGCTTCCGCCCACATCGACGAAGGCGGAGGGACCAGTGACGCCCGCGGCCGCTTGTTGGACATAGAGCGTAGCCGTGGCCGCGTAGGTTCGCGGCTGTCGGTTCGTATTCCAATAGAACAGTGCGCCCAGGACCAGTCCCGGCAGAATAGCCAGAAGCACCCAGCGCCGCGCCTGGTGCAAATACAATTTCCAGGTCATTGGTTGGGCTCCTCGCAGCCTGCTATGTCATGCGTCAACTCGATGACCGAGACACGCACCCTTGCGGTTTTTGATTGGAGACGATAGTCATGTTTCTAATAATACTCCAGGCCAACGCCGTTTCGCGTAATGATCCCGCGTCGAGCCGCGAGTCACGGCATACAAGCGTGCTGAAAAACCTGGAGGAGAAGCGCATACTAGGGGCGGTATTCACCACCCAGAGGTTTGAGAAGGGGGAGATAATGACTGGAGTTCTACGTCGACTTGGTGTTGTGGTGGCAATCGCGTTCTTCGGGCTGGCGCCAAGTACGTCAACCCGGACCGGCGTCGCGGCGTCCGCACCACCACCTACGTTTGGTGTGCCCGTGGTAAGCGGTGTACAGGGATACGGCTTTGAACAGGATTTGCGACTGGATAGCAAGGGGACGGTATACACCAGCTCGCCCGATTCGTTGTCATCGACGACCAGCTTTGTCTGGCGCTCGCTTGACCGTGGCCAGACCTTCAAGTTGGTCCCGGCGGCAACTCAGCCAAACGGCAAACTTGTGAGTTGCCCCGGTGGCGGAGATACCGAGCTGGCGACCGACAGCGCGAATAATCTCTACTTCAACGATCTGACCCTCCTCAACTTCAGCACCTTCAGGTCGAGCGACCAGGGGCGCACGCTGGCGCCGCAGAGTTGCACATCGGTGGCTAACGTAGCCGTTGATCGTCAGTGGTACGCGGTGGATGGTGATCCGACCAACGGCGGTTCCATTTTTCTGGCTTACGACCGGATTGCTCAGACCACCCCCGCGCAGTGTCCCAGCAGTACACCCGCGGGCCAAAACGAACTGGTAATCGACCGATCACCCCTCACCTCGGCGGCTGGGGCGACGGCCGGAACGCAATTCGGGCCCTCGCAGATTGTGAGCTGCGACGAGGGCATCATGGGAAACGACGAGTTCTACCACTACGCGGATCACGGCAAACGGATCTTTGTGATTCACGACAATAATGCCTTTAACTCGATCTCGATGGGCCGCTGCGACGTCGTCGACGTTACCGTTTCCCCCACCGGTCTCGGCAATTGCGTCGACGTCCTGATCTCCAGCTTCCCCAGCGCCCGCACGGGTGGCAGCTTCGCCACCATGACCATCGACCACGCCGGAAACCTCTATGCAATTTGGGAACAAGCCCCATTCAATACCACCACTTCGATCGTCACCGGCAACACGGCCCTCATGTTTTCCAAATCGACCGACGAGGGCTCGACCTGGTCGGCAGCCGCTGTGCTGCCGACACCGGGGCTGTTGAATAATGTCTTTGCCTGGCCGGGAGCAGGGGACAACGGCAAATTAGACGTGGCCTGGTACGGCACCCCGGCTCCTTGCGATACCGCCTGTCAGGCGTCCGACGCTGGGTGCGGCACCGGGAATACCTGCATCTATGGTGGCCCGGACCAGATCAAAGGTGACTGGAGCGTCTGGTTCGAGCAATCACTGGACGGGGGGCAGACCTGGAGCCAGCCAATTCAGGCCAGTGAGCACTTCACCCACCGCGGCAACATCCAGACGGTGCTGGGCGGCCAGGAGGGCGACCGCACCCTTGGTGACTTCATCCAGCTTCGCGTCGGCCTGGACGGCGAAGCCAACATCTCGTATGGGGACTCCAACAACATCGACGAAGCGATCATTCCTCAGGCCACGTTCGTCCGCCAGAATGGTGGCTCCAGCGTCTTCGATGCCGCCCCCGTCGTAAACGGCACGCCGGCCCTGATCAACTCAGTGACGGATCCGGCGGGCGATGCCACATTCGATAGTGCGGGAGTAAGCAGCGCAAATCTGCCGAATCTCGATATCCTGGGCTCATCAATCTCCATGCCCGATGCCACGCATTACAAGATCACCATGAAGGTGGCCGATTTGACCAGCCTGACCCCGTCGCCCCAGGCGGGTGGTACCGATCTCGTCTGGCTGACGCAATGGCATGTGCCCTCCAGCACCGATCCACATGGCGGCGAGTTATTCTTCGCCTACATGGAATCGACTGCCGGCCAGGCGCCGCAGTGTTTCGACGGCCAGAACGGGTTGTACCTCAATGGGGGCGGAGCCGGCATCACCTATCCCGGCAAAGCCACTGCCCTCCCGGCCACCGCCTGCCAGTACACCGCCACGGCCCCCGGCGCCATCACTATCACCGTCCCGCTATCGGATGTGGCGGAAGCGTCTCCCGTCAGCAACATTCTGTACAGCGTGAACGCGTCGACGCAGACCCTCTCCGCCCCGGCGAATTCATCGCCAAACGTCAACGGCATCGGTGGCGTGCCGCCGAATCTGGTTGATGTGGCGCCGACCTACGATTTCAATCCGAGTGTGAGCCCAACAGCGGCACAGGTGGAGCGCTTCTCGGCCCACCGTTCCGGTACACGCCTCCATTTCAGCTGGACCATGAAAGCGTCCGGCGCGACCCTCGGCTTCTTGGTGTATGCCGGGTCGCATCGTTTGAACCGCTCGCTCATTCCGGTCCATCGGGGTCCGACCTACCGCTACTCCGTGCACTGGACTGGTAAAGGCCCGTACTCGCTGCGCGTGCTGCTGTCCGGCGGGCGGCAGATGTCTATTCCGCTCGGATAACGCATTCGGTCTGTTTCTGGACGGGGCTCGGCGTGTTGCACGCCGAGCCCCCCTTTTGCACTGCGCCAGATGGCGGTGGGATGGCTCATGCCAGGGGGGTGCGGGCGCACCGCTGCTACAATCGGCTACCAATCAGGAGCGTGCATGGATCTATTCTTTGAGCCCGTTGAGCTGACGCTGCATGAGCCTTTCACCATCGCACGCGGCACGCAGCGGGTAGCCGGCACAGTGCGCGTTCGCCTGGAACAGGATGGCCTGAGTGGGATTGGCGAGGCCGCGCCAAGTGAGCACTACGGCGATTTTCAAGCCAGTGTGCTGGGCTTTCTGGAACTGCTACGTCCGCTCCTGGAAGATGAGCAGGTGGATTCTATTCAGATGCTGCACGAGCGAATGCATGAGACGATCCGCTTGAATCCGGCGGCTAAAGCTGCGGTAGACATGGCGGCATACGACCTCTTGGGCAAGCGACTGGGGACGCCGGTCTGCACGCTGCTCGGCCTGAGTCCCGCCCGGACACCCATGACGTCGTTTACCATCGGCATCGACACCCCGCAGAGCATGGGCCGAAAGGCAGCCGCAGCCAGCCAGTATCCGATCTTGAAGGTCAAGGTTGGTACGTCCCGCGATGTGGAAAACCTGGCAGCGATACGAGCCGAGCGGCCGGACGCCATCATTCGGGTGGATGCCAACGAGGCCTGGTCGCCGAAGGAGGCGGTGGCACGCATAGAGGAACTGGCGGAGTTTGACCTGGAGTTTGTGGAGCAGCCAGTGGATGGAGGTGATCTGGAGGGGTTGGGGTACGTGCAGAGCGCCTCGGCGCTGCCAGTTTTTGCCGACGAGAGTTGTGTGGTACCGGCAGACGTGCCACGGGTCGCGCCCTACGTGGACGGCATCAACATCAAGCTCATGAAGTGCGGCGGCGTGTATCCGGCGTTGCACATGATTCATCTAGCGCGTGCCCACAATTTGAAGGTCATGATGGGCTGCATGATTGAAAGCTCCGTGGCGATCACCGCCGCGGCACACCTATCGCCGCTGATCGACTACGCCGACCTGGACGGCAACCTGCTGATAGACGACGACCCGTATGTCGGAGTGACCGTGGAGGACGGCAAACTCGTCTTGCCCTCAGAACCCGGCCTGGGACTGCAGCCCGTCTCATGACCGATTCAGCCGTGCGAGTCGTACTGGCGGGTGCGCTCGCCGCTAGCTTCCCACGCAAGGCCTTCGAAGGGCAGATCGACCTGGTCATTGCCCACACTGACGACGACCTGCGGAGCGCCGTGCGCGACGCGGTGGTCCTCTATAGCTGGCAGATTCCAAACATCGTGCCCGCGGAAACTCCACAGCTTCGATGGATCCAGCTTCCCAGCGCCGGAGCCGATCACGTCCGAGAACTCCCGGTGTGGACCAGCGATATCATCATCACCGCCTCGCAGGGCATCCACACGGTGCCCATGTCCGAGCACGTCTTTGCCATGCTGCTGGCTCTCAACCGGCAGCTTCCGGCTATCCTGCGAGCCCAGGAACACCATGAGTGGGTCCATAACCGGCGCGGAGCGCCGCTGCGCATGGGTGAACTCAGAGGCAAGACCATGGGTATCGTCGGCTGGGGGAAAATCGGGAACGGCATTGCACACGTGGCGCGGGCCTTTGGCATGCGAGTGGTGGGCACGCGATGGTCAGTCATCGTGCCGCGCCAGGCGCCGCCTACGGACGGTGGGGCCTATACCGATCCACCCTGGTTGGAAGCGGAAGATGCTCCGCCCGACATTCTGTATCCGTCCGCCCAGTTACATGAGGTTTTGACCCAGAGCGACTTCGTGGTGGTGCTGCTGCCCTTAACCGCGGAAACGCGCCACTCGATCGGTGAAGCGGAGTTCCGTGCCATGAAGCGCGGCGCGCTGTTCTTTAATGTGGGCCGGGGCGCGGTGGTTGACGAGGACGCTCTGATCCGCGCGCTGCAGTCGGGACACCTGGCCGGCGCCGGCCTGGACGTATTCGTGCAAGAGCCGCTGCCGCGTCCCAGTCCGCTCTGGACCATGCCCAATGTCATTGTCAGCCCACACGTGGGCGGCATGAGCGATCGGACCCGCGACCGGGGAGCATGGCTGTTCGCGGTAAACTTGACGCGATACCTGGAAGGTCAGGAGTTGATTAACCAGGTACACCGAGATCAGGGATATTGAGGGAAGAGAGCACAGATGGAACCGACGACAGTTTTCCGAGAACACACTTTAGGTACTGGCGTGCATGTCGTTGGTCAGCCTATGGACGGGGTGGAATCCGTTGCCGTGGGTTTTTTGATCGGCACCGGAGCGCGCGATGAGAAGCCGGATCGCTCCGGGATATCGCACTTTACCGAACAAATGCTGTTCCGCGGCACCGAGCACATGGATGCTCGTGAACTCTCCGAACGGTTTGATAGCCTTGGCATCAGCTATGACTCGTCGACCGGGCTGGAAATGACCCTGGTCAACGGCGTGCTATTGGGGGACACGTTGCCGGCTGCCCTCGACCTGCTCGCCGGCTGCCTGCGGTTCCCAGCGTTTCCGGAAGATGAAGTGGAGAGTGTCCGGACCTTGATGGTGCAAGAATTGCGGCAGCGAGACGACCGCCCAGCCCAACGGGTGATGGATACGTTACGGCAACGGTTTTTTCGCGACAGCCCATGTGGCCACGACGTACTGGGCTCCGAAGCGTCTATACACACGCTGACAGCCGCGGACTTGAGGCGCTACTGGGAAGACCGGTACACGGCAAACAACATGACCCTATCGGTTGCCGGCAACCTTGATTGGGAGCGGACGCTTGAACAGCTCGGGACGCTGACCGCCTCCTGGCCAACCGGAAGAGGCCGCATGAGGATGGGGCCGCCGGCTACCAATCCCGGCGTGACGGTGATGCACAAAGAGGCCTCCCAGGAGAACATCGGCTTTGCCTTCCCCGGCGTGCCGGTGGGAGACCCGGATTACTATGCGGCGGGTTTGGCCGCGCAGGCGTTGGGGGGGGGGACGAACTCCAGGCTATTCCGTGAAGTGCGCGAGAAGCGCGGACTGGCCTATGCGGTGCAGGCACGCTTCGATGGCCTGGAAAAAACTGGACTGTTTCGGGTCTACGTGGGCACCAGCGCCGATCGGGCCCATGAGAGCGTGGAGGTGGTAATGGATGAGTTACACAGCTTCGCGCGATCGGGCATCAACGACGATGAGCTGGAGCTTGCCAAGACGCGGTTGAAGAGCCAGGTCTTGATGCGCAGCGAGAGCACCCTCTCTCGCATGGCGGCGAACCTCCGCTCCTGGTGGTTCGAGCACAAGCTGTACAGCCTGGAGGCGCTCAAAGAAGAGATCGACCGGGTGACGGTGGAACAGATTCAGTCGCTGGTGGGCAATCTTGGTATTGCCGAGAACCTGGCTGCCGTGGCGCTTGGACCGCGCAGTGAGGAGCAACTCTTCGGCGGCGTAGTGGCCAGGTCGTAAAGGAGAAAGTGGTGGTGACTACAGCAACGCGGCATAGCAGCCGCTTCTTTACCGAAACCCTTCCCAATGGGCTGCAGCTGCTGGGACAGCAAGTCCCGGGCGTGCAATCGGCGGCAGCCGTGTTCTGGGTCTGCACCGGCACGCGCGATGAGCCGATCGAGCGGATGGGGGTATCGCATTTTCTGGAGCACATGGCCTTCAAGGGCAACGTGAGTTTACCCGGCGACCAGATCGATCGTGCCTTCGAGGCGATGGGTGCGGACCACAACGCGGCAACCTCCTGGGAGATGACGTTCTATTGGGCACGAGTGCTCTCCGAGCATGTAGGTCGCGCCATCGATGTTCTAGCAGAGCTCATTCAGCCCATGCTCCGGGAAGAGGACTTCAACCAGGAGCGACAGGTCATCCTGGAGGAAATCGCTCGCTACGAGGACCAGCCGACTCACATCCTGTACAACCGGTTTGTGGCCGACTTTTTTGGCGACCACCCGCTGGCTCGCGAGACGTTGGGGACCGCCGATACCCTGATGGCCCTCACCCCGGAGCAGATGCGCGAATACTGGAGCGACCGGTACGGCGCTCACAACATGCTATTTGCGATCGCCGGTAACTTCGACTGGGACGCGGTACGGCAGCAGGTGGAGAACCTATCGACCAAGTGGAAACCCGGCGAGACCGGACGGGAGCTACGCGCGCCGCGGTTTCAGCCGGGATTCACGGTTCACCAGCGAGAGCAGTTCGCGCAAGAGCAGATCGCAATTGGCGTACCGAGCCTCGGCCGGAAGGATCCTCGATATTACGTGTCGGCGGTGCTCGCGACCATCCTGGGCGACGACACCGGATCGCGATTGTTCTGGGCACTCTATCACCCCGGCCTAGCCGAGACGGCTTCGGCGCAGCTGATGGAATTTGAAGAGACTGGGAGCATGCTGCTGCACATCGCCACCGAGCCGAGCATGGCGCAACGTGCCCTGGAGGTGGCGCTTCACGAGTTGGAGCGGTTGCAGCAATTCGATATCGAGGACAGCGAGCTGGAACGGGCCAAGGCGAAGCTGAATAGTTCGGTGGTTATCGGCGGCGAGAGCACCAACGAGCGCGTGATGAGCTTGATCTCATCCTGGCTGACCAGAGGCGAACTGGAGTCCCTGGACGAGATCAGGAGGAAGATCGAGGCAGTGACCATGCAGGATCTACGTGACATGATCGCGGAGTTCCCGGTTTCGCCTCGTCACGTTATTACCTGCGTCGGGCCCCTCTCACCGGAGGACCTGCATCTGCCATCCTGACTGACAAGTATCGAGTTACGCACCACGAACGCACGCAGGCTGTACAACTGAGCGCCGATTTACCGTCGCGGGTCGCGTGGCCGAAAGAGCACGTCAAAGAGCGCAGCGATTAATGCCACTCGCTCCCGTGCCAGCAGCCAGGTCAGGCGGGCATACCCTGGCAGATCGGCCGGCGCCGCCCGCAACTCACGCAGCAGCGACTTCAGGGGTGAGCCAAACAGCCAACGGGCAACCACCGTCGGCACGAAGCCAGGACCGCGCGTCTGCCGATAAAACGCCCGATACTCGCGCGCGAGCCGCCGCTCGTCTCGTAGGATAGTTCGCCATATGGCGCGGGTCCGCCGTACCCGTGGCACGGCCTGGTGCAGCACCACCGCGTCGGGCTGGAAGCCGATAGGACCATGTGCCACCACGCGGGCAGCCAGCGCGGTGTCCTCGAACCAACCGGTGAAGCGGAGATCGAATCCACCGGCGCGGCAAAGGGCAGACTGCCGGTACGCAATGTTGCAGGTCTGGTACAGAGGATCGGGCCGACCGATGTGTACCGCATGAGAACCAATCGGCCCCGACCCGGCCCGAGTTCGACCCTGCATACCGGCGAAGCGTGGCGCCGAATTCAAGGCCGCCACCAGTGCCCGCAGCCATCCCGATTCTGCAATGCAATCATCATCTAGAAAGGCGACAAGGTCGCCATGGGCCGCATCCAGGCCCATCTGCCGCGCCGCCGCCAGCGTTCCACCCGCGGCCACCTGGTAGTGGACGCCGTATCGCGCGGCCAATGCATGCGTCGAATCCTGGCCGGCGTGGTCGACCACCACCACTTCCCGATTAGACCAGGTTTGGCGCTCGATGCTCTCCAGTGCCTGATTCAGGAGCGAATCGCGATCTCGCGTCACGATAATCACCGAGACCAACGGACACTCGGGGAGAGTGGGAAAGGTCTCGTGGCCTCTGGATCCGCCACGACGCGTCTCCGACCAGAACTCGCGCAGTGCCCCGAGCATCTCGCGTTTCTCGCGGATCATCGGCCGCATTTGGCGGAGGTACAGGAGCGGGTGGCGTCCGGCGTATCGTGCATGGGCCCACGACTGCTTGACCAGGGGACGGAGAATCCAGAGGACGATCGGCAGCGCTCGTCCCGCCACCCCCACCGATTCGGCGCCCAGCCGGCGCAGCTCGCGCCGGTGCAGTGCATCCGCCTCGAAGCGCTTCCGCCAATCCGGCCGGGTACGCCACTCGCGTGGTCTGGGAGGATGATTCACGACGGCGTCGGGGGCAAAAGCAATTGACCCGAGAGCAGCGGCCCGTAACCCCAGAATGTTATCGGCATACCAGCGAATAGGCTCGAAGCCATTCAAGCGCTCCAGCACCGACCGGCGGTACACCATGTTGCAGGTACGGTACGGCGGACCTGGCCGGCGCTGCTCGATCTGGTGGGTGAACGGTGTGATGCGTCCCGGCCGCGCCAGCGTTACACCCTGAGCCGCCACGAACTCGGTCGAGCTCACGCTGTCGATCAACGCGGCTAGCCAGTTGGGCTCTGGCAGACAGTCGTCATCGGTGAAGGCAATCAGCTCACCGGAGGCCGCGCGCCAGCCACGGTTCCGCGCCGCATAGCTGCCCGCCGGCTGCTCTAACCGCTCCACTCGCCGTCCTTCGCCCGCCCAGCGCGCCAGCAGTTCAACCGTACCGTCCGAAGACGCATCGTCCACCACGATCACGTCGAGCGGGCGATGCGTTTGGGCGTCGAGCGCCGTCAACAGAGCGGGCAGGTAGGACGCCCTATTTCGGGTGGGAACGACGACGCTGACCCGTGAGGATGGCGTCGGCGCGTTATCCTCCCGCGGCATCAGCGGGCGCCGCGAGAATTACCGCCGGGACCTCAGCTTCGCGAGCCGCCGTGTTGAACCCCGCGACCTCCGTATCAATCACCTCATTGAGCGCCGCAAGCTGTACCTCGACACGGTTGGACAGGTCGTCGTAGACGGCATACATCTGATGTGTGGGCCGGGTATCGGCGGAAGCAGCGACGAAGGGCAAGACGGCTAGCTTGAAATTGAGCTTCGCCGAATCATCGCGGGGCCCCTCCGCCTTGACCTGCATCAGTTGCTCCTCGATCGTCGATAGACGCTGTGTCGCATGCTGTGCCGCATCCCGCAGCGCGTCGTTGTCGCGGCCCTTCAGGCGCTCCTGCCAGCCGTCTAGCTGCTGCTTCAAGTCGCGTATCTGAATGATGGCGTCATGCAATTCGGTGAGCTTGGTATGGACCCGCAGATTGAAATCGAACTGAGCCTGCAAGTCGTCGTCGCAGGCGGTCACGCGTGGGTCCTTGAGCAGCTCAAAGGTCTCCGTGTAGCTATCACCAGCCACCGTCAACCGAACTTGATAGCTGCCGGGCGGAGCCACCGGGCCGCTGACCATCCCGTCCAGACTCTTTATCCCCGGTATGGTGCGCGCGTCGGGCCAGCGCAAGTTCCAGACGAAGCGATTGATGCCCGGCTCCTTGGCGACACGCGGCTCTTGCTCGGTAACGGCCGGTGCTGTCTCGAGCGCTTCCTCGCCCTCGGCCGCCGCCTCCGCCAGTGGATCGGGAGGCGCGTCAGCGGACGGCTGCTTCGGCTCGCTCTTGCTCGAGAACTGACGAATCTCCTGCCCCTCGGCATTGAGAAAGGTGAGGGTCACGATGCCCGCCGGTTTCTCCGGCAGGTAGTAGTTCACGACCACGCCAAAGGGCGGGTTCTCTCCGGCGTCGAGGAACACTTCTTTCTTCGTGTCGTCTGGTTCGGTGTGCAGCCGATACGAAACCCCTACCGCACCGGCATGGCGGTAGGAGACATCGGGGCCGCCTTTGGCACCGAAACCCTGGTAGGTCAGGAACCGCACGGTGGGCGCAGGCTTGAATAGGCGGGATGCCGTCGGATCGCGCCGGTCAACCAGTTGATGGAGCGGTGTCAGGTCATCGAGAATCCAGAACGACCGCCCATGGGTAGCGACCACGAGATTGTGGTCTTTGATAATCAGATCATAGATCGGTACCACCGGCAGATTGCCCTGCATCAGCTCCCAGCGCGTGCCGTCGTCAAATGAGACATAGATGCCGGTCTCAGTACCCGCGTAGAGCAGGCCGCGACGCGCCGGGTCGGCGCGAATGACCCGGGTGAACTCGTGTGGCGGAATACCGTCCACGATCAGCCGCCAGGTCTTGCCGTAGTCATCGGTCTGGTAGAGGAACGGGCGCAGGTCATCGTGTTTGTACCGCGTCGCGGCGAGATAGGCGCTCGCCGCATCGTGTGGCGACAGCTCGATCCCACTGATCAGCGACCACTCCGGCAGGTCCGGCGGGGTAATATTTTCCCAGCTCTCGCCGCCATCGCGCGACAGGTGGACCAGCCCGTCGTCGGTTCCGGCCCAGAATAGTCCCGGCTGATGTGGCGACTCGATCAGAGCGAAGATCGTGCCGTACACTTCGGCGCCCGAGTTGTCCTTGGTCAGCGGTCCGCCCGACGGTTCCAGGGTGGCAGGATCGTTGCGCGAGAGATCCGGGCTAACAGCCTGCCAGCTCTCTCCCTCGTCGGTGGAGCGGAACACTTGGTTGGCTGCCACATACAGGACGTTCGGGTCGTGAGGCGAGAGCAGAATCGGGAACGTCCATTGGAAGCGGTACTTGAGTTGATTGGCGCCATCCGACATGCCGAGCACGTCCGGCCAGACGGTGATATTTCGGGCCTGGCGGGTACGGTGGTCGTAGCGCGTCAGCAATCCGTTGCAGAAACCGCTACCGATGGCGCCCGCGAAGACGATGTTGGGGTCATCGGGGCGGACCGCGATGTAGCCGCTCTCGCCTCCTCCCGGCACATACCAGTCCGCCGCGGTAATCGCGCCATCAATCGACCGGCTCGGCAAGCTGAGCGCACTGTTGTCCTGCTGCGAGCCGTACACCCGATAGGGGATTTGCGTATCGGCCGTTACATGATAAAACTGGGCGGTCGGCTGGTTGTAAATGGTGGACCAGGACGCGCCACCGTTGAAGCTAACGCAGGCGCCGCCATCGTTGCCCTCGATCATCCGCTGCGGGTTCCGCGGATCGATCCACAGGTCGTGATTATCCCCATGAGGGGTGGGAACCGCGGCAAAGGTGGCTCCTCCGTCGGTCGACTTCCAGCACTGTAGATTCAACACCCAGCAGGTCTCTGGATCCTGCGGATCCGCGTAGAGGTGCATGTAATACCAGGCGCGACGGCGAAGGTCCAGCTCTTCACAGAGCCGGGTCCAGGTCTCGCCGCCATCATCTGAACGGAACAGTGCCCCATCTTCGGCCTCGACCAGCGCCCAGACGCGTCCCTCGCGGGCCGGCGAAGTCGCCACGCCGATCTTCCCTTTGATACCGGCCGGCATGCCCGGCCGGTCGGTGAGTTCGGTCCAGCTATCGCCACCATCCGTGGAGCGAAACAGACCGCTGTCCGGCCCGCCGCTGGACAGGCTGTAGGGGGTGCGCTGCGCTTCCCACATACTGGCGTAGAGAATTCGTGGGTTGTTCGGGTCCATCGAGAGATCGATCGCTCCCGCCGTGTCGCTGCGAAAGAGAATCTTCTCCCAGGTCTGGCCGCCATCGCGCGAGCGATACACGCCGCGCTCCTCGTTTGGCCCCCAGGCATGCCCCAAAGCGGCCACATACACCAGATCGGGGTCGCGTGGATGCACCCGAACTTTGGCAATGTGCCGGGTATCGGCCAGACCCAGATGGCGCCAACTGCGACCGCCGTCGGTCGACCGATACACGCCGTCCCCATGCGAGACATTGCCTCGAATCGTGCTCTCGCCGGTCCCCACATAGATAACATTGGGATCGGACTCCGAGACCTGGATCGCCCCCACCGCGGCAGTGCCCAAGAAACCATCGGAGACGTTCTCCCAGTACGTCCCGCCGTCGCTGGTTTTCCAAACCCCGCCCGCGCAGGCGCCAAAGAAGAACACCATAGGGCGCTCTGGGTGTCCAGCCACGGCAACCACTCGACCGCCGCGATGCGGCCCGATGCAGCGCCACTTTAGGGCGCCCGAGAGATCAGCGCTGTCTTGCGTATTCCCGAGGGCATGGCTCTCTGGCATGCTGCTCTTCTCCTGTTCACCGTGAGTCGAATCACAATTGCGAATTGGCCATCAAACTCATCGCTCTACGGACCAAAGCGCGAGAACCTTCATCTAATTCTCGGTCATTCTGGCATATGTTTCCTGGACAATAGGGTAGCCTGGACAGACGCCTATCCTGTAGGCACGCGATGGTCTGAGCCGGAAGCAGCGCTCGATGGTCTCCCACGAGTACCTGTGACAGCGTTACGAAAGGTCCTTTAGTCGCGTTTCATACCACGGAAGATCCTTTATCTCTAGACACGAACTCAGGAGGAAGAATGTGAAGAAACGGTCTTTTTCGGGCGCATCTGCCGCCCTGCTCGCCGTGGCGCTGGTACTTGCCGCTCTCCTGGTACCCCAGTTTGCGCGTACCGCCTACCCAGCGGGGGCGCTGCCAACCCCAACCCCACTGGCTATCTGCGGCACCATCGGGACCTTTACCCCGAACAGCGCCACAGCGGCCGGCTTGATCTCAATCAATACGGTCAGCGGGACGCCCAACTACACCATCGCGGCCGGCGCCACGATCACCAACTCCCTGCAAGGCACCCAGAGCGGCAGTAGCGTCTGTCTGGTCGGAGCCCTAGACGCCAGCGGTAACCTCACGTCCTTCACGCTGACGCCGAACGTCATCGCCAACGTCACCCTCTGTGGCAACGTCGCGGCCTACACCGCGGCCTCCACCAATGGTGTGGGATCGCTCACGGTGGGCACATCCATCCTGCCGGTTGCCCAGAACACCACCTTTACGGGGGGCACCGCCATCACCACCGGCGGCAATCTCTGTATCCAGGCAACCCTCAACGGTCTGGGTCAGGTGGTCGCGGGCGTCGTCACCGCCAACACCGCGGGGACCGCCAGCACCGGTGCGCCGGTCGCACTCTGTGGCACGGTAGCCTCCTATACCGCGGCAACCTCCACCACAGCCGGCACGCTGCAGTTCACGCTGGCCACCGTCAATGTGACCTACACCGTCCCAGCGAACGCCACCATTAATGGGTCGTTCACTGCCACCACCATCGCTACCGGCCAGAATATTTGCCTCTCGGGGATCGTAACCGGAAGCAATACGCTCTCCTCCATTACGCTTACGGCCAACACCTCCACCATGCTCACCGAGTGCGGCACAGTAGGCGCCCCCGTCGCGCCGTCGGGCACCACGCCAGGCAGTCTGGCACTCGGCTCAACCGTTCTTTCCGTGTCTCCCAACGCCACCTTTAGCGGTGCATCTCTAACCAGCGGCGCCAGCCTCTGTCTGGCCATCACGCTTAACGGATTGGGCCAGGTGGCGAACGCGACCGCCACCGCGACGACCCCGACCACCACATCCACCACGACCGCCGTGGTGACCCCCACCATCACGCCCACCCCCAACGTTCCACCGCCGCCCCCGCCATCGCAAGCCACCAACACTCCCACCGCGACCAGCACCGCGGTTCCAACCGCCACCTCGACACCGGTACCGACCGACACACCGACTGCGACCGCGACTACGGCGCCCACCACCACGCCCACGCCAAAGCGCCGCCCAATCGCACAGTTCAAGTACATCAGCGTGTGGTACAACGTGATCCGCATCGGCACCGTCGAGCATCTCGTGGTCCAGGCCGGGGCGCGCAGCGTGCAATTCATCGAAGTCCACGTCTACTTCGCCACGGGCCGTCGCTACGACTTTACCGAGCGGACCAACCGCCGGGGTCTCTGGACCAAAGACTTCCGAATCCCGCCATACACCATCAGCGTGTACTCCCGAGAGGCAGTCGTCACCTTCCAGCTCTTCAAGAACCACACCACCTCGCGCGATTACCGCTTCTTTTACGTGGTTCACTAGCCCCCCCTCCCCCCGGCGGCCCCCCGGCCCCCTCGCGGGGGGGAGGGGGAGATCCTGAGAAACGGCTTCCCGTCGTAGCTCCTGTGTCAGTAGGATTAGTAGATTTTTTTAAGACACTGTTTCCGCAAGTAACTCCCCTCCCCCTGGAGGGAGGGGTTGGGGGAGGGGGGGGCGAACGCAAAAGAGGGCACGGGTACGACCCGTGCCCCCTCGGCAAGGAGCTGGAGAGCCAGATGCGAGCTAGCCGGACAGTCCCGGAATCGGAATTGTTTTGTCGAGGATGCTGTACCCAGCCTTCGACGATTGCGACTGCAGGCCGCTGGTCGCCGAGTTCAGCGACTTCACGTCGGAGTCGCTGTATTTGCCGCCGTGGAACTTGCTGCCTAGCGAGTTGAACGAGTTGCCCAGTTTGTTAATCGGAGCTATCAAGGCGTGAAGCGTTTTGCTATTGCTGCCCTTGGCGATGTCATAAGCCACCTTGACTTCGTGCGCTGCAAAGAGCAGAGCCACACCGGCCTCGATAATGTAGCGCACCCGACCCTTAGCGCCCTTCTTGAAGGCGCCCGTCTTGTAGCGGTTGTACACAAAGTGATGGAAGGCAAAGACCGCCCATCCCATGTGCAGCACGAACCGCGTCTTTTCGAAGAGCGCGGCGTGCGACTGCACGTGTGCTGCCGCGGGAGCGGCGGCGGGCGCAGCGGCGCCGGCCGTGCCGGAGAAGCCTGGCAGCGCGACGCTGGCGAGCAGCGCCACGAGCAAGGTTAGAACGATGAAATGTTTACGCATGATGGATGTCTTCCTCCTCTTATTCTCGAACGATGAAACCTGAGCAGAGATTCGCATGGTTGGCTCTCCTGAAGTGGCCCGCGTACAGCGTGGCACGTCCTTTGCAGATTCACTGTAATGCATGGAGTGTGCCAATCCACCATACTTTCACGACGTCCCCGCCCCCGGAGCTTTTCCGGGGCACCAGCCGAACAAAAGGACAGATCAGTGGGCAACAAGATCGGCGCGTTTTTCAATCGCCATCCAACCCTTCATGCCTTTATCGACAAGGTGATGAAGGACAACATCGGCATGCTGGCCTCGGTGGTGGCCTGGACCCTATTCACCTCACTCATCCCCATCGTGGTAGGTCTGGTCGCCATTAGCGGTCTGGTTCTGCGTGATCCCGCGACGCAAACCTCGGTCAAGAATTCCCTGGTCAATGCCCTGCAGGGAGCCATCTCGTCGCAAGATATTGACAGGCTCATAAAGGTTGCCGTGCAACATACCGGCCTGCTGGGAATTATTGGAGTCGTCGGCATTCTGTACGGCGGGTCCAACGTCGGCAGCTCCATCTCCACCGTCTTTCAGCCCATCTTCCGCGTCCGCGGCCGGGATTTCATTCCGGAAAAACTGATCGATGTCGCCATGATTTTTGTCTTCACGGTGCTCATGGTGGTCATCTTTTTGGGAACGACCGCGGGCGCGATGCTGGATCGGCTCCTTACCGGATACCACGTCCCCGGCGTGGCGACCTTCGCGGTTGGCATCTTGGTCAGCCTGCTGGCCGCCTTCCTGCTCTTCGCCGTGATCTATGTGGTGTTTCCCCACACCTACCCGCGCTTTAAGTTCAGCAGTGTATGGCCGGGCGCGAGCATCGCGGCCGTGCTCTTTACCGCGTTAAGCTTCATCTGGCCGCTCTACAGCAGTTACGCGCACTTCAGCCGATACGGCGCCGTGCTGGGTTCCATCGTGATTCTCACCGCCTGGATCTACTTTTTCGCCATGATTCTGATGATCGGCGCGGAGTTCGTCGCCTTTCGAGCACTGCAGGAAGCGAAAGAGCGGGGAGTGCGCCTCGGGCCGGCGGAGGACGGCAATGTGCCGCAGCACGCCCCGCTGGACGAATCGGAGATCGCGCCCGCCAAGGAGACCGCGTAGCCGCGAGGGGGCTAGCGTCGCTCAAGTGTGACCTTCGCCTCCACCGCGGTCATCGCGTCGTCCATGCTTCTAATCACAAAATCGGCGAGGGCGGTGGCCATGTAGAGGCGCTGCTTGATCACCTCAAACAGATACTCGTCAGACAGCGCTTTGGCGACATGCGCATCGGCGTAGTCGAGGTGGGCAAATAGCGTATCGGTCACACGCGCGGGTTGCTCTGCATACAGCACATTGACGTTGTTCTCCAGCAACATCCGGGTGGACACGGTCAACTCGCGCGTGCGGCGCGCCAGCACCAACAGGTCGATCTGTCCCAGTTCCTTGTTAATCGCCCCGCGCTCTTCAACCAATTCACCCATGCGAGCCTTGAAGTGCTGCAGCGAGGTCAGCACTTCGGTCGCCGAGTCACGCGACGGCGACTCAGCTGCTCCGCCGGACGGCACCGACTGTGGCCGCGGTCGTTGCTGCACATCATCACTTGGTCGCGAACGATACATACGCTACTCTACCGCACGCCGGCGCGTTGAAAGTAACGCGTACCATGGAACGCAGGTGGAGGAACAGATGGACAGCAGAGACAGCGCAGAGGCAGTGCTGGCCGCGTTGCGTGCCCGGCGCAGCACGGCGCGCGTCACAGGGGATAGACCGCCACGTGCCCTGGTGCAGCAGATTCTTGAAGCGGCTGCCTGGGCGCCCAATCATCGAAAGACCGAGCCATGGCGCTTCACGGTGCTGGCAGGTCGGGCGCTCGAGCAATTGGGGGCTGTCATGGCAGCCTCGCTGCGGGCCCGTTTGACTGCGACGGAGGGCGATCAGGCTGGAGCAGAGAGCGTAACGGCCTTGCTGGACAGGGAACGGTCCAAGCCTTTACGAGCGCCGGTGGTCATCGCGGTCGCTGCCGTACCGTCGGACCGGCCGAAAGTAGTGGAGATCGAGGAGGTGGCCGCGGTGGCGGCCGCCGTTCAGAACATGCTGCTGGCGGCTGAAGCGCTCGGGCTCGGCGCGATGTGGCGAACCGGCCAGCCGGCCTACGATCCGGCGGTCAAGCGCTTTCTCGGCCTCCCCGATCGCGCCTACCTGCTGGCGTTCGTGTATCTCGGCTACCCCGATTTACCAGAGTCGCGCTCGCACGCGCGCGAAGCCGACCAGTATACGACCTGGTTAGGCTGGGAGCCCGACTCAGCCGACGCCTAATTCGTGATATCGTCCATTCGCCATCACCACCCGGAGAGTATAGGGTCCGGGCACGCTGCGGTCGATTACTAGCCGATAGAGCCCATTCGGCCGCACTCTGACCAGCTGCCGGTTCACGCGCCGTCCAGTGGCGTAGACCGAAAACCCAGCGATGCCGGCGTGGCTTGCCGCATGCCAGATGAAGACCGTGTGGCCCACGCTCCGTCGCACACTGAACCGGGAAATCCGCGCCGCGGTCGGATTCGCCTGCTGCGGGTTGATTACCATGCCGGCCAGGACGACCAGCGGCTGGTTGCCATCGCCACGCCAGATCTCCCCCGAGTCGCTGGGGCTGATGTAGTGCGTGTCGGCATAGGTAATGAGGCTGGGGGTCGTGCTCCCAAATGCTCGCTGGCAATAGGAAGTCTGGCCGGCGCCCGCGCCCACCGCCGTTGTCGTGTAGGGCTCAGCGAAGACGCTGGTAAATACTTGCCCCGACACCGCCGATGGGCTACTGAGTCCGATCAGATCGGCCGGCGGTCCACCACTGGTGTATGCGTTGTCCGCTCCGGAAACAGCAATGGGCGTGCTGCCGTCGACCCCGGAGAAGGCAACCGAACAGGCTATCGCGGTTCCCCCTGCTGGGTTGGACACGGTGAGGTCGTTGGGGCCACGGGGAGCATTGATTCCCGCGAACATCTCCGCACGCAGCGTGTTGTCCGCGCTGGCGATTGCCGTGCTAAACGTACCGGTGCCCACCGAAGTAAGAGCCGTCGCGTTATCCGACACTGAGAAGGTTGCCGCGTTCGCGGACGCTGTTCGTACCACGAGGCCCACCACGATAAGGGTGTTTGGCCCGCCGGCCACCACGTTTTGATTCCAATTAAAGGTCGTCGCGGTACCGGTGGAGAATCCGTAGGCAGTGGAGTCGATTTGAATCGGCCCCGTCGCCGACGCTGTGCCATTGCCCAACGGGATTGTCGCGGCTGCTTGGGTCGGTGCGATCCCAGCTGCCGCAGCGCTGTGAGGCCCCAGTGCCAGGGACAGAACAAGAATGATCGCCCAGCCCACAGTGGTGCGAGCGCGTCCGATTCGTGACCTCGTCATGATATCTCCCTCTCCGATTGCCGGCGTATGACTTCCTACCTCCAGCATAGAAACCGTCCGACCGGCTGTCAGGGGGCGGAAGCCTCTCCTTAGCGGGGACTTCCGCCCCCCGAAGAGCGACGCGGATAGAATGGATTGACACTGCGGGTGATGAGGGGAGATGTGCGTGGAGAACGATTTTCGAGGCCTTGGCCTGGGAGACGACCTGTTGCGGTCGGTACATGAGGTCGGCTACGAGCAGCCTACTCCCATTCAGCAGCAGGCCATACCGCCCTTGCTCGCGGGCCGGGACATGTTGGCGCAATCACAGACCGGAACCGGAAAGACGGCGGCGTTTGCTCTGCCTTTAATCGAGCGGATCGACCCCACGCGCCGTGTGGTGCAAGCGTTGGTTCTGGCGCCCACCCGCGAGCTTGCCGTACAGGTGGCGGAGACCATACACAAGTTGGGCAAGTATCGGGGCATCGCGGATCTGCCGATCTATGGCGGCCAGCCGATCGACCGCCAGTTACGTGCCCTACAGCGCGGCGTCCACATCGTCATCGGCACCCCCGGCCGGGTAATGGACCATATGCGTCGCGGATCGCTCGATTTGTCGCATACTCGCGTGGTGATACTGGACGAAGCGGACCAGATGCTGGACCTGGGCTTCATCGACGATATCGAGTTCATCCTCGACGATGTTCCGCCCGAGCGCCAGATCGCCCTCTTCTCGGCCACCCTTCCGGCCCGCATCCGCGCCCTCTCGCGAAAGTACATGCATGATCCCGTGTCCATTGCCATTTCAAAAGAACAGATCACTGTGCCGGAAGTGGAGCAGTTCTACGTGGACTGTACCCGGCAGAGCAAGCTGGACGCGCTCACTCGCATCCTGGATATGGAACGGCCAGACTCAACCCTGGTGTTCGTTCGCACCAAACGCGAAGCCGACGACCTGGGTGAGAGTCTGGTGGCGCGGGGCTATGGCGCTGAGGTGATTCACGGCGACCTCAGCCAGGCGCAGCGCGAACGAGCAATTTTGGCATTTCGAGAGGGCCGGGCAGATATTCTGGTGGCCACTGATGTGGCGGCTCGCGGGCTGGATATTCCCAATGTGAGCCACGTGGTGAACTACGATATCCCACTGGACCCCGAGGCCTACGTCCACCGCATCGGTCGAACGGCGCGGGCTGGACGCGCTGGGATCGCCATCACCTTTATCACACCGCGCGAGCGGGCGCTGGCGCGGACCATCGAGAATCTGATTCGCGTCCGCCTGCAACGCAAACGCATTCCAACCCTGGCCGATATCGCCGAGCGGCGCACCCAAATCTTTCGCGATGAGCTGCGCGACACCATCACCGCCGGGCGGCTTGAATCATATCTCTTATTGGTTGAAGAGATGTCCGGCGAGTTCGAACTGGCTGATGTGGCCGCGGCGGCCATCAAACTGGCGCTGGACGAACCGGCCAGCGCCGCCGTTCAGGAGAACCCGCAGGCCACCGAGACCGGCATGGAACGTCTCTTTATCCGCGCCGGGCGCCGCGACGGCGTGTCGGCCAAAGACTTCGTCGGCGCCATCGCCAACGAAGCCAACATACCGGGGCGGCAGATCGGCGCCATCGACATTTACGACAAATTTAGCTTTGTCGAAGTCCCCAAGTCGGAGGCTCGGCGTGTGCAGCAAGCATTACAGCGCTCGGGTGTCCGGGGGAGACCAGTGACCGTGGATATTGCCGCTCCGGTGCAGGGAACATAGCATGAAATTTTGGAGGAAAGAAATCGTTGACAGAATGGGTCGCCGCAAGGTAGACTGAGCGCAGCAATGCCCTCGGTAAGCGCTGGCTCGTGGATCGCCACAAGTTCTTCCAGCTCTGACCAGACGTTGACTAAGAAGTAGAGATGGAAGACATGGCATACGAAGAACGAACCTTGAACTGCGTCCAGTGCGGAAACGACTTCCCGTTTACCTCGGACGACCAGGAGTTTCACGCGGGCCGGGGATATCAAGACCCGAAGCGCTGCCCGACGTGTCGCGCTGAACGACGCAACAGCCAGGGTGGCGGCGGAGGATTCCGCTCGTCCGGTGGCTTTGGCGGTGGGAGCGGCGGATTTGGCGGTGGAGGCGGATACGATCGCGCCCCGCGCGAGATGCACTCCGCAACCTGCGCCCGCTGTGGCAAGGAAGCACGCGTTCCGTTCGTACCACGAGGCGACAAGCCCGTGTACTGCTCGGACTGCTATCAGCCGGCTGCTCGCAGCTGGTAACCAGTTCCTGAACAAGGACCAAAAAGGCCTCTCCTTTGGGAGAGGCCTTTTTATTGTTCTTCGCGCCGCCCGGCGAGGAGCAAACGCAGCTCCCCCACGTTGAGGTAGACATCGTACCGGCTAGAAATCTCCCGGACGATGTCCTGGGGCGTTAAACCACGCTGTACGCCGTCGTGTGCCGCCAGCTTGATCTTCTCGCCTACGCGCTGGTACACCTCGTTCGAGGGAACACCTTTATTGACTGTCTTCTCTTTGGCCGGTTGCTCAAGAGCCTGCTCGATATCCTCCATCAGATCACCCCCTAGCGGTGCCGAAAGGTGATGCGGCCGCGGTCCAGATCATATGGGGAGAGTTCGACGTTGACCCGGTCACCCGACGTGATTCGAATGTAATTCTTCCGCATCTTCCCCGAAATGTGCCCCAGCAGGTTATGGCCGTTTTCCAACTCCACCCGAAATTGGCAGTTGGGTAGCGTCTCGGTGATGACGCCCTCGACGGTTAGCCCCTCGGACTCTCGCGGTTCAATCGTTCGCCGGTTCTTCCCGGCATCGCTCTTTTTTGGTCCTGCTCGATATGGTCGCTTTTTCTGCATGTGCGCTCCTTTTCTTCCCTCATTATACGCCCTTGAGCGGCCAACTATCAAGGATATGACTCCTCGGATTCCGTCCTTTGCCGCGGCGTCCTTCTTGCCCGGAGGTTCGGCTAGCCTAAAAACTTCACGGTCTCATCCGGCGATCGCTTCCGCACCGCACGGCGCCGCCGGCTGCGAGCGTCGAGAAGGATCTCCTGCATAGCTGTTCCTCCGAGGTTGGCACTCTGTTTCTCCCATTGCGTGCCTGAACCCGGCCGCAGGGCGAGAAAAGTGAGCAGCAATCCGTCCTCCACTTCCGTGATCAGGACGTTGCGGGCATCGCTATCGTCCAGTTCCCACCCAAGCGCGCGAAACAAATCTTGATACTGGTGATTCTGGTCTTCCGCCAGCCCCCGTGAGCGTACCTGCTCCTGACGGCGCCACTCCAGCAGCTTGTTATAGGTGACCATTGCATCGTAGTCGAATCTCACCAGGTCCAGCGGAACACTTCCCTCCTTCCCAGCGAAACGCAAGGCGAATCCCTCCGGCGTCTCAATCACGCACACGTCTCCCGCCGCTCGCTCGTCGAGATAAGCGCCAATTGCCCGGAGCATCCACTGATAGGCCGCATCCTCTTGGTCGGCAAACATACTTGTCCCCTCCCTTCAGCGCCACGTAGCCCCCGTATCGTACACTGGACCCGGACCTGACCGGCTCAACACCAGGTCGGTAACAGTCAATGGTGCTTTCCATGCTAGCGTGAATGTGTCGAAAGAAACTGTATGCGGGCACCGCGTGAGTGACCCGGCACGAGGAGAACCCCACCTATGACCACTCGCAAACATACACTTCGTCTGGCCGCCGTTGGCGCCATGCTGGCGCTCACGATGCTGCCGGCACATCAGACCAACGCGGCGCCCTCGAGCTTCTCGAACACCACCCCGATCACAATCCCCGGCGCCACCTACGATTCAAGTGCGAATGGGGGTCAAGGCGGCTATGACGAGGGGAAGTCCCAGCCATACCCGTCGACCATCAACGTCTCAGGACTGAATGGCACGATCAAGAGCGGTGGTCTGACCGTGACGCTGACGGGAATTACTCACCCCGACCTGACGAATCTCGATGCGCTCCTGGTCGGCCCCGGTGGGCAGGAGTCCATTCTGTTCGGCGATATCGATCAGCCCGCGGATGCGAGCGTGTCGAACTACACCTTGAGTTTCGCGGACGGCGGATATTCGCTGGGCTGCACCGACCAACCGACCGACTCTGCCACCTACGCGCCCATGAACTGTGACGACTCGCTCGACATCAATAACGGTACCGACATCTTCGCCGCGCCGGCTCCGCAGCCGCCGTATAATGTCGGTTTCGGTGTCTTCGCGGGCACGGATCCCAACGGCGTGTGGCAGCTCTACATCACTGACGATTACTGCTGCCAACCGACTCCCGAAAGCGGCACGGTCTCCGGAGGCTGGTCGCTAAGCATCACCACCACTAACCCAAACCCCACGGTCGCCCGTGTGTCGCGCTTTACCGCCCACCGCTCAGGTAAAACAATGCGGTTCGCCTGGCATCTTGCCAGGAATCAGGCCGTTGCCGGCTTCGACCTGTTCGCCGGCCACCAGCGGCTAAATACCCACCTGATCGCCACCCACGCCTCGCCGAATTACAGCTATCGCGCGCCCTACACCGCGGAAGGCCCTTTTACCCTGCAGGTTCTGCTCAAGAACGGCACACACCGGACCGTGCCGCTTCATTAAACGCTTGCGAACGTTACCACGGGAGGCAGCATACGCTGGCGGTGTGCTGCCTCCCGCACACTCGGCTGGCGACGACCAGCGAACGGCGTGGCCGATTAGTGCGATGCCGTGGCAAGTGGTCGAAGGTGGGCGTGCCACGACAACGAACGGCGATACACTGAATAGTGGAAGACAACGAACTGCTCCGGGCAGCCCGCCATGCCGCCAAGCACGCCAGCGCCCCCTATTCCAACTTTCCAGTTGGCGCGGCAGTCGAGGCGACCAACGGCCGGGTGTACCTGGGCTGCAACATCGAGTCGGCCTCGTACGGGCTCACTATTTGTGCGGAGCGGGTCGCAATTTTCTCCACCATCGCCGATGGAGCCGTTCCGGCCAGGATCGCGGTTTCCTGCCTGTGCGGAGATCGCAGCGATGCACAATCGTTAACGCCCTGTGGCGCCTGCCGGCAAATCATGGTGGACCGGATGGAACCGAACGCGCCGGTATGGATCGACGGCGTGGGACAGTTCACCGTGATTGACCTGCTTCCGTTGGGATTCCGGTTACCCCACCCGTAGCGAAGGCATGCAGTCACCACCTGCGGTCGGGCACTCCCGTGAGATACTCCGTGACCCGGCGACGTGTCGCAGGCGACACATCGTCGGGGAGCTGTGTAATCGGAGCAAAGCACAGGTCACGGATCTCTGCACTACAGATGCGAGGCTCGCCGTGCAGCTGGCCAACGAACAGAGCAATATGGTCGCTCTTGCCCTCTGCCCGGCTGTAATACAGTCCGAAAAGGATGAGGTCATGGACCGCCGTACCGGTCTCTTCCAGAACCTCCCGTTGTGCCGCCTCAAGGAACGATTCGCCACGGTGCACGCCACCGCCGGGTAAATACCACCATCGATCGTAGGTATGCCGCACCAGCAGTACGGACTCTCCTCGGCGCACCAAGCATCTGCTACCGAGGGTGGTCGGCCGGCACACTCGCCAATAGAGAGCACGTAGCGCATGCGGCCAATTCACCACGTCGCCTCCGTTCATCCGAGCACTTCGGTTCCCCTCGATCCAATCACGTCCCCTGGCTGAGGGCTGGTGCAGCCAGGTCGATGCTCTGCTCGGCCGTTTGGGCTGCTCCCCCCGTCATCAGGAGGCCGATCTCCTCCTCGTCCGCCTCCCCCGCCTCGAAGATCTGCATGATCCGGCCTTCGTACAGCACGGCTATCCGATCAGATAGCGCCAGAACTTCGTCAAGCTCCGCCGACACCAGCAAAATTGCGGCGCCCGCGTCTCGCTTCTCCACCAAGCGCTCGTGCACGAACTCCGCGGCGCCAACGTCCAAGCCTCGGGTTGGCTGCGAGGCAATCAGGAGCGCCGGGTCTTCTGAGAACTCGCGCGCCAACACCACCTTTTGCTGGTTACCACCGCTCAGATTACCGACCGGCAGTTGGGGCCGAGGCGGTCGCACGTCGAACTGCCCGACCAGCCGAGTTGCCCAACTCCGGATGCTGGGGAATTTCAGCACACCGCCACGCGAGAATTGGCGCGTGTTTTGCAAGCCAAGGATCAAATTGTCTGCAATGGAGTAGGGGAGCACCAGCCCACGATCCCGCCGGTCTTCCGGCACACAGGATACCCCCGACAGACGAACGTGTGCCGGGAGCGTCTGCAGTCCGGAAGCGCCGGAAAGAATCGCGGTGCCATTCACCGTGGCGCTCCCTGCTGTAGCCTGGCGCAACCCGGTCAGCACTTCCACCAGTTCGGTCTGCCCGTTGCCTTCCACACCGGCGATCCCCACGATCTCGCCACGACAGACATCCAGATCGAGACCCACGATGGCCGGCACGCCCAGATCCGAGTCCGCCTCGAGTCCGCGCACCTGCAAGGTCGGCTTACCCAAAGTCGGCGGCGGTCGATGCACCTCGGGAAGTACATCTCGTCCAATCATCTTGCTGGCGATCTCGCGCGGGTTGGTGTCGGCGGTGGTTAACTCGCCCACCACCTTGCCCGCGCGCAGCACGGTGATACGGTTGGAGATGGCCATCACCTCTTTGAGCTTATGGGTGATGAAGATGATGGTGCGGCCCTGCGCCGCCAGATCGCGCAGCACCACGAACAGTTCACGCGCCTCCTGTGGAGTGAGCACAGCGGTGGGCTCGTCAAAAATCAGGATGTCGGAGCCCCAGTAGAGAATCTTGAGAATCTCCACGCGCTGTTGCAGCCCCACCGAAAGCGACTGGACCCTGGCCGCGGGGTCGAGCTTCAGGCCATACGCCTCGGACAGCTCCGCGACCTTGCGCTGCGCCGCCCTGCGATCGAACAGAACCCTGGAAGGCTCATGCCCCAACACCACGTTCTCCGCCACGGAAAGCGGAGGAATCAGCATGAAGTGTTGGTGGACCATGCCGATGCCGGCCTCGATGGCATCGCGGGGGGACTTGAACCGCACTGTTTTGCTCCGTAGGCGAATCTCCCCCTCATCAGGCTGAAGCAACCCGGAGAGCATATTCATGAGGGTCGACTTGCCGGCGCCGTTTTCGCCTACCAGAGCAAGCACTTCGCCCTGGTAGGCGCGTAGACTCACGTGGTCGTTCGCCGTCAATGGTCCGAATCGCTTGACGATTCCGACTGCCTCGATGGCGGGTGCACCGCCCTCCACTCCGGCATTCATTACGACATTCCCCTCAATTCCGGCCGTCACGCTCCGCCTCTAGCCGGCTGCCGGATCGTAGGGAAGGCCGTCCGCGGCGGGAGGAGTTGCCCGTCCGATAAAGCCGGCCAGCGCCACGATCGTCAACAGGTACGGCAGGGCTGAGACCAGCGTGGAGTAGTCCTGCAGCGGTCCGCTGGTGTTCTGTAGCTGTGCGTAGACAGCCTGCCCGAGCCCGAACAGAACGCACGCTCCGAAGGCGCCGAATGGCGTCCACTTGCCGAAAATCATGGCCGCGAGCGCGATGAAGCCGCGTCCAGATGTCATATTGTCGGAGAAGTTATAGGCCACCGCCAGGGAGAGATAACCGCCCGCCAAACCGGAGAGAAGACCAGAGAGCACCACGGACAGGTAGCGAAGCGCTTGCACGTTGATGCCGGCCGTATCGGCGGCTCGCGGCTTCTCGCCCACGGCGCGGATCCGAAGACCAAGTGTGGTGCGAAAGAGAAACACGTGCGTCAACAGCACCAGGAGCAGCATGAGATACACGATGGGGTTCTGTTGAAACACGATCTGGCCCAGGGCCGGGAGGTTACTGAGACCCGGAATGGACCAGTTTGGAATCGTAAACAACTGCCCCTTGGCACACGGTATGGGAGGCACGCATGCGGGAGGGGTTGAATCGTTCCCGAACCTACTCACCAGCAAATAACTGGTCAGGCCCAGGGCAATCAGGTTGATGGCCATGCCCATCACGATCTGATTTGCTTTGAGCCGGATAGCACCATACGCCAGGATCAGCGCCATGAAGGCGCCCGTCAGCATGCCACCAAGCAGACCTAAAGCCGCATTCTGAAATAGCACATCATACAGAACGGCAAAAAACGCGCCGGTCAACATCATTCCTTCCATCGCGATGTTGACCACTCCGGAGCGTTCAGAGATCACGCCGCCAATCGCCGCTAGAGCCAAGGGGGTCGATTCGCGAAGCGTTCCCTGCCAGACATTGGCATTGATTAGAGTTGTCCAGATTCCGGAGTCGGTCAGCGCGCTCACGCCGCCACTTCCTGCCTCTGCCATCGAGGCAAACGCACCACGCCACGCTGGGCAAGGTATCGTACCAGGGCATCCGCGCCAATGAAGAGAATGACCAGGCCCTGCAAAATGACGATCAGGCGCGAAGAGATGCCGGTGTTGGCCTGCATGATGCCACCCCCATACTCGAACGCGCCAAACAGCACCGAGGCAGCGATCACCCCGAGCACCGTATTTTTGCCCAGCAGGGCGACGGCGATCGCATCGAAGCCGTATCCCGGCGAAAAGCTGTCGGTGAGCTGATAGGGCGCGAGCGCGAACGTACTGACCATGCCGGCCAGACCGGCGAAAGCCCCGGCGATAAACATCGAAAGCGAGATGGTCCAGCCCACGTTGATCCCGGCGTAGGCCGCGGCCTTTTGATTCAAACCAACGGCTCGAATCTTGTATCCGAGAGCCGTACGCCAGAGGATGAAGTAGAACAGCCCGCCCGCTGCCAGCGCCACGAACAGGCCAGCGTGAAGACGGCCATTATGTACCAGCGAGTCCGGGATAATGATGGGAAGCTGCGCATTCATGGGCGGCGTCTCGGGGTTGCCGGGCTGAAAGGTTTGTGCCATCGGTCCCGACTTGCCGGACGGTGAGGATTCTAATAGATATTGGCTGAGTGCGATAGCGGTGTAGTTCAGCATCATGGTCGTGATTACTTCATGCGCGCCCCGCCAGGCCTTGAGCACACCGGCTAACGCGCCCCACAGTCCGCCCGCCAGCGCGCCCGCCACGAGTGCGAGCGGAATCAGGACGATGCCAGGCGCGTTGACTTTGTACCCGACGTAGGCCGAAAGAAGAGCGCCCACGAAAATCTGCCCCTCGGCGCCGATGTTGAACAGCCCTGCTCGAAAGGCAAAGGCCACAGCCAGTCCGGCCAGCATCAGCGGAATGGCGGCGATGATCGTTTCGGAGATGCTGTACCGACTGCCAAACGCACCGAGGAGCAGCTGCCAGTAGGCATTCACGGGGTTGTGGCCGGTAACCAGAACCACGAAACCACCCACCATCACGGCCAGCACCACCGACATGACGGGGACAACGGCTCCAGATGCCCACTCATAGGAAAAGTCGCGCTGAAGTCGATCGTCGCCGGTAAGACTCACGGGCCCATTCCTCGCGCCATACTGTGCTCGATTATAGAAAGGTGATGAGGAAACGAAGCGGTGGGATCCCGGGGACGGCCCGGGATCCCATGTCGATCAGGAGCCGATGGCGGCTAGCCGCCCGCGATGGTTGCCGGAGGAACAATGCGGCGCTGTCGAATAAGCTGCGCGTAGTGGTTGGCGACGGCCACGATGGAGGCGGGCACCGCGCTGGAGACAGGAGCGAACCCGGTGGCGTTATTTGCCAGACTGAAGAGGTGATCGCCACCTCGGAAGTGTCCCGCCTTGGTTTGTTTCACCAGCAGGGCAACGGCCACATCGACCTTCTTGAGCGCGCTGGTGATCACGTATGAGCCAAGAAGATGCTGATCGGCGTCGACACCGATACCGTATTTGCCCCGCTGCTGGGCGGCAGCCAGGTAGCCCAGTCCGCTGGAACCGGCCACCTGAAAGAGGATGTCCGCCCCCTGACCGATCTGGGACAGGCCAATGGTGTTGCCCGCACTCTGATTGGTAAAGCTCTGCGAGTAGCTCTTGAGAATCCGGATGCCGGGATCGACCCGGTGGGCGCCGGCAATATAGCCCGCGATATAGCGATTGACTGGCGGGATTGACACACCCCCCATGACGCCGATGACACCGTGCGTCGCACGACCAACATGGCGTGATTCCATCAGTCCAGCGATGACCCCCACCAGGTAGCCCGACTCCTGCTCTTTGAAAAAGAGATTTGCTACATTCGGCAGGTTCTGCGTTTTGCCGGCGGCATTTTGGGGGGCGCCGTCAATGAGAGCAAATTTCTGATTGGGATACTGCCTGGCCACCTGATAGATCGCCGACTCCATCAGGAACCCCACGCCGATAGTCAAATTCCTATGCTGTTGTGCAAAAAACGTTAGGTTTGGCACATATTGAGCCTCCGCGCGTGACTCGAGGACAAATGCCCCGACGTGGGACTGAGCACGCGCGCGCTGCAGGCCCACGTACGCCAGGTGGTTAAACGAGCGGTCGTTCAACCCGCCAACATCGGTGACCAGACCAACGCTGAACTGCCGTGCCTGACTTGGGTGAGATACTCCTCGAGCCGAGGCAGGGGTAATAACGGTCGCCAGGAGCAGGCCCACTGCACCTACATACTTCAAACTGCGGATCATTTACGCTCCTCCTTAGGTTCTGGTGACACGGATCCTTCCAAGACTCCACTCGTGGGACGCAGCTTACACCATCGGCACCTCCACCGTCTCTGCGCGGATCATAGCAGAATAGAGGTCACTCCGTAAGCTCATCCAGCGTCCGCTCGAAGCTCGGGGCGAAGTGCTCGAGAAAATAGTGAAGTTCCGGCATCTCCAGCGCCCGGATGCCGGCATCGATCTGTCGCATTGCGACCGCGAATTCCCGGTTGCCACCTGCTACCTCCGCCGCACACTTCAGGTAGGCCGCGAGCTTATCCGCCGCCGTGACCCAGCCGATCAACTCCGCGTCGTGTTCCCGCGGTTGAATCAGCGGCCGATAGTTGGCGATCAGCGGTTCAGGAACCATTGCCAGCAGCTGCTCGCTGGCCAGAACTTCGATTTCCCGCAAGCTGCGTAGAATGTCCGCATTGTGATGCTTCACCGGAGTCGGAATATCACCGGTTATCACCTCGGCGGCATCGTGGAAGAGCGCCAGCATGACAGCCCGCTCGGCATCAATATCCTTTTCGAAGACGTCTCGGCCGATCACGCACAATGCATGGGTCAGCACCGCGACATAGAAGGAATGTTCGGCCACGTTCTCCGGCACCGTGTTGCGCATCAGGCTCCAGCGCTGGATAAAGCGCAGGCGGTAGAGATACGCGAAGAAGTGACTGTCTAGCCGGTCGCGATTCAGCCGCAATCGACTGCCCCGGTCTGGAGGCTGGGAAAAAAATACTCCTTGCCGGCGCGTTGTTTCTGCTCATCCTGGGCGGCCAGGACGGTGGCCGCCTCGGCGCCCACTCTGGCCAGAACGGCATCCGCCCAGGGGCCTGGCTTGAACTCATTACGAAACCGATCGGCAATCACCACACAGGCTGCTCCCGCCCGGAGTCCGAACAGCGAGCAGAGGGTGAATATTGTGGCCGCCTCCATCTCAAAGTTGGTAACGCCCATCGCTGTCAGCTGCTCCACGCGCTTCGGCTCGATACCCCGGTACCCACCAAAGGCGGGACGGCTCTGGCCGGCGTAGAACGACGCAGTGGACGCCGAGACTCCGAGATGATACGTGAGACCCAGGCGCTCGCACGCCTCGATCAGCGCCAGCACCAGCTCATACGACGCGCAGGCCGGGTACGCATCCGGAGCATAGCTGGCGCTAGCCCCCTCCCAGCGGATGGCTGCCGTGCTGATGGCAATGTCGCCGGTACGCATCCGCTCCTGCAGACCACCGGTGGTACCCAATCGGATAAAGTTGCGGCAGCCGATCTCCGCCAGCTCATTCAGCGCAATCTCGGTGGATGGACCGCCGATTCCCGTGGAGCAGGCGCTGACCGGAACATCGTGGTACCTACCACGCATCGAGCGATATTCGCGATGGTAGGCGACATCTTCCGCCCTGTCCCACGCTCCGGCCAGAGTGGGTACGCGTCCGGGGTCGCCCGGCAGCAAGACGGTGGGTGGCAGGTCCCCCTGGCTGAGATGAAGATGGTATTGCTGTCCGCCCTCGGTCGCAGGCCGCGTCGCCTCTATGCCGCTGGACACCATTGCTCCTTGTTATGCGCCATACGGCACCCAGATGTTCTTCACCTGCGTGCTCTCCCGCAAAAACTCTTCGCTTTGAGCCGACCAACCGCCGTCCCAGTTACGCGACTGGGAAAACGCCCAGGTGCGTTTCATATTGCCGGCCGAGGCCAGCTCCACCGCTTTGGCTCCCTCTGCCTCGCCAAAATACCAGATGCTGTCGACATCGTCGTGCTCGGCCAGGGTGCGCGCCAGGACGTCTCGCCGTCCGGTCACGATATTCACCACGCCGGCCGGCACGTCGGATGTCTCGAGCACTTGATAGAGATCGGTCGCACTGAGCGGGTGCGCTTCGGATGGCACCGCGACCACGGTGTTTCCCATGGCAATGGCCGGCGCCACCAGCGAGACCAAGGCCAGCAGTGGGGACTCATCCGGACAGACCAGTGCCATGACCCCAATCGGCTCGGGAACCCCCAGGGCCAACCCTCGCATGGGTGGCCGGTGAATCGGCCCATCGTACTTATCGGCCCAGGCAGCGTAGGTAAAGAGCCGTTCGACCGACGTCTCAACCTCGCGCACCGCCTCATCGGCGGAAGCTCCCGTGGTGGAGATCAGGCGAGCCGCGAACTCTCGACTCCGAACGGCCAGATTCTCCGCGACGTAATACAGAATCTGAGCCCGGTTGTGGGCGGCGCCGTCCGCCCAACTCGCTGCTTTGTGGGCAGCTTCGACGGCATTGCGCAGGTCCTTCCGGTTTCCCTCGCCAACCTCGCCGGCTATTTCCCCGCTCCGCGCGTACACCAGGCGCGAGTAGCCGGAATCGGGCCGTACCTGCTTACCACCGATATACATTTTGGGGGTGCGATCGATGGCCGGCAACTGGTTAATTCCCGCCTGATCGTCTTGAGCGCGGGGCCGGGGCGAACGTGGCACGACAGGATCATCCTCTTTTCCACCACCGATCCAGCGCAGATATTCGTGGAGTCCTTCCTTACCGCCCTCGCGGCCAAACCCGCTTTCCCGGTAGCCGCCGAAGCCGGACGAGGCGTCGAACAGATTGGTACTATTGACCCAGATCGTCCCAGCTTTGATCTGTCGAGCGATGTCCAGCGCCAGATTGATATTCTCACTCCAGACACTGGCGGCAAGCCCATAGGAGGTGTTATTGGCCAGCGCCACCGCTTCCGATGGGGTGCGGAAGGACATGGAGACCAAAACGGGGCCGAAGATCTCGACCTGTGCGACGGTCGCCGCCGGCGCGACATTGGTGAACAGGGTGGGAGGAAAAAAGTAGCCATCGGTGGGACACGCCCAGGACGGCTGCCACATGACGGCGCCCTCCGCCACCCCCTGGGTCACCAGTTCCTGGATCTTCTGTAGCTGCACCGGCGCCACAATGGCGCCGATATCCACCGCCTTATCGAGCGGGTCGCCGATCCGCAGCTTCTCCATGCGCGCTCGGACCTTGTCCAGCAGCCGTTCCTCGATGCTCTCCTGTACCAGCAGTCGGGAGCCGGCGCAGCAGACCTGGCCCTGGTTAAACCAGATGGCGTCCACCAGCCCCTCGACCACACTATCCAGGTCGGCATCATCGAACACCAGGAACGGCGACTTGCCACCCAGCTCAAGCGACAGACGCTTGCCCGTACCCGCCGTTTCGCGCCGTATGATTCGTCCCACCTCGGTCGAGCCGGTGAAGGCGATTTTAGACACGTCGTGATGTCTCACAATCAGTTCACCGCTGCGGCCGTCACCGGTGACCACGTTGACCACCCCTGGCGGCAGCCCGGCGCGCTGCACGATCTCGGCGAACAAGAGGGCCGTCAGAGGAGTAAATTCGGCCGGCTTGAGTACCACGGTGTTACCCATGGCCAGGGCCGGAGCCACCTTCCAGGCCAGCATCAGCAGCGGAAAGTTCCATGGGATGATCTGGCCGACCACACCCAGGGGAGCGTAGCGTGGGAATTGCTCGGCCATCAGTTGAGCCCAACCGGCATGATAGTAAAAGTGCCGGACCACCAGGGGGATGTCGATGTCGCGGCTCTCCCGGATGGGCTTGCCATTGTCAAGCGATTCCAGCACGGCAAAGAGGCGAGCATGTCGCTGTAATTGACGAGCCAGGGCATACAGATAACGAGCGCGCGCATGGCCAGGTAGCGCGCTCCACGGGTCAAACGCCCGCAGCGCGGCAGATACGGCTGCATCGACGTCCTCGGCCCCAGCCTGGGCAACCGAGGTTAGCCTGCGGCCGGTCGCCGGATTGATCACGTCAAAGCGCTCGCCAGAGGTGGGCTGCTGCCACTGCCCATCAATAAACAGGCCAAGCGGCTCGTGATCCGCGATCCATTGCACCGCTGCGTCCGGAGCCTCGGGAGCGGGCCCATACGCCATCGATTCAAAGACTTCCGACACGCTCACCGGTTGCTCCTCAAGGCATCGGGAAGTGATGGGCGGCAGAGTACCGGCCCGTGATGAAGTGCGATAGTTGCCTCTCGATATCGGACAGCAGACTGCTGGCGCCGAGCCGAAACAGATTCGGCCGCAACCACTCGTCGCCGAGCTCTTCTTTCATCAGAATCTCCCACTCCAGCGCCTGCTTGGCCGTACGGATTCCTCCGGCCGGTTTGAACCCTACCGCGTATCCCGTGCGCTCCCGATACTCGCGGATGGCACGAGTCATGACCAACCCCACCGGCAGAATGGCGTTCACTGTTTCTTTGCCGGTGGAGGTCTTGATGAAGTCGGCGCCGCCCATCATGCACACCAGGCTGGCCATGCCGACGCTCTGCAGCGTGGCCAGTTCGCCCGTCGCCAAAATAGTCTTTAGACGCGCCGCGCCGCAGGCCTGGCGAAAGGCCCGAATCTCATCATAGAGCGCCTGCCAGTTGCCAGTGAGCACGTGGGCCCGTGAGATCACGATGTCGATCTCACGGGCGCCGGCTGCGACCGATGCCTCAATCTCGGCGATCTTGTGGGGCATGGAAATCTGACCGGCCGGGAATCCCGTGGAGACCGCGGCCACCGGAATATCGCTGCCGCGCAGCGCCGCAACTGCCTCGGGCACGAGATTGTGATATACGCAGATAGCGCCGACCCGCAGCTTCAGATCGTGGACACCGAGCGACCGCTCCACATCCTCGCGCAACGGATGGACGGCTTTGGCGCACAAGCGGCGGACGTTGCCGGGTGTGTCGTCACCAGCCAGGGTAGTCAAGTCCAGGCAGGTGATAGCCCGCAGCAGCCAAGCTGCCTGCCACTCCTTCTTGACGGTGCGCCGAGCCACTAACGTGGTCGCTCGGCGCTCAACTGCACTGCGGTTGACGCGTGTCTCCTCGACCCAGCCCATGTCGAGCGGCATGCCGGGATTGCGCGCGAGGTACTCGACACTTTTTTGTTCTAGGCTCAACATTGCGTGCCCCCCTGTCGGGCCCCTCGTGGCAGAATCGTTCCATCTAGCTGCAGTATTAGGTCTTACCGCCGGTACGGTCAAGCAGTCACCCTCATCGGCGTTCGTGAGCAGACAGTATTGAGGCAGCATGCTTACCAAATAACCCAATAGACCGTGGCTCTGCGTCCGCGCCGCCCCACTCGGGCCGCAGTGAGTTGGTGTGGCCGTATCCGATTCAAGGCACGAGACGCCGCTGCTGATCCGCATACGATTCATCCCAGTTGAAACACTCGTGCCCGTGCGCGTGGGAAGGGTGTCCCAACTGAGACACCGTTGGGCTGGCCGGGTGGAACCCGGCCACTACGGGGACAGTGTCTCGGATGGCAAAGGCCTGCTTCACGCCGACACTGACCCGGTAGTGGCCGTGGCTCCTGCCCGGCCAGCCTAACGGTATTTCCCGTAGACAGCAGCATCCCAGTGTTCAACCATGGCGCGTCCGGCGGAACAGTCCCTACCAGAACGGTTCCCAGTACAGGACAACCGGCCGAGTTGTTTCCGGTGCCATGCCGGTTCACAGGTACGGATGACTCGTGTCTCTACAGCACACATGACCTCCGCCAAATTGTTCGCTCCTGAATCGATCGACTCAGGCCAGCGAACACCGACGAAACGCCACCTCACCTCAGCGCGACTATTGCGAGCAAAGATGATAGTGGGACAAAAGCCACTCCCGTTACTCCACAGCTCCATCCCGCGCAACCGCCACAAATGCCCGAATATCGACTTCACTCTTCTGTCCTGCGCGCTCAACTCCGCTGCTGACATCCACGCCCCACGGCTGGACGGCGCGGATGGCTTCGCGCACGTTGCCGGCATTCAATCCGCCGGCCAGCAACACCGGACGCTGCCGGCACAGTTCCAGGCTCACCACCCAGGCGAAGCTCTGGCCCGTGCCGCCGTACGATCCGCTTCGTGCCGTGTCCAGCAAGAGAAGTTGCGCCTCACTGCCCGCAGCGCGACGTTCCAGGGCAACCGCCGTTTCCCCGGGACCCACGTGCAGCACCTGGATGGCCGGCACGTCGAGCGCCGCAACCGTGTCGTCCGGCTCGTCGCCACTGAGCTGCACCAGATCGAGTTGGCAGAGGCGGGCAATGCGGTTCATCTCACCCACCGACTCATTGACAAAGACTCCCACGACTTTCACCTCTCCCTGCCGCTTGACCTCCGTCACGATGTCGCGGGCTGCATCAGGGTCGATTCGCCTCCGGCTGGGAGCGAAGACCAAGCCGAGCATATCGGCCCCGGCTTCCGCGGCGACCAGCGCATCGTCCACGCGTCGAATCCCGCAGATTTTGACGGCGGTCACGCCAGCAACGCCTGGATGGCGGCTTCCGGGTTGTCGGCCCGCATCAGCGCTTCGCCCACCAGAACCACGCTCGCGCCGGCCGCCGCGACTCGCGCCAGGTCCTCACGCGACGTGATGCCGCTCTCGCTCACCACCACCATCTCGTCCGGGACCAGTGGCGCCAGATACTCAGTGGTCAGAAGATCGACCGAGAAGTCGTTCAGGTCGCGATTGTTAATGCCGATCAGCGTGGCGTCGGCGGCAATAGCCCGAGCCAGGTCGTGCTGGTTATGCACCTCTAGCAAGGCGGTCATGCCGAGCTCCTGGACCAGAGTGAGCAAGGGACGAAGCAGATCGTCTTTCAGCGCCGCCATGATCAGCAGGACCAGATCGGCGCCGGCGGCACGGGCTTCGTACACCTGATACGGCGAGAGGAAAAAGTCCTTGCAGAGTACCGGCAGGCTCACCGCCGCTCGCACCGCTCGCAGGTCATCCAAGCTGCCTCGAAAGTATCGCTGGTCGGTCAGCACGGATATCGCGGACGCGCCACCGTGCTCATAGGCCTGCGCCTGCTCCACCGGATCGAGCGTCTCGACAAAGTCTCCCTGACTGGGCGAGCGCCGCTTCACCTCGGCGATCAGCGACACCGGCCGATTGAAGAGCGGGGCGCGGGGCGGCGACGCGGACGCCGCGTGTCGACGCACGTCGTCCAGCGGCGTATGACGCTCCCGCTCGGCGATCTCCTGTCGCTTATGGTTGAGAATTTCTTCCAGCATCGTAATCCTTGTTCCGGCGCCTCATAGCTTCCTGGTTCAGGCAGCGCCTCCCATACTGGCACGGGCGGCCTGTGAGACGGTGCGCAGCCGTTCTAGCGTTGTCCGCGCGGCGCCCGAATTCAGGGCCTGGGCTGCGAGTTCGGCGCCGGCCTGGAACGTGGCCGCCCGGTTGGCGGCGTACAGAGCAGCGGCCGCGTTGATCACGACCGCGTCTCGGGCCGGACCTTCCTGCCCCTCCAGGATAGCGTTCAGGATGCGAGCATTGGTCTCCGGATCGCCGCCTTTCATGCTGTCCGGCCGCGACCGAGCCACCCCAAAATCCTCCGGCGCTATCTCGTAGGCCGTGACCTCAGCGGCGCGCACCTCGCGAACCGCGGTACGCGACCCGATGCTGATCTCGTCGGTACCGTCCTCACTGTGCACCACCAGGGCGTGCTCCACCCCTAGCTTGCTAAGCGAGTCGGCCATCAGGTCCAGCAGGTCATGACTACTCACCCCCATCAACTGGAAGCTGGGCCGTGCGGGATTGGTCAGCGGACCCAGCAGGTTAAACACCGTGCGCACGCCCAGTTCGCGGCGCGGCAGGGCCGCAAACTTCATGGCCGGATGGAAGGCGGGGGCGAACAGAAAGCCGATTCCGGTTTCCCGAATGCATTGGGCCACCCCGGCGGGAGGGAGCGCCACGTCGACGCCCACCGCCTCCAGCACATCCGCACTGCCGCAGCGCGAACTGGCCCCACGGTTCCCGTGCTTGGCCACCGGCTGACCGCAGGCCGCCACGATCAGCGCCGCGGCGGTGGAGATATTGAATGTACCCTGACCATCGCCGCCGGTCCCACAGGTATCGGCCAGCGCCTGGTCCATCTCGAATTGACGGGCGCGAGCCCGCATGGTGCGCGCGAAGCCGACCAACTCGTCGGCGGTTTCGCCCTTGGCGCGAAGGGCAATCAGAAAGGCGGCAAGCTGAACGGGCGTCAACTCCTCATCCATCATCTGCCGCATCAGTTCCGCGGTCTCCTCCGTGGTCAGGTCTCCGCCCGCGATCACCCGATTGAGTAGCTCTCTCATACGGCTGCCAACTCCAGAAAACAAAAAGCCCTCGTCCTGGTAGGGACGAGGGACAACTCGCGGTGCCACCCTACTTAGGCGAAGGCCTCACTTGATAGAGCGCTATCACGCTCTCGCCAGGCTAACGGGCGGCATACCCGGCTCGGATTTAGCGAGCGGTTCAGGGATCCATTCAACCCCGCTTCAGCACACCGGCTCGCACCACCCGCCGGTTCTCTGCCACCTGAAACAGAGGCTTACTCTTTCCCATCAGCCATCGTTCGGCTGTCTGACTGTAGCACGGCGGTCGAGAGAACGTCAACACGCGCCGGAAAGCGCTCGAATAGTATCGCAACCATTGGTGGATCGTACCATGGGTGGAAACACAGCTGGCGCGGCCAGGAAGGCGCCGGGAGGGATGGAGCGTCTGGAACTACCGTTACAGGGACAGCAGATCGTGCTGCGTACATGGCAGCACCGCGACCTGGAAACGTGGTCCACCTGGCTGGAGCCGGGGCATCCCTGGAAGGAACTCGACGGACCCTACTATCCCCTGCCGTCGGCAGCCGCGCGGGCGACGATGCGCGAGCAGAAACGAGCCGAGATCGACCATGGATCGTCCGCCTCGCCTCCCCACAGCCTGGTCATCGCCGACCGCCATACCGACGCCTTTCTGGGAATCGTCACCTGGTACTGGGAGAGCAAAGAGACGTACTGGCCCGGACTGGGAATCGTCATCTTCGACGAGACCAACTGGGGACGCGGCATCGGGTACGAGGCGCTCGGCCTCTGGACAGACGTCCTGTTCCGCGCCCTGCCCGAGATCACGCGACTTGATCTGCGCACCTGGTCGGGCAATCGGGGGATGATGCGACTGGCCGAGAAGGTGGGTTACGTGGAAGAGGCGAGGTTTCGTAAGGCGCGCATCGTCGGGGATAAGTACTACGACGGCCTGGGGTACGGGGTCTTACGGGAGGAGTGGCTGCGCCGGCATCCTCACGGCTTCAGCAAGGTGCGGCGGGCGACGTGAGGAGAGATGGAGACGAGACGGCGGTGACGGGAGAAGTGATGGTGCGGTTCGAGAAAGAGTGTTTCCACTGAGATGATGGTAAGGCGAGCGCCCATCCCCACCATGAGTTGAAATGGGCAAAGTGCAACGATGGAGCCGCTGGCAAAAGGTCTCATGCTGGGTGAGGAGTGAGGCGGGAGTCGTACTGCGCCCGCCAATCAGAGCGGAGTAGCTCGAATAGATAGACGTCGTGCCATCGGCCTTGACGGAAGACGAAGCGGTGCAGACGGGTGAGATTCCGGTATCCGGAGCGTTCCAGGGCACGATGCATCCCAATGTTCTCGATCAGTGAGATGGTCTCAAGCCGCTCAAGTCCCAGTTCCTCAAAGGAGTACCAGCACCGTAGCCGGACAACCGCAGTACCGATACCTCTGCGCCAAAGCGACGGATCTCCGATGACGGTGCTGGTTTCGCCCCGGCAATTGAGCCAGTCGATGCCGAAGATTGACGCCCGGCCCACCGTTCTATCGTCGACCACGATCCGCCACGCGACCTCGTCCTCAGCCCGCGCCACGTGCTCGAACCATTCCTCCTGTTGTCGAAGGGAGGACACGGACGGAGGACCCCAGAGGAAGCGTGAGACCTCAGGCATGCGGCGCCACGAGAGGTATGTGGGCATGTCTTCGAGTCGAGGCGGCTCAAGGCACACCTCGTCACTCCGCAGAATCGGCCCTAGCACGATACCGACCGACGCAGGCGCACTGTCCGCGAGACATTGTGATAACTCAAGATTATGTCACTTCACTTTCCGATGGTCGAGGAGATAGACGTAGGTTGAGAGAGCGTCTCCTTCGCTCATCCCGCCAGCGGAAGAGGCTTCCCCCACACTACCTCGGTCACCAGCTGGACTTCGACTGTGTCGGGACAGAACGGCTCGACGAGTGCCCTGACCTCGCTGTGAAATGTTGCCACGTCGTGCGGAGCCATGCGCTCCCGCGAGAACGACGCTCTTCCGTGGAAGGCCTCGATGTAGTCATCGAGCGACTGTATAAACGTGACGGGCTTTGTGCGCTGCTCACCGAGCCGCTGGAACAGGCCGCGATCCTGAAGTCCCTTTAGAAGGTCATAGTACTGGAAGTTCGGAATGACGGAATGGCGGCGGCGAATCGGCCATAGTTTATTGTCCCAGGGAGCTGGAAGCTGCTCCACGCCGAGGATGGCGAGGCAGCCATGCGGGGCTAGAAGCGTCGCAAAGCGCGGCATGACCAAATCCCAATCCATCCAATGCAGGCTGTCGCCTGCCATGATCAGGGCATAGGGCGGCTTCAAGGCTGCCTCCTCGGCCGATCCCACTATCCATCTCAGGTTGGGGTGGTCTCCACCGGGTAGGAGCTGTCCATGACCGATCATCGGTCCGGATACGTCGAGGGCATCAATACGATCAGCCCGATTCACCAAATGACGCGCGAGATACCCCGTTCCACACCCGACATCAAGAACCGTTCGTGGAGTATCGACGATGAGATCGGTGAGGATATCGATGGCCTCGTTGGGATACGGAGGGCGGTGATGATAGGCTTCCGCTACGCTCTCGTCTTGAAAGGCAGAGGCGGCGTGGGGACCAAGGAAGTCGGGTTTCGGTTGCAAGTCGGGCAGGTTGTCCCTCCGATGGGTCGTGAGGACGTGGACATGTCTTCGAGGCGAGGGGGCTCAAGACACGCCTTGTCGCTCCGCAGTGTCGGCCCTAGCACTATACCAACCGATGCAGACCGACTGTCCGCGGGCCATCGTAATAACTCAGGATTATGTCACCTCACTTTCAAGTGGTCGAGGAGGAAGACGTTAGCTAAGGCATAGTCCTCTTCGCTGGTCCCTCCGAAGGCATCCACATCACGGTCGGTCCCGTAGCCTCTATCAGCCTATCGCTGTATGACGACGCGCCAGTACGATGAGACAAAATGGCCAGTCTCCGTACTGGCGCATAAATTCCCCCACATCCTCGCCCCGCAAAAGGGCCTCTTCCGGCTGGTCTCGTACCGGTACGTCTTCTACGTGGATCACGTCGCAGCCGCTCATCTCGATGGCTCGAAGATACGCAGAGCGCGAATGGCGGACCGTGGGAAGGATATACGCATCGTCCCCACGGACGATGGTCGTCTCCCACCCGTTCACAATTGCTTGGGGATGGAAATCCGTGATGAGAAGGTGGCCGCCGCGTTTTAGCACACGGCTGCACTCTGCTATCGCCGTCGCGAGATTAGCCACATGACACAGACCAAGCGCGCACACCACGAGATCAAAGTGACCAGAGGGAAACGGAAGCTCCTCTTGGAGGTTTCGCTGGTCGAATCGAATCCGCACGCCCGCTTGGCGAGCCTTCTTTCGAGCCAATGCCAGCATGTCGGGAGACTCGTCAATCGCGGTAACATCGGCGCCGAGCTTCGCGAGATTGAGAGCCCACCGTCCGGTCCCCGTCGCGACATCAAGTACACGGAGCGGAGGCGGTAGCGATTCTAAAAGAGCCGTAACGCGCGGCTCCTCGGTCATGATGAGCGGATTCCGCTCCGCGTCATACGACGTAGACCAGATCGCATATCCCTCGCGAGTAGTGACCGTGTGATTTCGCTTCGCCATTCAGTCATTATCCGAAATCGCTGCTTCTCAAACGCCTGCAAGCGCCTTGCGAAAAGCTGGGCGCTCAGGGCTTGTCACCTGACAGGGCAGCATGCAGTATCCGCGCAGGGAGCTACGAAACGAAAATCGCAGGCGACGTGTGGAAGAACGCCGCCAGCTTCTGAATATGGCTCAGGGTCAACTGGCGCTTTCCCGAGAGGATCTCGGAGACAATGCCGGCGGACGTAAATACCGGACCGACCAACTCCGCCTGCTTCATGCCATTGTCTTCCAGCATGCAGCGCAGCACGTCAACACCCGAGACAGTCGGCGCCGTGTAGCGTCCGCTCTCCCAGGCACTAAGAAGTTGCCCCAGAAGCGAGAGGTACTCCTCCTCCCCTTCGGTTCGCGAGTGTGAACGGACCAGCGACTGAATCTCCTCCCGCACCCGGTTGGCCTCGTCGTCGTTATGAATGGGATGCGGAAGCTTGCTCAATAGGATCTCTCTATAGGACATGGATTTCGTCGCCATTTCCTTCTCTCCAAAAGTTTGTCATTCTCTTTGTGTGGAGGGGTCTACAATGGTGTTCGCGGCCTCCCAGACAATATTCTCGTGTCAATTCTCATCCCAACCATTTACGGCAGCTCTGTTTCTACCCACGTCCGGAGCTGCCACATGAGCGTCTTGATCCGAGGTCGATCAAGCTGATTCACCCCCTCGACCTCCTCGTAACGCAGCGTGACCGCGAACGGCGTTAGCAGAGCCAGATCTTCCTCGACCTGCGGGATATCGTAGCCCTCTGCTCTGACCAGGTGCAGGAGCCGCACCAAATCATGTGTCTTGGGGAATTCCACACTCCGCTCGGCCAGCAGAGCCTTCAGCAGCTTCTCGACAGCTTGCTGATAGTGAAAGCCGACAAGCGCATCTCCGATGGCGGCGGTGTCGAGCACTGATGCTGCCTGCTCATCCTCCCTGGCCAGCGCCAGGAGTTCCAGCGCGCGCTCATGCGGCGTCATGGAGCACTCTACCCTCGTGCAGCGCATGGTAGAGCATCGTTCCGCGCAAATGCTCCCGCTCCTCCATCTCTTCTCGGGAGAACACGACCACATCGATCGCCATCGGGATGTTCCGCAACACCAGGCGAAGCCGAGCCATTTCCTCGATGCGATCCACAACTCGCGGAACGATCACGAGCAGATCCAGATCGCTGTCTTTCGTAAAATCTCCGCGAGAGTACGACCCGAAGAGAATGATTCTCTCCGGGTTGGCCGCCTCGATCAACAGCCTCGTAGCGTCGCTGATCAGCTCGTCCATCGTCGAATACCGGGAAGTGTCGGTAAGATAGGCCATCAATCACTCATCTCAGTCAAGCGCATGTTCCACTCAGGATACGCCCTCACAAAGGTTGAAGGCAGATTCAGGCGCTGCCGCAGGCACAGGCGGCACGGGCGCGAAACGGGCGGCTGTCTACATGACGACACATCCCATCCTCGAAGTCAGTCGAGATTGTTCCTGACCTGGCTCGCCACAGCTTTCAAGAAATCGCGCTCGCCGATCTGACCCGCCATCCACTCGGCCCACAGCACTCGGAGATCGGGAACCTTGAACCACCGGTACAGATTGTGAGGCTCGGCGTAGTCGGTGTGGGTCGGCTCAATGAAGGTCCGGATATTGTGGCCGCTCGCCGCGAAGTTGATGGCGTGCCAGGCGTTCCAGGCATGGGGAGGAGGAATGCCGTCCCCGCTGAGCGCAGTCATGAGGCGGCTGTGGAGGCTCTCCTTCCCACTCTCGCTGGTGTAGACATCGGCGACATGGGTTGCTTCGTGCAAGAGCGTTTCACACAGGGTCACGCCACGGTGAGTGGTGACATCGATGGTCAGGGGATGGCTGTAGCCGCCCTCCCAGTCGTAACAATCGGTCACCAGGTAGACGTCGATTCGTTGCGGCCAGACGAGGTCCAGCATCGCCGCCTGGCGCTGCGCCAAGGCGGCGAACCGGGGTTGCACGAGATCCTGGATGGTGGCAAGCGCCGCCTCAATCGCCGGCTGGCGCTCCGGCCAGAGTCGCTGGTTGAAGTCGCTCTCCGCCGCACGCAGTGCTGAACCGAGTTGAGCGATGGTCTCGGTCATGGCCTCCATCAAGCCGGCTTCGGCCTCATCGGCGGTTCCACCCTGAGCCACACGCTGCTCCCGCACCTCCCAGACTCCATGAACGCCGATGAGGTGACGAGCCTCTGCCGCCATGCCCGCTGCCTCCACCAGCACCGGGTCCCGCTCCTCGCGCGGTCGCTGCCCCTCTCGGATCAGGCAGTGGTAGAGCGCGTACAGCGGATTGGCATGGATGTACACCGCCGGTGTGTCAGTTGTGGCCTCAATAACTAGGGTCGGATCATCCATGCCTGATTCTGTCAGACGAAGCCGGCCCGGCGGCTGGGTGGGCTTTCTGCAAGGGGCCCACACCGAACATATCCGCTACCATGCAAGAACCATGGGGACCATCGGTGTCAATGTAGCCGTCTTCAGAGATGGCAGAATCTTGCTGACCAAGCGTGAGGACTACCATGTGTGGTGCATGCCAGGTGGGCACATCGACCCGGGGGAAACGTTTCCGCGGGCGGCCAGGCGTGAGGTGCGGGAGGAGACCGGTCTAGAGGTCGCAGTCACCAGGCTGGTCGGTATCTACTCTCGTCCCCGCTGGGGCGATTACCACATCGTGGTGTTCGCGGGCGAGGTGATAGGAGGAGTCGAACGGAGGCAGCCAGAAGAAGTCGTGGAAATAGAACTCTTTGGTCCGGATGAATTACCGGATGCGCTTCTTATCGGTCAGCAACAGCGTATCCACGACGCCTTCAGCGGTACGCAGGGAGTTTGCCGCGTTGAAGAGTATGCGTTGCCCTTTGGTCGTCCCATGGAGCGCCGCGAACTCTACCGCCTGCGCGACGCGTCTGGGCTGTCACGTCAGGCGTTCTATCGCCGCTACTTTTCGGCGGTCGAAGGTGAGGGAAGTGTACTGGAGGTGGGCTCTGATGGTACGCTCTAACCCCTGAGCGCTTCGAGAAAAGGTGGGGGCTTAGGTCAGGCGAGAGACGGTATCTTCACAGGTCTCATCTGGTGTCTTGCCCTTCGTGTACACCCGGATCGTCGCCAATTCATAATTGGAGCGGTGCCGGACGAAGTGCTCGTTCATCTCGACGATTTCCGGGTAGGGGTTGCTCTGCCGCGCGTTCAGGATGTCGAGCGACTCATCGGGATCGGGAGAGGGCAGGAGTAAGACGACGTTGGGATAGAGGGACAAGATCTCCTTGACGCGTTCAAGCTGATTCGGATCGTCATACACGCTGTGACCCGCCCCGAGTTCGATTACACTCTGCGGGTACTCTGCCACGATGCGCTCGACCGCAGCGGGATAGAACTGTAGTACGTACTGTAGCGCGCGTGTTTGTCCGCCACATTCGAAGTGCCGGCGGGCAACCGCCTCGTCATAGCCGGCATCTTGCTCGAAGTACTCCCAGCACACCTCATCCAGGCTGACGCGATTGACGCCGAGACGCTCGGCCAGGAGCACCGCAATCGTGCTCTTGCCAGCATTCACCGGCCCAATCAAGATCACTGGCAAGGTCACGCGACTGACCCGCGCCACGTCACCGGACGGCTCGGCTACCGATCTGCTGGATGCGCTATGGTCGGAGTTCATGTAGAGCATTCTGCCACGGCACGCTACCGGCGCCAATCCCAAGCGCCCGAATCCCTCACTGTAGCTTTGAAAGGGATTAACACCTGGCCAAGGCTCCGTCGTGCGCTTTGAAAAAAGTCATACGAATCAGAGGCTCATCAATAGTTCAGCCACTCGGATGAGCACCGACCCGTCGAAGCCTCCCCAGGTGTGGCGATCCGCGAGCACGCCCACCAAGCGGACCAAGGTCCAGGCCCGGATGCGTTCGGGGTCAACCAGTAACTCTCCAGCAGCGACATCGAGGCGATGGGCAAGCACGGCCTGAGCATCGGGCTGTGCAAGGAGCCATGGACGTCGTGCCCAAACCAGTGACGCAGCATCATAAGCGGGGTCCGCTACTCGTGGCAGAGGATCGATGGCGAGCCAGGGCAGCCGCTGTGCGGCCAGCACGTTACCGGGATTCAAGTCCCCGTGACAGACGACGAGATGGCTGCGATCAGCGACAAGGTATTCATGCGATTCCTTCACCACGCGCCATACATCGGGTGAGAGCGACTCGCCAAGCTCTGCCATCACCGCGCTGAATCGCCGGGTGCCATCGGCTACGCTATCGAGTGCGACAGGAATCAACTCCAGGTCCTCAGAGGTTGGTTCAGTGTGCAGCATGCTGGCAAGACGGCATCCAATTCTGACCATCTCCTCGTCGGGAAGCGTATCGAGTGTGGTACCTGGTATGCATCGTTCCATCAACAATGCCCCTGCTGCTAGTTCAGCATCAAGCAGGAGAACCGCTCCGTGCCCGGACCATCGATGAAGCATCAGCACCTCAAGCTGGTTGGCCCGAGCCTGTTCAGCCCCGGTCGGGGACAACTTCAACACGGCAGCACTGCCATCGGGACGTTCCGCCTGGACCATATAGCCACCGATGCCGACAGGATACGGAGGACCGAGAACCAGATGCCATTGCTTCGCTCTTTGCGCCAGTCTATCGGGTAGCTCGCGGAGGAACTGCTCACCACTCGGACCGAAGCGGCGCATGATTACCTCTGCCCTATCAAACGAGACAAGCGTCATTCCACCCCCTCTAATCTGGCGTTGACGCCTCTCAAGGCGTGCGACGTCGTTCCTGTCGATTTCATTGTTGCTCAGTGAAACATTCGCGTGACAGAGCGGCACGCAGGCATGCAATATCCACCTGATCCTTCTGGCGCGCCGGTAGATCAGGCTGCCATTCCCCGAACCTCTCCTTGATCTCGAGCTGCACATGAGGGTTCATGATCGGGCAGATGAGATCGCCCAGTTGGGCCGGTGGTCCGACCAGCATTCCATCCGGCCAGGGGACTCCTGCCCACGGCCCACCTGCCGTGGCGATCTCACCCCGCTGGTTGGAGTCGAGCAGCACAATCTGCAGTTCCTCTCCGTACCTCATGACATTCCTCTGTGCCTCCGGCGGAGCACCGCCCATTTCCTCGAAACCGGCTTGCGTCAGCGTCTCCATGAGCGTGATAGCATCTTTGCTCCACACGAAGACGTCGATGTCGTGGTGCGCTCGTGTGACCCGACCAAGGAAGAAATCCATGCCCCAGCCACCACGCAACCAGAACTCGATGGAGGCGGCGGTGCAAATCGACGCGAACTCGTTAATCACTCCGAGCTGCCGATCATTCCTTCGCTCTGCTTCACTCATTCAGGCATCCAAACACGGTCCGCTTCGCCACGTCGCGTAGCCTTGATCCCTTCCGCACCCGCGCTTCGCCTACCCCTTCACCGGCAAAAAGCGGCGAAAGAACGCGATAACATGCCGCTGGTACACGCTGGCCTGGGCTGCCAGAGCGCCCGCATGACCTCCATACGGAGCCAGCCAGAGCGAGGCTGTTGGGCTGGCGGCGGCGTGGAGCAGGCGCCGCGCGCCGCTGGGCGGGGTGGTGGGGTTGAGATCGTGCCGGCTGTGGATGAGGAGCAGCCCGCGAGGCCGTATACGCTGTACCGCGGATAGCGGACTGAAGGATGACAGCGAGGCGCCCAGCAGCCGGTCCACCGCCCACGACGCCAGCGGGGCAAACGGGATCGTAAAGCGCGACAGATGGAAGGTGTCTAGCCGGTCCACCGTGTCTCGCTGATCGACGTATGCGCTATCCGCCACCGTTGCCGTCACGGATGGAATGCGGGCGGCCGCCACAATCACCACTCCCGCCCCCAGGGAAACACCGAGCAGTCCGAGCCGGTGTACGTGAAGGTCAGAACGATGCCGTATATAGGTAACTGCTCCCGCTACGTCATCGATCTCGTTCAGCCCCAGCGAAAACCTACCTCCACTGCCGCCGGTGCCACGGCTGTCGTACAGCAGCACGTTGTATCCCGCGCGGCGCAGAAAACGCGCGTAGGGAACCATCGATAGCCGATCTTCCTTGAAGCCTGCAACCAGGATGATGGTCGGTGCGGCGGCGGAGTTCTTCAGAAACCAGCCTTGCAGCGTAACGCCGTCACTGGCCGAAAATCGCACTGTTTGGGCCGCAAGCTCGGCGGAAGCTGCCCCTGGCCCGCCGCGCCAGGGTGCCGTGAACATCAGCATCCCGGCCCGAGCTACCGGAACCAGCAGCCAGAGGAGGATCAACGCCACCAGACCGAAGGTCAGCAACCGCCTGAGCCGCATCGCACCCTCCGCCCTCGCCTTGTCCCGCATTGTAAGGGGATGCGCGCGTTGCCTTTCTCACCCGTACGTCCCACCCCCCGGTTTCTACAATGGATGGTGGGAACAGTTGCGCCGAACGAGACGGAGGAAGCGGTTGCACAGACGCCGATCACGCCGCGTCCATTCGCCGCGCTGCAGCATCGGGACTTTCGGCTGTACTGGGGCGGCCAGTTCGTTTCGGTAGCGGGTACGCAGATGCAGCAAGCCGCGGTGGCCTGGCAGGTGTATCTGCTGACCCACTCGGCCGTGGCCCTCGGCTTGATCGGCCTCTTTCGCGTCGTCCCCATCGTGGTGTTCTCACTGTGGGGCGGAGTCATCGCTGATGTCTGGAACCGAAGGCGGCTCCTGCTGGTCACGCAGACCATTCTGCTCTCTATCTCGGCGGCGCTGGCGATCACCACCGGCGCCAATCACGTCGGCGTCTGGCTGATCTATCTACTGACCTCGCTGGCCGCGGCCACGGTGGCCTTCGATAACCCTGCCCGCCAGGCAATGGTTCCCTCGCTGGTCTCTCGTAAAAATTTGGCGAATGCCCTGAGCTTGAATAGCACCATGTACCAGGTCGCCATGGTCATCGGGCCGTCGGCGGCCGGGGTGCTGATCGCGGCTCGTGGCGTCGCCGCGGTATATGTACTCGACGCCATCTCCTACCTGGCCGTGCTGGTCGCGCTCTTTTATATCTCGCCGCCACCGGTGGTCGGGGCGGCGCAGCGCATCAGCATCAAGGCCGCGGTGGAGGGGCTCACCTTCGTGCGGCGGACCCCGATCATTCTCTCCACCATGCTGCTCGACTTCGTAGCGACCTTCTTTGGATCGGCGACCGCCCTGCTGCCGATCTTCGCTCGAGATGTGTTGCGGGTGGGCGCACTGGGGTATGGCGTGCTCTACGCCGCCCCAGCGCTGGGCTCCATCGTGGCCGGCGTCTGCATGGCGTTCTACGCCCACAAAGTCTCCCGTCAGGGCGCGGCGATTCTGGTCGCGGTGGCCGCCTATGCCGGCTTCACCATTCTATTCGGCCTGTCGCACGTCTTCGCCCTGTCGATCGCGGCCCTGGCCGGAGTCGGCGCTTCGGACACCGTCAGTATGATCCTGCGTCAGACGGTGCGCCAGATAGTCACCCCCGATGCCTTGCGCGGTCGCATGACTTCGGTGGGCATGGTCTTTTTCATGGGAGGACCGCAGTTGGGCGAACTGGAGGCCGGCCTGGTAGCTCGTGCCATCGGCGCCCCGTTCTCGGTGGTGACGGGTGGCCTGGCCGCCCTGATTGCCACAGCGCTGATCGCCTCTCGCGCGATCAATCTCCGCCGCTACCGCAACCACGACATGTGACAGTAGCGGCCCCCCGTACGTTTGGTCTACAAAGGACGTTTGATTTACATAGGCTCACGGTGAGTGATCCAGCGATGCATACTGTAGAGAGAGCCGGACTCTGGGAGGCGACCATGGCGCACGATGCCCCCTCCATACTCGAGCTTGAGACGTTGCTGGCCAATATCGAGCGCGTGATTATTGGCAAGCGCACCGTGGTGGAGCTCTTGCTGGTGGCACTGCTCTGCGAGGGCCATGTCCTGATCGAGGATGTTCCCGGCACCGGCAAGACGACCCTAGCTCGAGCTCTGGCCCGATCCATCTCCGGCAGCTTCAAGCGTATTCAGTTCACACCGGACCTGCTGCCGTCCGACATCACCGGTATCTTTTTCTTCAATCAGCGCAGCGGGGAGTTCGAGTTCCGGCCCGGTCCTATTCTGGCCAATATCGTGCTGGCCGACGAGATCAATCGCGCCACCCCGCGCACCCAGTCGGCCCTGCTGCAAGCAATGGAGGAGCGCGAAGTGACGGTGGAGATCGAGACTCACGCGCTGCCCCGACCGTTCATGGTGCTGGCCACGCAGAACCCGGTGGAGTTGGAGGGCACCTTCCCACTGCCCGAGGCTCAGCTCGACCGCTTCATGCTCCGGATCGGCGTTGGCTATCCAACGCTGGATGAAGAGGAGCGGATCGTGTTGGCGCAGGACCATGGTCACCCGATCGATGCGCTCCAGCCGGTCATCGAGCCAGAGGCAATCCTGGCGCTGCGCGAAGCGGTGGCCGGTATCCACGTGGCGCCGGACGTGCGCCGCTATGTCATCGAGCTGGTGCGCGCCACCCGTGAACACGACCAGATCGAGCTGGGTGTTAGCCCGCGCGGTTCGCTGGCGCTGTACCACGCGTCCCAGGCCTTCGCGCTGGTCCATGGCCGTGGCTTCGCGACCCCGGATGATGTCAAATATCTGGCGCCCTCGGTGCTGGCTCATCGAGTCATACCCAGCGCCGATGCGCGTCTCCGTGGAAAATCGGCCGAAGACCTGATCGCCGAGGTGGCGGCCACCATGCCAGTTCCAGTAGAGGCCGTGTAGGGCCGTCGCGGACACGCCATGAATCACGACCTCATACGGATACTGGCGGAGGGCGCCATCTATCTCATGGTGTTCTTCATTCCCCTGCTGTGGGTCGTCTTCACCGATCGCTTTCGACGGCAGCCTTCGCCCGCGCAGTACGCCGGACTGTTCACCATCGCGGCCTTTCTCGGCATTTTCCTGTTTATCCCGGCCATCTCAATCGTCTTCGTCATGGCCATCCTGGCCATCGGCCTGGCTCGGCTGATGGCTCGCTACGCTCTGGCCGGACTTACTTATGAACGCTCGCTAACACCTGGACGGCTCTTTCCGGGAGACATCGCCGAGCTGACTCTGAGACTCAACAATCGCAAGCTCCTCCCGCTGGCCTGGGTCTCACTCACCGATCCGATTCTGTTTAGTGTGCTCCGATCCACCGCCGATCTCGACCAGCTCCTCCGCTTCTCGGGCGGCATTGAGGTGCAAGAGAACCTGGGTTACGCCCTGACCAACCGAGCAGCGGTGGCGCCCTTCCAGTCACTGGTCCGCACCTATCAGATCGAAGCCGTGCAGCGCGGTGTGTACCGCGTGGGACCGGCACACGTGGTCTCGGGCGATCCTTTCGGCCTGTACCGGCGCGAGGGAGATATGGGTGGAACCCTCGAAATCATTGTCTACCCGCGGGTCTATCGTCCGCGCGACCTTGGCCTGCCCTTCCGCGAGGCGCTGGGGACGCTGATCACGCCTCGCGCCCTCTTTGAAGACCCGACCCTGATCGCCGGGAGTCGAGAGTATCGCTTCGGCGACCCGCTCCGGCGGGTCCACTGGAAAGCGACCGCCCGCACCGGTGAATTGCAGGTCCGGGTCAACGATCCAAGTACCACCGCGCAACTGATGATCGTGCTGAACATGAATACCTACCAACACGTCTGGCAAGGTGTCGAACTCGATCGGATGGAGGCGTGTATCGACGTGACCGCCTCGCTGGCTATCTGGGCGCTGGAAAAGGACTTCGCGGTGGGCGTGCGCTCCAACGGTATCGTGGCCGGCCTCGAAAACACTCCCCGAGTGGCTCCGAGCGCTCATCCACGTCAGGTGACCGCACTGCTGGAACAGTTGGCCCGGCTGGCCTTTTCGGGCAGGTTTTCCGCGGAGTACGTGCTGCAGGACGAGGTGCAGCGCCTGCCGGCCGGCGGCAGTATTCTCTTCGTGACGTCGATCATCACCCCGTCGCTGGTCCAGATCCTGACCTCACGCCGGCTGAAGGGACGCGTGTCGGTGGTGTACTGCGGGCGATCGGCAGCGCCGGTGGTCCGCGGCGTGCCGATCACCCTGGCCACACTGCCAACGGAGCGGGTTCGTGCCGTCTCCTAGGGGCTTCGTGCTGCTCGTGCTGCTGCTCCTAATGGAGATGCTGGCCGGCATGTCGCTGCTGATCGGGACTAACCTGATCCAGTTCACCGGTCCAGGCTTCGCCAGCTTCTGGTTGCTTCTTCCGGTGGCCCTCCTGGCGGCAGTGGTGGGGTTCGTGCTGGCCAGCCGGCAGCTCAGTCCGCGCTGGGAACGAACCGCGATTCTCAGCGTGGCAGTGGCCGCGTCGGTTGGGCCGTCGCTGGTTACCTCGCGCCGCGCCACGGAGGCGGTTGCCACGGTAATTATCCTGGGCCTGGCGTTCTGGCGGGGACTGGTAATCGTCGAGGAGACGCGCGATCATCAGGATGTCCAGCGCCACTTCGCTTCGGGCTTTGCTGTCTACGTTCTGGGCCTGCTTTTTCTCGCCTCGCGGGGCGACATCAACACGCCAACCATCTGGCATGTCGTGGCGCTTTCCGGCCTGGGCTTTTTACTCATCGCCATGGTGGCGCTCAGTGTGGCCCGGCTCGAGCACACGCGTGAGCCGGGCGCCGGGCGCTCCGTACTCCTGGTCGGCGCTATCCAGATGGGATTTCTGGTGCTGATCGGCTTCCTCGCGCTGCAACTTTTTGCCTTTGACCTGGCGGGCGGCGTTGGACACCTGACACAGCCCTTCTTCGACGGCCTGGGACGAGCCGCCTTTGTGCTGGTGACCTTCATTGCAGAACCACTGCAGCACCTCTTCCAGCTCCTTCACCCCCACAATCCTCACATCTCGGGACGACCCGCCACGACTCGACCGCCGCTGAACAACCCAGGAGGAAAACGCTTAAAAGGGACCAAGCGCCACGACCCCACCAACGGGGTGGTGGTCGTCGTGATCGCGGCGCTGATCCTGGCCGGCATTCTGGCCCTTATTTGGCGAGCCTTGCCCCGACGCCAACACGCGATAGAGACCACGCCGGCCTACCGGCAGGAGCGGCAGTGGCTCCTTTCGCCGCTGGCGCTCCTGCAGCTCCTCCTCACCTGGTTGCGCTCGCTCCTTAAAGGCGGCGCTCAACTGGCCGGGGAGGCCGCACGAGCCACTCAACGGCGGGTGCGCGGTCCCAGCTATCCCGAAGACCCGATACGGCGCGCCTATGCCCAACTTCTGCACCAATCAGCGTCGACCGGCTTGCCGCGCCCGACCGCAATGACGCCGCAGGTCTTCGAGAGGCGTCTGGGGGAACAATGGCCGGACGGTAGACCGGACCTGGCGGCGCTGACCACGGCCTATGTAGAACGCCGCTATGGAGACCACGAGTTCACTGGCGAGCGAATATCACTCGTGAACCAGCAGTGGCAACGGCTGCGAGCGCTGATGCGGGCCTCTTCGCCCACCGTCGTGGCAATCTCTCCGGAAACCAGCTCGCTGCTTCCCGAATCACGCACGGCAGCGGCTCGGCGCTGGATCCGTCCGTGGTCTCGTGGGCCGGATTTGGCGGACACCATGAGCAAAAAACGCTGGCTGGGGCGAGAACTCTCGGTACTCATGGCCTTGATGCTGGCGCCGATCATTATCAGTCTGCTGATCGGCGCCCTGGTGGTCGGCGACCTGGCCCTCTTTGGCGGAGGCGGGCCTTCACCCCAGCCCGGCGTCATGCCCCACGGAATCGCTTTCGACCCGCGCGGCAATCTCTGGATCACCGACGCTGTTCACGACCAGATTGTCGAACTCTCCTCCAGTGGCGAAGTGTTGGGGCGCTTCGGAAAACACGGTTCGTCCCTCGGTGAGCTGTCGCAACCCGAGGGTATCGCCCTGGACAGATATGGCCATGTGTTTGTCGCGGACCGTGGCAACAACCGGATAGAGGAGTTTTCCCACTCTACCGGGAGCGCGTTGCACAGCTGGGGCAGCCGCGGGTCCGGGATCGGGCAATTCCAGGGGCCGTGGGGACTCGCGGCCGACAGCGCGGGCGACCTGTATGTGGCGGACACCGGAAATGATCGTATTGTCCGGCTTTCGGTACCGAGCGGCGCGATGCGCGCCTGGGGGACACAGGGGACAGACCCGGGGCAGCTCAACTCACCGCACGGCGTGGCGCTCGATGGGCGGGGAGACGTCTACGTGACCGACAGCTTGAATCACCGAGTGCAACAGTTCACCACTATCGGCCGTCTGGTGCGAAGCTGGCCCACGCGAGAAACGGCCGTCACCGAGGGTGAGCTTCCGGGTCCGACCGGCATTGCCATCGACCCGCGGGGCACCATCTACGTGGCCGATTCAGCGGACGCGGCCAATGCCTACTCGATTCAACAGTTCTCCTCGACCGGCCACCTTTTTGCTGTATGGGGACAGCATGGCTCGGGCCGGCTGCGCCAGCCGCACGGCATCGCGGTGGACGCGAACAGCGACATCTTCGTGGCCGACACGGGGAACCAGCGGGTTATGCAATTCACGGTTGATGGCCGCCCGGTCGGGTCGCTCCGTATCGCGAATTCGGGCGAGCGGTAGAATGATGCTATAGCGTACGCCGAGCAGCAGGCCGGACACGGCGAGCCCGACGGCATCAGGACCAACCCAGAAAGAGAGAAGAACAACGATGACAGCAAAACAAGAGACGCCACGTTACGGCGGCCGAGCGCTGCGCAACGGCGTGATGATGGTGGGACCGCATTCCATGGCGGTAGCCATCCGCCGGCCGGATGGCCAGATCGCCACTGAGGTGGTCCCGTTCGACATGCCGGGGGCATGGGCCAGGAATATTCCTTTTCTGCGCGGTCTGGTCGCCTTCGGCGGCATGCTCAAGCTGGCCAAAACAGCCACCGGCCTGGAAGGTCGCCTGACCTCGGGCAGCGACCGGATTAAAGCAAATTTACCGCAGTTGGCGCCCGGCCTCGGCGCGGCCATAGCAGACCGATTGACACGCGAGATTACCAAGAATGCCGACGACCGCCTGGTGGTCCCAATCGAAGCCATTGCCGGGGTAGCCCTCCCCTTCGTCGCTTTTGGCCTCAGTGGCCAGCTTCCCGGCGTGCGCGAGCTGTGGCGCTATCACGGGGCCGAGCACAAAGCCGTCAATACGGCTGAAGCCGGCCTGGAACTAACAGCAGGAAACGCCGCCGGCATGAGCCGAATCCACCCACGTTGTGGGACCGTCCTGGCTTTTTGGGGCCTGCTGGGCGGGGCCCTGTCGCGCAGCTATCTCAGCCGGATGCCGGACGGCAAGCGAAAAACGGCGGCAGGACTGATGGCCGGCCCACTGATCCTTTCTACCGCCTATGAAGCAGTTCGACTGGGATTCATGGTGAAAGACCATCCGGCCGGCAAAGCGATCTTCAGCCCGGCCTGGCAGGCCCAACGCTTTACCACCGCCGAGCCGGACGAGCGCGAACTCGAGGTAGCCGTGGCATCCCTCCAGGCCGTGATCGACTATGAAAAGGCTCGGACTTGACGCCACAACGACGTCGGAGCGCGGATAATGTGATCGTCGTTCCCATGGAGCGCCGATGGTGCGTAGAATCGGTCTTCAGACCGTGACAGTGGTGCAGGGAAGACACCATCTCCATCCCGGCACACGGGTCTTCGTCGGAGCACGAGTGGCGGTGAAGGAAGAGCATCAAGGCAGCAGCACCGTGACGACGTGAACGTCGTTGCCACGGGCTGGGGGTCAGATGGGAACCGCTCTCGGGCTGACGTTGCGCTAGGTCGGCAAGTTGAACTGCGCGTACCACTGCATGACGGGATTGAGAACCTGTGTCCAGCGGTTCAGCAGTAGGAACACGCCCATCACCAGGAGGATACCTCCGCCGCTTCGATTGATCGCGAGATAGTGCCGCTTAAACCAGTTCAGCGAGCCAAACACTCGACCGGCGAACAGTGCCACGGCCAGGAACGGCATGCCCAAACCCAGCGCATAGACAAAGAGCAGCAGCGCGCCCTTTTGGGCGGTGCCTTCGGTGGTGGCGTAGGCCATGATCGAGGTCAGGACCGGGCCGATGCAGGGGCTCCAGCCGAAGGCGAACGCCATCCCCAACGGAAGAGCGCTCCAGATGCCCAGTTCGCGGCCCAGTTGGAAGCGTTTTTCCATGTAGAACATGGGAACCTTGAAGAGGCCGACCATGCCGAGTGCCATTACGATGATGAATACTCCAGCGATCTGGTTCAGCGTGTCGCGATACGGCAGAAGGGACGACCCGATATAGCTCGCCGTGGCGCCGAGAGCCACGAAGATCAGGGAAAAGCCCAGCACAAAGAGGCTCGATGCGCTCAGCAGGGTTGCCGTGTTCTCGCCTGACCGAACCTCCTCCGCGCCGAGCCCCGAGATGTACGAGAGATAACCAGGCAGCAGGGGCAGCGTACAGGGTGAGAGAAAGGAGATCAGACCTGCCCCGAAAGCGAGCACCAGCGAGCCTACACCGCTCATCTGCTCGTCCCTTCGGCCAGGCGGGCGTTGGCAATCAAGGTACGAACTTCCGCTGACACCGGGGTATGCGGTTGGAGCCGCAAGAAGTGCCGCCAGGCAACGATGGCGTGCGGCAATCCGGGCTTGCGCTGAGCCAGCACCAACCCCTGGATCAACCAGGCGCGCGCGTACGCGGGGTGCGTCCGCTCAACCTGGGAGAGCAGTGTTAGCGCTCGATTCGGCTTGCCCTGCAACCCAACCATCCAGGCGTGGAGGGTGGCCGGCTCGGGGCGTCTCGGCGCCAGTCGCTGTGCCCGCTGATAGCCGGCATCCGCGAGAGCTAGCCGTCCCAGCTGGAACCACTGGTTACCCAGCTCCAACTGCGCATCGGCATTCCCAGGGTGTGCATGTACGGCTGCCATGGCCCTGGCCAATTGGGGCGGCACCTGCCCGCTAGTTCCGGGCCTGGAGGTGGCCGTGGCCTTGTTGGCGCCACTGGAGCGAAGGGCGGTCGCCAGGAAGAGTCCGACGGCCAGCGCCACAACTAGCGCGGCGCCGGCAATCATCCAGCGGTAGGCGCGTCCGGCGGGAGCCGGAACCGCCGTGACCCGAGCCGGTCGTTCCGCTGGGAGGGTGTCGAGCTTTTCCAGGATCTCAGCCGCCTCACTCTGATACCGAGCGCGAGTGGCCTGATACTCCAGATCATCGACGGCCTCTTCCTGGTGATCCCGCTCCAGCAAGCGGAGCGCCGCGAAGAGGTCGCGCTTCCGAGTGAGCAGTTGGGTACGCGTATCAGTCATGGAGCAGTATCGCAGCTACTCGCCGGCGGATTCCGCCGCCAGCTCCACTCGTACCCGTTCGAGATAGCTCTCTTTAACCCCGGCGGGTCTCCGGCCCCTGCTGCGCCAGTCAAGTACCAAGGTAATAAGCAGGCCTAGCCCCCCCAACACCAACAGTGGGGGCGCCAACCAGGCCACACTACCAAGGCCGGAGGACGGAGGCGCCAGCAGTATCTGGCGCCCGTATTTGTCGATGAAAAATGATTTCACCTGCTCGTCCGACCTTCCGGCGGCAAGCTGACGGCGGATGCTGTCCCGCACTCCCTGGGCGAACCCCGACGGCGAGTCGGCCACCGACTCACCCGTACACACCAGGCACCGCATCTGCCCTGCCAGGGAACGTGCTCGGGCGTCCAGCGAGGGATGAGCGTTCGGATTGCCATAGGCCAGCAGGGCCAGCGCGCACACCGCCAGCAGCCAGCCGATGGCAATCCAGCCCAGCCGGCGCCTCATGCGCCCCTCGCCAGCAGCCGGTCGGGTTGTTGCGACAGGGCGACCCAGGAGGGGGTGCCGGTTGCCTTCCAGCGGATCACGCCGCGGCGGTCGATGAGAAACGTCTCGGGCACGCCGTAGACGCCGTAGTTAATCGCCGTCTGCTGATCGCGGTCCAGCAGCGTCGGCCAGCCGGCGCCGTACTGCCGCAGAAAGGCACGCGCCGCCGGCGCGCTGTCCTGGTAGCTGACACCTACGAACGCCACGCCCTGCTTGCCGTACTGGCGCCAGGCATCGCGCAAAAGCGCCTGATCGGCCGGACACTCTTTGCACCAGGATGCCCAGAAGTTGAGCAGCACCGGCCGGCCGCGCAGGGCGGCCAGCGAGACGGTGCGATGGTCCAGCGTCCGCAGCGAAAAGGCCGCCGCGGGTTTGGAAATCAGGGGCGACTGCGGTGAGTCCGGCCGGCGATTGAAGCCCAAGGCCAGCAGCGCCACCAGCGGGACCGCAATCACCAGCGCCCACAGGCTGCGCTTCAAACCGTCGCCTCCTCCGCCCGAAGCCGGGCAGTCTCCGGCACGGGGACTGAAACCCGACGGCGACGGCGAGCCGGGACGAGCGCGATCACGCCACCCAGTCCCACCAGAAAGCCCCCCAGCCAGATCAGTCCGATCATGGGATTGACCAGCACCTGAATCACAATTCTCCGGTCCGCGTTGTGATGATTCGCATTGGTGCCGTCGAAGGCCTGCAAGACGATATACAGATCCTCAAACGGGTTCCGCCCGTGAAACAGCTGGGCCACGTCCGGCAATGGGTTCTGGCCATTCAGCAGCCCCGTCACCATACCCAGTGGCTCCTCGCGCACCGCCGGCGAGGGCACCGGCCCCTGCGACGAGGTGAAGTAGGTATTCAAGGACGGTCGCAGCATGCCCAGGTCTTCCGAGCCGCGACGCGCGGTCAGCCGAGCTTCGAAGACCATCCGGTTCGATTCCAGGCGTGGGTCGAAACCGCGATAGGTCACGGTATAGCCGTCCACCGAGGTTGTCTGGCCTGGTCGCAAGGTAGCCGTGGCGCGCGCTCCGTACGATTGCGAGGCCGCGATCCCGATTATAAGCAGCACCACTCCAAGGTGGGCCAGATAGCCGCCGTAGCGCTTGGGATTGGCGGTAAACAGCCGACCCGCCGAGGCGCCCCAGCCGTCACGTGTGTTGCCGTGGCGCTTTCGCACATCGGCCAGCACCCGCCCCACGGTGACGGCTAGCACAAAGGCGGACACGCCGAAGGTAACCAGCGCGTCCACCCCTCGAACCCCAATCAACAGCAGCAGCAGCACCACGACCACGCCGATGGCCACCGGCGGCAAGAGGCGGTACTGCACCTCCTCCAGCCGTCCCGCCCCCCAGGGCAGCAACGGTCCCACGCCCATCAGAAAGAGCAGGGCAAAGCCGATGGGAACCGTGACCTGATTGAAGTAGGGTGCCCCCACCGCGAGATCCGTTCCCTGTAGGGCCGAGGCGATCAAGGGGAAGATGGTGCCCAACAGAATCGTGAAGGTGAGCGCCACCAGCAGCAGATTGTTGAACATAAAGGCCGTTTCGCGACACACCACGGCATCCAGCGTGCCGGGAGAAGCCATCTCCTCGCTGCGGGCGAACAGCAGCCCAAGTGAAAGCACCAGCGCAACCGCCAGGAATCCCAGGAAGAGGGGTCCGATAGCCGAGTTGGTAAAGGTGTGGACCGACTTCAGGATCCCGCTACGAGTCAGAAAGGTACCAAAGATACTGAACAAGAAGGCGGCGATGACCAGAGACATGGTCCAGGTCTTGAGCATTTGGCGCCGCTCCTGCACCTGCAGCGAGTGCAGAAAGGCCGTGGTGACCAGCCAGGGCATGACCGACGCGTTTTCCACCGGGTCCCAGGTCCAGTAGCCGCCCCAGCCGAGCACGGCGTACGACCACCACATGCCGGCGACGATACCCAACGAGAGGCAGACCCAGGGAATCAGGGCCCAGCGCCGTATCAGCCGCAGCGCCTCAGGACCGGCGCCACGTGCCAGCAGCGAGGCCATGGCGATGGCAAAGGGAACTGAGAGCCCTACGTAGCCCAGGTAGAGCAACGGCGGATGCAAGCCCATCATCGGATGGTTCTGCAGCAAGGGCACCAGCCCCTGCCCATCGGCCGGTACCGGATCGAGCCGCACGAACGGGTCGCCCGGAAAGGCGATGACAAAGAGGAAAAAGCTCGATATGGCGAGGAGAATACCAGCCACGTAGGGTTGCAACTCGACAAAACGCCGCCGATAGATGAGCAAGAACGCCGTGGTATAGAGCGAGAGGAGCAGCGCCCAGAACAGAATCGAGCCCTCCAGCGCGCCCCACAGCGAGATAATCGTGTAATACAGCGGCATGCCGCGGCTGCCCACATCGAACACGTATTTGACCGAGAAGTCATGGGTGACCAGCGCGTAGATCATCAGACCGGAGGCCGCCGCCACTAACCCGCACACCGCAAACGCCGCACGCCGTCCCCAGCGGATCAACGGTGGGCGATCCAGCGCGCCTCCCGCGAAGGACGTGACGCAGCCGGCCAGCGCCAGTAACAGCGCCGAAAAGACTGCAAGGTGACCGAGTAGCGAGATCACGGCGAGGCGTTGCTCGAGTAGTTGTCGGGGAGCGGCGTCTGCCCCGCCCTGGGCGCGCGATAGTCGTTACCGTGCTTGACCATCAGATTGGTGGCGCTGAAGATGCCGGACTGGTAGGTGCCCTCGACCACGGCCCCGGCCCCGGCACGGAACATCTGGGGCGGCGTGCCGTGGCTAATCACGCGAACGGCAGACTTGGTGTCCTGCAGCACAAAACGCAGCACATGAGAGTTGAAGTTGAAATTCACCGACCCCGGCTTGACCTGCCCGCCAACACGAAAACTCTCGCCCTGCACCGGATGCTGATGCCACATCTCGGTGGGCGTGCTGTAGTACACCAGGTTATTGGAGATACCCTGATAGATCAGAAAGCTGAGCACCGCCCCGATCAGGACGGCCCCGGTGGCTAGCGAGCGTCTGGGGTTTCGCACAGTTGATTGTCCTGCTGGTCGGCCTCAATTTTACCGGCCAGCGTATCCCCGAGCCCGCGGGACACCCGCCGAGCCTGCGTCACACGCCGGGCCAGGACCAGCGCGTACACTGCGAGCGCGCCCCACACGACGGTGTAGGCGATGGCCACGTAGGCCCAGTTAGACACGCTGCACCTCCTGCCACAGCAGCTCGTCGCGCTGCTGCTCCATCCGAGCCAGACGCATCCGCTGGCCGAGCAGAAAGACGAAGAGCACCGTGAAGGCCAGCAGATTCACAAACAGCGCGATCTCCATCCGGTCGTCCAGCGGTGGATCCTGGAGACCCGGCTGGAGCACCGTCGGCGCCTGGTGAATGCTGCGCCACCACAGGACGGACATATGCACGATCGGGATGTCGATGAACCCCACGATCCCCACCACCGCGGCCTGTCGGGCACGTGCCAATGGATCGACCTGCAGGGTGCGCAGCATCAGATAGCCGGCGTAGATTACGAAGAGGATGGCGGTGGTCGTCACCCGCGGGTCCCAGGTCCACCACACTCCCCAGATGGGCTTGGCCCACACCGAGCCAACCGTCAGGGTCAGGGCGGTGAGCAGCACCCCCAACTCGGCGGCCGATCCGGCCAGCCGGTCCCACTTCAGGTCCCGCTTCCAGAGATACATGCCACTGGCCACCATCACCACCAAGAAGGCCAGATACGCGACCCAGGCCGACGGCACATGCACATACATAATGCGCATCGCATTGCCTTGTTGCACATCCGGCGGCGACCACACCAGGCCGAGATAGGCGCCCACGACCAGTAAAGCCAGCGAGGCCGTGCCCAGCAACGAACCTTGTCTCTGAATCCATTCCATAGCGTGTTTGTCTCCTAACTCAGTGTATCGCGCGAGTGGAGGGGGGTGGAAGCACCGCCGTCGGAGAAGCTGGCCCGCGCACAGCCAGGGAGTGTCCTATTGCCGAGGCTAATCACGATGTATCTTTAGGGCCGCGAGGTAAGCATCCTCCGTGACCGGAGACCCGAGACCGACCCTCGACCCTGTGCGTGCCCTGCGCTCGGCCAGTCCGTACTTCCGGCCGGTGAACCACCGCAACACCGTACAAGTCGGCGGCTGATGGCCGAGGCCGCTGCTCCGGTAGTCCAGCACTCATCGGAGCGCGCAAGCCTCGACCCGGCCCAATATGCCGGCCACGCGCCGTGTTGCGATCTACCGCCAGAGCGGGCGACCAGGTAGAAGACGAGGCAGTTCAGAGTCGCGATGATGCACAAGTACCACCGGAGCGGACCGCTCTGTCAGGAGAATGCCGCAGTGTGCAGGCCGCAGTGTGCAGGCCGTTGCATCGACTGCAGACCGCTAACCGACTGCCTCCGTTGGAGGATCGCTATGTCGGTCCAACAGATCAATTACCCCCGCAGGTGAGCATCAAAATGTTGTGTGCGAGTCGGAAGCTGTACGGCACCTGATTGACGGCCTTGAGATGGTTCACCGCGATGTAGTCGTAAGTGTGGTTTGCCCTCGCATCGTGTGTAGTGCACCCTCATAACGAGCCAGAATGGCCCCATCATCGGCGTCGAACGTCGGCAGGCTGGTCACTCCATCACAGGACATACCGGCCGCCCGCCGAGGTCTGTCGGTCGGTGGAAACCCGGATATAGCCGTAAATCATGGTGGTGGTCGGCCCCTGTTAGTGAAAAGGGATCGGTAGGTAGTATTTTAGCGGTTTCCTGTTGTAAGTAAAGGGGTATTTCGATCGGCCGAAAGCGTAGTACCTAGACGGCCGTTTGTTTTCGCAATCCACTGGTGACTTTACGTTTCAACTCGTGTGGTAGCCTACGCCAGTTTTCATGACGGTTGAGCGACACACGTTCATTGAGAGGATCTCACCGTCACCGGCTTCGAGGGATCAACATCAGGGCGAATCGAAGGAGGCGGAATGACTCGGATAGTGGAAAGAGCGCGGGCCGTCCTGGGTTGCTTGAGCAGTCCTCTGTAGGTGAAAAGGTATGGTGCCATGAACTTTAGGACTCTACGGTACATCATGCTGCTGACTGTGGTGGCTGGAATCTCGCTTCTGCCCCAGCATGCCGTAGCCCGTTCACCCCTGCCTCATCTCGCGTTTGCCCTCCTTCTAAGAGGGTGTTAGAAAAGTTTGGCGCCGTGTGATAGAAAGGAAAGTACAAGCGACCACACCAGAGGAGAAGGTATCTGACCATGACCAGCACGACAGCCAGACAGCGATATACCAGCGACTTGACCGATGGACAATGGGAGTTGCTGCGTCCGTTCATCGAGACCACCCAGCATATGGGCAGACCGCGTGAGGTGGACCTGCGGGAGGTCACCAACGCCGTCCTGTATCTGCTCCGGACCGGATGCCACTGGCGTAATATCCCGCACGATCTCCCCAATTGGGGGACGGTGCGCTACTACTTCGAGGCGTGGGTACGGACCGGTACCCTGACGCGGATCAACGACGCCTTGCGGGAGCAGACACGCGAGCAGGTGGGACGAGAGCCCGAGCCCAGTGCCGGGATCATCGACAGTCAGACAGTCAAGACCACCGAGGTCGGCGGAGAGCGCGGCTTCGATGGGGGGAAAAAAAATCACGGGGCGCAAGCGGCATATTTTGGTTGACACGCTCGGTCATCTCCTGACGGTCGTGGTCCATCCGGCGAATATCGCCGATTCCACGGGAGCCGACTGGGTCTTGGACGAGGCGACAGCCGAGCGCAAGCGGCTGGCGCATCTCTGGGCGGATAGCGGGTATCGGGGGGATCTGGTGGACTACTGGGAAGAACAGGGGATCACCATCGAGATTGTGCAGAAGCATCCGGGCCAGACGACCTTCGAGGTCCTCCCGCGGCGGTGGGTAGTGGAGCGGACACTGGCATGGTTCGGCCGGAACCGACGACTCTCCAAGGACTACGAACGTTGGGAGGAGAACAGTGCGGCGATGGTCTATCTCGCATCCATCCACCTCTTGCTGCGTCGTCTCGCGCCAACTACCAATGAACGCGCTCCTTATGCCTCTGCCGCATGAACTTTTCTAACACTCTCTAAACAACCACCTGGCAGAGATACGAACCGACACTGGTCAGGTGATGGCGGATACGGTATTGTCGTCACAGCCGGTACCGCCGTCACTTCGTTTCTACGGCCACTATCTTTCACTAACGTCAAACGGTCAGACGCTCTACTGGTCCTCCAATCTTAATGTGAGGGATAGAGATGGCGGAGCTTGATGCGGGCATCGGCAGTGGTGAAGCGCCAGTCGACGCGCGTTGCCGTCTTGTTCCGGGCCTGCTCCCAGGCTGCGACCTCGATCGTGAGCGTCGCCTCATCGGGAATGCGCTGGTCCAAGCACTGGTTGCTCAGGATGGCCAGTTCGATTTCTGCCATCACCCGCACGCGGGTACCCGACCAGGATCCATGCTTGGGCGTGTAGTGAAACTCCAGCCGGTCGCTGATCCGTTTGGCCTCCGCTGGCTCGAAGGCGGCATAGAGCGAGGCGGGCGAGTGCGACACCCAGAGGGTACCCGGATTATCGACCACCAGAACCACCTTGATGGCGTCGGGATAGTGGACATCGACCAGGTCCTTCATCTGCCCGGCGAAGTCGATCCGCGTGCGACGTGCCGTGACCTCAACGTGCCGGCGGCTCTTGAGCGGTTCATACCAGAGGAAGAGATTGCGCACCCCATGGCGCTCGTATTCATAATCGTCCCGCTGCGGGCGCTCCGGTTCCATGGGCAATGGCTCCTGAATGTCGGCCAGGAGCTGCTTGGAGGTCTCATCGAAGCAGACCTGGGGGTAGCGCTCATCGTAGGGCCGGGTGTAGACATCGAGCACATCCTCCATCCGGTAGCAGAACTCGGGGTTCGCCGTGGGTGGGATGCAGTAGCACTGCTTCAGGTGAGGCGACAGTTTGTTTTTTTCAGAATGTGGCGCACCGTCTCATCAGAAACCGTCGCACCACCATCAAGCTGGGCGAAGCCATCGACCAAGAGGGCGAGCGTCCAGCGCGTCCGTCCTGCCGGTGGCTCAGTACAGGCCAGTGCCGTCAGTCGCGCTTCCTGGGCGCCATCGAGCTTGCCCGGCCGTGGTGGGCGGGGACGATCCTGGATGGCCGTCTCCACTCCGTCGGCCACCGCCCGTTTGCGCAGCCGCTCAATGGTGGGGATGCTGACCTCCACCGCCTCCGCAATGGTGGCATCTCGCGACCCAGGACCAGCCAGACCGGTATCTGCTTTCAAGAGGACGCGGGCCCGGGTCGTGACCCGAGCGGGGGCGGTTCCCGCCGAGATGGTCCGATGCAGGAACTCGCGCTGGGCGTCGGTGAGGGAGATCACATGGAACGTGGGCATAGGAAGCACTCCTGAGAGGTGGGGTGCTTCTACCCTACATCCGCTTACCCCAAGCCATCAACTCACCGCTGGAGGACCACTACGCTATCGTCCTGGGCGATCCACGGCGTGCGAGCCACCTCGCAATCATCGATGCCGCAACCGGAACGGTGCGGTCAAGGGTCGTGATTCCTCGCGGGATGGTGTTTCACGGCGTGGCGGTTGGCCCACGAACTGGCCAGGTCTACCTGTTCGGGAACCGGGGGGGCGACGCGTTCATTGCCCTGCTCAATCCGAGTACCGGTCGAGTTGTACGTAGCACGACGGTCAGGCGTTCCAGGCAGGATGGTTTGCAGTGGCGAATCTACGAGGGGATCGTGTGGAGTGATGAACAAACGGCGTTCATATCGTATTGGAGAGGTGGGGCCCTAGGCGTTGATGCTGTTGCCCTTCCGTCATTCATACGCCGCACCTGTGGAGCAACGACATCCGGCTGTGTCAGCTCCAACTTCGAGTCGCTCGCGGAGTACAGGGGGCACATAATCATGCAGGACAAGCGCTCGACGAATGGTTTTGTGGCCCTCAAACCGGACGGGAAGCGTGCCGCACGTTACACACTGCGCATGGGTGGGGACCAGCACCGCGGCGATTGGGCCCTAGACCCTCGCACTGGTCGCATCTATCAACTGGGCTCATGCGGGTATACTGGGGGACTGAGCGCGCTCAACCTGCAGAACGACCGGACCCAAACACTGGTGCAATCGTATGCGTTTCAAGACATCTGCGGCGAGCGCATCACGGTTGGACACGCCTCGATGGTCGTGATTGGGAGGACCCAGCTTGTGATTCCACAACTTGGACATCCGGGCGAAGTCCTACTGGTCAACGGTGAAAACGGAGGAAGGTTACTACACCGCGTGTCCGTCTCTGCTGACGTCATTGATGTTGCCGCCTCCTGAGCATGCGCCTCCGTGGATCCATCTCTACAAACAGCTACTCGGGACCAGGGCCCAATCGACTTCATGTATCAACAGTAACGACACTGCACCCTACTGAGGAGCTGATGAACGTTCACAGCTGGATACGCCGTCCCTCTGCGTGGCTGATTGCAGTCTTGCTTGCATGGCTGCTCGTCGTCTGGACGATTACGAGTCGTCACAACACTGGCGTACAGCGCGCACAGACCTTGACGGAGGCCCCCCCGGTTCTCGGCATTCTCGTTGACAATCACATGCATGTGGTCGACGTGGACTGGTGGAGCCCCGCAAAGCGAGCAGGAATCCGGCGCGGCGACATTCTTACTACTCTGGGGACTATTCGACTTCCGACCGCGGTCAGTATCATGGCGCCCGACACCCCGCTACCGGCATTGGTACCATCCACGATCTCGACGACAGCAGACGTGCGCGCACTCTTCCGCAAGCTTGTTTTCAGGTGGGATACCACAGTAATAGTTCAACTGGATCGTGAGGATATGCACCTGAAGCTGCCGGTCGTCCTAACAGCGCAGGCGTATAACTACGATTCGACAAACCCTCCACCCACAGTGACTCCGGTTCCTACGGGCATGGACGGAATGTTCTTCTATCTCTGAAGAATAGCTCGCATTGCACGATCCAGCCATCGCTCAGCTGCTCCCCACACACGGAACACGTCTCAGCCATCGGGGGACAGAAGATGAATCTATCGTCCCCGGATCTCGCACAGCGCTTCCCCGGCGCTGGTCAATGACGTTGGCGCGCCAGACCTAAAATTACCAAGCCGAGCAGCTATACGTAGCCCCTCCTCTGGCGAGGTGTCGGACGTTGGCCGTTTGATCAGAGCGAGGATTTCGAGCGCCGTTTCGGTGCTGAGGACCGCGTTGCCCAGGTCCATCAGCACCAGCACGCCATCCGTCCGCTCGGTGGCTGTTACTTCACACGATCAGCCGCCGGCCGCCAGTGCTGACAGACGATCTGCTTCAGCTATGCCGACCAGCCTGGCTAAGGTATTCCACGCAAAGTTGTGAAGACTTTCGTCACCAAGGGCGACAAGAAGAAAAGGCACTGCGCGCTGGTCTTTCAATTCCTCCAGTCCCGCTGCGGCCGCCTGGCGAACCTCCGCAGAATCGTCCGACGCCGTCAGTATCCTGCCGAGCGGCTCGACGGCTCGCACATCGCCCAGTCGCCCGAGGTAAAAGGCACACCTGAATCGAACGCCGGTATCGTCCGTTCGGTCCTGGAGGATCTTCAGCATTGGTTTCAGTGCTCGATCATCACGAATGTTCCCAAGCCCCCGAGCCGCCATCCCGCGAATTGAAGGATGGCGCCCGTGGTCGCATAACGCTGTCAGGAGTGGGAGCACTGCGGGTTCGCCAACTGCGCGCAGATGTTCAACCGCAACGTCGCTGATCTCAATTTGCGGGTCAACCAGCAGTTCGATAAGGACAGGAAGTATCTCCAATTCGCCAGCCTCCGCACGTCTCCCAAGGTAATAGGTTGCTGCGGCTCGCATTTTGAGATCATCCGATTCGAGTGCCTGTATCAACACTTCAGTTGGCGCGTCAGCTAGAGATTGAGCCACTCGGTAGACTCCCCACGTCTTTAAACGATGCGTCGAGGCGTACTTCTCCCTCGACGGCCAGCCGAATAGGCACAACATGCTGTGCCACCAGAATAGTGTGGCCCCGGTACCCCACACAACGGGCACTGGGTACAGTATGGGGGCTATCACTGGGCATACCCGCAAGGCCTATTCCGCTACTATTTGTCAGTGTGCACCACTCACCCGCCGTTCGCCTGGCATGGAACCCTGCGGTGTTCAGGCGCGTTTTCACGCCTGCAGGTGCAGTGGTTGGATATACCCTTGCCCTCTTGCGGGAGTTGATAATGCGGACCACATGCGGCTGAAGGGGGCAACAATCGTGATCCTCGCTGTGGTGGTTGCCGCCATCGCGGTCGGTGTCATCATGGTGCCCGGTGCGGTTGGCAAGCGAGTCCTAAGTACGGACGAAGGCAATGGGTATAGCGCGTCACGGCTGGGGCGGGGTCAGATTGTCGACATCGCCTACTTCTTCCAGAACCGCAGCGGGGACCGGACCCTTACCGTGCGGGGCGTCACGCTGTCGCATCCGCTTCCGGCCCACCTCGAACTGGTCCATACCAGCATCACCCCGCTGGGACCCAGGGGGGATACCTTCACTTTCCTGACCGGATTTCCACCCCATGACCCCGGGCGCATCGTGCCTCGGCCAGTGGACGGTTACCTCCTTAGACCGCATGGGGCAGCCGAGGTCATCCTCAGTGTGCGATCACATGTACCGGGTCGGTTCGCTATCCATGGGGTTACCCTTCATGCTGACCTTCCCTTCCTCTTTACGGCGATCCCGGTGGAGATAACTAACCAGGCCCGCACTGCGTTCGGCGTGGCGGTCTCGCTGTCAGGGCCGGGATGGCCGCTCTGCCAGTGACGCACATCCGCTGGTTCGCCCGGGTCCACACGACCAGCGGTATCTTCGGTACGACAAACGCCTCGGTTAGCAGCACCTGCGCTCAAGGCACAGTCCGATACTCCTCCGGCGTCCCAGAAAACGGTCGTTTCTTGAGACAGCGACATGGGAGATTTTCATCGACGGCTTTATGCCGAAATTGGCGTCTCAATAAGACGTCTCGCAATCACAGTCGCATTACTGCCGGTTCGGGTGAGTAGGCGAGACTGAGCACAACTGCTAATTATACGCAGCTCCGTGCGTGGACCTGTCCGATCGGGTGCCTCCTCGGCTTGGGTTGAGTTTGGTGGTGAGTGCACGATCGCTCATCTTGGTCGAGGAACCCGATGGCGCATGCTCCGCTGGTGCTGTACGCTGCTCTCGCGTTTGACGGGTTATTAACAGGCCGAGGTGTACCTCAACACAATCTTGCACTGATCCCTAATTACTGTTTGTAGAGCCAAGACGTCAGCCTTGTCCAGAAGGGGACCAAACGCGTCGGTGTGTGCGCTCGCCACGCTTGATTGGAGCCACAACCTGCTCACACCTCCGGAGCGGACGCTCTTCCGGCGGCTCGGGGTTTTCGCCGCCGGCTGCACGGTTGCCGCGGCGGAGGATGTGTGTACCAACGACGGTCTTGGCCTGAACACCACATCTGCCGGACTGACATCTCTGGTCGACAAAAGCCTGCTATGGACGCTGGACAGCGACCACGGGGAGACACGGTACGGGATGCTGGAAACGATCCGAGAGTACGCACAGGAACGGCTCGCCGAGAGCGAAGACGCAAATGTAGTCGGGCGGCGACATGCCGAGTACTTCCGGGACCTGGCGGTGAAGGCCGAACCGGCGCTCAACGGACCCGAGCAGGGGATCTGGCTGCAGCGGCTGGAGCGGGAGCACGACAATCTACGAGCGGCCCTTCGGTGGTCTCTTGGCCAAGGTGAAGCGAACCTGGGCCTGCGGATGGCCGGTGCACTCCACCACTTCTGGAGGGTTCGCTCCCATCTGACCGAGGGGCGTCGCTGGCTGAACGAGGTGCTCGCCGAGGCGGGGGGCGCTATCTTGACGCGAGCACTCGCGCTTCAGTCCGCCGCCGTCCTGGCCAGGCTGCAAGGCGATGATGAGCAGGCCCTGGCGCTATCGGAGGATGCCCTGGCACTGCGCCGGCAGTCGGGCGATAAGAAGAGCATCGCGAACTCGTTGAGCAATCTCGGCATCCTGGCCGAGCAGCGGGGCGAGTACGAACGCGCCGGGGCGCTATACGAGGAATCCTTGAGTCTCCGGCGCGAGGTGAGCGACGAGTGGGGAACGGCGACCTCTCTCCAGAATCTGGCTATTGTGGCCCATCTGCAGCACGACGACGGACGAGCCGGGGCGCTGCACGAGGAAAGCCTGGCACGCTATCGCGAATTGGGGGATACCCTCGGCATAGCCATATCGCTCCTGAACCTCGGGGAGCTAGAACAGGATCGAGGTAACTTCGCTCGCGCCATGGCCCTGCATCAGGCGAGTCTCCTGCTTCGCCAGGAGCTGGGCGACAAGCCCAGTACGGCGGGGCCACTCGAGGGGATAGCCGCCGCCGCCGGATCGCAGGGGAGGGGAGAGCAGGCGACACGCCTCTGGGGAGCTGCTTCTGCTCTACGCGAGGCGGTCGGCGCTCCTTTGGAAGCCACTCTGCGCTCCCGCTATGAGCAGCAAGCATCTTCCGTCCGCGCCATGCTGGGGAAGTCCCACTGGAACGTGGCATGGGAGGAAGGGCGAGCCATGAGACTGAAAGAGGCCGTGGCGTATGCGTTGGAGGTCGCTGCCCTGGCGTGAATGAGCTAGCGGTGGGAATCTGTCTCCCTCACCGCGTCCGCGATCGACTCGGCCATCCTCTCCGGCCCAGAAGGTCAAGTTAGTTCCTTCGGGAGAGTTTGACCACAGCTATTCGATTCACGACGAGCGCAGCAAGGCGTCCGCCTTGGAGAAGTTGGCAATGAACTCATGTGATGACCTACGTCTCCACCGCGTACTCGTAAATCAACAGGCCGGCGGTGACGAAGATCACATCGAAGGCCGCCAGCAGCTCTAGCCAGATTCGAATGTCTGCCAGATTCCCGGTAATGACGTAGGTGGTGGCCTTGACCGCTCCCAGCAGCACTGGCACCGTGATCGGCAGCATGAGCAGCGGCAGCAGCACTTCGCGGGCACGGAGGGACATGGCCAGGGCGCCGTAAAGGGCGCCGATGGAGGCGAAGCCGGCGGTACCCAGCACGCCGATCAGCAGCAGTAGGGGGATCGACTCCCCAATCGGGAGTCTGGCCGGCAGGTTGTAGAGCACGGCCATTAGGGGCAGCACCACGAGCTCGATCAGGAGCATCACCGTAACCGTACCAAGCATCTTCCCCAGGTAGATGGCACTGCGGTTCTGGGCGATCAGCAGCAGTCCCTCGAAGGCGTTATTCTCCGCTTCGAGCTGGTATGAGCGGCCGAAGGCCAGGATCCCGGCGAAGACAAAGGCCAGCCAGAGTATGCCGCCCGATGCATCAAAGAGGCGCGACTGATCCGGCCCCAGGGCAAAGCTGAAGATGAGGAGCACCGTGCCGGCAAAGAACAGCATGGCGTTGAAGTTGACGCGACTCCGCATCTCCAGCAGCAAATCTTTGCGGAACACCGCCCAGGTCTGCTCAGCCCACGAGCTGTGCATGCCGCGCCTTCCAGCCGGCCACGGCGCCGGCGTAGGTCAGGCCGCCGTTCTCCAGGGCCAGTACCTGCGTGGCCAGACCCAGCGCTCGCTCGGCGTCATGGGTGGCCAGAACGGTAGCGCCGCCGCTCGTGACGTGGCGCTGGATCACGGCATCGATCAGATCGGCGCCCTCAGCGTCCAGACTGTTATACGGCTCGTCCAGCAGGAGCAGCCTGGGCCGCAAGAGCAGCACACGAGCCAGTGAGAGGCGGCGCTTCATGCCGCTGGAAAAGGTCCGCGTCCGCTCGCCGGCCTGTCCGGCCAGACTGACTTCCTGCAGAGCCTTCATAATCTCACCCTCCAGCGGCTTGCGGCCGGCCATGGTCAGGAAAAAGCGCAGGTTCTCCTGAGCGGAGAGATCGTCGTACAGGTAGGTGTCGCTGGACAGGAATCCGACCACTGAGCGCAGCGATTGGCGCTCGCGCTGCAGGTCGTAGCCAAAGATGGAGCCGCTTCCCAGGGTGGGAGCAATGGCGCCGGCAACGATCTTGAGCAAGGTGCTCTTGCCCGAGCCGTTCGGCCCGAGCAATGCCAGCGTCTCTCCCAGCTCCAGTTGCAGGCTCACGGCACGCAGCGCCGCCGTGCGACCATACAGCTTGGCGATACGCTCCATGTGGAGCGCGCTGCTCATGGCACGAACCGGTGCTGGACTGTCAGCCGCCGGCTTTGTCCTCCGCCTCTTCACCCTTTTCACCCAGCTCGGTAATATCGCCCTCCTGAAAGAGGATCGACTGCAGCGCGGCTCGCCACTTGGGTTTCTGCCGCAACAGAAACTCCAGGTCCATGCCAAAGTGCTTGAACTCTTCCTCCTGGGCGTTGGCCATGATGGCGCGAGCTTCAACATTTTTTTCCACTGAGATACGCTGTTCGTACCAATTGATTGCTTCGGTCTCCTCGCCCAGGGACGCAATCATGCGAGCAAAGGTCCGGGTGTTCTCGGACAGTTCGGTGGCGGGCTCATGATACTGATCGAATCCCATGGAGGGCTCCTTCGGTGTCTACTTACCAGTCAGCAGGAAACAGGTAGTCAACGAGTCTGAAGTACCGTCAATTTCACGGCCGGCGGGCCGTTCCTCAGTTGGTTACGCCTGCACCGGCTGCATCAGGCCTTCATCGGTGAAGAACTGCTGCGCCTCGTCCATGCTGACATCCTCCGGTGGGACGATGACGTCGGACGGCGCCACGCGCTCGTGCGGAAGCGGGCTGCCGTTCTCCTCTATATATGCAATGATGGAGGCCAACAGCCGGTGAAACTCGGCCTCCTGGCCGGCATGCAGGGCAGCGGTGAGAGTGGTATCGAGTTCTTCGAGATGGTGCACCGCCGCATCGTCCAGCTCGAACTGCCCATGGCCGCTGATCCGAACAATCATTTGCCCTCCTCCAACTGCTTCTGTGGCGTCTGTCCCAGCTGCGCTTTCATAGCCGCCAGCTGGTGATCCACATCGGCGCCCGTGCCCAGCTGAGCCAGCTGCCGGTCGATGTCGTCGCCACCGGTGTTGGTGTAGTCGGTGAGGGCGCCGGTTTGAACCAGATCGTCGAGAGCGCCGGCACGGGCTTGCATCTGCTCGGTCTTGTCCTGCGCCCGCTGGATAGCAAGGCCCACGTCCGCCATCTCTTCGGATATGCCGGTAGCTGCCTCGCCGATCTTCACCTGCGCCTGCGAAGCGGTGTACTGCGCTTTGATGGTTTCCTTCTGGGTGCGGAACGATTCGATCTTGGTCTGGAGGCGTTGCTGGGCATCGGTCAGCTTCTGCTGTTGCGTCTCCAGGCTAGCTATTTGTGTATCCAGGCCTTGAATCTGTTGCTCAATCCCTACCTTGCGCTGCAGCGCCGTCCTGGCCAGGTCCTCACGATTTTGCGCCAGTGCTTGCTGCGCCTGCACGTTCAGCTTGTCCATCTGCTGCTGAAGTTGATCGTGCTGCAACTGCAACCGTCGCTTGGAGGTGACCAGGTCGGCCAGCCCGCGCTTCACATTCTGCAGCAGTTCCACCTGCTTGGTGTAGGAGTAGTCCAGGGTTGCATTCGGATCCTCGGCCTTGTCGAGGACCTTTTCCATCTTGGACTGAAAGATCGTGTTCATGCGGCCAAACATACTCATCGTCGCGCTCCTTTGTCAGGTCACGGTCCGCCTGCTGGACCGGGGACTGCTGATCTCAATGCCACGGTCGCACGTGGTTCCGTCAACTTGACGGGCCCGCGTCGCGTCTTTCCTATGGTACTCTGAGACCGTCCCGGCGCCCACTTGCCGCATATTTGACTATTTTTCGCGGAGTTGCGTGCCGCTTTCGTATGGCAGAAATCACCCTTCGGTCGGGTCGTACCCACCGCATTGACCTGGGCGCGGTGACACGTCTGGCACTTCTTCCGGGTGTGTTGACGGTTGCCATGCTCCTCGCGCTATTCTTTGGCACGGTGACTCTCTCTCCGACCGAGACGCTCCAGATTCTGCTGCATCGAGTGGGACTCTACACCGGTCGAGTGACCTGGCCGGCAACGGACGAGGCCATCATCTGGTCGATTCGGCTGCCGCGAGTGCTGGCCGCTGCACTGGTGGGCGCGGCGTTAGGGGTGGCGGGAACGCTCTTTCAGGCGGTCTTACGCAATCCCCTGGCCGATCCATACATCATCGGAACCTCCGCGGGAGCGCAGCTCGGCGTGTCGATCATGCTCCTGGTACCGATCGATGTCGGCGTTTTTGGTTTCGGACCGGTGCAGGTGGCGGCGTTTTGTGGGGCAACCGTCACCGTCCTCTTCGTCTATGGTCTGGCCCGGACTCGCGGCAGGACTCCGGTGGTGACGCTGCTACTGGCCGGCTTCGTGGTCAGCTCCTTTCTCATTTCTCTCTCATCCTTCCTGATCTCGGTGAGCAACCATATGACCCAGGTCATGAACTGGACCATGGGCAGCGTGGACGTCAGTGAGTTCTCTCAACTCGGACTGACCGGCCCATTGGTGATCGGGGCGGCGCTGCTGGCCTTCGCGCTCGCCCACCAGATGGATGTCGTGTTGCTGGGCGAAGCGCAGGCCGCCCACCTGGGCATCCGCGTGGAACGACTGAAGATCGCCGGAATCGTTCTGGGCGCTCTGCTGACCGCTCTGGCCGTCAGCCTGGCCGGGGTGGTTCCCTTTGTCGGTCTCATCGTCCCGCATACGGCTCGCTTACTGTATGGGCCTGCGCACCGAATCCTGGTGCCCACCGCCGCACTCGGGGGCGCGCTTTTTGTCGTGCTGGTCGACCTGATCGCCCGCACGGTTATCGCCCCCACCGAGATTCCGCTGGGCGTCATGACGGCGGTGGTGGGAGCCCCCTTTTTCCTGCATCTCCTGCGGCGCAGCAGGCGCGACTATGCCGTCTAGCCAGACCGGTCTGCACGCTCAGGGAGTGTGGTTCAGCTACGACTCGGATCCGGTCGTACGGAACGTCTCGCTCGAACTTCCCGCGGGCGGAATGGTCGCGCTGGCCGGTCCGAACGGATCGGGCAAGACCAGCCTGCTAAAACTGCTCAGCGGAGCCCTGCACCCAGTGCAGGGACTGGTCATTCTGGACGGTCAGCGCCTGGATTCGGCCCCACCTCGCCGCATCGCTCGACGCATTTCGGTGGTGCCACAGCAGGTCGAGCCACGACTAATGTTCACGGTGCAAACCATGGTCGCCATGGGGAGAACGCCGCACACCGGATGGTTCGGCGCCCCTCGGCAGTCGGATCGGGAAGCCATCCAGCGAGCCATCAGCGCGGCGGAGCTGACGGCCCTCACGGACCGTCCCTTCGCTGAACTGAGCGGCGGTGAGCAGCAGCGGGTGATGTTGGCCATGGCGCTGGCTCAGGAGACCGACTACGTCCTGCTGGACGAGCCTACCGTGCACCTCGACCTGCACCATCAGTACGAGCTACTCGAGCTACTCCGCCGCCTCCATCGCGAGCGTCAGATGGCCGTCCTGGCCGTTATGCACGATCTGAATCTCGCGGCGCTCTACTTCGACCGGATCGCCTTGATGCGTGATGGCGAGAAGATCGCCGATGGCCCGGCGGCTGAAGTGCTACACGATCCCGACAATCTCGCCGTGTTCCGAGCGCCCTTGAGCGTCGTATCGCATCCCACCTCCGGCGTGCCGCAAGTGCTGCTGGACCGAGGCGTGCAGATCTAAGTCAACTCCTCCGTTACACCAGCACTCGCCACCGCTACGCAGGCGGCGCCGGCCAATCCGACGTCATCACCCAGCTCGGCCGGCACAATCCGAACGTCGCCGCGCGGTACGGGGAAGGCATACCGTTCAACAATGCGCATCATTGGATCGAACAGCAGTGGACCAGCGCGGGTCACGCCGCCTCCCAGCGCAATCACCTCGGGGTTAAAGGTATGGATGCAGTTCAGCACGCCGAAACCGAGTGCCTCCGCCGCCTCGGTAAGCACCTCCAGCGCGTACGGATCCCCCTCCTGTGCCGCTCGGCTTACATCTGCCGCGCTGGCCGCTTCACCTCCTAGCCAATTCGATGCGATACTCTGACGGCCCGCCTGCAGCCCTTGCTGAAAGCGTCCCCCAATCGCAGTACCCGACGCCAGTGCCTCGAGGCACCCGATGTTGCCACACTTGCAGACCGGGCCGTGGCAGTCAATGGTGGTGTGTCCAAGTTCGCCCGCGGTGCCCGACACCCCCTCCAGCAGTTGCCCGTTGACGATGACGCCACCCCCGATGCCGGTGCTAATCGTCAGGTACACGAAGTCGCGGGTGCCGCGCCCGGCACCCAGGCGATGTTCGGCAAGGGCCGCGGCGTTAGCATCGTTCACCACGGCGACCGGCAGGCCCAGTCGCTCTTCCAGCATTAGTTTCAGCGGGACTTCGGTCCATCCTGTCAGATTCGGCGCCCCGTGGATAACACCAAGCCTGGCGTCCAGCGGGCCGGGACTGCCCACGGCGACGCGACGTATGCAGTCATGCGCGACCCCAGCATCCATCAGGGCGCGATCCACCATGCGCCCGATCTGGCCTACCACGCCCTTGGGTCCCTCCGGCAGAGCAGTCGCTTCCTCCTGCCTACCAGACAGTTGGAATCCTGGGTCTGTCACGGCGACCCGTAGCCGCGTGCCACCGAGGTCCACTGCCAGAAACCAGTCCTGCATAGTGTCCCTTCGCGCCTCCACACCTTCAGACTAGCAATGCGGCACGGGATTTCCTTACGGCACGTCCTGGGGACGCTGGATCAGGGCCAGCCAGCGCGGCCGCGTGGCAAAGACGGCAGCCGCCAGAGCGAGGCAGCCGAACACGATCAACCACGGCAGGACGCTGTGGTCGGCGGCGGCCGGGTGACGGACGAGAGCGTGGGACCGCTTGACGATCCGCGTCTTTCGCACCGGCTGCACCCTGGCGCCGCCGCTTTCGAGCACCCGCCGTACGTTTCGCACCTGTTTGCTGGAGAGCTTGCCGAGATCGACGGCATAGGCGCCGTTACTTGGGTCCGCCACGACGTGACGGGTTTCAAGATGCTTGCCATTCGAGAATTTGAGGACTACCTGGCTACCCCGTGCACCCTTGCCCACCAGGAGGGTGCGACCCTGAAAGCTCAAGAGGTATCCGCTTAGCGTGTGCTTCCGGTTCAACTGTATCCGACGGTGCGGCGTTACCAGCGCGGCTCGGGCCAGGGCAGAGAGCATATCGGCGCGGTCCCCATTCACGGTGTCGGGCGATTCGATCGAGGCCACGTGAGGCAATCGGTACAGGTCCTGGGCCGACACCTGACCCGGCACCTCGATTCCGCCGCGCAGCATGTCGATTGAAGCGTCCACGCCGGCTGCGCTCAGCGCGCCGAGCGTCTGCAGGGCTTCAGCGTGGAGGGCACGGCTAAACGCTTCAGTGCCGCGTGAGGTCGAGGGGAGGCGGAGCAGGAGCAGGCGAGGCGCGCTGGTTGCCGGTAAATAGTTCATGCCCGGCCACCCCGGTGGAGGATTGATGACCAGCGGCGGCCTGCGCCACAGATAGACCGAATTCTCACCCCGGTACGATTCGAGTGGATCGGGACCACCTCCCGACCAGCCGTACGGATCGACCGGCGAGCAGTTATGAAACACCGTGAAGTGCACGTGCGGTCCGGTGGAATGACCGGTGTTGCCACTGATGCCGATCTTCTGCCCGAGTTTGACCTTCTGCCCGCGATGAACCAGAATCTTGCTGAGGTGCCCGTACAGCGTCACGTATCCGCCGCGGTGCTCGATCATGATCATGTTTCCGTAGCCATGGTCCGGCATGGTCGGATACTCCATGGCGGCGAAGACGACCTTGCCCCGTGCCGCCGCATACAGCGATTGGTAACTGATGTCGTAGTCGTATCCGTTGTGCCCGTCGTAGTCGATGTACTCGCGCAGCGATTTGTTCCAGTACCCGGGGAAGTCGGTGCGATGGTGCTGAGCATCGGGGCCGGCTTGCGCCCCGGTTGCCGTGATAATCAAGCCATCCTGCGCGAAGTTGGGCGAATCGTGATCGAAGTACGACACCAGCGAGGTCCAGCCGCGGTACGGCGGGGAGAGGAACGGTCTGGCGGCGGGAGGCTTGTTCGGTCCGTTACAGGTAACGGGCTGAACCGAGTCCTCAGTGTTGAGATTAATCGGCGGAGTGGCGGTTGGTGTCGGGGTCGGCGTCGCAGTGGGAGGATGCTTGTGCTTGCGATGATGCCGGTGGCGCGGGTGATCTGAGGATGGCGTCACGGTCAGCGTCGGCGTCGCGGTCGACGTGATTGGCTGAGCAGTGGGAGTGGCGTGGTGACGGTGGGGGTGACGATGCGTGCGTGGATGGGTCGTGCCCTCTGCTCGCGGGGTCGCGACCGGTCGAGGTGTAGGCGCGGGTGTGGGTGTGAGCGTCGCGGTCACGGTCGCCGTCGCGGTTGGGCGAGGGGTGGCGGTCGCCGTCGCCGTTTGGGTGGGCGTCGCCTCGTCCACTACCACAGCCGTTGGCGTGGAGGGATCAGCATGGGCCGATCGAGCCGGGGGCGAAGACCACGCAGCAGACACGACCACCAGCAGTAGACCGCCAAGTAAAGCGTGCGGCCGAGCAGATCGGTTTGGAGACAGAGTGAACCGGCGCATTACAAAGGTGCGAGCGCGACCGGCGGTCAGGCCAGAACGGGCTGGCGAACCTCGAACGAGCGAATGCGGCTCTCCACCTGATCGATCACGTCGTCCGGTGTGGACGCGCCGGCCGTTAACCCGACTCGCGAGGCGCCATCAAACCAGGCAGGTTCCAGCTCATCCGGACGCTCCACCTGGTACGCCTCGACACCCTCTTCTTTAGCGGCCATTACCAATTTGCGCGTATTCGCGCTGGCGCAGCCGCCGATCGCAACCACCACATCCACGTCCTGCGCTAGCTCGCGGACGGCTCGCTGGCGATCCTTGGTCGGCTTGCAAATGGTGTTGATCACGCGGATCTCCACTCCACGAGCCACCATCGCTCCCACCAGATCGCGCGCCAGAGCGATGAACTTCTCGACGTTGGAGGTGCTCTGCGAGATCAGTGCCACACGCCGGCTGGGTTCCCAGTCCTGTAACTCATCCATGGACATGATGACTTTGGCTTTTCCGCCCGACCAGCCGACGATTCCCTTCACTTCCTTGTGTTTGGCGTCGCCGTAGACCAGCACCGAGTAGCGCTGCTGAACCAGATCATAGGCAGTCTTCTGGATGCGCGTCACCAGCGGGCAGGTGGTATCGATCACCCGCAAGCCACGCGCCTCGGCCTCTTCCTTCAGGGCTGGTGGCGCGCCATGAGCCGTGATCGCCACCATGGCGCCGGGGGGCGCCTGGTCTAAACTGTCGATGACGTGGACCTTGATCTGCTCCAGCGCCTCGGCAATCTGCGGATTGTGCACAATAGCGCCCAGCGTGTACACCGGAACCCCCGAGTTGCCCAAATCTCGCACGATCTCAATGGCGTCGCGAACGCCGAAACAGAAGCCCATGGCCTGGGCCCGAACAATTTCCATAGAACGTAAAGATCCTCTAGTTGGTGTCCGCTCCTTCAATTGTACATGTCGGGGAGTTGACAACCGGCTCTCGCGGTGTTTTGCGGCGCCACGGGTTGAACGATATCATCGGAGCGTGGCCGGACGAGCGTTCGGCCACATATTTGTGTGTGCAAGGATGGAGCAAGGGCATGAGTGAGCCAGTCCGATTCGTCATCGTCGGCAACGGCGTGGCCGGCACCACCGCTGCCGAGCACATCCGGAAGAACCGCCGCGAGGCCCAGGTGACGCTCTTTGGAGCGGAGCCGTATCCGCTCTACAACCGGGTCGCTCTTCCCATCTTTCTGAAAGGGAAGGTGCAGCAAAAGAATGTGATGATGCGCAGCGTCGACATCCACGAGCAGCGCGGGATCACGCTGGTCCTCGACACCTGGGTGAAGCAGATATCGGCCGAGGATCACACGGTTACCACCGATGCGGGCCACGAGATACCGTATGACCGGCTGCTGCTGGCCACCGGGGGCACGCCTCGACCGCTGGGAGTGCCGGGCGACCAGCTAGAGGGCGTCTATGAGTTCCAGACGCTGGACGATACCAAGGCCTTGAGCGCGCGCTGCGAGGAGTCACGCTCGGCGGTGGCCCTGGGCGGCAGCTATATCGGCTACGAGCTGGCCGAAGCGTTTTCGCACCGTGGCCTCCACACCACGTGGATCATGCGCGGCGATCGTTTTCTGCGCCGACTGCTCGATCCGCAGGGCGGCGAAGTTGTCGACGCGCTGGCCGCGGACCGGGGGGTCCAGGTGATCTACAACGACTGGGCCGCCGAGATTCACTCCGATAACGGCGTCCCCAAGTCGGTGACCACGCTGGGCGGTCACACCGCCCCGGCCGATATGGTGGGATACGGCATCGGCTTGCGGTACTACACCGAACTGGCGGAGAGCATCGGCATCGAGATACAGAAGGCTATTATCACCGACGAATGTCTCCAGACCTCGACGCCGGACGTCTTTGCCGCCGGTGACGCCGCCGAGTTTTTCGACGTCATCATCAATCGTCACAATCAGATGGGCACCTGGGACAACGCCGCCTCGCATGGGCGGCTGGTCGCTCAGAACATGCTGGGCAATCGCCTGGTGTACACCGAGGTGCCGACCTACGTGACCACCATGTTCGGTTCACGGCTGAGCGTGCTGGGGCTCACGCCCGAGAGCCACCCCGAGCTGGAGCGGGAGGTTCAGGTGAACCTGGCGGCCCGCAAGTATCGCGCGCTGTTCTTTTATGAGGGACGACTGGTCGGCGCGGTCATTATCGGCGTACTCAAGGGCCGGCGCAAGCTCGAAGAGCTGATCAAGGGCCGCCAACCGGTGGTGGGTGATCGGCGCGCCCTGTTCGATCTGCTGGGGCCGATCGCGGAAACCGAGCCGCTCGAAGACTGAATAAAGCAGCGTGCAGGGTACCATAGAGCAGAGAGACGAGGTGACGCGGTGGCCGCATCATTGCTGGAACTGGGACTGGCGCTACTCTGCATCGCCGCCGCCGGCATGCTCCTGATCCGTCTGCTGGACAACTACCGTGAGACGGGACGTAAGGGCAAGTCGTGATGGTTGGGCCAGGCCAGGAGGCCGGGATGAAACAGCTGGTTGAACTTCAGGTGAACGGCGAGGTACAGCAGGTCGCCTTTGAGCCGTACAAGACGCTGCTGGAAGTGCTGCGCGAAGACCTCGAGCTGACCGGCACCAAACACGGCTGCGAGCTAGGCGAGTGCGGGGCCTGCACGGTCCTGGTCGAGGGCGAGCCGATCATGTCCTGCATCTACCTTGGCATCGAGGCCGCCGGCAAAAACGTCGAGACCGTGGAGGGATTGGCCGAGCGAGGCGAGCCGCAGGCGCTGCAACGTGCCTTTGCTCGCACCGGCGGCGCGCAGTGCGGCTACTGCACGCCGGGGATGTTGATGAGCGGCACCGCGCTGCTCCGTGAGAACACCGAGCCTAGCCGCGTCGAGATTCAGGAGGCGCTGGCCGGGAATCTCTGCCGCTGTACCGGCTACACCAAGATTTTCGAGGCAGTCGAAATGGCGGCCTCCGAGTTGCACCAGTCCGAGCGGACGCAGAGAGTAAGTTGAGCGACGAGGAACTGGCCATAGTCGGCAAACGCAACCTGAAGTACGACTGGCACGCCAAGCTGACCGGCGCGGCGCGCTACACCGACGATCTCCGTCTCCCCCGCATGATCTGGGGACGGTTGCTGCGCAGCCCCTATCCGCACGCCCGTATCCTGCACATCGACACCAGCCGGGCCGAGTCGCTGCCCGGCGTCTTTGCCGTGGTTTCCGGCAAGGAATTACCGATCAAGTTCGGCATACTCCCCTCCAGCCAGGACGAGACCGCGCTGGCCATCGACAAGGTGCGCTATGCCGGCGAGGCGGTGGCCGCAGTGGCGGCGATTGACGAGTGGACGGCGGAAGAGGCCTGTCACCTGATCGACGTGCTCTATGAGCCGCTACAGAGTATTATGACAATCGAAGAGGCGCTCGACCGAGAGAGCGAGAAGATTCACGACTGGACCCGCCAGGGCAACATCCAGAAGGCCGTGAAACTCGAGTTCGGCGACCTGGAAGAGGGTTTCGCGGAAGCGGACTACATCCGGGAAGATGAATTTTATTTCGAGGGCAACAGCCACGTGCCGCTGGAAAACCACGCGGTGCTGGCCAACTGGGAGCCGAACGGCAAACTGACCGTCTGGTCCTCCACGCAGACTCCGCACTATCTCCACCGCGAGTTGAGCAAGGTCCTAGAGATGCCTCCCAGCCAGATTCGCATTATCGTCCCACCGGTCGGCGGCGGCTTCGGCGGGAAGAGCGAAGCCTTCTCGCACGAGGTGGTGGCCCCGGTGCTCTCGCGCAAGGCGGGCCGGCCGGTTATGATCTCCCTGAGCCGCGAAGAGGTGTTCTACTGCCACCGCGGGCGTCACCCCGTGAGAATGTGGATGCGCACCGGGGTGAAGAAGGACGGCGCCATCACGGCCATGCACTTCACTTCCACGCTGGACGGCGGCGGCTACGGCTCATATGGCATCGCCTCCATGTACTACACCGGCGCACTCAACACCCTGCCCTACAAGGTGCCGCGCTATTGCTTCGAGGGCCGCCGCGTCTTCACCAACAAACCGCCCTGCGGCCCCAAGCGCGGCCACGGCACGGTGCAGCCCCGCTTCGCCATCGAGTGCCAGATGGACAAGATCGCTGAAGCGCTGGACCTGGATCCAGCCGAGATGCGGATGCGCAACAGCGTGGAGCCCAATAGCTGGACGGTCAACCACCTGCGGATCACCACCTGCGGCCTGAACGAGGCCATTGAGAAGGTGGTGGCACGCTCCGGCTGGAAGGAGAAGCACGGCAAGCTGGGCCTCGGACGGGGCATCGGCCTCGCGGCCAGTGTGTATCTCTGCGGCGCCGGCCTGCCCATCTACTGGAACCCACTGCCGCACTCCGGGGCTCAGATCAAGGTCGATCGGGGCGGCGGCGTGACCGTCTACTGCAACACGTCGGATATCGGGCAGGACTCGGACTCGATGCTGGCCTACGTGGTGGCCGAGGAACTGGGCGTCAACGTCGCCGACATTCACCTGGTCACCGGCGACACCGGCCTAGCCCCGGTCGATCTCGGTTCGTACTCCAGCCGGGTGACGTTTATGGCGGGCAACGCCGCCAAGCAGGCCGCCGAGCGCATGAAAGAGCAGATTTACGAAGCGGCAGCCGACGCGCTGGGAGTACCAGCCGTCAAACTGGTGGGCGCCGCCGGTATGATCTATTGCGCCGAGGATACTGCCCAGCAGATCAGCTTCGCCGTCGCCGCGCAATTGGCGGAAGAGAGATTCGGCACGCTGGCCTCGGTCGGCTCGTACACGCCGCCCAAGCTGGCCGGCGACTACAAGGGCTCGGGAGTCGGCCCCTCGCCGGCGTACAGCTTCACCTGCTGCGCCGCCGAGGTCGAGGTCGACCTGGAATCGGGCGTCCTGACGGTGAGAAAACTCACAGTCGCGCACGACCTGGGTCGCGCGCTCAACCCGGTGGTCTGCGAGGGGCAAATCGAGGGCGGCATGTACATGGGCTACGGCGAGGCAGTGGTGGAGGAGCAGATCTTCCGCAAGGGGTTGCACAAGCAACCCTCCCTGCTCGAGTACAAACTGCCCACGAGTCTGGATGTGCCGGAGTTGGAAGCGATGATGGTGGAAACCATCGATCCGGAGGGGCCGTTCGGGGCCAAGGAGGTCGGCCAGGGGCCGCTGGCGCCGGTCATTCCGGCTATAGCCAACGCCGTCTACGATGCCATCGGCATTCGCTTCGACAGCAGCCCCATCACCGCCGACAAAATTCTGCGTGCGCTGGAAGCACAGCGCAAAGCGGCCATCTCCACCCCGCGCGTGGCCTCGGCGCAGTAGAGGGAAATCTGTGCTCCGTCTGTCGCGCTTCAGTTATCTGGCGCCGAGATCGCTCAACGAAGCCCGCGACCTACTCGCGCAGCACGGCGAGGACGCGGTACTGATGGCGGGGGGAACCGACGTGCTGGTGAACATCAAACACCGGCTGGTCACCCCCCAATACGTCATCGGCATCCGTGAGCTAGCGGAGCTGCAACATTTCGGCATTGAGCCGGACGGCTGGCTTACTATCGGCGCCGGCGTTTCCCTCAAACGGGTCGAGCATGACCCGGCGATCCAGTCCCGCTACCCAGCCCTGGCCCAGGCGGTCCACCTCATCTCCACGCCCCAGGTGCGAGTTCAGGGGACGATCGGCGGGAACGTGTGCCTGGACGTTCGCTGTAACTACTACAACCAATCATATGAGTGGCGTAAAGGGATCGGCTTCTGCATGAAGAAGGACAGCCCGATCTGCCGGGTTGCCCCGGGCGGCGATCGCTGCTGGGCGGTGGCCTCCGCCGATAGCGCCCCGGTCCTGATCGCCCTCCGCTCGGAGGTCAGCATCCTGGGCGACCAGGGCGTGCGCCGCGTCCCCCTCCAGTCGCTCTACCAGGACGACGGGCTGGCGCCGCACACCCTGCGCTTCGGCGAGGTCGTCACCGCGCTGCACGTCCCACCCGAGGAGGGCTATGCGACGGTCTACCGCAAGTTTCGGATTCGCCAGTCCTTCGACTTCCCGCTGGTCGGAGTATCGGCCGCGGTGCGTCTGGATCGAGCCGGCGCCGTGGCCGACAGCCGGGTGGTCACCACCGCCATCGCCTCCTACCCCGAGCGCTCACCCGCCGTCGAGAGCGCGATCATGGGCCGTCCGCTGGACGAGGCGTCCATCGAAGCCGCCGGCAAGGCCATGTTCCGCCAGGCCAAACCGATGGACAACACCGCCGGCACCATCTTCCACCGCAAGCGCATGGCGCGGGTCCTGTTGGAACGAGCCCTACGCGAGATCGCGGGAATCAAGGAGCCGGTGCGTCAATCGGCGTAGCGCAAGGAACGGTCAAACCAACCGTGCGTGCACGGGCCAAGTATTGGGAGAGCAGTTCTGCCCAAATAGGGAGCGTGGACGGAGGCGGCGTTTAATGACCGAATTGTCCCTGACGCGAGAGCAAACACGCCAAATCATGCTCCTGGCTGGGCTCACTGGCGACGTGGATATTCGCTTCCTCAAGCCGCACAATCATGTCTGGGAACTTATCACGCCTGACGGTACGTTCTTCCTCAAAGCCCCGTCCAAGGACTGGTACGGGGGAGATGTGGTCCGAGAGGGCCTGACCGTTAACCATGAAGTTGAAGCCTGGGACTGTCTGGGGGCAAACGGGCTGACCGTGCCGGAAGTCGTGCTCTCCTTCACGCATAGCGAGAACCCTTTCGGCCACCCATTTCTGCTGACCTGCAAGTTACGCGGCCTTCCCTTGACGGCCTCTCTACCCGCCGGCACGATGGACGAAGCGCTCCGAAAGGTGGGGGAGTACCTCAAGCGCATGCACCGTATCGAGTTTCAGTTTCCCGGCTACATCATGGCGGGTGGCCCATCTCGGCCCCTTCGAGACGGCGAATGGACCCACCGGTGCTGGACAGCCAAGAAGCGTCAACAGGACGCGCTTGACTGTCTGGAGACGAATGCATTCAGCCTTCCGGACGACCTCAGGCGGGTACTCCGGTCTGAGACCTCGTCGATGGCCGCGCGGCTGGCTTCCGAGTACACACCGCCTCACTTCGTACAGGGCGACTGTCACGCGCATCAGTTCTTCGTTGACACCGATCACGACAGCGTGTACGTCACCGGAGTGGTCGACATGGAGGTGGCTTCCGCGGGCGATAGCGGTGAGGATTTGCTGCACTTTTTCATGGAACCCTCCCACCACCTTCCTGTTGAGTCGCGCTGGTGGGAGAGGTTCTTCGCCGGCTATGGCGAGCCCCGCTTCGACTTATTCCGTCTCCGTATGCTTGGCGTGACCCCGATCGAGTTTCAGGTCTCCCACTGGCCGGGTTCGTATGAGCAAATCTTGCGTCATATAGTGCGTGCTCGCTCGTGGTACGAGATCTTCTCTCTGTCCGACATCGGCTCATGATTGTTTCGGGGTACGGCCTTTATCACCGCGAGCGGTCGATTATGAAATAGTCGAGGCCCATGTGCGCCGGTCCCACCACACGTGCCGATGGAAGGAGGACACACCGATCAGCGGGCCGCACGGTTTAAATGGAACCCTTCCATTGTGGGATCGGGTTTGGGTTGGGCCACCTGCATTGGGCAGAGAGCAACAGCTAGAAACTGTCTGAAAAGGGGGTGACGAGGTGAGACACTGGAAGTACCACACTCCAGGAGTCTCATATGACCTCGCCTCCCCGTCTCTATCCTACCGACCTCACCGATGCCGAGTGGCA
>JAABUU010000373.1_pt1 | contig 104911 bp, 102 predicted proteins | sample 5559301 | NCBI WGS metagenome assembly JAABUU01 (sample SAMN10711884, study PRJNA513360) | rock metagenome | isolation source: Antarctica rocks | place: Antarctica: Victoria Land, Richard Nunatak white | reverse complement strand
GTCGTCGTCTACCGGTCGCTCGAGCGTGCGGGTCCCCTGGTGGCGGCGGTATTCGAGCAGTACGGGATCCCTCTGGCCAGTGCGTTCGAGCTCCCCTTGGCGCGCACGCCGCTGGGCCGCGCGCTGCTCGGCGCCGCACGCTGCGCGCTGCTGGCCGAGGACTCCGCCACCGCGGCGGATCTGCTCGCCTACCTGCGGGCTCCGGGTCGGCTGCAGCGGCCCGAGATCGCCGACGCGCTCGAGGCGGACGTCCGCCGCGAGGGACTCCACACTGCAGCGGCGGCGCGGGCGCGGCTGGGCTGGGCGCTGGCCGAGCTCGACGCGCTGGCGACGGCCGAGGACCCGGGCGGCGAGCTCTGCAACCTTGCCCGCAGCCTGTTCGACGCCTCGCACCGCTCCTGCGCCCCGGCGCTGACCGGCCCGGAGGAGCTGGACGCCCGCGCGTTGAGCACCTTGGTGGGAGCCACGGAGGAGCTGGCCGAACTCGGGCTCGGGTTCGGCGCCTCCGGCGCGGGTGCCGGTGCCGGTGCCGGTGCCGAGCTGATCAGCTGGCTGGAGCGGCTGACGATCTCCGCCGGGCTCCCCGAAGGTCCGGGCCGGGTCCGGCTCGCCGCGCCGGCGGCGATCCGCGCCCGGCGCTTCGCGGCGGTGTTCGTGTGCGGGCTGCAGGAGGGCGAGTTCCCGCTGCCCGCCCGGCCCGAGCCGTTCCTCTCCGACGAGCGCCGCCGTGAGCTGGCCCAGTGCTCGGGGCTCAGGCTGCGCCGCCACGAGGATGGCCTGGCCCGGGAGCGGTACCTGTTCTACGCCTCGGTGTCGCGGGCCACCGAGCACGTAGCGCTCAGCTACCGCAGCTCTGACGAGGAGGGCAACCTGGCGCTGGCGTCGCCGTTCGTGGCCGACGTGGCGGAGCTGCTGGACTCAGACTGGATCGCGCGCCGCGTGCGACGGCCCCTCTCCGATGTGGTCTGGGACCCGGAGCAGGCGCCCACCCCCCGCGAGCTGGCGCGCGCCCGCGCGGCCGCTCGGGCACCGCGGGTGGGCGATCAGCCCGAGCCCGACCGGTCCCTGGGGGGCGTGGCCCGCAGCCGCCTGCGGCACACCGAGATCCTCTCGGCCGGCGCGCTGGAGAGCTATGCCGACTGCCCAATGAAATGGTTCGTGGAGCGCGAACTGCGCCCCGCCCCGCTGGAGCCAGAGCCTGAGCCGATCTCGCGCGGAAACCTGATGCACGATGTGCTCGAGCGGCTGCTGAGCGAGCTGGCGGAACCGATCACCCCGGCGTCAGTGGCTCGCGCCCGCGAGATCCTGCACCGCACGTTGGCCGAGCTTTCGCCGAGCGCGACCCTGGCGGCGGGGCGATCGGCGGTGGTGCGCGAAGGCGCGCTGCGCGCGATCGAGGCCGAGCTGCGCCGTTATCTCGAGCACGAGGCCTCCGGCGGCGGGAACTGGCGCCCGGCCGCCCTGGAGCTGGGCTTCGGCTTCGAGGCCACCGACGAACCTCCCTCGCTGCCCGCGCTCGCGCTCGGTGCCGGAGCCGAGCGGGTACTGATCCGCGGCCGGATCGACCGTCTCGACGTCGATCCCGGCGGCCGGGCGCTGGTGCGCGACTACAAGAGCGGCGCTGCCCGATCAAACCAGCCGGCCGCGCGCTGGGCGCTCGATCGCCGTCTCCAGGTGGCGCTCTACCTGCTGGCCGTGCGAGAGCTGGCCGGCCTGGAGCCGGTGGCGGGCTTCTACCAGCCGCTGCGCGGCGATGACCTGCGGGGGCGCGGGATGTACCTCGAGGGGGCCGATCCCGGTGCGGGCAACGTGGTCGTCGTCAAGGACGAGCGCTCGCCGGAGCAGTTCGAGGCCGAGCTGGATGGCGCCGCGCAGCGCGCGGTGGCCGTGGCGGCGGCGCTGCGGGCCGGGCGTCTGACGCCGTGTCCGCAGACGTGCTCGCGAGACGGGTGCGCCTACCCGGGAATCTGTCGCAGCCGATGATCGGCGAAGGTCCGATGATCGCCCCGTCCGGATCAGTCCACGCCCCGGGCGCCCGCCACGGACGCGACTGGACTGACGAGCAGCGGCGTGCGATCGAGCGCCGGGAAGGGGACCTGCTGCTCGATGCCGGGGCCGGGAGCGGCAAGACCTCGGTGCTCGTTGAGCGGTTCGTCGCCGCGGTGCTGCAGGACGGGATCGAGGTGGCCCGGATTCTGACGATCACGTTCACCGAGAAGGCGGCGGCCGAGCTGCGCGATCGGATCCGGTTGCGCCTGCGCGAGCTCGGGGCGATCGAGCCGGCCCGGGCCACCGAAGGAGCGTTCATCTCGACCATCCACGGTTTCTGCGCGCGCATCCTGCGCGCTCATGCGCTCGCCGCCGGGCTGGATCCGGGGTTCGTTGTGCTCGACTCCGACCGATCCGGCCCCCTGGCCTCGGCGGCCTTCGACGAGGCGTTGTCAGAGCTGGCCGGACGGGAATCCGCGGCGGTCGATCTGATCGCCGCCTACGGCGCGCCCGTGCTGCGGGCGGCGGTGCTCGGCGTCTACGGCCAGCTGCGCTCCGGCGGACAGCTCGAGCCGCGACTGGCGCCGTGTCCACGGGATGCCGGCGCTGGACCGGGGGACGAGCTGCGCCGGGCGGCAGGGCTGCTCGCGCGGGAGCTGGGCTCGATCGCCGCACCGAGTCCGAACGTGGTGCAGGCACTGGACCGAGTGCAGCGCTGTCTGGACCTGGCTTCGCGGGGTAGCGCGATCCGAAAAGGTGATGCGGCCGCGGGGGGCGAGCCGTGGCCGGCCGAGCTCGACCGCTGTCAGCTGCCGCGCAACGGGACCGCGCTGACGACCGACGCGTGCGTCTCGTATGGAGAGGGGGTGTCTCGGTTCCGGGCGGCGTGCGCCGAGCGGGCGGCGCGGCCGGTCTGGGACCTGCTCGACCGCCTACTGCAAGCGTACGGCCGGCACTACGCAGCTCGCAAGCGTGCCGTCTCGGGGGTTGACTTCGAGGATCTGGAGCTGCTCGCCCACCGGCTGCTGCGCGCCGACTCAGAGCTTCGCGAGGGCTACGCGAACCGGTTTGAACGGATCATGGTCGACGAGTTCCAGGACACCAACCTCGTCCAGCTGGAGCTGATCGAGTCGATCGCCCGAGGCAACCTGTTCACCGTCGGGGACGCCCAGCAATCGATCTACGCCTTCCGCCACGCCGACGTTGAGCTGTTTGAACGCCGCGGGGAGCGCCTCGGCGCGGCGGGGCAGCGCGAGACCCTGCAGACCAACTTCCGCTCCCGGGCCGAGATCCTGGACGCGGTCAACCTCGCCTTTGCGGCCGAGGTGGCCGGCGGCTTCGGGCCGCTGCGCCCCGGGCGTCCCGATCAGGGGGTCGAGGAAGAGCCGCGGGTCGAGCTCGTGCTGGTCGACAAGGGGGCGGACTGGGACCTCGAGGGACTCGCCTCGCCCTGGCGGCTGGCCGAAGCCAATGCGCTGGCCGACCGGGTGGCGCAACTGGTCGACCAAGGCACGACGCCCGGCGAGGTGGTGGTGCTCACCCGCGCCACCACCGACGTGCGCGCCTACGAGCGCGCGCTGGAGCGCCGCGGCCTGCCCACCTACGTGATCGGGGGGCGGGGGTACTGGTCTCACCCGCAGGTGGTCGACTTGGTGGCGTACCTGAGCGCGCTGGCCAACCCGCGGGATGAGGAATCGCTGTTCACGGTGCTCGCCTCGCCGATGGTCGGAGCCTCGTTTGACGCGCTGGTGGTCCTGGCGGGCGCTGCGCGGGCGCGCGAGCGCGATCCCTGGTGGTTGTTGCGCGACCTTGCAGGAGAGCTCGACCCGTTGGACCAAACGGATCGCCACCGGCTGTCTGAGTTCGCCGGCTGGTTTGGTGCGGAGCGCGAGCGCGCGGCCAGAGCCGGAATCGAGAGCCTGATCGATCGCGCGCTCGAGCTGACCGGCTATGACCTCGAGATGCTGGCGATGCCCGGCGGGCAGCGGCGGCTCGCCAACGTGCGCAAGCTGATGCGCCTCGGGCGCGAGTACGAGGACGAGTACGGCCTGGATCTGCGTGGCTTCCTCGATCGGGTCAGCGATCGTCAGGCCGGCCGTGCCGCCGACGCGCGCGAGAGTGAGGCCCCGGTGGAGGGCGACGGGCTCGACGCGGTGCGGCTGATGACGATCCATCGGGCCAAGGGGCTGGAGTTCCACACCGTCTGCGTCGCCGACTTGGGCCGGTCTCCGTGGCGGCCCAACGAGATCCTGCGTGTCAGCGCCGATGGGCGGATCGGCCTGCGACTGATCCGAGCCGGCGTGGCAGGCCGCGCCTCGGCCTTTGCCTTCGACGAGCTCGGCTTCGAGCGCCAACGGGCCGCGGACGCGGAGGAGCGGCGCCTGTTCTATGTCGCGGTGACCCGGGCGCAGGAGCGCCTCGTGCTCAGCGGCGCGACCCGCTTTGAGGGCTGGACCGGGGAGAGCCGCTCCAACGGCGGGGGTCCGGTCGCGTGGCTTGCGCCGGCGTTCATCGGCGAGCTCGGAGAGGCGATCGCCGACGGTGGGGGGGTGGTGGCGCGCGATGGCGTGCGGGTCCGGCTGATCCTCTCGCGGCCCGAGGCCTGCGCGGCGCCGGCCTCCTCGGAGGTTCCGGGCGCCGGTTCGTGCGGGCTCGAGCCGCCGGTCGCCCCGCCGCCCGTTCAGTCGCCCCGGCCCGCGCCGCCCGTCGCCGCGCCGCCCGTCCCGGTGTCCACGCTGAGCTACTCCTCCCTGGCCGAGTACGCCCGATGTGGCTATCGCTTCTACGCCGAGCGCGTGCTCGGGCTGCCCCCGGCTCCGTCCACCGTTCGGTCTCACGCCGATGCCCGGTCCGGGCAACCGCCGGGTCCTGACGCGAGCGAGCGTGGCGTCCTGGTCCACGCGCTGCTCGAGCGCCTGGACTTCCGCCGTCGGTCGGTGCCGGACCTCGAAACCCTCGGGGCCGCCGCGGCCCGGGCCGGAATCGTGCCGCCGTCGACCGCCGAAGCGCAGGAGCTGCTGGCGCTGGTGGCCGGCTTTTCCGCCGGTGAGCTGTGTGCGAGGCTCGGTCGCGCCCTGGACACCCGCCGCGAGCAGCGGTTTGCCTTTGCGATCGCCGGTGGCGTGCACGTGACCGGGGCGATCGACGTCCTGGCGCGCGAGCCCGCCGGACAGATGCTGATCGTCGACTACAAGAGCGACCGGCTGCACGGAGCCGATCCCGCCGTGGTCTTGCGAGACTCCTACCCCACCCAGCGCCTCATCTATGCGCTGGCGGCGTTGCGCGCCGGTGCCGAGACGGTGGATGTGGCGCACTGCTTTCTCGAGCGTCCCTCGGAGCCGGTGGTCGCCACCTTTCGCGCAGCTCAGTCACTCGAGCTCGAGGCCGAGCTCGAGTCGCTGGCGGCGGGTGTGCTCAAGCGTGAGTTCCGGGTCGCTGCCGATCCGCATCGGGCCCTGTGCGGCGGCTGCCCTGCGGAGGGCGGCCTGTGCTCGTGGTCGCCGGCGCAGACCCGTCGCGAGTCACCGGACCGGCTGTTCTAGGGGTTTGCTGACCGCCTCAGGGAGAGCCGAGCGGCAGCTGACCGGCCTCGAGGCCGAGCAGTAGGCGCTTGCGCTGCAGGCCTCCGGTATAGCCGCCGAGGCCACCACCGGACTGCAGCACCCGGTGGCACGGGAGCACGATCGGGAGCGGGTTGGCGCTGAGCGCGTTGCCGGCGGCGCGAAAGCCCCGCGGGCTGCCCGCCTCGGTGGCCACGCGCTTATAGGTCGACACCGAGCCGTAGGGAATCGCTGCGGCGGCTCGCAGGACGCGCCGCCCGAAAGCGCTCAGCAGCCGCCAGTCGAGCTCGAGCTCGAAGCGGCGCCGACGCCCGTCAAAGTACTCCTCGAGCTCACGCCGGGGCTGGTCCAGCCGACGCGGTGCCGCCAGCATGCGCGGCGAGACGAGCGCCGCGACCTCGGCCAGGATGGTCTCCTCCTCGTCGCCGTCGAGGTAGGCGATCCGAACCAGCCCGGCCGGTGTCGCCGCCAGCAGGAGACGACCGACGGGGGAGTCGAGCCGGGTGTAGGCGACATCAAGCACGCCGGCGGCGGCCGCCGCGTCGCCCAGGTCGGGTAGCGGGTCATCGAGGCGCAACGCCGTCTCGCGCAACGCGATCTCGAGCAGATCGGATTCGGTCATGGCTGGTATTCCTTTCGCAGTCGCTTGAGGCCCTCGTGGACGTTGCGCCGGGCCGCTTCCTCGCTGGTCTGCATCACCTGGGCGATCTCGGCGTAGGCCGAGTCGACGATGAAGCGCAGCGCCACCGCGGTCCGCTGCTTGTCAGGTAGCGCCGCCACGAGGCTCCAAACCTCGCCGTCGCCCTCACCGACGCCGTCGCCCCCACCGTCGCCGACGCTGACGCCGACGGGCGCGTGGATTGACTCGGGGACGGCTCCGTCGTCGCCGACATGCGCCACGACGATCTCGCGGCTGCGCGCCCGCAGGTGGTCGATCGCCTTGTGGTGGGCGATGGTCAGGATCCAGCTGCGCAGGTTCGACGCATCGCGCAGTTGCGGATAGGCACGCAGGGCGGCCAGCCAGGTCTCCTGATAGCAGTCATCGGCGTCGAGCCGGCCCACACGCGAGATCAGGAATCGGTGCACGTCCCGGGCGTGGGCGTCGAGCATGGTCTGAAACGGGGGCGGGGTCATCGTGGAGGAAACGTCGACGGGGTAGTTCGTGTGAGATCTTCGCGTCTCGGCCCGACTACGCTCCTGCCATGACGGCGCGCACGTCCACGGGCGAGCCGCGCCATGATGCCTTACCTGTCGGCTTCAGCTCCGAGCCTCCCCGCTAGGGTGACACCCATGGAACAGCGCGCGCTCGGAAAGCAGGGACTGCTCGTCTCGGCCGAGGGACTGGGCTGCATGGGGATGTCGGAGTTCTACGGCAGCGCCGACGAGGGCGAGGCGATCGCCACCATCCATCGTGCGCTGGACCTCGGGGTCACGTTCGTGGATACATCTGACATCTACGGACCGTTCACCAATGAGCAGCTGGTCGGCGGCGCGATCGCCGATCGCCGGGACGAGGTCGTCCTGGCCACCAAGTTCGGGATCGTCCGAGACCCGGAGAACCCTCGGGCCCGCGGGGTCAACGGCCGGCCCGAGTACGTGTTCCGCAGCTGTGACGCCTCGCTGCGGCGACTCGCCGTGGACCACATCGACCTCTATTACCAGCACCGGGTCGATCCCGACGTGCCGATCGAGGAGACGGTCGGCGCGATGGCGGAGCTGGTCGACGCCGGCAAGGTCCGCTTCCTCGGGCTTTCGGAGGCATCGGCGGAGACGATCCGTCGCGCCCACGCGGTCCACCCGATCAGCGCCCTGCAGAGCGAGTATTCGCTGTGGACGCGCGATCCCGAGGACCAGGTACTCCCCGCGCTGCGCGAGCTCGGCATCGGCCTGGTCGCCTACAGCCCGCTCGGACGGGGCTTTCTGACCGGCGAGATCAAATCGCCGGACGACCTCGCCGAGGACGACTTCCGCCGCCACAACCCCCGCTTTCAGGGCGAGAACTTCCAGCGCAACCTGGAGCTCGTGGAGCGCGTCTCAGAGATCGCGGCCGAGCATGACTGCACTCCGGGTCAGCTCGCGCTCGCCTGGGTGATGGCCCAGGGCGACGACGTCGTTCCGATCCCGGGCACCAAGCGACGCGCCTATCTGGAGCAGAATGTCGCCGCCGCGGAGCTGGAGCTCGGTGAAGAGGACCTGGCCCGGATCGACGATGCGGCGCCGGTCGGCTTCGCCTCAGGGGATCGCTACCCGGACATGTCCGGGATCGGCCGCTGAGCCACCGCTCAGGTGGCAAGACTGCGCTCAGCGCTTGCCTGCCGCGGCACCCGGGTATACAAACCGGGGCATGGCACGCGCAATCTGGACCGGTGCGATCAGCTTCGGGCTCGTCAACGTCCCCGTCAAGCTCTACAGCGCCACCTCACCGAAGTCCGTCCGCTTCCACCAGCTCTCGAGCAAGACCGGAGCCCGGATCCGCCAGAAGCGTGTCGATCCTTCGACCGGTGACGAAGTGCCGTTCGAGGAGATCGTCAAGGGCTATGAGCTGAGCCCCGACCGGTACGTGCTGATCGAGCCCGAGGAGCTCGACGCGCTGGATCCCAAGGTGACCAAGACGATCGACATCGAGGAGTTCGTCGAGATCTCGGATATCGACCCGATCTACTACGACCACTCGTACTACCTGGCTCCGACCACTGGGGGCGCCAAGGCCTACCGGTTGCTGTTCGAGGCGATGCGCGAAGCCGGCAAGGTGGCAATCGGCAAGGTCGTGATCCGCACCAAGCAGCAGCTGTGCGCGCTGCGGCCCACCGGGAACGTGATGGCCCTCTCGACGATGCTGTTCGGCGACGAGGTCCTGTCGCCCGACCGGCTCGACGAGCTCGATGCCGTCGACGACGCCGAGGCGACCAAGCGCGAGCTGACCATGGCCCAGCAGCTGATCGAGTCGCTCTCCGCGGACTTCGACCCGGCCCGCTTCAAGGACGAGTACCGCGAGCGGGTGATCGACCTGATCGAACGCAAGGCCGCCGGGGAGGAGATCGCGGTCGCTCCCGAGGCCGAGGAAACCACGCCGGCGCCGGATCTGATGGCGGCCCTGGAGGCGAGCCTGGCCGAGATCAGAGGGGCGGCGGACGCCGAGGACGGCGAGGAGTCCAAAGCCAAACACAAGCCCGCGGCCAAGCCGCGCAAGCGGGCGGGTACGTCAGGCGCCAAAGCCAAGACCGGCTCCGGCTCAAACGGCTCTGGCTCCAACGGCTCCGGAGGCTCGGGAAGCCCGACTTCGGGCGGCGCACGCAAGTCCCGCTCCCCCGGCACCAAGGCCAAGGACTAGCGGGTCCTGGCGCGCTTTCGCAGGACGTCAACCACTGGTAGCCTTTGCAGGCCACCCTGCCGTGCCTGACCATCCTGCCCAGAAGGCACTTTATGTATCAACGAGCCGCTCCGCCGGGGGCCACCGGCCTCTACCACCCTTCATATGAGCATGACGGCTGCGGCATCGCGCTGGTGGCGAAGCTGTGGGGCGAAGCGAGCCATGCCGTAGTCGAGAAGGCGCTCGAGGCCTTGGAGAACCTGGAGCACCGGGGCGCCGAGGGTGCTGACCCCAACACGGGTGACGGGGCCGGCATCCTGATGCAGATCCCGGATGCGTTCATCCGCGGAGCTGTGGCCGGGATCGAGCTGCCCGCGCCCGGCCGCTACGGGATCGGTGTGTGCTTCATGCCCAGCGACCCTGAGCGGCGCCTGGCCGTCGAGCAGCTGATCGAGGAGACGATCGCAGGCGAGGGTCAGCGGGCGATCTGGTGGCGTGACGTGCCCGTCGATGACCGGTACGTCGGCGAGACCGCGCGCCTGTCGGCTCCGGTCATCCGCCAGGTGATCGTGCAGGCCTCCGAGGAGATCGAGGACGTGGGCGCGTTCGAGCGCAAGCTGTACGTGATCCGGCGCCTGATCGAGCGCGCCGCCGGGCCCGACGTCGCCCTGCCGAGCTTCTCGAGCCGGACGCTCGTCTACAAGGGGATGCTGACCGCGCCCCAGCTGCCGCGCTACTTCCCCGATCTCCGTGACCCCCGCGTCGCCTCGCGGCTGGCGCTGGTCCACTCACGCTTCTCGACCAATACGTTCCCGAGCTGGGAACTGGCCCACCCCTACCGGATGATCGCCCACAACGGCGAGGTCAACACGCTGCGCGGGAACGTCAACTGGATGCGCGCCCGCGAGTCACAGCTCGCGTCCGAGCTGTTCGGGGACGACCTTCACAAGGTGATCCCGGTCGTCCGGGACGGCGGCTCGGACTCGGCGGTGTTCGACAACGTGCTCGAGCTGCTGGTGCTCAGCGGACGCTCGATCCCCCATGCGGTGATGATGATGGTGCCTGAGGCGTATCGAACGCGGACGGACCTGGATCCGGAGGTGCAGGGGTTCTACGACTTTCACTCCTGCCTGATGGAGCCGTGGGACGGCCCGGCGGCGATCGCCTTCACCGACGGCCGCCTGGCCGGCGCCGTGCTCGACCGCAACGGCCTGCGACCCGGGCGCTGGGTGCAGGACACCGACGGCTACGTAGTGCTGGCCTCCGAGACCGGGGTGATGACGGTCGCCCCCGAGCACGTCTCACGCAAGGGGCGGCTGGCCCCCGGCAAGCTGTTCCTGATCGACCTCGAGGAGGGGCTGATCGTCGGAGACGAGGAGGTCAAGCGGGGAGTGGCCCGGCGCAAGCCCTACGGCGAGTGGTACGAGCGCTCGGTGGTGCACATCGATGATCTGCCCGAGCGAGAGCCCCGCGTCCCGCGGGTGGAGCCGCTGCGCTCCCGGCAGCTGGCCTTCGGCTACTCGCAGGAGGACCTGCGGATGATCATCGCGCCGATGGCCACCAAGGGCGAGGAGCCGACGGCCAGCATGGGCAACGACGCGGCCCTCGCGGTGCTCTCCGAGCGCCAGCCGCCGCTGTTTGCGTACTTCAAGCAGCTCTTCGCCCAGGTCACCAACCCGCCGATCGACCCGATCCGCGAAAACGTCGTGATGAGCCTGCACGCGGGGATCGGGGGAGAGTCCAACCTGCTCTCGGAATCGCCAGAGCAGGCACATCAGCTGGCCATGGACCAGCCGATCCTGCGCAACCACGAGCTCGAGAAGCTGCGCCAGGTCGCCCACGAGATCTTCGACTCGGCCACGCTCGACATCACCTGGCCGATCGAGGACGGCCCAGACGGGATGGAGGCTCGGCTGGCGGCGTTGTGCGCCGAGGCCGATGGCTACGTGGAGAACGGCGCCAACATCCTGATCCTGTCGGACCGCAACCTCGGGGCCGAGCGGGTGGCGATGCCCTCGCTGCTCGCCGTGTCCGCCGTTCACCATCATCTGGTGCGGGCCGGCACGCGGCTGCGGGCGGGGTTGGTGATCGAGTCCGGTGAGCCGCGCGAGATCCACCACATGGCGACGCTGATCGGCTATGGAGCCTCGGCGATCAACCCGTACCTGATGTTCGAGTCCCTCGATGAGCTGGCGGATCGGTCGTTGCTTCCGGAGGATCAGCTGGATGACGCGAGCGCGGCGCAACAAGGCGAGGCCGGACGCCGAGCGCGCCGCCGGCTCGCGCGAGAGGAGGCCGAGCTGCGGATCGTCAAGGCGATCGGCAAGGGGCTGCTGAAGACGATCTCGAAGATGGGGATCTCGACCATCCAGTCCTACTGCGGCGCGCAGATCTTCGAGGCGGTCGGCCTGGAGCGGGAGCTGATCGACCGGCACTTCACGGGCACCGCGTCGCGGATTGGCGGCGTGGGGCTGAACGTGCTCTCCACCGAGGCCCTCGAGCGCCACTTCCGCGCCTATCCCCGCACCGGGCGTGATCTGCTCCCGGTCGGCGGCGTGCTGCAGTGGCGCCGGGACGGCGAGCTGCACATCTGGAACCCGGATACGATCGCCAGCCTCCAGCACGCGGTTCGCACCAACTCGAGCTCGGCGGGGCCGGCACTGCGCGATCCTCAGCAGGCCTACGACGAGTTCGCCCGTCAGGTCAACGACGAGGCGACCCGCCGAGCCGCCCTGCGGGGGCTGATGAAGCTGCGATTGGCTGAGCAGCCGGTGGCGCTGGAGGAGGTGGAGCCGGCGACCGAGATCGTGAAGCGGTTCTCCAGCGGCGCGATGAGCCTGGGGTCGCTCTCACGCGAGGCCCACGAGACGCTGGCCATCGCCCTGAACCGCCTCGGCGGGAAGTCCAACACCGGCGAAGGGGGTGAGGACCCGAGCCGGTTCGAGCCCGACGCCAACGGCGACCAGCGTCGTTCGGCGATCAAGCAGGTCGCGTCGGGGCGCTTCGGCGTCACGATCAACTTCCTGGTCAACGCCGACCAGCTGCAGATCAAGATGGCCCAGGGCGCCAAGCCCGGCGAGGGCGGCCAGCTTCCGGGCCACAAGGTCGACGACTACATCGCCACGATCCGCAACTCGACTCCCGGCGTCGGCCTGATCTCGCCGCCCCCGCACCACGACATCTACTCGATCGAGGATCTCAAGCAGCTGATCTACGACCTGCGCTGCGCGAATCCGACCGCTTCGGTGTCGGTCAAGCTGGTCTCCGAAGTTGGGGTGGGCACGGTCGCGGCGGGCGTCGCCAAGGCCAATGCCGACCATGTCACGATCTCCGGCCACGACGGCGGCACCGGAGCTTCGCCGCAGTCCTCTATCCAGGCGGCCGGCGTACCGTGGGAGATCGGCCTGGCCGAGACCCAGCAGACGCTGCTGCTCAACGACCTGCGCTCGCGCATCGCGGTCGAGGTCGACGGCCAGATCAAGACCGGCCGTGACGTGGTGATCGGCGCTCTGCTGGGCGCCGACGAGTTCGGCCTCTCGACCGCCCCGCTGATCGCGATGGGCTGCATCATGATGCGCGTCTGTCACCTGAACACGTGCCCGGTGGGGATCGCCACCCAGGACCCCGAGCTGCGCGCCCGTTTCCGCGGCACCCCGGAGCACGTGACCGCCTACCTGATGTTCGTCGCCGAAGAGGTGCGCGGGATCATGGCCTCGCTCGGGGTGCGCCGGTTCGCCGATCTGATCGGGCGCCCCGAGCTGCTCGAGACCGACGAGGCGATCGATCACTGGAAGTCCCGCGGAGTGGATTTGTCAATGGTCCTCTCAACCCCTGAGCTGCCGCCCGAGATGCCGCGCTCGCGCACCCGCTCGCAGGCTCCGGTGCTCGACGACGCCTTGGACTGGGAGCTGGTCGAGCTCTGCGCCCCCGCGCTGCAGGGCGGCGAGCCGGTCCGCCAGGGGCCGATCCCGGTCCGCAATGTCAACCGCACGGTCGGCGGGATCCTGTCGGGCGAGATCGCCCGCCGGCACGGCGCCAGTGGGCTGCCGGACGGGACGATCGAGATCTCCTTTTCCGGGTCGGCCGGGCAGAGCTTCGGCGCCTGGCTGGCCCCCGGCGTGACCTTCTCACTGCGGGGCGAGACCAACGACTACACCGGCAAGGGGCTGTCCGGCGGCATCGTCGCGGTCCGCCCGCCCGAGTCGGCGCTGTTCCGGGCCGAGGAGAACATGATCGTCGGCAACACGGTCCTGTACGGCGCTACGGCCGGCCGGGCGTTCTTTCGCGGGCTGGCCGGGGAGCGATTCGCGGTGCGCAACTCGGGCGCCTACGCGGTGGTCGAGGGGGTCGGTGACCACGGCTGTGAGTACATGACCGGAGGACGCGTGGTCGTGCTCGGCACCACCGGGCGCAACTTCGCCGCCGGGATGAGCGGCGGCATCGCCTACGTGTACGACAAGGATCGCCGCTTCGAGGGCCGCTGCAACGCAGAGCTGGTCGACCTCGACGCGCTCGCCGAGCCCGACGAGGAGGAGGTCAAGGCGTTGATCTCCGAGCACGCCCAGCGAACCGGCTCGTTGGTCGCCCGCAACGTGCTCGCGTCCTGGGAGCGGGCTCGGGAGCGCTTCTTGAAGGTGATGCCGCGCGACTACAAGCGGGTGATCGCCGAGGCCGAGGCGGAGGCCGAGCAGGAGGCGGTCGGGGCCTAGGGCTCGCGTGGGTCCCTAGCTGGTTCCGGGCCCGGCGAGCCTGATCAGGACGGTGGCCCAAGTCCGAAACGGCCGCCACCGCTCGGCCAGGCTGGTGAACCACTCCAGGGTGGGCTCCTCGCCACCGGGCAGGCCGTACAACGCCGCGGCGTGGGCGAGGACTTTGGGCTCGCGCACGAGCAGTGGCGCGTCGGCGAAGCCGCTGGCCCGCAGGATGACCAGGCCGGCGTAGAACGGGCCCAGGCCCTTTAGCTGCTGCACCTTCGCGTACGCCCGCTCGGCGCCGAGCGCGTGCAAATGAGGCACGTCGAGGTCTCTGGCCTGCGCCGCGCCGGCCACGCCCCGCAAGCGGACGAGCTTCTCGAGGCTGAGGCCGGGGAACTGATCTCCGAGCTCGAGCAGGTGCCCCGGCTGCGGAAAGGCGTGCACCGTCTCGCCGGCGAGCTCGAAGGTCTGGCCGAGCTGGATGCTGAGCTCCTCGCGGACGCGAGACGCTTGGGCGGCGGTACGCCGGGCGGAGACGATCGACCATGCCGCCCCCTCGTAGGGGGAGTGAAACAGGACCGGGCGCTGGCCGGAATGCAGGCGCTGGACGGCTCCCAGCACCGGTTCGGCCGCTCCCACCCGCACGAAGGCGGCGCCGTCGTGATCGAGCGAGACGATCCGGGCCACTTGCGCGAGCGCCGCCTCGGGCTCCGCTCCGTCCCGTAGCTCGAGCTCGGCGGTGACCGGCCCGTCGGGCTCGGGCTGGCGCAGCACGACGCCGGCGTAACCCTGTCCCCCGTCGACGGGGAAGGCCAGCCGCATCGCCCCGTCAAACCGCGCCGGACGCCCCTCGTTGGGGCCGAAGCCAAACTCCGCCGCCGCCCTCAGCGAGAACGGACCGCTGACCGCCAGCTGCGCCTGCTCGCTGCCGCCGGACGCCATCGCCGCAATGTACGCGCTCGCGCGACCCGTTGGTAGCCTCTGGCGACTCGCATGGGAGAGCTCGGAGCATTCCTGAAGATCCACCGGGTCGGCTTCGACAAGCGCGATCCCGCTCGTCGCGTGCGCGACTACGACCGCTACTTCGGACTGCAGCCTGAGGCGGAGCTAAGGCGCCAGGGTGCCCGCTGCATGGACTGTGGGGTCCCGTTCTGTCACGAAGGGTGTCCGCTGGGCAACCTGATTCCAGACTGGAACGACCTGGTGTACCGCGACAAGTGGCGCGACGCGATCGACCAGCTCCACACGACCAACAACTTCCCCGAGTTCACGGGGCTGATCTGCCCGGCTCCGTGCGAATCAGCCTGCGTGCTGGCGATCAACGACGACCCGGTGGCGATCGAGCAGATCGAGCTGGCGATCGTCGAGCGTGCCTACGCCGAGGGTTGGATCGTGCCCGAGCCTCCGGACCGACGCTCGGGCAAGGCGGTCGCGGTGATCGGCTCGGGGCCCGCCGGGCTCGCCGTGGCGGCCGAGCTCAACCGGTGCGGGCACTCGGTGACCGTGTTCGAGCGCGACGAGGGTCCAGGTGGCCTGCTGCGCTTCGGGGTTCCCGACGCCAAGCTGGAGAAGTCGATCATCGACCGGCGCGTCTCGATCCTCGAGCAGGAGGGGATCGAGTTCGTCTATGACTGCGACGTGGGCCGAGATCTGGCCACTGCGGATCTGCAGGAGCACTTCGATGCGCTGGTGATCTCGATCGGGTCGCGGGTCCCGCGCGAGATCGAGGTCCCGGGCAGCGAGCTCTCGGGCATCCACCGGGCGATGGATTACCTGTACCAGCGCAATCGTTGGGTGGCCGAGCAGCAGGGCCGGGCGGCGCGCAGGCCAGAGCCCGGCACCGAGATCAGCGCCCGCGGCCAACGGGTGATCGTGATCGGCGGCGGTGACACCGGCATGGACTGCATCTCGAACTCTCACCGCGAGCAGGCGCGCAGCGTGGTGATGCTCGACGTCTACGCCGAGCTCCTGGGGGGCCTGGAGGATCCACGCCATCCTTGGCCGCTGCCCCCTAAGCGCACCACCTCGACCTACGCGCTCGAGGAGGGCGGCAAACGGCGCTGGGGCACCGAGGTGACCGGCTTCGGAGGCTGGGACGGCGCCGTCAGTCATGTTTATGCGCGCCAGGTGACGGGCAGCTCCTCGCGTGACCTGACCCCGGTCTCGGGCAGCGAGTTCGTGCTGCAGGCCGACCTGGTGCTGATTGCGATTGGTTTCAAGCACCCCGAACACGACGGCCTCGTGGACGACCTCGGCCTCGAGCTTGACCGGCGCAAGAACATCAAGACTCTGCAGACCTACCGGACCTCGGTGGGCCGAGTGTACGCGTGTGGAGATGCGCGCATCGGGCAGTCGCTGGTGGTGACGGCGATCGCCGAAGGTCGCAAGTGTGCCCGGATCGTCAACGCCGACCTCGGCGGCAGCCCGATGGACGCCGATCGCGAGATGCTCGCGGTCGGCGCGTGGAGCGGTGAGGCCGACCTCACGCTTCGCCACGAGGCCGAGGCGGCGGGCACCGTGCGCCCCGGGGAGGAGTTCTTCACCGGCCCCGGATCTCGAGATCGTTGATCAAACTCGTCCCGCCCGGCAACCTCGAGGTGCTAGGTTTAAACGGCTGGTAGGGCGGCAGTGCGCACTTTCGAAAGTTTCGGGGCTTAGGGTTTACTCAAGGCTTGGGACGGGGAAACCCGCCCGCGTCGGTCAGGGAACTGCGCCCCCACTTCCCTGGCTCTCCGGGGGGCCCAGATGGATCTGGGCCCCCCGGTCTTCTTTAACCGACGCCGGGAGCCCGGCGGACGGCCGGCTTCGCGGCTCGACTGCCGGGTGTGCGACCGTTTGCAGATGGCCGTCTTCGCCGTGACCGTCGCCGGCGCCCATCACAGCCAGTCCGTCGGCAACACGATCAGTGACCTGCTCAACTCGGCGGGGAAGTTCCTCGCCCAGCTGGCCAACCTCAGCTGGGGATCGCTGCTGCTCGGTCTGGCCCTGTACGCGATGTACCTGCTCCTGCGCTCGCGTGCCCTGTGGGCCGCGGTGCAGGCTGCGTATCCAAAGCAAAAGGTGCGCTGGCGCGACGTCTGGGGGGGCTACATGGTCGGCTACGCGGTCAACAACGTGTTCCCGCTTGGGGGCGGGAACATCGCGCAGCTGTTCCTGACGCGGATCGCGGTCCCGGAGTCGAGCTATCCGGCGATCGGCGCGGCCCTGGCGACCGGGGTGGTCTTTGACTGGCTGATGGGACTGCTGATAATCGGCTTCGCCTTCACCCAGGGGGTGTTCCCCAAGCCGCCTGACTTCTCCAAGCTGCCGGCGTTCGACATCAGCTTCTTCGCCTCCAACCCGCGCTTCACGCTGTTCTTCGTCACCGTCCTGGCGATCACCTTTTTCGTCGGCTTCGCGCTGCTTTCGGCGCGCGTGCGGGCGTTCTGGCAGCGGATCCGCCAGGGCCTGACGATCCTGCGCAACCGGGACCGCTACCGCCGGCAGATGGCGCCGTGGCAGCTCGCCAGCTGGGTCGCGCGCTTCGCCAGCTACTGGGCTCTACTGGACGCCTTTCACATCGGCGGCTCGATCCGCAACGCGCTGCTGGTGCTGGCGGTGCAGGTGGTCGCCTCGGTGTTCCCGTTCACGCCGGGCGGGGCGGGGGTTCAGCAGGCGCTGCTGCTGACGATCTTTGCCCACAATCCCGACGTCGCGTCATTCTCGGTCGGCCAGCAGATCGCCACCGCGGTGCTCAGCTCGGCACTCGGCTTCTCCGCGCTGTTGCTGATCTTCCGATTCCGGAGCTTCCGGGAGGTGATCCGGCGCGGGCGCGAGCACCGCCGCCGCGATCGGCTCCCCGGGCTGACCCCGGGCGAGACCTGAGCCTGGCCCAAACGAACTTGACGCTGTTGTCACTGCTTCGCTAGGTTCGGCCGATGGTCGTCGCCGCCGCCCGAGCACCAACTGCCTGCGTGATCGGCGCGGGCTCCTCGGGGATCGCCGCCGCCAAGGCGCTGGACGAGCACGGGATCCCGTTCGACTGCTTTGAGAAGTCTGACCGGGTGGGCGGCAACTGGGTGTTCGGCAACGTCAACGGGATGTCCTCGGCCTACCGGTCGCTGCACATCAACACCTCGCGCCAGCGGATGGAGTACTCGGACTACCCGATGCCCACCACGTATCCGGACTTTCCCCACCACACGGAGATCGCCCGGTACTTCGACGCGTACGTCGACCACTTCGGCTTCCGGGACCGGATCACCTTTCAGACGGGCGTGCAGCACGCCGCCCGCGACGCCGACGGAGCCTGGACGATAACCCTGGACACCGGGGAGCAGCGCCGCTACGAAGCGCTGGTGGTCGCCAACGGCCACCATTGGGATCCGCGCTGGCCAGAGCCATCCTACCCGGGCCGGTTCGGCGGCGAGCAGCTGCACGCCCACCACTACATTGACAACTCCGGCTTGCGGGACAAGCGCGTGCTGGTGGTGGGAATCGGCAACAGCGCGATGGATATCTCGGCCGAGTCGAGCTTCGTTGCCCGCCGGACGCTGATCTCCTCCCGTCGCGGCGCCTACGTCCTGCCCAAGTACCTGTTCGGCCGGCCGCTGGACCAGATCGGAGTCAACGCCTTCACCGGCCGCATCCCGTGGGGGGTGCGTCAGCGCGTGCTGAGCACCCTGTTCCGCATCGCGGTGGGGCGGATGGAGGACTACGGACTGCCCAAGCCCGACCACAAGCTCGGCGAGGCTCACCCGACGATCTCCGCCGACTTTCTGAACCGCATCGCCCACGGTGAGCTGACCTGGAAACCGAACATCGCCGCGCTGGAGGGCGACGTGGTCCGCTTCGCCGACGGCAGCGCAGAGCCGGTGGACGTGATCGTCTGGTGCACCGGCTACCGGGTCAGCTTTCCGTTCTTCGATGAGTCCTTCGTCGCGGCTCGCGATAACGACCTGCCGCTGTTCAAGCGGGTGCTCAGGCCCGGGATCGACAACCTCTTCTTCGTCGCGCTGCTGCAGCCGCTGGGGGCGACCATGCCCATAGCCGAGGCGCAGGGTCAGTGGATCGCCTCCTATCTGCTCGGGGAGTATCAGCTGCCGCCGGTGGCCCAGATGCAAGCCGACATCGAGGCGGATCGCGCGCGGATGTTCAAGCGCTACGTGGCGTCCAAACGACACACGATGCAGGTCGACTTCGACACCTATCTCTATGAGCTGGACAAGGAGCGCCGGGCCGGCGAGGAGCGAGCGCGGGCTGGCGGGGACCGGCTGCCCGTGGCTCCTCGCGCCGCCGCGGCGGCTCCGACCACGGCGGTATGACATCCGCGCCGGCGCCCGTCGGCGGGCGCGCGCGCAACAAGATCTACAAACCCGTGAAGCCAAGCCGGCCGTCCTCGGCGCGTCTAACCTGTCCGTTGAGCCTTTGCCTAGAGCGACGATGCCGACCTTCTGCCGCCACAACCATCTGATCCAGAACTGCCCGATCTGCGCCCGCGAGCAGCACGTCGAGCTGCGTCCGGTTGTCACGCCCACTCGTCCCGGTACGGGCGCAGCAACCGGCGGCTCGGCGCGCCGGGCGGCCGGGTCGGGCACCGCGGTGCGCTCGGGAGCGGCTCGTTCGTGGAGCCGCAGAGCGCCGGGCGTGACAGTGCGAAAGCTGGCTCGAGACGCCGACGACGGCTATCGCTCGTCGCTTGTTCCGGGCCTGAAGTCCAGCGCCGACGCAGAGCGTCTGGTCCGGGAGCTGGCCTTCGGCGCCACCCGGCTGCGGGTGCTTGAAACCAACCCGCCCGGCCTGTACGCGGAGCTGGGCAGCGACGGCTCAGATCTCGAGGAGCGCACCTGGCTGGCCTTTCTGATCGCCTACCTGGGGCCACTGGAGGATGACGCGCCGTTTGCCGAGATCGAGCGCGTCCGCACGTCGTGGAGCGCCGGCGCAGGGCCGGAGCTCGGCGACGTGAGAACCGGACCGCGCGCCGCGTACGTGCCCGGACAACCCGAACGTACGATCGAGGCCTACCGAGCTTGGGCGGCGCGCTCCGGCTCGCAGGCGGCGGCGTTCATCGGCGAAGCGGCTTGGACCCCGGAGCGCCGCTTCGCCCGCGTGTTCGAGCGGCTCGCGCTGCCGGGCTTTGATCGCGGCGCGCGATTTGCCCTGCTGGTCACGTTGGGCCGGATGGGCGTCTATGAGCTGCGGGCGGACCGGCTCGCCTTCGGCGGAGCGGATCCGGTCACGCTGGCCGCAAAGCGCGTGCTGGGCATCGGTGACCCGATGCTGCTCGAGCGCCGCGCCGCTGAGCTGGCCGACGCGTGTGGCCTTCCCCGCGAGGCCCTCGACACCGGGCTCTACAACTGGGAACGGGGCTCGCGAGCCGGGCTCGGGGTCGATGCGGCGATCGAGCCCGACGCCGAAGCGCTCGGCGTGGCGAGCTCGGCTCTCGGGCTCTGAGCGGGGTCGCTGCCGGCACCGTGCGGCGGCGCTGAAGCCGTCCCGCCGGGGCGGCTCGGCGATGGCACGCGGCTCCGTCCGGGGCATTGCCTACCTTCTCGGGCGTTGGCAACACCTAAGCCGGAGCTGCAATGTCACTCTGCTTCATCGAACCGCAGAACGCCATCCGAGTGATAGCCGACTCGGTCGGCCGCGAGGCGCGTCGCCAGATCCTGGGCGAGGTCGTCCGGGCCTGGGTGGATGAGATCCCAGAATCCGAGCTCGAGTCGCACTACGCCAAGGCGGTCGCCGACCTGGACGAGCACGACCTGTCGCTGCTGGCGGCCTGGCACGTCTCGCTCGAGGTGGGTCACCCGTTGCCCAACAAGGAGTTCCTGGTCAACGTGTTCTCGTCACTGGGCGAGAATCGCCGCGAGGCGCTCAAGATCGCCGCCGGCTTCCGCGGCGAGGAGGCGTTTGAGGCGGGGGTCGGCGAGGAGCAGGCCTTCGACACCGTCCTGCCCTGGCTCTCTCAGGAGCGCTGCGCCTCTCTGGCGGCCGAGTGCCTCGAGCTCTACTGCTGGGATCGCCTCGGCGTGGAGAACTAGCCGAAGGTCAGCAGCGCCGCGCTGGCCTGTGGCACGGTGACGGTGAAGGAGCCGTCGCGTGCCGTCAGGGCCACGAGCTTCGGGGCACGCAGGGACCCGGTATAGGTCTCGGTGCCGTACGTGCGCCCCCCCAGCATCACCGCACCGCGGGCATCGGCGCTCGGGGCCTGCAGCCGGGACACGGTGGCGTCGGTCCCCATGCCGGGCGGAATTCGGAGCGTGATCGTCCTGGCGAGCCGGCTCTTGTTGATCAGCACCACCCGGACGCGTGCGTCACGCCCCCGGGTCGCCCAGACGCTCAGGCCGGTGGCCGGCTTCGGTCCGCTCACCGCGAGCAGTCGAGACCCGGGCGGCGCGGCCTGGGCGAACAGCTGCAGCCCGTAGTAGACGGGTTTGACGTGGGCGCGCCACTGACCGTCTGCGCGGCTGAGCTCGAACAACTGATAGGCGGAGCTCGGCAGGGTGTGCAGGTTGACCCCGTCGACCCCGAGCCGGGCCAGCTCGAACAGGGCGTCCACAGCCCACAACGAGCTGGCGAACGCGTCGCTGACCCCGCTCTTGCCCCGGCAGGCCACCGAGTTGAGCTCGTCGACGCGCAGCCGGCGGTGCTCCGCGTGAGCGATCCTGACCCAGCGGTGCAGGCTCTCGGCGAGCCCAACAGTCGCATAGCTCGACAGCAGGTGGTCAATCGTCGGGTACTGCGGCGAGCTCGGCGAGACATAGCAGTTGCGCAGCGGATAGCGGTGCACGGTCATGATCCGCATTCGCGGCTCGCCCGCCAGCAGGCTCGACATCTGCTGGACCCACGCGCCCGGTCCCGGGGTGGGACCAACCGCCAGGGCCGGCCCGGCCAGGGTGCCTGGCGCGACAGCTGCGATGGCGCGAAACTGGCGCCGGAACTCCCGGTAGCCATAGTTCTTGGGGCGAGCGCGCAGCGAACGCCCGGCTCTGGTGTGGAACAGGCGGATCTTCCCGTACACGTTGGGTTCGTTGCCGATCTCGAGCGCCTCGATCGAACGGGATCCAAACGCCCTGACGTAGGCTCGGGCCTCGGCGGCGGCCAGCGCCGGCCGATCGGCGGCCAGGTTGAGTCCCATGATCAGGCGGGCGCCGAGCTGATGAGCCAGTGCGCCTGTGGTGGCCAGCCAGCTCGGGGTCAGGGCATAGGCGGCAAACGGCGATCGGGCGACACCGGGACCCGGGACATAGGAGAGGTCGGTGCTGTCGCCTCCGATGCGCAGCACCGGCGGCTGCCCGGGCGTGAGGTTGCGGATCAGCCGAACGAGCACCGGGTTGATCTGCCTGGCGTCGGTTCCGGTGTAGTCACGCACGGCTCCGAACTCGAGCGAGAGCCCGAGGTAGCCCGCCGGGATCGGAGGCCCGCCGGGGCCGGAGGTCAAGGTGACGGCCACGGCCGGAGCGCCGGGCGGATCACGCGGATCGCCGCTGCTCGTGGTCGCCGCCAGCACCACGACCAGCACGAGAGCCGCCGCGATCGTGAGCACGGCCATCAGGCCGAGCGGTGGATGCCGTGCCATCGACTGAGACCTCGGTAGGCCTACGCCGCTTGCAGCAGCGCCGCTTCGATTTCCTGAATCGCGTGCTCGGTGGACTGGAAGTGGATCGCTCGCATCCCGAGCTCCCGCGCCGCCCGGCAGTTGATCTCCACGTCGTCGATCAGCAGCGCGGCGCTCGCCTCGACGCCGAGTTGCTCCAGCGTCAGCTCATAGATCCGCGGCTCGGGCTTGCGCGTGCCCACGAAGGCGGAGTCGACGACGACGTCGAAGATCTCGTCAATCGGAAGCATCGCCCGCCACATTCGCTCCCACTCACGCACGTTGTTGGTGCAGATCGCCAGCCGGTAGCCGCGGCCGCCCAGCCCGCGGAGGTATTCGATCAACGCCTGGTTGGGCTCCAAATGGGCGAAGTACCGCTCACCGAAGCCATCGAGCGTGATCGGACGACCGAGCCGGGTGGTCAGCTGCTCGGCGATCGACTCCAGAAACTCAGCCTCGCTGATGCGCCCGAGCTCGAGCTCGAACAGCGGGTTGGCGCCGCGCTGCTGCGCGACCGCCGCCATCGCCTTGCCGAGCTCCTCCAACGGCACGCCCGAGGACTCCTGGAAGGCCAAGAAGGCGCCGATCAGCGGTGACGTGAGGACGCCGCCGAAGTCGCTGATGATCGCTTTGACCCAGCCCATCGAGGACCTAGTGTCCCGAATTCTCGGATTTGGACACTGGTCAGAGGCGGCCGAGCAACAGGACGCCGACGCCGTCGAGACCGCGGCTGTGGCACACCAGCGGGGCCACCCGCAGCAGGATCCCGTCTGCCTGGGCCTCGCCGCCCGAGCTCACCGCCTCCGCAGCGGCGCGCCGGGAGGACTGCTCCTCATCCTGGCCGAACCAGAGCTCGAGGTTGGCCCGAGTGGGCACACCATCGCCGCGGTAAGTGGTCGATAGTCGCGGCTCGTCGACCGTGATCCGGCCCTCAGGCGTGAACATGGTCGCGGCGAGCAGGTCCCGCTCAGAGCCGGCGCTGCCGGCTGGGCGCCACGAAAGCAGCGAGATGGCGTCGTCGTCGGCGAACCAGCCCGAGACGCCGCGCAACGACTCGATCTCGCCGACCTCGAGCCGGTGGGTGAAGCTGCGGGTGCCCAGGCACGAGACCTGGTGCTCGGCACCCTCCACGACCACCCGACCGCTGACCGTGCAGAGCTCCTCGAGCGGATCCGCTTCGGCGTCTCCGCCTGACACGGGCGAGACGAGCAGCTCGAAGCCGTCGCCGTTCAGCCGCCAGTCGGCGCCGTCATGCGACCAGGCGATCGCCGGGCCGCCGGCGGCGAAGGCTGTCGCGCCCTCGGCGCCGAAGACCAGGGCCGGGGTTCCGGCGTCCAGCGCCCCGCCCCACAGGCGCCCGTCCATGCCACCGAAAGCAACCGTCCGAAGCTCTCTCGGAATGGTGGCCATCACCGGGGCAGCCGCGTCGGGTCGACGTCGCTGGCGGTCGAGTCGACATCGTAGCGTACGCCACCGCGCCCGAAGCGAGTCGCCTGCACCATCACCCGGCTGTGGAAGTTTCCCAGCGGCCAGCTGACGATCAGCGCCAGCACCGTCAGCAGCACCCCGATCGCCTCGGCGACCTGGATCCCCACGTACAGCTCCGCAATCGGCCAGATGATCAGCGCCAGCAGAACGAGCATCGTGCCAGCAAGCCTAGGACAAGCCCCCAAAGCCCGGCTAAGCCGATCGATCCTCGGCGCCAGCCGCCTGGCGAGTCAGTGACGCTAGGCGAAGGCGGCCGTCGGCCCTTCGAGCGTTACCCCCGGGAGCCGGTGCAGTCCCATGATCTCGATCAGCTTGCGGATCTGAGGCTGGGCACCTCGCAGCATGATCGCGCGGCCCTGAGCCCGCAGCCGGCTGGCCACCATCGCGAAGTCCAGCATCAGCGACGCATCGGCGAACACGAGCTCGGTGAGGTCGACGATCACGTCAGCCTGGGCGCGCAGCGCGCGGGTCAGCGCCCGCCGGCGAAACCCCTGCGTGGTCCGGTCCTCGTCACCCCTGCAGCGCAAGGTCGGGGGCTTGTCATCGAAGTCGACGATTACCCAAACCTACCCAAAACCGACCCTTCTAACAAGCGCCCCGGCTTCCCGGGCTGTCTAGACTCCGTGTCATGGCATCAGTTGACGAGGTAACCGACGCGCTGCGTGACGTGATCGATCCGGAGCTGGGGCTCGACTTCGTCGAGCTCGGCCTGATCTACGACGTCGAGGTGCAAGGCCCGACGGTCCGGGTCACCTACACGCTGACCAGCCCTGGCTGCCCGATCGGCCCGCAGGTGTCTGAGCAGATCGAGGAGTTCGTCGGCGAGCTCGAGGGCGTGCAGGAGGTTCAGCCGACGATGACCTTCTCGCCGGCGTGGACGCCGGAGCGGATGAGCGAAGACGCCAAGTTCGCGCTCGGCTTCTAGAAGCCTCAGCCGAGAATCAGCCCGGCTCGCCGGATCAGCCCATCCTCCATCGCCGCTAGTCCTGGCTGAGCTTGCGGGCGGGGCGGGATCCGCGCTCGCGCTTGGCGCGCATGTCGGCCGCCGGCCCCCGCGCCTGGCGGACGTGGGACTTGGGCACGATCGGTGCCGGGCCGCTGGGCGCCCGCGGCGCTCTGGAGCCTTTGGCGGTGTCCGGGCGGGGCGGCGTGGTCCGCTTGCGTCTGGGCCGGCCGCGGGCCACGTCAAGCAGCTCCTGCAGCGATGCGGCGATCCCCTGGGCCACGACTTCGATGTCCGGCAGCGCGTCGTAGTCGGCCAGCAGGCCGAAGTCCAGCCCGCCGTTGTAGGACATGATCGCGATTGCCAGCGCGTGGTTCTCGGGCAGGAAGGCGACCGGGTAGACGTCATCGAGCTGGCGCCCCAGCACGTACAGCGGTAGCTGCGGCCCTGGGATGTTGGTGACGATCAGGTTGAACAACCGGGTTGAGAAGTTCAGCCGCGAAGCCTGGGCGAGCACGGTCGGCGGCGCCAGGTTGTTGACCGCGGCCAGCGTCGCGGCTCCCTCGGCCTGCTTTGACTCCTTCAGACCGTCCATCGCCTTGGTGACGAAGCGCAGGCGGGCGACCGGGTCCTCGATGTACACCGGGAGCGGGCCGCGCATCACCGTGATCTGATTGCCGAGCGTGTTCTTGTGGGCCTCGGTCCGAACCGAGACCGGGACCAGGGCGCGCATCTCCAGGCCTTCGGTCCGGATCCCGCGCGAGCGCAGCCATCCCGCCAGCGCGCCCGAGACGACGGTCAGGACAGCGTCGTTGACGGTCCCGCCGAGGGCGTTCTTGACCTCCTTGTAGTCAGCCAGCTCCTGGCGCACGACGGCATACCGGCGGTGGGGGCCGATGCGAACGTTGAGCGGCGTCTCGGGCGCCGGGTTGAGCCCCGCCCAGACGATCTCGCCCACGCCCTCGACGGCGTCGCGCAGCAGGCTCAGCGAGGTACCCGGCCGGGTGGCCGCGCCGAGCGCCCGAGTGACCAGCCCGGCGCTCGTGCTGACCATCCCGCGTACACCGGCCAGCACGAGCTCGGCTGCGCTGGGCTCGGCCTCGGGCCGCCAGGGCTCGAGGTCGGAGGGCGGGGGCGGCGGCTGGCGCTCGAGGTCGAACAGCACCGTGGTCAGGTCAACGCCGGAGACGCCGTCGACGAGTGAGTGATGGTTCTTGAAGATCAACGCGAAGCGCCCGTCAGCGAGCCCCTCGACCAGCCAGCTCTCCCACAGGGGCTTGGCACGGTCAAGCTGCTGGGAGGCGATCCGGGAGGCGAGCAGGAACAGCTGCTCCTCGCTGCCCGGCGCCGGCAGCGCCGAGTGACGGACGTGGTACTCGAGGTTGAAGCTCGGATCGTCGACCCACAGCGGGCGGCCGCTCTCCAGCGGGGGTACGGCGAGCTTCTGGCGGTAGCGGGGGACCAGGTGCAGCCGCGAGCGGACGTGATCGAGGTAGTCGTCAAAGGCCGGTGCGGGCCCTTCGAACAGCAGCACCGCGCCGATGTGCATGTGCGAGGCCTCCCCCTCCTGGTGCAGAAACGAGGCGTCGATCGAGGTCAGACGGTCCAGGTGCTGCTGTGACATCTGAGAATGACCCTCCCACAGGCCGAGACGCGAAGGCGAAAGCCTACCCTTAAGCCCGCGGGCGTGGGCATAGGTACCCTTACACGACGGACAGCTGACGATGGCCTGGGATTTCTCAACCGAACCGGAGTTCGAGCGCAAGCTCGAATGGATGCGCGGCTTCGTGCGCGAGCACGTCTGGCCGCTGGAGACGCTCTGGGAGGAGCTCGGCTGGGACGGGCTGAGGCGCGCCGCCAAGCCGCTCCAGGAGCAGGTCAGAGACCAGGGGCTGTGGGCCGCACACCTCGATCCCGAGCTCGGCGGCCAGGGCTTCGGTCAGGTCAAGCTCGGCCTGATGCACGAGATCCTCGGCAGCAGCCCGCTGGCGCCGCTGATGTTCGGCAACGCCGCCCCCGATTCGGGCAACTCAGAGATCCTGGCCATGGGCGGCACGACCGAGCAGAAGGACCGTTACCTGCACCCGCTGCTGGCCGGCGACCTGAAGTCCGCCTTCAGCATGACCGAGCCCGACAGCGCCGGCTCTGATCCGACCCTGCTCAAGACGCGCGCGGTCCGCGACGGCGACGAGTGGGTGATCAACGGCCACAAGTGGTTCTCCACCAACGGGTCGATCGCCGACTTCCTGATCGTGATGGCGGTCACCGACCCCGAGGCCCGGCCCCATCAACGCGCTTCGATGTTCATCGTGGACGCTGACAATCCCGGCGTGCGGATCCTGCGCGATGTCTCGACCATGGAGCATCCCTACGAGAGCTTCGGCCGCTACGGAAATCACGCCGAGATCCTCTATGAGGACGTCCGGATTCCCGGCGACGCGCTGCTCGGCGCCGAGGGCGCCGGCTTCCTGATCGCCCAGCAGCGGCTCTACCCGGGGCGAATCCACCACTGCATGCGCTGGCTCGGCGTGGGTCGCCGCGCGTTTGACATGCTCTGCGAGCGCTCGACCTACCGCCAATCGCACGGGTCGGTGCTGGGTCGCCATCAGACGGTCCAGAACTGGATCGCCGACTCCGAGGCCGAGCTGCAGGCGGCGCGCCTGATGACCCTGCACGCGGCCTGGAAGATGGATACCGAGGGCGTTCTCGCCGCCCGCAAGGAGATCGCGCTGATCAAGTTCTACGGTGCTGAAGTCCTGCACGACGTGGTCGACCGCGCGCTGCAGGTCCACGGCGGCCTGGGCTACTCGACTGACCTGCCCCTGGAGGCGATGTATCGCTTCGCCCGCGCCGCGCGGATCTACGACGGGCCGGACGAGGTCCACCGCGCGTCGGTCGCGCGCCAGGTGTTGCGGGGCTACGAAGCTCCACCGGACGAAGTGCCCAGTGAGTTCATTCCGGCTCGCCGAGAGGCCGCGCGGCGACAGTTCGCCGATCTGCTCGAGGCCGTCACGGCCAACGATTGAGCCCGCTCGCCCGCGGGTTATGCCGGATCGTGGAATCGCGCGCCCGAGCTGCCGCTTGGGCGTGCGACATTTGTGGCGTCATGCGCAGCTTTCATCGCACGCCCGCGTCGGTGCGCACCCGTCCCGTCGGCCGCGCGGCGCGCCCGCCTAAACTCTGAGCGTGGCTTCGGTTCCCGAGAAGATCCTGCTGGCTGCGCCGCGCGGCTACTGCGCCGGCGTCGACCGGGCCGTGCAGACGGTTGAGCGAGCGCTCGAGCTGTACGGAGCGCCGGTCTACGTGCGCAAGGAGATCGTCCACAACAAGCACGTCGTCGAGCAGCTGCGCGCCCGCGGCGCCGTGTTCGTGGACTCGGAGTCCGACGTGCCCGAGGGCGCGACCGTCGTCTTCTCCGCGCACGGAGTGGCCCCGAGCGTCCACGCCAACGCGCTCGGCCGCGGCCTGGCCACGATCGACGCGACCTGTCCCCTGGTCACCAAGGTCCACGTCGAGGCCAGGAAGTTCGCCGCCGATGACTACACGATCGTGCTGATCGGTCACGCCGGCCATGAGGAGGTCGAGGGCACGATGGGTGAGGCTCCCGCTCAGATCGTGCTGGTCGAGGACGAGGCCGGAGTCGACGAGCTCGAGGTCTCAGACCCGGCCAAGGTCGCCTACATCTCCCAGACGACGCTGTCAGTCGACGAGACGCAGGCGATCATCAACCGCCTGCGCGAACGCTTTCCCGCTATCACCGGGCCGCGCACCGACGACATCTGCTACGCCACCACCAACCGCCAGGCGGCGGTCAAGCAGCTGGCTCGTGAGTCCGACCTGGTGCTGGTGATCGGCTCGCGCAACTCGTCGAACTCCAACCGGCTGGTCGAGGTCGCGCGCGGACACGGCGCCGATGCCTACCTGATCGACAACGAGGCTCAGGTGCGCGAGGCGTGGCTGGAGGGCAAGCGCGTGGTCGGGATCACGTCGGGCGCGAGCGCGCCCGAGGAGCTGGTGCAGCGACTGGTGGAGTTCTTCCGCCGCCGCGGAACCGAGGACGTACAGGAGCTGCGGGTCGTCCAGGAGGACGTGCGGTTCATGCTCCCCAAGGTCATCCGCCAGGCGAGTCCGGCCGGCGTGGCCTGACCCGTCCGGCCGGGGGCGCAGACTGCTAACGCTGGTCGTCTCCGATCTGCACCTCGGCTCGCAGACCAAGTTCGACGTGCTCAGGGGGCCGGAACGTCGCGAGCCGCTGCTCGAGGCGGTAACGCGGTGTGACCGGCTGGTGCTGCTCGGGGACCTGCTCGAGCTGCGGCACGGCCCAGAGCGCGAGGCGCTCACGGCCGCCCGTGACCTGCTGACGGCGCTCGGCAAGGGCCTCGGCCCCGAGCGCGAGGTGATCATCGTCCCGGGCAACCACGATCACGCTCTGCTCGACGCCTGGTTTGCCCGCCAGACCCGCAGCGCGCCGGCTGCGGCGCTGGGAACGGAGACCGAGGTGGACTGGCGCCGCGGCGAGCCGCTGGCCACGATCGCCCGGTGGCTGGCTCCGGCGCGGGTCCGGGCCTGCTATCCCGGTCTGTGGCTGCGCCCCGACGTGTACGCGATCCACGGCCATTACGCCGATCTGCACCTGAGCATCCCGACGATGGAGCGGCTCGCGGCGGGCGTGATGAGCCGGATCGTCGGCAGCCGGGCGGTCCGAGCCGCCGGTGTCTTGCCGGCCGGGCCGCGCGCCGCCGAGGACTACGAGCTGACCCTGGCGCCGATCTACGCCTGGATCCACGCCCTGGCCCAGCGGATCGACCCGGAGCTCGGCGGCAGCCTGAACAGCGGATCGGTCCGGGGATGGACGGCGCTCACCGGCCCGGGACGCCATACCGTGCGCCGGCGCACGATGGCGCTGAGCTTCCCGGTGCTGGTGGCGGCGCTCAACCGGCTCGGGATCGGGCCGCTGCGCCCTGAGCTGTCCGGCGCGGCGCTGCGGCGGGCCGGGCTGCGTGGCCTGGAGGAGTCGATCAGACGGCTCGAGGTCTCGGCGCGTTACCTGGTCTTCGGTCATACCCATCGCGCGGGCCCGCTGCCCGGCGACGATTTGGCCGAGTGGCGCACCCGTGGGGGCGCGCATTTGATCAACAGCGGCTGCTGGGTGGGTGAACCGGCGTTCCTCGGTCCGGCGCCGCATCAGAGCCCGTACCGGGTCGGGTTCGGCGTTTGGGTCGATGACACGGACCCGCCCACCCCGCCCGAGCTGGTCAACCTGCTGGACGGTCCGGCCGGCCTAGCGGCCTAGGATCCGAAAGTCAGCGCCTCCCGTCCGAACGCTGTTCTCAGTCGTGCTGCGGCTTCGTGACCCCAGGGGTGAAGCAGACCGCATGACATTTCACTCCCTCGCCCACTGACAGATCCAGCACGCCCGACGTGCTGTGCTCGTGCGAGAGCAGCTCATAGCAGCCCGGGTAATCGACCGCGAACGAGCGGCCGTTGGCGGTCACGGTCCCGCCGCCGTCCAACACGGCCCACACGGCGCCGGCCTCGTAGGGGCCGCTGTAGGCCCCGGCGACATCGTCGCTCTGGGGCGTGAGCACCGCGTCCGCTGCGTCGCCCGGGCGCACCGGGGCCACGATCGAGCGCGAGGTGCCGAGCAGCTCCTGAATCGCCAGCTCGGTCTCCCGGTAGCCACCCTCGCCGTAGTGATAGTCGAACAGGCACCCCTGCTGGTCAAACAGGTACCGCGCGGGCCAGCCGAGGTTGCCGTACTCCCTCCACAGGGCGAACTCGGCGTCGACCAGCACCGGATAGGTGATCCCCAACCGCGCGACGGCAGCCGTGATCGCCTCGGGATGGGCCGAGGGGGCAAAGCCCGAGGCGTGGGCGCCGATCACGCGCAGCCCGGAATCACGATATCGGTCGTGCCAGGCGATCAGGTACGGCAACGTCCGGATCGAGTTCGGGCGACAGAAGTCCCAGAACTCGATCAGCACCGGCCGTTCGATCTGCTGGTCCATCCGCAGCGCAGCGACGTTGATCCACGGGGCCCCGGTGGGAAATGCGGGGGCGTGGATGTGGTCGACCGGGGCGCGCACGGCGAGACACGATCCTAGACGTCACGAGAGGCGTCGCCCGCGGCGTTCCGCGGTCCCGTCGGACGGCGCGGCCGCGATCGCGGACAGCGCTATACTCTGTGAAGTATTGAATCTCTACAGCGTTTGAGGAGTTTTCAAGATGAGTCCGTCGGGAGCCGAAGTTCTCCGCCAGATCAAGGGCAGGATCGATGAAGTCGATCCATCGGTCGTGCGCGAGCAGGTCTCCAACGGCGCGGTCGTGATCGACGTCCGGGAGGCCGAGGAGTGGTCGACGGGCCACATCCCCGGGGCCAAGCACGTCCCGAAGTCGTTTCTCGAGTCGCGGATCGAGGGCGCGGCGCCTGACCGCGATCAGCACGTGATCCTGTACTGCCAGTCGGGCAATCGCTCGGCCTGGGCGGCGCGGACGCTGATCGAGGATCTCGGCTATGAGAACGTCGAGTCGATGACGGGCGGGATCACGCTGTGGAAGGACCGCGGCTATGACGTGGACCAGCCGCGGACGCTGAGCGCCGAGCAGCGCGAACGCTACTCGCGCCACCTGCTGTTGCCCGAGGTCGGAATCGAGGGCCAGCAGAAGCTGCTCGACGCCAAGGTGCTGCTGCTGGGCGCCGGTGGACTCGGCTCGCCGACGGCGCTGTATCTGGCCGCTGCCGGGGTCGGGACGCTCGGAATCGTGGACGACGACGTAGTCGACCTGTCCAACCTCCAGCGTCAGGTGATCCACTCCTCAGAGCGCGTCGGCGTGGCCAAGGTGGAGTCGGCCGAGCAGACGATCAAGGCGCTGAACCCGGATGTCAATGTGCAGAAGTACGCCGTCCGTCTCGGCCCCGAGAACATCATGGACATCCTGCCTGATTACGACATCGTCGTCGACGGGCTGGACAACTTCCCCACCCGGTACCTGCTCAACGATGCATCGGTGCGGCTCAAGATCCCCGTCGTGTCGGCGGCGATCCTCGGCTTCGAGGGTCAGCTGTCGGTGTTCGCGCCCTACGAGGGACCGTGCTACCGCTGCCTGTTCCCGGTCCCGCCGCCGGCCGAACTGGCTCCGTCCTGTGGAGCCAACGGCGTGCTCGGCGTGCTGCCTGGAACGATGGGGCTGCTGCAGGCGACCGAGGTGATCAAGCTGATCCTCGGCGTCGGCGATCCGCTGGTCGGCCGGCTGCTCATGTATGACGCGCTGGGCGCGACGGTCGGCGAGGTCAAGGTCCGCCGTGACCCCGGCTGTCCGATCTGCTCGCGCGAGCCCGAAGAGATCTCCGACGATGAGCTCGGCGTGTTCCCCGACTACGAGGCGTTCTGCGCCGGCTAGATAGGATCCCACCCCGCCATGGCCACCGTGAAGATTCCCCCCGTGCTCCGCGCCGCCGTGGACGGAAACAAGGAGCTCAGCGCCGACGGTGCGTCGATCGGTGAGATCCTGCACTCCGTCGCCGACAGCCATCCCGAGACCCAGAGCCAGCTGTTTGCCGCCGACGGCGGGCTCAATCGCTACGTCAACGTGTACCTCAACGACGAGGACGTGCGGGTGCTGGATGGACTCGACACGTCGGTCGGCGCGAGCGACACGCTGGTGATCCTGCCTGCGATGGCGGGCGGCTCGGACCGCTAGGCACCGGAGGGCAACGGCCCTCCCGGCCCCCGAGCCGGCCTCGCTACACTTCCTGAAGCAATGGCCGCCCAGAGCTTGCAGAACAAGCCTTGCGGGGGACGCTACGGCGACATCGTCCAGTCGATTGGGCACACGCCGCTGATTGAGCTCAAGCGCCTGAGCCCCAAGCCGGGCGTTCGCATCTGGGCCAAGCTCGAGTCCCGCAATCCGACCGGATCGGTGAAGGATCGCGTCGCCCGGGCGCTGATCGAGGACGCCGAGGACAAGGGTCTGATCGCACCCGGTCAGACGATTCTCGAGCCCACTTCCGGCAACACCGGAATCTCGTTGGCGATGATCTGTGGGCGCAAGGGCTATGACCTGAAGGTCGTGATGCCCGAGAACGTGACCCCCGAGCGCACGCAGCTGCTGCGCATGTACGGGGCGCAGATCGTGTACTCCGAGGGCTCCAAGGGCTCCAACGGGGCAGTCGAGATGGCTCTGGACATGGCCGAGAAGGACGCGTCCTATTACATGCCCTACCAGTACGGCAACCCGGCCAACCCGGACGCGCATTACAACGGCACGGCGCTGGAGATCCTCGAGGAGCTGGACGAGGTGGCGGCGTTCGTGGCCGGGCTGGGCACTGGGGGGACCCTGATGGGCAACGGCCGCCGGCTCCGAGAGGAGCTCGGCGATCAGGTCAAGATCGTTGCCGCGGAACCGCTGCAGGGCGAGCCGGTCCAGGGCCTGCGCTCGCTCGAGGACGGCTTCATCCCCCCGATCATCGACCTGTCGCTGTTGGACCGCAAGATCTTCGTCACCAACCACGACGCGATCGTCTGGACGCGCAAGCTGCTGGACGACGAGCGGCTGTTCGCCGGTGTGTCATCGGGCGCGATCGCCCGCGTTGCCGTGCGGATCGCCGGCGAGCTGGATGAGGGCAACGTCGTCTTCATCGTCTGCGACGACGGGTGGAAGTACCTGTCCTCGGGGATCTACACACGACCCGTCGAGGAGATCGAGAACCTGGACGCCACCGTCTGGTGGTGATCGAACAGCGCGCCTCCCGCCGGGCGCTCCTGGCCGGCGTGAGAGCGACGCTCGCCGCCGGCGGGGTCGCCGCGCTGGCGGGCTGCGGGCGACAGAGCCGGGCGGGACGCAAGTCGCTCGCGCAGGTCCCGATGCCGATCCGCCAGGCCGACATAGAGATCCTCGGCCACCTGCTCGCTCTCGAGCGTCGAACGATCGCCGCCTACACGGCGGGGATCCCCCTGCTGGACAGGGCGCAAGCCAAGGCGGCCAAGCAGTTCCTCAACCAGGAGCTGCTGCACGCGGGCGAGCTGCTGGGCCTGATCAAGGCGGCCGGGGGAGAGCTGCCGGTGCGGGCGGCCAGCTATGACCTCGGCGGCCGCAGCGGCGCCGCCGACGTGCTCGGGCTCCTGCACCGCCTCGAACGGGCCCAGATCGGCGCCTACCTGGAGGCGATTCCGCGCCTCGCGCCAGGTCCGGTCCGCGCCGCGGTGGCGACGATCCTGAACAACGACGCCCAGCACATCGCGATCCTGCGCCTGCTGCAGGGCAGCTCCCCGGTGCCCTCGGCGTTCGTCACCGCAAACGAGTAGACGCGGTGCTCGGCCGCACCCGACGCGAGCTCCTGATCGACGGCGCGGGCCTGGCGGTGGCCGGCGCCGGGCTCGCGCTGCTCGAGCCGGCCGCGGCGCGGGCGACGCCTCAACCCGCGCCGCCGGAGACCGAGTCTGACCGGGTGATCCGCCTGTTGCGGCTGGAGCTGCTGCTCCTGTTCGCCAGCCGGCACGTGCTGGGCTCCTCGCTGTTGTACCCGCGTGCCCAACAGACGGTCGGAACCCTGCGCGCCCACGCCGAGGCTCACATAGCCGCCCTCCGGGTGCGCCTGACGGCGCTCGGGGGCGTGGCCCCGTCACCTCCGGCGAACGTCGCGGCGGCGGATCGCCACCTCGCCCACCGTCGCATCTCCGAGCGTCTGGGCCAGCTGCGCGGGGCCGGTGACGCGCTGCGGCTGCTGCTCGACATCGAGCGGGTCACGGTCGGGGCCTACTTCGTCGCCCTGATCAAGCTCGAGGATCCCGCGCTGATCAGGCTCGCCGCTGAGATCATGGCCAACGGCGCCCAACACGAGGTGATGCTCACCAAGTTGCTCGATCACGACGACCTCCAGCAGGCGGTTCCCTACGGCCTGGTTCAGGGGTCTCAGTGAGCGCGATAGCCGCTGCTAGCCTCGGCCGCGATGCGAATCATCCGCGAGCTCTACGACCAGATGGTCGATCACGCCCGCGCTGATGCGCCGAACGAATGCTGTGGCATGATCGCCTCCCGAGACGGCGAGGCGGTGCGGGTCTACCCGGCCGAGAACGCGGCCGCGAGCCCGCTGCGCTATGAAATCGACGGAGCCGAGCAGTACCGGATCCAGATGACGATCGAGGACGAGGGTCTCGACCTCGGCGCGATCTATCATTCGCACACGCGCAGTGCCCCGTCCCCCTCCCAGACCGACATCAACCTCGCCTTCTATCCGGACGCGCTGTACGTGATCGTCGGGCTCGCCGGCGACGAGCCGGACGTCAAGGCCTACGAGATCCGAGACAGTCGGGTCTCCGAGGCGGAGCTGCTCGTGCGCTGATGTCCCGGTCGCCGGGCCTGATCGAGCCGCTGCAGTGCCCGAGCTGTGGCTCTCGGTTCGGCTCGCAGGAGCGCTTCTGCCCGGCCTGCAAGCTGCCGCTGGTCCCGCGTTCGGACGGAGATCACCAGCCTGAGCTCACCGATCGCCACCGGCGGGCGCGCAAGATCAAGCCTCAGCTGGCCGAGGGCCGACTGGTGCGGGTGGCAGGGGCGCGCAACCAGGCCGAGGCCGAGTTCATCCAGGGCATGCTGCTGGAGGAGGGGGTCCCGAGCCTGCTGCGGCGAAGCGCCGGATTCGACGTACCGGACTTCCTCGCCGCCGGGCCCCGCGACATCCTGGTGCCAATCGCCGGCGCGGTCACGGCCCGCGAGGTCCTGCTCCAGGCTGAGCTGATCGATTCCGTCGATCCGGGAGGCGCGGTGGTCGCGCCCGGGCGGCTCCTGGTGGGGCTGGTCGCGGCGCTCGCGGTGGGAGCATTGATCGTGTGGCTCGCCTCGCTCGTGGTTCGTTGAGAGCCGCCGATCTACGGCCGATCGGCTTGGCGCCCTGCGTCCCAAGCGGTCGTCGCTATCCAAGGTCGCCGGCAGCCAGTGTGCCCAGCATCCCGGTTGGGCGTTCGCTGTCGCCCATCGCTCGAGCGCGTCCGACAGGCTCTGGCCCAGCGGCTCTGATGACCACCAGGCCTTGCGGACGAGCAGCACCAAGCCTAGGCGGCGGCGGCCAGCCGGCCCAGGTGCGAACGCCAGGCTCGCTCGGTGTGCACGAACGTCCGGCCGCCGAAGGCCTCGGCGATCGCGGCGCGGGCTCCCTGCGGATGCAGCCGGCTCGCAAATCGCGCCGCCGCCTGCTCGCCCTCCTCGCGAGCGAGCAGATCGATCACGGTTCCCCCCAGCAGGGGCGCATCGCGCAGGCCGGGCGGAAAGCTGGGGAGGCCGCCCTCGCGCAGCCGGCGCGCGATCGCCGGCCGGGCGTGATCGGTCTGGCCCGAGAACCAGCGGGCGGACCCCTCCAGCAGCCAGGCCCAGCGCAGCCCGCGCCTGACCCGCACGGGCATCAGGCGGCTGGGCAGATCGACGTTGTTCTCGGCGATCACCCGCCGCGCGTAGAGGACCGCGGCGCTCAAGCTGAGCATCTCCCGGGACCCGGGGACGTTGGAGGCGCGGGCTCGCAGAACGGCGGGTGCCAGGACGTGCAGCTCCCGCGCGGAGGCCCAGCCGGCGATGTAACGGCGCGCCGCGGGCGCCGTGGTGAGCCACGCCACGGGGAGCAGCGGGTTGGTCAGCGAGAGCGAGACGACGGTGCGGTGAAGTACCACCGTGATGTCGTCGGGCTCGCGCTCGAACAGGCTGTGCAACCTCGAGCGGGCGATCTCAAGCGACTGCAGGACGCGGTGCGCGTCACGCTGGTCGGCCGAGTCATGACGCGCCCGAAATGCTCCGAGACCCGATTCGACCCACGCCATCGGCGCTCAAGCTGTCGGCTGGATCCTAAAACACCGGCCGCCGCGCTCTAGTGCCCCGTCGGGACACTAGACGAGCACCGGCTGGCGATCTGAGGCGATCGCGGCGATCGCTTCCGTCGCACGCTCGAACTCCTCGTCGGAGAGCACCGGGGTGCCCTCGAAGGGAAGCTCGCGCGTCAGCTCCAGCCAGGAGCGGCAACCTCCGTACTCATCGCGCACCTTGACGGTGACCGGTCGCGGGATCCGATAGGTCCGCAGCAGGATCACGTGCAGAGGATGGCGGCGCTTCCACGCCAGCCGCTTCTCCGCGTAATCGGTGGTCCAGACGTAGAACGGAGACAGCGCGTCGACCGCGCGACGATCACGAACGGTGAAGTGGGCTGCCACCTCCGCCCAGGCCCGGATCCGCACGCGGTCGGGCTGCGCGAGCTCCTCGCCTCGCTGCAGGGCCTCTGGATGGGGCTCGCCCTCGCTCCACACGCCCTCCTCGAGCGCCCGCGAGAGCTCGGGACGGTGTGACTCGCGCACCAGATCAGCGCGCTGATGATCGAACGTGGGGTAGAGGAAGAAGCGCTCGTGGTCGAGCTTGAAGTGCTTCTCTGGTTCTCGGATGCCGCCCTTGCGTAGCGTCAAAAGCTGTTCGCCTTCGGCGAGTGCCCGCACGGTGACGGCCCATTCTTTAAAAGCAATCGGCATTTAGGAATAGAGGGGGAAGACGAAGTGGATTTTCCGGTAAGTCCGGACCGCGCAGCTCTCAGGCAACGTCGGCGACGGGACTTGCGGATTGTAGGCGAGAAGCCGGAAATCACCAAATGTCCCTGCAAGCAAGCGGCTTATGGGCAACTTGGCCGAAGCTGAAGCTACGCTGGCGTAGCACTCTGGAGGAGGTTAACAGCGAAGTCTGCGTCACGGGAAGCGCGGATCGCCCGATCGGCCGTCGTCCTCTGGGCGATCGCCCCAGCCGCCGCCTCCGGGCGTCTCGATCCGCAGCCGCTGGCCGGCCGCGAGCTCGCCGATCGCCTTGGACGCCAGCTCCTCGTCGTCGAGCAGGTTACGCCCCGGGAGCCCGTCCTCGCCTCCGGCGGCGCCCGGTGGAGCGTGGCGCCTGCGCTCGGTGATCAGCGAGTAGCGCAGCGGCGCCAGCGCCTCCAGCTCGCGGATCACGCCGTCGCCGCCGCGGTGGTAACCGGCGCCGCCCGAGCCGCGGCGCAGCGCGTACTGGACCATCCGCAGCGGGAACTCGAGCTCGAGCGCCTCGACCGGAGTGTTGAGCGTGTTGCTCATCGCCACGTGCACGCCGCTCGGACCGTCGGCGTCGGAGCACGCCCCCTGTCCACCGCCGATCGTCTCGTAGTAGACGACCTCGTCGTTGCCGAGCGTCACGTTGTTCATCGTGCCCTGCCCGAGGGCGCGGCCGAAAGCGCGCAGGACGACGTCGGCGACCCGCGACGACGTCTCGACGTTGCCGCCGACCACCGCCGCCGGAGATCGGGCATTGAGCAGCGAGCCCTCGGGGACTATCACCTCGAGCGGGCGGTAGGCGCCGGCGTTGGCCGGGATGTCGGGATCGGTGAGGACACGCAGCGCGAAGTAGCAGGCCGATCTGGTCACGGCCAGCGGACAGTTGAGGTTGCCGTCGTGCTGGCGGGCGCTGCCGGTGAAGTCGAGGGTCAGGCGCTCGCCGCAGACCGAGGCGCGGAGTCTGAGCTCGAGGTCGCCCTCGCGCGCCTCGAGCACGTCGCGCGCCTCGCGATCGCCGTCGTCGAGCTCTGAAAGGCAGGCCCGGGTGCGACGCTCGGCGTAGGCCAGCGCCTCGCTGAATGCGGCCGCGAGGGTCTCGGGCCCCGCGCGCTCGCGCAGCTCCTGCAGCCGCCCGGCGCCGATCGCCCCGGCGGCGAGCTGGGCGCGCAGGTCGGCCCGGCGCTCCTCCGGGCGGCGCATCTGCCCGCTCAGCTCGGAGATCGCCCGCTCGTCGAGCACCTGGGGCTCGATCACCACGCCCTCGTCCTGCAGCGTGCGGCTGTCGGCCGGCATCGAGCCCGGGGTCGGTCCGCCGACGTCGGCGTGATGAGCGCGACTGGCCGCAAAGGCGATCAGCTCATCACCGGCTGGCCCGGCATCGTCCCCGTCCTCGCCCGGCGCGAAGACGGGTGTGATCACCGTGATGTCCGGCAGGTGGGTGCCGCCCCGGTAGGGATCGTTGAGGATCCATGAGCGGCCCGGGGCGTGATCCTCGTCCAGCACGGCGGCCACCGCCGCGGGCATCGCGCCGAGGTGCACCGGGATGTGCTCGGCCTGCATGACCATCTCCCCGTTGGGCGCGAACAGCGCGGTGGAGGCGTCACGACGCTCCTTGATGTTGGCCGAATGGGCGGATCGGATCAGCACCGCGCCCATCTCCTCGCAGATCGCGTGCAGGGCGCCGGTCAGGACCTGGAGCTCGATCGGGTCGATCCGCGGACGGTCGCTCATGGCTCGCGGCGCAGGTGGACGGTTCCCGCCTCGTCGACCTGTCCCACCCAGCCCGGGCCGATCAGCAGCGTCGACTCGGGCAGCTCCAGCACCGCCGGCCCCTCGAGCTCGGTGCCCGCCGGCGGGTTGCCGCGCAGCACCTCGAGCGTCACCGGCTCGCCGCCGAGGATCGCCGCCCGCTGTGCGCGCTCGAGCTCTGTCGCCTCGCCGGACTGGGCGAGCTGCAGGTCCGGGCCGGGGACGGTGGCGCTGACGCGGACCGTGACCAGCTCGAGCTCCTGCTCGGAATCGCGGTAACCATAGCGCTCCTCGTGCTCGGCTTCGAAGGCGGCGCGAAGCTGGCTCGGGTCGGCGTCCGGGGCGGCTCTGATCGGCAGCTCGAAGGCCTGGCCGCGGTAGCGCAGCTCATAGATCGCCTCGAGCTGCGCTTCGGATTCGTGCAGAGCGTCCCGCGCCTGCTCGCCCAGCTCCCGGGTGAGGCTCTCGATCGCCTCCCGGATCAGGCTCGAGCCGGTGAGCAGCACGCTGCGCTGAACGTCACGCCGGCGCGGGGAGACGACCAGGCCGAGCGCCGCCAGCACCCCGGAGGCGCGGGGGCAGATGATCGTCTCGATCCCCAGCGCTTGAGCGATCTCCGCGGCGTGCAGGGGCCCAGCCCCCCCAAAGGCGAGCAGGGCATAGCCCCGCGGATCGATTCCGCGCTGCACGGTGACGACCCGCAGCGCGCGGACCATCTCGGCGTTGGCGACCCGGATGATCCCCTCGGCGCAGGCCGCCGGCTCGAGCTCGAGCTCGGCGGCGAGGGCGCCGATCGCCGCCTCGGCCGCCCCGCGGTCCAGCTTGACGTCGCCGGCCAGCGCGGCGTCGTCGGGCAGGTACCCGAGCACCAGGTTGGCGTCGGTCACGGTCGGGTCTGAGCCGCCGCGTCCGTAGCAGGCCGGGCCGGGGTCGGCGCCGGCCGAGCGCGGCCCCACCCGGAGCGCCCCGCCGGCGTCGCGCCAGCCGATCGAGCCTCCGCCGGCTCCGACCGTGTGCACGGCGACCATCGGCAGCGCCAGCGGCCGGCCGGCGATCGTCGCCGAGCTCTGCTCCTGGACTCGGCCACCGTCGACGACGCAGACGTCGCACGAGGTCCCGCCCATGTCGAAGCAGACCGCGTCGGGTGCGCCGCTTGACCGGGCCACGAACGCCGCGCCGGCGGCGCCGGCCGCCGGCCCGGAGAGCACGGTCCAGGCGGCGTGACCGGCGGCGGCCGAGACGTCGATCAGGCCGCCGTTGGACTGCATGATCGAGGGCTCGGGCAGGCCGGCCTGCTCGCAGCGGGCGATCAGGCGCCGCAGGTAGCCGGCCAGCAGCGGCGACAGGGCGGCGTCGACCTCGGTGGTCGATGCGCGCTCGAACTCGCGGAAGGTGCCGACCACCTCGTGCGAGAGCGACACGTGCACGTCCGGCAGCGCCTCGGCGAGGGCGGTCGCGAGCCCCTGCTCGTGCTCAGGGTGGCGATAGGAGTGCAGCAGCGTCACGGCGACCGCCTCGAGCTTCGGGGACACGACGGCGAGCTCTGCGGCCAGCGCCTCGGCGGCGTCCGGTGTCAGCTCGCGCAGCGGGCCGTCGGGCGTCATCCGCTCGGGCGCGCCGAACCGCAGCGGCGCGGGAGTCAGGGGCGCCGGGCCCGTAGCACACAGGCGATACAGCTCAGCCCGGTTCTGGCGTCCGAGGGCGATGATGTCGGTGAACCCCTCGGTGGCCACGAACGCGGTCCGAGCGCCCCGGCCCTCGAGCAGTGCGTTGGTGGCCACCGTCATCCCGTGGGCCAGCTCGCGCACGTCGGCGGCGTCACGTCCCGCGGCCGCTAGCGCCTTGTGCACTGCGGCGATCACTCCCTCAGACTGATCCGAGGGCGTGGTGGGCGACTTGGCGGTGATCAGCCGACCGTCGAAGGCCAGCACCGCATCCGTGAACGTTCCGCCGACGTCGACCCCGAGCAGCATCGCCCGACGTTACACCGCCTCCCGCGGCGCCGGGGACACGGCCGACTGCCGGCGGGGCACAGAGGCCCGCGCGAGCGGGCCCATAAATCAAACCGGTCAGGCGGCGAGCACCTCCAGCTCCTCGGTCTCGGCCAGGTGCTGGTGTGATGGGCAATAGCCGTTGTGGGGCAGCGGCATCCGCTGACAGGCGGTGCCCTTGCGGGTGCTGGCGCGGCATTGGAGCGGGTTGCCGTACGGGTCATATCCGTTCTGCGGCTGGCTGCGCAGGAACTCGTCCGCGCAGCTCAGGTAGCGCTCGATCACGCGCAGGACCCGAGGCTGGGCGCGCATCGGGAAGTACGCGCGCACGTCACCGAACAGGGTCCGCGACGGGCGGGCGAAGTAATGGCGGTCGGTGGCCAGGCGCTCGATCGCCGCCTCGCAGGCCTTGAGCACGCGCTCGTGGTTGGCGTGCGGACACACGCCGTGGGGGTCCTCGATGATCTCGCTGGCGATCTCCCGGTAGATCGCGCGGCTGAACCGGTACATCGTGGTCGACACTCCTTTCTCCTGCGCCCCTCCGGCCGGGCGCCATCCTTTAGCTACCGGCGAGTATTCAGAGTGGTTGTGAAGCTGACGCGCGGTCAAGCATTAATTCCACGTTAAGTGGAAAACCGGTTCCTTCGGGGCAAGGCTACGGCTTCCGGCATCCTCTGGCGCCGGTTCGGCGCCCTCTCAGCGGTCAGGACCAGACGACCAGCTTGGCGTCGCCGTCCGGGCCGAGCGTCACGTGGTGGTGATTGAGCTCGGGCCGGCGGGCCGGGAAGTCGCTGCGCTGATGGGCGCCCCGGCTCTCCTCGCGGGCTCGGGCGCAGGTGGCGATCAGACGCACCAGCGGGTGCTCGTCGTCGGCCAGGCTGCGCAGGCCGTCGCCGTCGCGCTGGAGTCCGGCGTGACGCCACAGGGCCGCGCGCGACGCGGGGGAGATCGGGGCGAGCGGGGGGACTCGGTCGAGATCGGATCGCGGCTCCGGTCCGGCTCCGTAGGCGTGGGCGTCGGCGACGGCGACGGCGGCGCGCGCAGCCCGGGCTCCGAACACGAAGCACTCGCTGAGCGAATTTGACGCCAGCCGATTGGCGCCGTGCAGCCCGGTGCAGGAGCACTCGCCGACCGCGAACAGCCCCGGCAGGCTCGCCCGGCCGTCCAGATCGGTCGCGATCCCGCCCATCATGTAGTGCGCCGCCGGCGCGACTGGAATCAGCTCGCGCACCGGATCGATGCCGGCGCGGCGCAGGGCGCTGACGACGTTGGGAAACAGGGCCGGATCGACCGCCCGCATGTCCAACGCGACCGAGCCCTCGCCGGTGCGCTCCATCCGCTGTTGCACCGCGCGAGCGACCTCGTCGCGAGGCGCCAGCTCGTCGACGAAGCGCTCGCCGCCGGCGTCGAGCAGGAGCGCCCCTTCACCGCGCACCGCTTCGGTGACCAGGAAGCCATCGGCGCCGTTGCGGCCCACGACCGCCGTCGGGTGAAACTGCATCAGCTCCAGATCGGCCAGCTCGGCGCCGGCGTCGCCGGCCAGCAGCAGGCCGCCACCGACCGCTCCGGCGGGGTTGGTCGTGCGCGACCACAGCGCGGCCGCCCCGCCGGTCGCCAGCACGACCCCGCGGGCCCCGATCACCCGGCCGTCATCGAGCCGGACTCCGGTGGCCCGCCCGTCATCGCTCAGGACGCGCGCCACCCGCCGGCCCTCGAGCACCTCGATCCGCTCGTCTGAAGCCACCAGCGCCGACAACTGACCGACCAACCGCCGCCCGGTGGCGGCGCCGTCGGCGTGAACCACCCGCCGCAAGCTGTGACCGCCCTCGAGGCCGAGCGCGAGCCGGCCGTGGCCGTCGGTGTCGAAGCGGACACCGAGCCCGGCCAGGTCCTGCACGGCGGCCGGCGCCTCGTCACACAGCGCCCGGGCCGCCGACTCACGGACCAGGTCACGTCCCGCGGCGAGCGTGTCGGCCAGGTGGCGCTCGGGATCGTCGCCGTCGGCCAGCGCGGCGGCCAGACCCCCCTGGGCCCAGTAACTGGAGGACTCGGCCAGCGGCGTCGCCGAAACGACCGTGACCCGGCCGCCTTGGCGCGCCGCGCACAGGGCGGTGTAGAGCCCCGCCGCGCCGGCGCCCCCGACGACGACCTGGGTCTCGAGTTGCGCCACCGAGGGGTACGGTACTCGCCGATGGCCGCAGCCCCGGTGTTTCTGCACCACCCCTCCTCGCTTGAACACGACACGGGCTCCCATCCGGAGCAGGCGGCCAGGATCGTCGCCATCGAGCGCGAGCTCGAGGCACGGGGCTGGCTTGGTTTCGAGCCGATGTCGTCCCCGCCCGTCGAGCGGAGCGCCCTGCAGGCCGTCCACCCGGAGTCACACGTGTCGCTGATCGAACGCGCGGCCGCCGCCGGCGGCGGGCAGATCGACGCCGACACGATCGTCAGCCCCGGCTCGTTCGTAGCGGCGATGCACGCGGCCGGCGGGGCTGTGGCCTTGGTCGACCGGCTGCTCGACGGCTCGGCACCTAGTGGGTTCAGCGCCCACCGCCCCCCCGGCCACCACGCCGAGCCGGCGCGGGCGATGGGCTTCTGCCTGTTCAACAGCGTCGCGGTCGCGGCGCGCCACGCGCTCGATGAGCACCGCCTCGAGCGGGTGCTGATCCTCGACTGGGACGTGCACCACGGCAACGGGACCAACGACATCTTCGCAGCCGATCCGCGGGTCCTGTTCGTCTCTGTGCACCAGTCGCCGCTGTACCCGGGGACCGGCGGCGCCGCTGACATCGGGTCCGGGGACGGCCGGGGCTTTACCGTGAACCTGCCGGTGTCCCCGGGCTCAGGAGACGAGGTGTTCCGCTCGCTGGTCGATCACGTCGCCGTGCCGCTGGCCTTGCAGTTCGCCCCGGAGCTGGTGCTGATCTCGGCCGGCTACGACGCTCACGCCGACGATCCGCTCGCCGACTGCCAGGTGACCGAGGCGGGATTCGCCGAGATGACGCGCTCGATGCGCGCCGCGGCCGCTTCGGTCGGGGCTCCGCTGGGCGCGGTGCTCGAGGGCGGCTATGCGCTCGGGGCGCTTGCGCGTTCGGTGGCGGCGACGCTCGAGGTGCTGGCCGCGCCGGCTCCGCCGGCTCTGGCGGCTCCGGGGGGGGCGGGACCTTTTACCCCGGCGTCTCGCGAGGCGGCGCTGCGTCTGTCCGAGCGCTGGCCGGGACTGGCAGATTAGCGGTAACCGACGCGCCGGTCGGGACCGGCAGACTAGCGGTGTCCGTGCTCGAGGCCTCGAGGGCCCGTGAGTCTTCTGACGGCCCTACGGCCAGTCGATCTGCTCGGCCAGCTCGACCGGCCCGAGGTCGACCAGGCGGCTGCGCTCGATCGGGCGGTACTCCCCGGGCTCGTCGAGGGCAAGCCAATCAACAGTGCGCTCGGCGGGGTCGGCGATCAGCAGCTCGTCAACGTGGTGGGCGGCGTAGAACGGGATCTTCTCGGGCGTTTCGTCACCGGGGGAGAGGACCTCGACTACCAGGGCGGCGGACGGGTAGTAGGTGAGATCGCGGCGCTCGTGGTGCAGACCGCCGTCGGGAACTCGGTAATCGTCCGGCTCCCCCAGGTTGAAGTCGGCGATCGGGTACAAGCTCGCTCGGCGGGCCGGAGGTCCGAGGAGCTCCGCGAGCTGCAGGAGAACGTCTCCGTGGCGGCCGCGGGGCGCGGGGTTCATGTGCAGGACACCTTGCCACACCTCGTCTCGGCGATCGAGACCGAGACGACGACGGCGGGCGAGCAACTGCTCGAAATCGGCCGGTGGGGGATCGCAGAGCAGCGTGCGCATGGCTTTAGCGTATCGCCGGCAGGGCCTCTCGGACCGCCGAGTCACGTCGCGCTCAACTCCCGATAGCTTTGCGCGAGGATCTGAGCGAAAATGCTCACCACCGACCCGCTTGCGTTCGTTCGGGCCGCCCTCCCTGCGCCGCCCGCACACCTGCTCGAGATCGGCGCGGGCCAGGGGGAGCTTGCCGCGACGCTAGACGCCGCCGGCTATCAGGTCACGGCGATCGACCCGGCCGCAGAGGACGAAAGCCACGTCCAACGGGCGACACTGCTCGACGTGCATGGGAACTTCGACGCTGCGCTGGCGGTCGTCGCACTGCATCACGTCGAGCCGCTCGAAGCCTCCTGCGCGCACCTCGCCAGCCTGCTCGCCCCCGCCGGGCGTTTGGTGGTCGACGAGTTCGACGTCACCTGCCTCGATGAGCGCGCGGCCGCCTGGTGGCTTGCCCAGCGCCGCGCGCTCGGCGCCGAGGAGGAGAACGACCCGCTTGGCCTGGTTGCCGGCATCCGTGAACATGTTCACCCGCTGAGAGCTATTCGCGACGGCCTGACGCCGTACTTCGCGCTGGGGGAGCCCGTGCCCGGCCCCTACCTGCACCGCTGGAACCTCGAGCCGGGACTCCGGGACGCCGAGGAACACCTCATCGCCACCGGCCAACTACCCGCCACGGGCGCCCGGCTGATCGGAACGCGACTCCCCACGTAGGAGGCTCAAACGGCTGCCATGGACCAGTACGACCCCGGTCACCGTCTAGCTCCGACGCCGCCCAGTAGCAACGGAACCCCCGTTCCCGTCGAGCAGCCCCTGCCAGGCCTCGAGCACTCGCGTCGCCATACGGTCTGAGGAGAACGGCTCGGCCCGGGCGCGGCCGGCGACGCGCGGGTCGGCGGCTTGGAGGTGGGGGGCGAGCGCGGCGCGCCAGGTGCCGGCGTCAAACGGCGCGCACAGCGTCCCGGGCAGATCGGCGAGCACCTCGGGCGCGATCCCCACCGGGGTGGCCAGAACCGGCACGTCGCAGCCCAGCGCCTCGAGCAGGGCAAGCCCGAATCCCTCGCGGGAGGAGGGAATCAGGACGGCATTGGCGGCGTTGACCCACAGGGGAACTTCGGCGGGCGGGACCGCCCCCAGCGTCAGCAGCCGGACGCCGGCGGCCGCCGCGAGGGCGAGATCGTGACGCTTCTCCGGGCGGCTGGGGTCGGCCGCGAACAGAAGATAGGGGCCGGCCGCGTCCAACCCGAGCCGAGCCCGAGCCCGCGCCCGATCGATGGGGCGGAACCGGTGCAGGTCGACACCGCACGGGAGCACGGCGACGGGACGGCGGTTGGCCCAGGACGGGACGGCGCCCGCCAGCGGCTCGGATACGACCCCGACCAGGTCGTTGAGGCGCAGGGCCGCGAGTGTGATCGCCCGCGAGCGGGGGTGGGCCAGATCGGTGCCGTGCAGGGTCACCAGCCGGGCGCGGGCCCGGGCCGCCAGCGCCGGCCACTGGGAGAGGCCGAAGTGCCCGTGGACGACATCGAAGCGCTCGCGCCCGACCCGGCGCCGGAGCTCGACGGCCGCCCGCGGATAGGCGGCTACCGGTGAGCAGGACCGCCCGTCCGGTGCGAACGAGAACACGCCGACCTCCGCCTCGCCTGTGCGGCGCAGAGCCTCCACCTGGTCACGCACGAAGCTGCCCAGCGCGGGGCGCGCCGGTGACGGGTACATGTTGGTGACGATCAGGGCCCGCACGACCAGTGGCCGAGCCTACCCGCATGGCACCCGCCGCCGGCTCTGGCACCATGCGGAGCGTGTCTGCCCGTGCCGAGCTGCCGATCGCCGTGTTCGATTCAGGGGTCGGCGGCCTGACCGTCCTGCACGAGCTGCTCGTGTCGCTGCCGACCGAGAACTACATCTATCTCGGCGACACGGCTCGGTTTCCCTACGGCGAGCGCAGCCAGGCGCAGCTGCGGCGGTTTGCCACCGAGATCGCCGATCATCTGCTCGAGCACGGTACGAAGCTGCTGGTCGTGGCCTGCAACGCGGCCAGCTCGGCGGCGCTCGAGACGCTGGAGGGTCACCTCGAGCTCGTGGACCCCGAGGTCGACGTGATCGGGGTGGTCGCGCCCGCGACCCAGCTGGCGGTGGCGGGCAGCCGGACCGGACGGATCGGACTGCTCGCCACCCCCGCCACGGTGGCCAGCGGGGCCTACGGGCACGCGGTACGAGCGGCTGATCGCCACGTCCACCTGGAGAGCGTGGCGTGCCCCGATCTGGCGCCGATCATCCAGCGTGGCTTTCCGTTCGACGAGCACGTCGTGCGCACCGTGCGCGGCTACTGCGCGCCGCTGCGCGAGGCTGGGGTGGACACCGTGATCCTCGGCTGCACCCATTATCCGCTGGTGGCTCCGCTGCTCCAGCGGGCGCTGGGCCGCGGCGTCTCGCTGGTCACCTCCGGGGCAGGCGTGGCGCGGAGCGTCGAGCGGGCCCTGACCGCGCGCGGGCTGCGCAACCCGCAGCCCGACGAGGGCAGCTACGCCTTCCGCTGCACGGGCGAGGTGTCGGCCTTTGAGGCGCTCGGCACGCGGTTTCTGCAGATGCCGCTCGGCGAGGTGAGGCAGGTCGAGCTCGGCGTCCGGGTGATCGCGTGAGCGCTCGGACTCCCGTCCGCAGCTGTGACCGCTCGGCCGATCAGCTGCGACCGGCGACGATCGAGCCGGGCTTCGTGCGCACCGCCGCCGGTTCGGCGCTGATCTCGATGGGGGAGACGAGGGTGATCTGCACCGCCTCGGTGCAGGGGAGCGTTCCACGCTGGATGTCGGGCTCGGGCCGGGGCTGGGCCACGGCGGAGTACGGGATGCTCCCGGCATCGACTCAAGACCGCAAGGCTCGTGACGTCAGCAAGGGTCGACCGGACGGCCGCACGGTCGAGATCCAGCGCCTGATCGGGCGCTCGCTGCGCGGAGTGATCGACTTCAAGGCGCTGGGCGAGCGCACGATCTACGTCGACTGCGACGTCCTGCAGGCCGACGGCGGCACCCGTTGCGCGTCGATCACCGGCGGGATGGTGGCGCTACGACTGGCGTGCGACGGACTGGTGGCGCAGGGGAAGCTGGAGCGAACGCCGCTGACCGGCTCGGTCGCCGCGGTCTCGTGCGGGATGGTCGGGGGGGTCGCGCTGCTCGACCTCGACTACTCCGAGGACTCCACCGCTGAGGTGGACGCCAATGTGGTCATGACCGGCGAGGGGGGACTGGTCGAGGTTCAGGCGACGGCCGAACGCACTCCGCTCTCGCGCGCGCACCTCGATGACCTGCTCGCCTTGGCGGCCGGCGGGATCGACGCGCTGCGCGCGCTGCAGGACGAGACGGCGGGTTCTCGCGGCCCAGCGCTGCCGGACGAGGCGGGGCCCGGTGCGGACTAGCCATGCCGGCGCCTGCGTCGCTCGTGCTGGGCACCCGCAACCCCCACAAGCTGCGTGAATTCGGTCGCCTGCTCGCCCCGGCGGCGATCTCCGTGGAGCCGCTGGCGGCGGGGATCGACCTGCCTGCGGAGACCGGCTCGAGCTTTGAGGACAACGCGCTGCCCAAGGCACGCGCGGCGGCCGCCGCGACCGGCCGGATCTCGATCGCCGATGACTCCGGGATCGAAGCCGAGGCGCTGGGCGGCCGTCCCGGGGTGCGCTCGGCCCGCTACGCCGGGCTTGGGGCCGGCGACGAGGCGAACCTCGACCGGCTGCTGCGAGAGGCTCCCGTGGGCAGCGGGTTGAGATACGCGTGCGCGCTGGCGTTCGTCGACCCGCAAGGCGCAAAGGAGAAGGTGTTCTTCGGATACTGCGGCGGGCGGCTGGCCACGCAGGTCGCCGGCTCGGGAGGCTTCGGCTATGACCCGGCGTTTCTGCCGGACGGCGACCATGACGGGCGCACGATGGCGCAGCTCAGCGACGCGGAGAAGGACGCGATCAGCCACCGAGGCGCCGCGGTCCGCGCGCTGCTGGACTGGCTGAGCGCCCCTGCCTGACCCCGCTGGCGCGAGGCCTCAGCCGGTCCGGCGTCTCCGGCTCAGCCCGTCGCTGGCCGGCGCACGCCGCGCTCAGACGTCCGTCAGATCCAGTCCGCGGCGGATCTCCTGCGCGAGGCTGTAAGCGTCGCCGGTCTTGAGCATGTGGTCGAAGTACAGCTGCGGGAACTCGTTGGTCTCCTGGTTGTATAGACAACCCTGGAACCAACCCAGCTGGGTCATCAGGCTCACGACCGGCATCACCTCCGAGCTCTGGTTGCTCCGACTCAAGAGATGGATACGAGGACCCCCGGGATCGTAGGGCCGGAAAGCATCATTTCCGCACGGAAGCTAATCTAATAATCTAAAAAACCTAAATCAAGTCTCATGTATCAGGCAGGTCGCCTGACCCGGCGCGAGGCAGCCGAGCCGCCGGTCACGGCGCCGGTGGCGGCCGCTGAGGCGATCTTCGACCGGAGACGACGTATTGGCGGCCGCCGCCTGCGATCAGCGACCCGAGGAACCGAGCCAACGGAACGACTGCGTGACGGGCTCTACACGACGTTGATCGCCGCGGACACAGCGACCGCAAAGGTGACCCCCGCGTAGCCGAAGTAGCCCTCCAGGACCAGGATGAGCACCGCCACCGTGCAGGCGAAAACGGTCACGAGCCATCCGATGCGGGCGAGGTCCACGGCGCCTATTGTCGCGGCCGGCGGGGACGGCTGACCGTGCCTGACCGTGCGATTCGCCCCGACGGGCTCCGAACGCACGGCCAAAGGGGTTGATTGACGCTATTTGCGGGAAATCGAACGAGCCGCAGCTTGCCCTCAACACCGGGCCGGCAACAATGGGCAGCGTCGGGCGCCGTGAGGGCGGCGATTGTCCGCACACCGTGTTAGCGTCGGCGCTTCCTAACCCGTACAAGGAGGAGCAAGTGACGAAGTCCGAGTTCGTAGACCAGGTCGCCGATCGCGCCGGGTTGAGCAAGAAGGACGCCGGAGATGCCGTTGATGCGATGCTCCAGACGATCGAGGGCGCGCTGAAGCGCGGTAGCGACGTGACCTTCTCCGGCTTCGGCAAGTTCAGCGTCTCGCAGCGCAGCGCCCGAGAGGGCCGCAATCCGGCCACCGGCGAGAAGATCAACATCGCCGCGTCCAAGGTGCCGAAGTTCACGGCCGGCGCAGCGCTCAAGAAGGCAGTCAAGTAGCGCCGCCCAGCTCACCCGAGACCGGGTCGGCCTCCGGCCCATCGGCGGCGGAGCTGCCTCCGCTCCCGGCCGAGGTGACAGAAGCGGGCTTCGGCGACCGGCTGGCCAGCCTCGTCGCTGAGCGCAGCTCCCAGATCGTTCTCGGGCTTGACCCCGACCCTGCCCGCCTGTGGCCGCGCGCGCTGGAGCACACGGGCGGGGGAGACGGCGGACCGGCGGTACACGCCGCCCGGGCCGTCCAGGAGCACTGCCGCCTGGCAATCGACGCCGCCGGCGAGTACTGCGTCGCCGTCAAGCCTCAGGTCGCCTGCTTTGAGCGGCTCGGCGCGCCGGGCTGGGCGGCTCTGGCGGCGACCGTGAGGACGGCCCAGGATCACGGCCTGCTGGTGATCGCCGACGCCAAGCGCGGCGACATCGACGTCTCGGCTCAGGCCTATGCCGAGGCGTTCTTCGGCGGGGTCGAGACTCCCTTCGGCTACGTGCCCGGGCTTGGCGTCGACGCGCTGACGGTCAATCCGCTGCTGGGCATCGACTCGCTGCTGCCGCTGGTCGCCGCTGCGCGTGAGCATGGCTGCGGGCTGTTCGTGCTCGTCCGGACCTCCAACCCGGGTGCCACCGACGTTCAGGAGCTCGAGCTTCGTGACGGAGGCATGGTCAGCGACCGGATCGCGCGGATCGTTTCCGAGCTCGGCGCAGACGGCGTGGGTTCCGCAGGGCTGGCCGACATCGGGGCGGTTGCCGGCGCCACCGCTCCCGAGCGTCTGTCGGCGCTGCGGCAGGCGATGCCCCGCACGATCCTTCTGCTCCCCGGCGTCGGCGCTCAGGGTGGCCGGGTGCAGGACCTGGCCGCGGCGTTTGCTCCCGGCCCGGCGGGCGGTCTGATCTCGGTCTCGCGCGGGATCGTTTGCGCCTTTGAGCATCACGGCGGGTTTCCCGAGGCTGCGGCCGCCCGCGAGGCGGCCCGGCTGCGCGAGCTCGCATGGTCGATCGCCACCTGATCGGCGCAGGCCCATCCTGGACCCGAGCGGCGACAGATCGCAACGTAGCGCGCGGCTGAGCACCAATCGTGCAGGTCGGCTTCGCGCCCGCTTGTATGATCGCCGGGCGATGGTGGCAAAAGTTGCGCGCTTCGCGGCGCCGATCGCCCTCGTAGCGGTGGCCGTGGGGACCTACATGATCGTCGACGCGGGCCTGGCCACCCATAGTCGCGTGAACAGCGTGCACGCGCCGGCCGGCTCGAGCACCGCGGCGGCCGGGCGAAGCCGACCCTCTCGCGGCGCCAGGGTGTACGTCGTGCGCTCGGGCGACACGCTCAGCTCGATCTCGGTCAGGACCCGAGTCGGGCTCCAGCGTCTTCTGAGTCTCAACCCGTCCGTGTCTCCGAACAGCCTGCAGGCGGGACAGCGGCTGAGGCTGCGACGGTGAGTCCAGCGGTCCGGCGGGTGCCGGCGGCGGTGCTCTGTGTTGCGGCGGCGCTGGCCGCGGCGTTCGCGGCGTCCGCCGCGTCTGCGGCGTCTGCGGCATCCGCCCGGTCCGCGCCATCGCCACCGAAGCTCAACGCCAGCGCGGCGATCCTCGTGGATCCCGGCACCCGTCAGGAGCTCTACGGGGTCAAGCCAACCTGTGAGCTGGCGATCGCCAGCGCGACCAAGCTGATGACCGCGCTGCTCGTTCTCGAGCACGTCCACCACCTGGACACGATGTTCATCCAGAACGACTTCTATCCCTCCGCCGTCGACTCGCAGATCGGGCTGGTTCCCGGTGAGCGGATGAGCGTCCGCGATCTGCTCGAGGCGCTGATGCTCCCCAGCGCGGACGACGCCGCCGAGGATCTGGCCGCCAACGTGGGGCGGGGATCGGTCGCCCGCTTCGTCGGGATGATGAACGCACGGGCCCGCGAGCTGGGCCTGCGCGATACCCACTACTCGACGCCGAGCGGGCTCGACACCCCGGGCAACTACTCCACGGCGGCCGATCTGGTCAAGCTGGCCGGCTACGACCTCTCGCACTCCGCGTACTTCGCCCGCATCGTCGCGTTGCGCAGCGCCGTGCTGCGAACCGGCAACCACGTCCGGTTCGTGACCAACCGCAACACTCTGGTCGGCAGGTTCCCATGGATCGACGGCGTAAAGACCGGTCACACCCACGACGCCGGTTATGTTCTGGTCGCGTCCGGGCACAGAAGCGGTATGTCGCTGATCAGCGCCGTGCTCGGGACCGCGAGCGAGCAGGCGCGCGACACCGACTCGCTGGCCCTACTCGACTATGGCTTTGCCGAGTTTCGCCAGTTCAGCCCTGTCGCCGCCGGCGAGGTGCTCGCGCGCCCGTCGGTCCGCTACGGGACCGGCCAGTCGGTTCCGGTGATCGCCTCGCGCACGTTCACCCGCGTGCTCCCGCGCCGGACCCGCCTTCGGATCCGCGTTGAAGTCCCGCGTCAGCTGACCGGGCCGCTGGCCCGCCACGCCGGCGTCGGTACGGCGATCGTGTTGGCCGGCGAGCGTCCGATCGCCCGCATCCCCCTGCTGCTGGCCCGGACACTGCCCGCCGTCAGCGGACTGACGATCGCGTCGCAGTTCATCACCCGCCGGCCCGCGATCGTGCTCGCTGTCCTGGTCGCGATCGCCGCGACGCTGGGATTCCTGGTGCACCGCCGCCGGCGCTCGAGCGCCGGCACTCTGGAGGCAGCATGATCATCACCGTCACGCTCAACGCGGCCATGGACAAGACCCTCGAGGTGCCGAGCTTCACTCCGGGTCGTCGCCATCGGACAGTCGATCAGACCACGATGCCGGGCGGCAAGGGGGTCAACATCGCCCGCGCGATCAAGGATCTCGGCCAACCGGTGATCGCCACCGGGTTGGCCGGTGGCGCGACCGGCACCCGGATCGTCGAGTCGCTCAAGGATGCGTCGATCCTCAACGACTTCGTCCGGATCCAGGACGAGTCTCGGACCAACACCGCGGTGCTGGACCCGACCACCGGCCTGCACACCGAGATCAACGAGCGCGGGCCGGCGGTGTCCGAGGCGGAGTTCGAGCTGTTTTGCGAGAAGCTGCTGTATCTGGCCCAGGGGGCGAGCATCTGCGTGTTCGCGGGCAGCCTTCCGCGCAATGTCGGGCAGGACGTCTACTACTCGCTGATCCGCGATGTCCGGCGGCTCGGCGTGATCACGATGCTCGATACCGACGGCGAGCCGCTGCGGCTCGCGATGCGAGCCGAGCCCGATGTCGTGTCGCCCAATGAGCTCGAGTCCGAGGAGCTCGTCGGACACGAGTTCAACGATGACGACGACCGCACCCAGGCCGTGATCGAGATGACTCGCCAGGGCGCCGGGGAGGCGATCATGACGGTGTCAGACGGCTGCTATGCCCGGATCCTCGAAGGTGGCCTGCCGACGCTTCATCGCGTCCAAATCGCCGAGCAGGAGGCGCGGTCGGCGGTTGGGTCAGGTGACGCCTTCCTGGCCGGCTACGTCGCGGCGCGGTACTCGGGCCTCCAGCCGGCCGAGTGCCTGCGTTTCGCCGTCGCCTGTGGCGCTGAGTCCACCCGGCACTTCGGGGCCGGGATCATCGATCCGGGTCGGGTGCAGCGGCTTCTGGGAGAGGTCCAGTCCGAGCGCCTTCAGGTCGGCGCCGAGATCGGCTGAGCGCCGCGCGAGGGCCTGACTGGGCCCCCTGATCGGCCGTCGGCGCTGCTAGGATCGATCGCCCGATGGTTGCCGCCCGGATCCCTTCTCTCCCGTCCGCACCGGGGCTTAGGATGCCGTCATGGAAGTAGAGATCGGACGCGGCAAGAAGGCCCGGAGGGCGTATGGATTTGACGACATCGCGATCGTCCCCTCGCGCCGAACCCGTGACCCCGATGACGTCGACGTCTCGTGGACGCTAGGGCCCTACCGGTTCGACCTGCCGCTGCTGGCGGCGGCGCTGGACGGCGTCGTCTCGCCCGACACGGCCGGGCTGATCGGCAGGCTGGGCGGTCTCGCGGTGCTCAATCTCGAGGGTATCTACTGTCGCTACGAGGACGCCGACGAGCAGCTCGAGCGGATCGCCACCTTCTCGCCAGACATCGCCACCCGGGAGATGCAGGACATCTATCGCGAGCCGGTCAAGCCCGAGCTGATCGCCCGGCGGATCGCCGAGATCAAAGCTCACGGCGTCGTCGCCGCGGCCTCGCTGACCCCGCAGAAGGTTCGGGCCCAGTACGAGGTGGCGCTCGAGGCAGGCCTGGATGTGCTGGTCATCCAGGGCACGGTCGTGTCCGCCGAGCACGTGTCCCGGGACGAGAGCCGGCCGCCCCTGAACCTCAAGGAGTTCATCCGCGAGCTGGCCCCGACGCCGGTCATCGTCGGCGGCTGCGCGTCCTACCACACCGGCCTTCACCTGATGCGGACCGGTGCCGCCGGTGTCCTCGTCGGAGTTGGACCCGGAGCCATCTGCACCACGCGGGGCGTGCTCGGCATCGGAGTGCCCCAGGCGACCGCGATCGCCGACGTCGCGGCCGCGCGCTCGCAGCACATGCTCGAGACCGGTGACTACGCCAAGGTGATCGCCGACGGTGGCATGCGCAACGGCGGTGATATCGCCAAGGCGATCGCCTGCGGCGGCGACGCGGTGATGCTGGGCAGTGCGCTGGCGCGCTCGTACGAGGCTCCGGGGCGCGGCTACAACTGGGGCATGGCGACCTTCCACCCGACGTTGCCCCGCGGTGCCCGGGTGACGACCAGGCAGAACGGCACCCTCGAGGAGATCATCCGGGGTCCGGCGCGCGAGAATGACGGAACCTTCAACCTGATCGGTGGCCTGCGAACCTCGATGGCGACCTGCGGCTACAAGGACATCGCGGAGTTCAACCGAGCCGAGCTGATGGTCGCCCCGTCGCTGCAGACCGAGGGCAAGCAGCTCCAGCGCGAGCAGGGGGTCGGCATGGGCGCCAGGGGCGGGGCAGCGACCGTCGGTGTCGCTGACTGATCGCCACTCGCCGACGAGCTCGGCCGCGGCGGCGCTTGGCAATGAGGAGCCCGCTGTCGTGGTCGGCGTACCGGTTGACGACGGGCTGCAGGATGTCCGGAGCTCCACCGACGAGGTCGTGGTGCTCGACTACGGCGGCCAGTACTCACAGCTGATCGCGCGGCGGGTCCGCGACTGCGGCGTGTTCTCGGAGCTGCTGCCCCATCACGTCGGCGCCGAGGAGGTGACCCGCCGACGACCCAAGGGCGTGATCCTCTCCGGCGGGCCGGCGTCGGTGTATGCCGACGGGGCGCCGCCGCTCCAGGCGGCGCTGCTCGAGCTCGGGATCCCGGTGCTCGGCATCTGTTACGGCATGCAGCTGATCGCGCTGGCCCTCGGCGGCCGGGTGCTGGGTGCGGAGGTGGGGGAGTTCGGGCGCTCGCAGTTGACGGTCAGCGAGTCGGGTCGGCTCCTGCGCGGGACCCCGCACGAGCAGAGCTGCTGGATGTCGCACCGCGACACGGTCTTCGCCCCGCCGCCCGGGTTCGTCGCCCTGGCCTCGTCGACCGCCTCGCCGGTCGCGGCCTTCGAATCGGAACCGCGTGACGTGTACGGGATCCAGTTTCACCCAGAGGTCGTCCACACGCCCTACGGCCAGCAGGTGCTCAGCAACTTCTTGATTGACATCTGCGGCTGTGACGGCAGCTGGAGCGCGACTTCGGTGATCGAGGATCAGATCGAGCGGATCCGGGCTCAGGTGGGCGACGGCCGGGCGATCTGCGGGCTCTCGGGCGGCGTTGACTCGAGCGTCGCCGCGTTGCTCGTGCACCGGGCGATCGGCGACCGCCTGACCTGCGTGTTCGTCGACCACGGGCTGATGCGCAAGAACGAGGGCGCACAGGTGATCTCGGCCTTCCGGGATCACTTCAAGGTGCCGCTGGTCGCCGTCGACGCAGCCGACCGCTTCCTGGACCGGCTGCGGGGAGTCAGCGACCCCGAACGCAAGCGCAAGCTGATCGGCGCGGAGTTCATCCGCGTGTTCGAGGAGGAGGCGGCAAGGCTCGACGACGTCCAGTTCCTGGTCCAGGGGACGCTTTACTCCGATGTGATCGAATCCGGGGGCGGGACCGGTGCGGCGACGATCAAGTCACACCACAATGTGGGGGGACTACCCGAGGACGTTCAGTTCGGGCTCGTCGAGCCGCTGCGGGCCCTGTTCAAGGACGAGGTGCGCAGGGTCGGCGCCGAGCTGGGATTGCCCGAGCGTCTGGTCTGGCGCCAGCCGTTCCCCGGGCCTGGGCTGGCGATCCGGGTCGTCGGAGGTGAGGCCACCCGCGAGCGCCTGGACACGCTCCGTGAGGCGGATGCGATCCTCCAGGACGAGATCCGCAAGGCCGGCCTGTACCGCGAGCTGTGGCAGTCGTTCTGTGTCCTGCCCGACATCCGGACGGTCGGCGTGCAGGGCGACGAGCGCACCTACGGCAACGTGATCGCGATTCGAGCCGTGACCAGCGACGACGCGATGACCGCCGACTGGGCGCGCCTGCCCTACGACCTGCTCGAGCAGATCGCCTCGCGGATGATCAACGAGATCCGCCCGGTGGGCCGCGTGGTACTCGACATCACGAGCAAGCCGCCGGGCACGATCGAGTGGGAGTGAGCGCGCTCGACGGGTCAAAGAGACTGCCGGTGGATCAAAGCCGCGCCGCCGCGCTGGCGTGCCGGAGGATCGGGGCCACATAGGGCCCGAGGTGAGGAGGCAGGTCACGGTGAGCAAACCAGCTGGCGGTGGCGAGCTCTCCGTAGTCGAGCTTGATCGCCGGGCTGGGCAGCTCGGCAGCGAAGCAGTGGATCGTGTCTCGCCGGTGCTCAGAGATGCCGCGCACCGGACCAAGATCGGTCCACCGCAAAGGCTCGACGCCGAGCTCCTCGAGCATCTCACGCCGGGCAGCGCTCACCGGGGCTTCATGGCGCTTGATCGCTCCCCCCGGGAGGTCCCACGCCCGGCGGCCGTAGGTGTGACGGACCAGGAGGATGCGCCTCCGATGGGTGAGCAGGCATTTGACCCCGTGTTTGCTCGGCCGGCGCAGCAGCCAGGACACCTGCAGGAGACGGTATGCGGTCCGGTAGGCGAGACGGCGGGGGGCGACCGGCAGCGGCACTCAGATCAGCGTACGACCCGCCCGCGTGCGGGCTCCGTTACATCTCGGACGAGCGCACGACCGGTTCGGCCGCGGATTGCCTATCATTGGGCGCAGCCGCGCGATCGTCGCGCGGCTTGTGCGTGCCATGAAGACCTACGTAGCCACACCAGCAGATCGAGAGCGCAGCTGGCTCGTCGTCGACGCGTCGGGGCGAACGCTCGGCCGGCTCGCGACGCAGATTGCCGACGCCCTGCGCGGCAAGCGCAAGCCGACCTACACGCCGCACGTCGACACGGGAGATTTCGTGATCGTCGTCAACGCCGAGAAGATCGCCGTGACCGGGAACAAGCGGGCAGACAAGCGCTACTACCGCCACTCCGGGTATCCCGGCGGCCTGAAGTCCCGCTCGCTGGCCGAGATGCTCGAGCGCCGGCCCGAAGAGGTCATCCGACTCGCGGTGAAGGGAATGCTGCCCCGCAACCGCCTGTCCCGCCGGCAGATCACCAAGCTCAAGGTCTACGCCGGTCCCGAGCATCCGCACGCCGCCCAGCAGCCGCAACCGATGGAGATCGAGCAGTGAGCGACGTAGAGCATCCCGAGGACGAGCAGCGCGAGGACCAGGCCGAGGCAGCCGCCGAAGAGGTACCTGCCGAGACGGCCGAGGAGCCGGTCACGCCGTCGGCCGAACCGCCGGCGCCCGATCCGCAGATCGGTGAGGCCGCCCCGGCCGAGCCCGAGCCCGCCGCAGCCCAGCCCGAACCGGCCGCAGCCCAGCCCGAACCGGCCGCAGCCCAGCCCGAGCCAGCCGCAGCCGGCCCCGCCGCGGCAACCGAGCCGACTGCCGGCGGCGACGACGCACCCGCCGAGGAGCTCCCCCCGCGCCAGCGGCCGGAGATCCCGGGGGCCGACCTGATTCCCGACATCGTCTCTGAGAGCGACGACTTCCTGGACGCCGAGGCCCGCGCCGCGGCCGAGGCGGATGCCGAGGAGGCCGCCCGCTCCGCGGATCAGGATTCCCAGGACGAGGCCCGGCCGATCGCCGACGCCGCCATCGATCTGGCCGCCGGCGCTCGTTACACGGCCACCGGCAAGCGCAAGACCGCCGTCGCGCGGGTGATCCTCAAGCCCGGCAGCGGCACCTACTCGATCAACGGCAAGCAGCTGGACACGTTCTTCGCCCGGGACACGCTGGCGCGGGTGATCCGCCAGCCGCTGGAGTCGGTCGGCTACGAGTCCCGCATGGATGTCGTCGCGCGGATGCACGGCGGGGGCGTAGCGGCCCAGGCCGGGGCGCTCCGCCACGGCATCTCCCGCGCCCTGCTGGTGGCCGATCCGAACCTGCGCGGCGAGCTCAAGCGCCGTGGCTTTCTCACCCGTGACGCCCGTGTCAAGGAACGCAAGAAGGCCGGACTGAAGAAGGCCCGCAAGCGGCCGCAGTTCTCCAAGCGCTGAGCACCACGTCACCCCTGTCGATGCCGCGCCAGCTCTTCGGCACGGATGGGATCCGCGGTCGCGCCGGCGACTTTCTGACCGCCGAGCTCGCGGTGGTGCTGGCGCGGACCGCGGTGGCCCGATGTGGAGCGACCCGGCCTCAGGTGCTGATCGTGCGCGACACACGGGAATCGGGCGAGATGCTCGAATCCGCGATCGCCGCGGGGGTGACCGCCGCCGGCGGGGACGCGCTGCTCGCCGGCGTGCTGCCGACGCCGGCGGCACCGCTGCTGCTGCGCCGCCACAGCTTGGACCTGGCCGCGGTCATCTCGGCCTCCCACAATCCCTACGAGGACAACGGGATCAAGCTGTTCGCGGCGGACGGCTTCAAGCTCGACGACGACACCGAGCACCAGATCGAAGCGGGGATGGGGGAGCCCGCGACGATGCCGGAGCGGATCGGCCGCGTAGGTCCCCTGCCGGGAGCGCTGGAGGACTACCTGGACGAGCTTCATGCCCGCTTTCAGAACCTGGACCTGACCGGCCGCCGATTCCTCCTGGACTGCGCCAACGGCGCCACCTACCAGGCGGCGCCCGAGATCTTTCGCCGCCTCGGCGCCGAGGTGCAGGTGATCGCCGACGCGCCCGACGGGCGCAACATCAACGCCGGTTGCGGATCCACCCATTTGGACTCGGTGATCGCGCGGATGCAGGCCGGTGGCCCCGACGCGGCGTTCGCCTTCGACGGAGACGGCGATCGGGTGCTCGCGGTCGACGGCGACGGCGCAATCGCCGATGGCGACGAGCTCGTCGCCCTGGCGGCGGTTCACCTGCACGGCCTCGGCCGGCTGCCCGGCGCCGGCGTCGCGGTCACGGTGATGACCAACTACGGCTTTCACGCCGCGATGCGCGAGGCCGGCGTGGAGGTGGCGACGACCGCGGTCGGGGACCGGTACGTCCTCGATGAGCTGCGGCGCCGGGGCTGGGCTCTGGGCGGAGAGCAATCCGGCCACATCATCGAGCTCGGCTTCGGCCCGTGCGGCGACGGGATCGCCAGCGCGCTGTTGACCCTCGAAGCGCTCGCAGGCCGCCAGCTGCGCGAACGCGACGCGATGCAGAAGCTGCCCCAGCGGCTGGTCAACGTCCGCGCCTCCGATCGCGCCTCGCTGACGGCGACGATGCAGTCCGGTGAGCTGCTGGCGGCGATCCAGGCCGAGCAGGCCGAGTTGCAGGGCCGCGGGCGGGTGCTGGTCCGTGCCTCGGGGACCGAGCCGTTGATCCGGGTGATGGTCGAGGCGCCGAGCGGACCAGAGACCGACGAGGTGTGCGGCCGGCTGACGGCGATCGTCAAGTCGGCCCTGGGAGGGCCTCACGGTTAAACTCCCAGAACTCCGGCTGGAGAGCTGCGCTGCCGATGACGTCGTAGCGGCCTCGAGGACGAGAGGCCGGATCGAAGGCAACCTAGGAGGGTTGGCAATGTGTGGGATCGTCGGCTACGTGGGCCCGAGAATAGTCCGTCCGCTGCTGCTGGCCGGACTCGAGAAGCTCGAATATCGGGGCTATGACAGCGCCGGGATCTCGATCCTCGAGGGTGACCGCGTCGACTCGGTTCGCGCCGTCGGCAACCTGAGCGCGCTGCGCAGCGCGATCGATGGCCGCGAGGCGGTGGCGCCCACCAGCGGTGGCCGTGTCGCGCTCGCCGAGCGACCCGGAGTGCAAACCGGGATCGGACACACCCGCTGGGCCACCCACGGACGGGTGACCGAGGAGAACGCCCACCCGCACTACGACACCACCGACAGCGTCCACATCGTGGTCAACGGGATAGTCGAGAACTACATCGCGCTCAAGGTCAAGCTGGTGGACGAGGGAGCCGTTTTCACCTCAGAGACCGACGCCGAGGTGATCGCGCACCTGGTCGCCCATCACTACGACGGCGACCTCCTGCAGGCGGTGCGGGCCGCCTACGCGCAACTGCGCGGTCACTATGCCTTCGTCGCCATGACCGCCCACGAGCCCGGGCTGTTGGTCGGGGCGCGCCGCGAGTGCCCGCTGATCGTCGGGCGCGGCGATGGCGAGCAGTTCATCGCCTCGGCGATCCCGGCCTTCTTGCGCGAGACGCGGGCCGTTCAGTACATGAACGACGATGAGCTGGTCACGCTGCGCCCGGAGGCGGTTCAGTTCTTCACCCCCACCGGCGAGCCGGTGCAACGCGAGATCGTCGAGATCGACTGGGACGCGGATACGGCCGAGAAGCAGGGCTATGAGACGTTCATGCTCAAGGAGATCCACGAGCAGGCCGACGCGGTCGCCGAGACGATCGGCGAGCGGGCGGCGCGCGGGTGGGGAATCGATCTCGGATTGACCCCCGCCCCCACCCCGATCGACGACGCGCTGCTGAGTCGGATTCGCCGGATCGTGATCGTGGCCTGCGGAACGGCCTACCACGCCGGCCTGATCGGCCGTTACGCGGTCGAGCACTGGGCCCGCGTGCCTGTCGAGGTCGACCTGGCCTCCGAGTATCGCTACCGCAATCCTCTGGTGGGACCTGACGATCTGGTGATCGGCATCTCCCAATCAGGCGAGACCGCCGACACGCTCGCCGCGATGCGGACCGCGCGCGCGGCCGGCGCCGCCGTGTTGGCGGTGACCAACGTGATGGGCGCCCAGGCCACGCGGGAGGCCGACGGCGTCCTCTACACCCGCGCCGGGCTGGAGATCGGGGTGGCGGCGACCAAGACCTTCGTCAGCCAGATCACCGCGATGTACCTGGTGGCGCTCCGTTTGGCCGAGGTCCGCGGCACGATGGGCCGGTCAGAGCTCAAGCCGGTGATCTCTGACCTCAAGCGGCTGCCGCACATGATCGCAGAGCTGCTCGAGCGCGACGTGGCGGACATCGAGGCGATCGCGCAGGCCCACTACCGCGCCGAGTTCTTTCTCTACCTGGGCCGTCACATCGGGCTGCCCGTGGCGCTGGAGGGCGCGCTCAAGCTCAAGGAGATCTCCTACATCGCCACCGACGCATACGCCGCGGGGGAGATGAAGCACGGGCCGATCGCGCTGCTGGACGAGAACACTCCAGTCGTCGTGGTGGCGACCGAATCGCCTGTGCTGGAAAAGGTGATCTCCAACATCCAGGAGGTGAGGGCGCGCGGAGCGCGGGTGATAGTCGTGGCCAGCGAGGGCGATCAGCAGATCGCCCAGCACGCCGACGAGGTGATCCGCGTCCCGCGGACTGACTGGATGCTGGTGCCGCTGCTGGCGGTGATCCCGCTCCAGCTGCTGGCCTACAACATCGCACGCCTACGCGGGCTGAACGTCGATCAGCCGCGCAACCTGGCCAAGACGGTCACCGTCGAGTGAGCGAGTCCGCGCGTCCACCGCGAGGGCCTGCGATCGGGATTGACCTGCTCGAGATCGAGCGCCTGGAGCGAGCGCTGGAGCGCCGTCCGCGGCTGGCCGAGCGCCTGTTCACCACCGCAGAGCGGGCATATGCGGCCGGCCGGGCCCGTCCCGGTCAGCATCTCGCCGCCCGCTTCTGTGCCAAGGAGGCGGTCGCCAAGGCGCTCGGCCTGCAGGCGTGGAGCTTCCGGGACGTCGAGGTGGTGCCGGACCGCACCGATCCGAGCGCCCCGGCGGTGCAGCTGCACGGCGCCGTCGCTGAGCGGGCCGCGTCGCTCGGCGTGCAGGTGCAGATCTCGCTCACCCACACCTCGCGGGAGGCGGCCGCTGTGGCGATCGTGTCCGCCGATGACTGATCGAGGGACATCCCCGCGATGGATCGAGCCGCTGCCCGACGCCGAGCAGCAGCGCTCGATCGACATTTGGGCGATCGAGCAGTGCGGGATCGATGGTCTGGAGTTGATGGAGCGTGCCGGCGCTGGACTCACCGACCTCGTCGCCGCCGCCGCGCCCGAAGGGCGCGTGGCCGTCGTCTGCGGCAAGGGCAACAACGGCGGTGACGGCCTGGTCGTCGCCCGGCTGCTGCGCGTGCGCGGACGAGAGGTGGACGTACTGCTGCTGGGCGATCCGGACGACTACCGCGGCGACGCGCGCACGAACCTCGAGCGACTGCCGGGCCAGCTCCCGCGGCGGTTCGAGGCCTCGGCATTGGGCGGCGCGGCGGTGATCGTCGATGCGATCCTCGGCACTGGGTTCATGGGCGCCCCGCGCGAGCCGGCCCGGGGAGCGATCGAGGCGATCAACGCGGCCGCACGCGCGGCCGTGTTCGCCTGCGACGTCCCCAGTGGCGTGAACGCCTCGACTGGCGAGGTGGCCGACGAGGCGGTAGGCGCCGGCGCCACGGCCACGTTTCACGCCGGCAAGCCTGGCCTGTGGATCGCCCCGGGCAAGGGACACGCCGGCGAGGTCACGGTGATCGACATCGGCATCCCGGCTGGCGCCCCGGGGAGCGCCGCGATCGGCCTGATCGGCGAGCGGGTCCGGGACGAGATCCCCAGCCGAGGGAGCGAGTCGACCAAGTTCGCCGCCGGCGCGGTGCTGGTCTGCGGCGGCTCGTTGGGCCTTACCGGTGCCCCGTGCATGGTCTCCGAGGCGGCGATGCGGGCCGGCGCGGGCTACGTGACCGCGTTCGTGCCCCGATCGCTGAACCAGATCTTCGAGCTGCGCCTGCTCGAGGTGATGACCGTGCCGCTGCCCGACGACCAGGGCGCCCTGATCCCCGAGGGCGGCGAGCAGCTGCTGGAGCGCACCAAGCGGGCGGGGGCGCTGGTGCTCGGCCCCGGCCTCGGGCGCGAGCCGGGGGCGGTGGAGCTCGCCCGCCGCGTCGCCGTGTCCGCCGAGATCGCGCTGCTGCTCGACGCCGACGGCCTCAACGCGCACGCCGAGCGGCTGTCCTCGCTCGCCCAGCGCCGCGCCCCGACGGTGCTGACGCCGCACGCCGGCGAGCTCGGGCGCCTGCTCGGCTCAGACAGCTCGGAGATCGCCGCCCACCGGTTGTCCTGTGCCCGCAGCGCGGCCGAGCAGGCCCAGGCGATCGTCGTCCTCAAGGGCGATGACACGATCGTCGCCGACCCCCACGGGCGGGTTGCCGTGAGCCGTGGCGGCGCCTCGGCGCTGGCCACGGCCGGCACCGGCGATGTCCTGTCGGGCGTGATCGGCGCGTACCTGTCAAAGCGCATGGACCCCTTCACCGCCGCTTGCGCCGGGGTGTTGGTGCACGCCCAGGCCGGTCGGCGAGCGGCGGAGACGATCGGGTCCGAGGGCGTGATCGCGCGGGACGTGATCGAGGCGCTGCCGCGCGCTCGATCGGCGAACCCGGACCGCTGAGCCGATGGCGCTCCGCGCGCTGGCCCGCGTCAACCTCGCCGCGATCGAACGCAACGTGGTCCGTCTCAAGGCGGGCCTGGAGGGCGATGCCCGGCTGTGCGCAGTGGTCAAGGCCAACGCCTCGGGCCACGGCGCGGTACCGGTGGCGCGCGCCAGCCTGGCCGGCGGAGCCGCGATGCTGGCCGTGGCCACGGTCGGCGAGGCGGCCGAGCTGCGCAGCGCCGGGATCGAGGCGCCGGTGCTCGTGATGGGCGCGATCAGCGTGCAGGAGCTTCCGGTGGCGCTGGCGGCCCGGGCCGAGGTGGTGGCGTGGAGCGAGCGGTTCGTCGCCGACCTGCTGGCCTCCGGCCGGCGATCCGGCCCGGTCAAGGTGCACGTCAAGCTGGACACCGGCCTGGGACGGCTGGGCACCCGGGACGTCGAGGAGGCGATCGAGGTCGCCGACCGGGTGCTGGTCGCCGGTCCGGCGCTGGAGCTCGCCGGGGCGATGACCCACTTTGCCACCGCGGACTCAGACGCCGCGTTCGTCGACGCCCAGCTGGCTGCGTTTGCGCCGTTCGTCGCCGCGCTTCGACGCCGGCGCGATTCGCTGCTCGTCCATGCCGCCAACAGCGCCGCGACGCTGTGCGCGCCGGCCAGTCATTTCGACCTGGTCCGCTGCGGGATCGCCCTCTACGGCTGTGATCCGATGAACCAGGCCCCGGACCGTCACGGCCTCGAGCCGGCGCTCGAGCTGACCTCCTACGTGGCTACGGTCAAGCTCGCCCGAGCCGGCGAAAGCGCCGGCTACGGGCGGTGCTTCATCGCCGATCGCCCCACCTGGGTGGCGACGCTCCCGATCGGCTACGCCGACGGGATCCGACGCGGACTGAGCAGCAACTGCGACGTGCTGATCGACGGTCGCCGCTATCCCCTGGTCGGGACGGTCAGCATGGACAACGTCACGATCTCGCTCGGCTCTGAGCCGCCGGCGGTGCGGACCGGGGCGATCGCGACGATCATCGGCCGCAGCGGCGGCGAGCGCCAGACGGTCGAGGAGCTCGCCGACCGGCTGGACACGGTCGCCCACGAGGTGCTGTGCGGGATCTCCGAGCGCGTGACGCGCGAATATCACCGTGATGGGGTGCCGGTGAGGTGACCGATCCGCTTACGGTTCTGGCCGGCCTGGTGGGCGACGCCTGGCTGGTCGGCGGGGCGCTGCGCGACCGGCTGCTCGAGCGGCCCACGGCCGACTTCGACGTTGCGGTCTCGGCCGACGCCGAGCTGCAGTCCGTCGCCCGGGCGCTCGGACGGGCGGCGGGCGGTGTCGCGTTCGAGCTCTCGCAAGCGTTCGGCGCCTGGCGCGTGGTCGCCCATGACCGCAGCTGGCAGCTTGACCTGATGCCGGTGGACCGCGCCGGGATCGAGGCCGACCTTGGTCGACGGGATCTGACCGTCAACGCGATCGCGGAGTCCCTGCACGACCGGGGCCGCTACGTGGACCCGTTCGGCGGGCTCGAGGACCTGCGGAGGCGGCGGCTGCGGATGGTCTCCGAGCGCTCCTTCGCGGCCGACCCGCTGCGCACGATGCGCCTGGCTCGCCTATCGGCCGAGCTGGACTTCGAGGTCGAGCCCGCGACCCTGCGCACAGCCCGTGAGAGCGCGGCCCGGCTCGCCGAGGTGGCGGCCGAGCGGATCTTCGCCGAGCTCAAGCGCGTGCTGGGCGCGGAGCGGGCGTTGCACGGACTGGCGGTGATGGACGCGGTCGGGGCGACCGACGTGGTGCTGCCCGAGCTCGTGGCTCTGCGGGGCGTGGCGCAGAGCCGCTTTCACCATCTCGACGTGGCCGATCACACCTACGCGGTGCTGGCCGAGACGATCGAGCTGCAGCGCGACCCGAACGCGTACTTCGGGGGGCTTGGCCGAGCGCTGGGGGCGGTGCTCGCAGCGCCGCTGGCCGATCAGCTGACCCGCGGTGAGGCTATGCGCTTCGGCGCGCTGTTGCACGACATCGCCAAGCCGCAGACCCGCTCGGTGACCGGCGAGGGGCGGGTCATGTTCATGGGCCACGACGAGGCCGGCGCGCAGGCGGCGATCGAGATCCTCCGGCGCCTGCGGGCCAGTGACCGGCTGGCCGAGCACGTTGCCGCGCTGACCCGCCACCACCTGCGGCTGGGCTTTCTCGTCCACGAGATGCCGCTGGACCGTCGAGCCGTGTACCGCTACCTGGAGGCCTGCTCTCCGGTCGCGATCGACGTGACCGTGCTGAGCGTGGCCGACCGTCTGGCCACCCGCGGCGACGGCTTCCAGGCGGCGATCGACCGACACCTCGAGCTCGCCCGGCAGCTGCTCGGCGAGGCGTTGTCCTGGGCGGCCAGTCCGCCGCGGGCTCCAGTCCGCGGCGACGAGCTGGCCAAGGCGCTCGGGGTCCGTCCCGGTCCGGCGCTCGGAGATCTGCTCAGCCGCCTCCGGGAGGCGAGCTTCACTGGCGAGATCGTGACCCGAGAGCAGGCGATCGAGCACGCCCGGCGCCTGATCGAGCGCGCCGGGTAAGCTCCGGCGCGGATGAGCGAGCCCGACTGCCTGTTCTGCCAGATCATCTCCGGTCACCTGCCCGGACAGATCATCGACTCCGACGAGCGGACGGTGGCCTTCATGGACATCAACCCGGCCACGCGCGGCCACGCGCTGGTCGTGCCTCGCCGCCACGCCAAGGACCTGCGAGAGATCGATCCGGAGGATCTCGCCGCCACCGTCGCCGCCGCTCAGCGGCTGGCCGGCCGGGTGCTCGAGCGTCTGGACGCCGACGGGGTCAACCTGCTGAACGCGTGCGGAGCGGCGGCCTGGCAGACCGTGTTTCACTTTCACCTGCACGTGATCCCGCGGTACGCCGACGATCCGCTGCGACTGCCGTGGACGCCGGCTCCCGGCGACGCCGACGAGATCGCCGCCGCGGCGGCTCGCCTGGGCTGAACCTGGCGCGGCGACGCCGTCCTTGCTAGGTTTCTCGGCGTTCTGGCCGGGCGCTGACCCGGCTCTAGTCCGAGGGCGAGTAGCGCGAGGGGGAAGTCCATGGCAACGGGTAGCGTCAAGTGGTTCAGCGACGACAAGGGCTTCGGGTTCATCACACCCGACGACGGCGGTCGCGATCTGTTCGTTCATTTCACCGGCATCGACGGCGACGGCTACAAGTCATTGCCCGAGGGCGCGCAGGTCTCCTACGAGGAGGAGGCCGGGCCCAAGGGACCAAAGGCGATCAACGTCACTAAGCTCTAGACCTTCCGTCTCGGCGCCGCCCGGCGGGGTCCGCCGCCGTTCGCTGAATCGTTAGCCGGCGGACCTCGCCGGCCCGCAGCCGCAACTGCGGGTCCTCGATCGTGTTCAATGTCAGATGATGAAACGCTTTTCGCTGCTATTCGCCGGCTTGATCGTGACCGCCCTGGCGCTCGCGCCGGGTCTGGCCGCCGCCAAGCTGGTCGAGCTCGGCCGCACCGCGACGCCGATCGCTCCCCCCGCCTGCCCCCGTGGCGTCGCTGCCGCCAATTGCAACATCGTCCTCGAGCGGATCACCGCGCTTCAGTCGAGCAGCGACGGGGTCGGCTATCCCACGACGGTCAAGCAGAACGGGTGGCTGGTCTCGTTCACCGTCGGCCTTTCGAAGCTGTCCAGCAACGCCTCGACCGAGCGGCACTATCTGCATGTGCTCGACGTGAACTACGGCGGCACGCCGCAGCTGGTCATCACGGTCCTCCGGCCCGGTCGGAGCCATCAGTTCTCGGTCGTCGCTCAGAGCGCGACCTTCCATCTGATCCCGTTCCTGGGCCAGGTCCTGCAGCAGCCGCTCTCGCTTCCCCCGAGCTTCACCCAGTTCACGGCGCTGCCGGTCAAGGCCGGTGACGTGATCGCCCTGACGATCCCCACCTGGGCCCCGGTGCTGTCCTACAACCTCACCGCGAGCAAGTTCGCCTACCGCCAGAGCCGGATGGCCAACTGCGGGCACCCGGGCGGCAGCCAGAACGCTCAACTGGCCGTCGGCGCCAAGACCCGGTACCTGTGCAGCTACACCGGGACGCGGGTGCAGTACAGCGCGACCGAGGTCGTCAACGCTCCCTACCCGAAGAAGTTCGTTCACTAAGCGGTCGACACGGGCCCTCCGCCGGCGGCGCGGGGTTCTCGGAAGCGGTGCGGTTCCGCCGCCGCTGGCTCAGCAGGCGCCGGGGTTCTGCTGGCAGAACGCAGAGCCCAGGCCGGCGCCTCCGTTGGTGGCGCTGCCACCGGTGCCGCCTCCGTCACCCGCGGCGGTGCCCCCGCCACCCGCGGCGGTGCCCCCGCCACCCGCGCCGGTGCCCCCGGAGGTCCCGGTGCCGCCGCTCGGAGTGGTTTGAGTGCTGGTTGCCGTACCCGCCGACGTCCCGGTGCCACCGCTGGTGGCCGTGCCGCTCTGAGCGCTCGTGCCGGTGGTCGAGCTCGTGCTGGAGGGCGTCGTGCCGGAGCTGCTGGACGTGGTCGCCGCCCCCCCGGGCACCGGAGCCGTGGGGACGGTGAACGCGGGCGCCCCGGCTGTGTTGGTGGTGCCGGAGTTGCCACCTCCGCAGGCCGACACCCCGAACAACAGGGCGACGGTGGCGAGGAGGGTGATGATCAGTCTCGGTCGCTGACCGCGGGGCTTCATCTCGGCGACGCCCGGTGGCTCAGGAGCCGAGCGGTTCCATCCGCCTGCCGCAGTAGGGGCAGTCGTTGAGGTCCTTTTGAGCCAGTTGATCGCACCAGTTGCAGAACCGCAGGTTCTGCACCATCCAGGGCAGCTCAGAGGGCGTTGGCGCCAGCGGCAGCAGCTCCGCGACGACTTCGAGCTCCTCGCCGGTCTGACGATCCAGGTAGACCTGGCCGGGCACGGCTTCGACGATGATTTCACGACCGGTGGAGGGCGTTCGCATCCGGTACTTCTGGCGCGACCTCATTGCGGGGCAATGCTACCAGCGGGCCGGACGCCATCGGATCTCGGTCCACCCACGCGAGGGGCGCCGGTCCTGCTCTGCGGGGGCGCCGGTCCAGCTCTGCGGCGGCGCGCGGATGGCGCACGCTCGGATAGAGTGCGGCCCCGAGAATATGGAGAGAGCACTCGTACGAGCGCCCCGGAGCGTCGCTGCACTGGCTATGGGCGTACTGCTACTGGTCGCGCTGGGAGGCTGCGCGCTCAAGCACCCCACCGCGAACCTCGCGCATGGCAAGGTCCTGTTCACCCAGAAATGCGGCTCGTGCCACACCCTCAGCCACGCGGCCACCGCCGGCGTCATCGGTCCCAACCTGGATGACGCCTTCCACCAGGACCGCGCCGACGGGATCAAGGGCTCGGCGATCGAGGGATTGGTCTCCTACTGGATCCGCTACCCCAACACCCAGGGGGTGATGCCGGCCCTCCTCTATAAGGGCCAGGATGCGCAGGACGTCGCCGCCTACGTCGGTCTCGTGGCCGCGCGTGGGGGTCAAGACACCGGCGCGCTGGCCAGCGCCGGTGGGGTGACCGGGACCACCCCTGCGGCGGGAAAGACCGTGTTCACCGGCATCGGCGGTTGCGGCAGCTGCCACACGCTCGCCGCCGCCGGAACCACCGGAAACGTGGGACCCAACCTGTCCCAGCGGCTGAAGAGCGATTGTGGGATGGCGGCGTCGATGAAGATCCGCGGCAAGTCGCTGGCTCAGTGCATCATGACTGCGATCACCAAGCCCTACGCATACCTCCCCTCCGGCTACGCGGCGGGAGTGATGCCGTCGAACTACGCTCAGAAGCTGACCAAGAGCGAGGTAACCGCGTTGGTCAACTTCATCTCGAGCGCGGTGAAATAGCCGGGGACGAGCCCGATCCGCTTGTCGCGAAGGGCTGGCTCGTCGGCACCGGCTCGCCCGTCGGCGCCGGCTCGCTCGTGGCAGGCGCCTCGCTCGTGGCAGGCGCCTCGCTCGCCCCGCCGCGGCGCAGCCGCTCCCAGAGCTCGTCGCCGCGCCCGGCCGCCACCGCGCGCTGAGCCCGGCGCTCGTCGAGCCTGATCCCGTGCAGGTCGGCGTAGTCCAGCAGAGCCTGGCGCTCCTCGTTCTCGCGGGCGATCCGCAGGAACAGCCAGCAGAACAGGCCGATGGTCAGAAAGCTCTCCTCGACCATCATCAGGCCACCGGCCGCGACCTGATCGGCGATCGGGCTGATATGCCAGTGGGCGTCGCCGGCCCGGTAGAACGGGTAGAAGAAGGTCCCGCCGAAGATCAGGATGTTGGCCAGCACGGTTCCGACCAGACGAACCGCGACCACGTAGACGAGCCGGGCGCCGTTGGAGAACCACTGCGGCTTGGGCAGCGGGCCGAGCAGCGCCATCCACACCGCGATCCCGAAGGCCAGGAAGGTGGCGTGCTCGAGCGCGTGCAGCGCGTCGTGGCGCAGCGCCGCCTGGTAGAGGAATGGGCTGTGCCAGGCGTAGAAGTTGACTCCCCACACGACGAGCGCCACCACCGGGTGGCTCAGCCCGCGCAGCGGAGACAGAAAGCGGTTGCGCAGCAGCGGGGCGATCATCGGCCCGGTCATGCCAAGCACCAGCAGCAGTGCGGCGAGGTCGCCAATCAGCAGGTGCTCGGCCATGTGAGCCATCAGCAGCTGGTCGGACAGCGTGTCGACCGGCGGGCTCACGGCGAGCAGGAGCACGAGCAGTGCGGCCACGAAGCAGGCCTGGCGCCACGTGGGCACGGGTCGACCCTCGGCGGCCAGCGTCCGGGCCCGCAGGTGGTAGGGGATCCAGCTCAGCAACACGACGATCGGGAAGCCGACCGTCTGCGCGAGGGCAGCGGCGAAGGGGAGGGGGGGTAGGAGCACCGTTCCCAATGGTGGCACGCTGACGCGCCGGGAGCGGAATGTGGGGGAGAGCTTGGTTTCATGTAACATGACGACCATGGGATCTAGCCGGGACCGGGTACGTGAGCACCGGCAGCGGCTACGCCGTCTCGGCCTTCGGCCCGTGCAGATTTGGGTGCCCGATGTGCGGGCACCCGAGTTCGTTGCTGAGGCGCACCGTCAATCGGCCGCAATCGCCGCGAGTGACCAAGAAGCTGACGATCAGGCGTTCGTCGATGCGATCTCGTGGGCGCGGGATGGCGAGGCGGAGCTGCTTGATTGAAGCGCGGCGACGTCTACATCGCCGCCGCCCGGGGCGCCTACACCGGCAAGCCGCGACCGGCGGTGATCGTTCAGGAGGACCGCTTCGATGCAACTGCATCGGTGACCGTGTGTCCAGTGACCACGAGCGCCGTCGAGGCACCACTCACGCGGATCTCCATCGAGCCGTCAACGCTCAACGGCCTGGATCAGCCCAGCCGGCTGATGGTGGACAAAGTGACGACGGTGCCGCGAGCCAGCCTGGGGGAGCGCCTCGGCCGCTTACGAGATCGCGACCTGATGGCGCTCAATCGCGGCTTGATCGTGTTTCTCGGTCTGTCCAGCTGAGGTCCTCGTATGGCGCCTGGGCATATGGTGCTGGCATGGAGAAGACGACCTTGCCCGCCAGCTCACCATCTCAGTCCAGCCGTCGCTGTAGCAGTCAGGTCAACGCCTGGATCAGGAGCACGACCACGACGATCACCGCGACCGCCCCCACGAACCAGAGCAGGAAGCCGAAGGCGTCGGCTTCGGAGCGCAGCGGGTTGGGTGGATGCCTCACGGGCGGAAGCCGGCTAGGGTTGACCGGCGCGCCCTACAGCACGTAGACGGTCGTGTAGACTACCACCCACATGATGTCGACGAAGTGCCAGTAGATCCCCGGCACTTCCATTCCCTGATGGTGCCCGGGCGAGTAGTGGCCGCGGAAGGCGCGGATCGTGACCATCAACAGCAGCGCCAGGCCGATGAACACGTGGGCGCCGTGGAGGCCGGTCAGGGCGTAGAAGATCGTCCCCTGGGCCGAGTCGTGGGGGGCGAAGCCGATGTGGACGTACTCGTTGATCTGGATGGTCAAGAAGGCCAGCCCGAGCAAAAAGGTGGTCAACATGCCGGCCTTGAGGCCGAAGCGGTTGCCGTTCTTGGCTGAGGTCAAGGCCCAGTGGATCGTGAGCGAGGATGACAAGAGGATCGCCGTGTTGATCCCGGCGACGCCCTCGGGCAGGCTGGTCCCGGCGGCCGGCCATGGATCCTGCGATACGATGCGGATGAAGAAGTAGGCCGTGAAGAAGGCGCCGAAGATCATCACCTCGGAGATGATGAACAGCAGCATCCCGAGGGTCGGCGCTGAAACCCGTGAGGAGCGATGGGCCGCGGGCGGCCCGTGATGGTGCTCGCCGTGGGCGATCGAGGCGGCTTCCATCGGGTCTCCTAGGCGGTGGCCGGGACGGGATCGCTCTGGACCACGTGCTCGACTTCCTTGCCGCTGGCGTTGCGCACCCGCTCGATCAGGTCGCCCCGCAGCCAGCCGGACTTTGTGGCGGCGAAGGTCGAGATCACGATGTCGTCGACGCGGAAGTACTGAAGCGCGTTCATCGTCGCCGTGAACGGATCCGGGTCACCGACCAGCCCGGCCGCGAACAGACCGGACTCCCGCAGGCGCCCGAGCACGAGCGAGAGCCGTGTGCGCGCCCGGCGGGTCGCCGTCCCGTGGCCGTCCTCCTGGGGCACCACGACCACGAACAGCCGTCCGCGCCTGTCCGGACCAGATCCCGCCTTGGCCTTCAGCACATCCAGCAGCTCGTGCCCGCTGGCGGTGCGGTTGGCGATCGCCAGCGTGACCCGGAACGGCAGACCCTCGTTGTCGATGTCGGTCACCACGTGCTCCACCGGGAGCCCGGAGCCTTCGCGGACGCGTTCGATCAGGTCCCGGCGCATCCACCCCGAGCGTGTCTCGGGGTAGGTGGAGATGATGATCTCGTCGGGGTTGTGCTCGCGCACGGCATCGATCGTCGCCGCGAACGGGTCAGGATCGCCGACCTCCCCGATCGCCTCGATCTTCTCCGAGTGAACGAATCCGAGCGCGAGATCGACGCGGGCCTGGGCGGCGTCGAACACCGCATCGTCATAGACCACATATCCGGCTCGCGGGCGGGTCTGGGGAACGCACAGGACGAAGCGAACGTCGCCTTCGGCAGCGCGCTCGCGCACCGCCTCGATCAACGAGCGACCCCCCAATGTCTCGTTGGCGATCACGAGCACTGTCTTCATTGGCGGCTCTCCTGGCTCGACGAGGACTCAGACGCGCCGGCTGGCACGGGGGCCACGGGTCTGGCCTCGCCCGGCGGCTTGAAGATCCCGTGTACGGCGCCCGGGACGCCGTATTCGTAGGGGCCGCCGACGACCGTCGGCACGGCGTCGAAGTTGAAGATGGGCGGGGGTGAAGACACCTGCCACTCGAGCGTCAGCGCGCGCCACGGGTTGGCGGCGGCGCGTGGGCCACCTCGCCAGCTGGCGACCATGTTCCAGAGGAAGATCAGCGTGCTCAGGCCCAAAATGAAGCTCGACAGGGAGATGAACAGGTTCCAGGCGGCGAACCTCTGCGCGTACTCGGCGACGCGGCGGGGCATGCCCTGGATTCCGATCAGGTGCATCGGGCCGAAGGTCAGGTTGAAGAAGATGAAGGTCAGCCAGAAGTGCCACTTGCCCAGACGATCGTCGAACATTCGCCCGGTCATCTTCGGGAACCAGTAGTAGACGCCGGCGAAGATCGTGAACAGCGAGCCGCCGAACAGCACGTAGTGGATGTGCGCGACGATGAAGTAGGTCTGGCTGACGTGGATGTCGAACGGGATCATCGCGAGCATCACCCCGCTGATCCCGCCAAGCGTGAACGTGGACAGAAAGCCCAGCGCGAACAGCATCGGCGTGTCCAGATGCACCACGCCACGCCACAGCGTCGCCAGCCAGGAGAAGATCTTGATCCCGGTCGGGACCGCGATGATCGCCGTGGTGATCATCATCGGGATGCGGATCCAGGGCGCCATCCCGGAGACGAACATGTGGTGCGCCCAGACGGTGAAGCCCAGGACGACGATCGCCAGCAGCGAGAACGCCATCATCCGGTAGCCGAAGATCGGCTTTCGCGCCTTGACCGCGATGACCTCGGAGATGATCCCGAATCCGGGCAGCATCATGATGTAGACGGCCGGGTGGGAGTAGAACCAGAAGACGTGCTGGTACATGATCACGTTGCCGTTCTTGCCGGCGCCGACGAACGCGTCAAAGAAGTGAAAGTGCAGCGACGTGTCGAGCAGCACGAAGAACTGCGAGGCGGCGATGAACGGGGTGGCGATCACCACCAGCAGCGAGGTGGAGAAGTTCGCCCAGACCAGCAGCGGCATCCGGAAGAAGCTCATCCCCGGCGCGCGCATGGTGATGATCGTGACCAGGAAGTTCAGCGCCGTCGCGATCGAGGACGCGCCGGCGAACTGGACGGCGAGGGTGAAGAACAGCTGCCCGATCGGCATCGTCGTCGACAGCGGTGCGTAGGCGGTCCAGCCGGCGGCGAAGGAGCCGCCCGGGGCCAGGAAGCTCATCATCATCAGGATCCCGGCCATCGGCAGCATCCAGAAGGAGAGCGCGTTCAGGCGCGGGAAGGCCATGTCCGGCGCGCCGATCATCAGCGGCAGGACGAAGTTCGCCAGGCCCGCGAACACCGGGATCACGAACAGGAAGATCAAGGTCGTCGCGTGGACGGAGAAGACGCCGTTGTACTGCTCGGGAGTGAGGAACTGCATGCCCGGCTTGGCGAGCTGGGCGCGGATCAGCATCGCCAGCAGCCCGCCGATCAGCAAGAAGAAGAAGGAGTGAACGACGTACTGAACCCCGATCACCTTGTGGTCGGTGTTGACCCGGAAGTAATCCCGCCAGGTGCGGGCGCCGTGGGCCGAGTGATCTTCGGGCCGGGTGGCGCGTCCGGCGGCCCAATAGAACCAGTAGTCAGCGGTCCCCAGCCCGACGAGGAAGAACAGCGGCACCGCGATCAGCGCGACCGTCGTGATCGCGTGCCCGTCGATCACCGGATGCTGGTGCATCAGCCAGCGCACGAGCACGGTGAGTCCGAACGCGAACGCGAGCCCGAGCACCTCATACAGCGCCGCCCGGTACCAGCCGGGGGCGCGGAGCTTCGCCGGGATGGCCATCAGCTCTTCTCCTTCAATCTGTCATTCGCTCTCACTGGGCGATTGCGCAAGACCACTGCGGTACTCACTTTGTCACGCTCGCGCTCGGTGCGGCGCCGCGGGCGCCGGGGACGCCCGGTTGCGCGTCGTGGGGCGGCGGGCCACCGAGCGGCGGCGCGCCGCCCGGCTTCTGCGCGCTCAGCCAGGAATGGAACGCCGTCGGCGTCGTGACGCGGATGGTGGCCCGCATCAGCGAATGACCCGCGCCGCACAGCTCGGTGCATTCGGACGGGTAGGTCCCGATCTGGGTCGGGGTGACCCGCAGCGTGGTGGTGATGCCCGGCACGGCGTCGATCTTCTCGGAGAACTCGGGGACGAAGAAGCTGTGGATCACGTCCAGCGAGCGGAGCTTGAAGACGACCGGCTGGCGATTGGGCAGATACAGCTCGGGCGAGACGATCTGCTTGCCACTCGATTGCGGGTAGGAAAACTCGAACCCGAACTGGCGCTCGGTGACGTTGACCACCATCGCGCCGGGATGGGTGCCGTCGTTGCTGCGCAGGACCGAGTACGCGTAGGTGGACAGGCCCAGGAGCAGGACCGCCGGGATCGCCGTCCAGACGACCTCGAGGCGCGTGTTGCCATGGATCGGAGGCCCGTCCTTCTCCTCCTCACCGGGCTTGACACGGAACTTCCACACCGAGTAGAGCACGACGGTCTCGACGAGCACGAAGATCGGCACCGAAACGATCAGCAGCACGTCGTAGAGCGTGCGCAAGTTGCCGGATTGGATCGACGCGTTGCTCGGAAACCACGGGATGATCAGCGCCACCGGGATCCCGATCGCGGTCCCGACCACACCGACGGCGACCATCTGCACCAGAGGATGCTTACGCACCGCGCTGTTTCTCACCCTCGGACATCGTTCGTCGCGCATCCTATTTGTTCCGCGCGATAAACGGCGTCGGCAGCGCCGGCGACGTAACCCTAGATTATGATTGCGTCAATAGTTGCAAGCATATACGGGAGGCAGCATGCTCGTGCGCGAGTCGGTCTAGAGGTGCTCGTCCGGGAGCTGGTCGATGTCACGACGGGTGTCGCGGATCCACATCAAGCACGTGATCAGGAAGATGACCAGGCCGATGATCGAGACGAACAAGCCGAGCGTCGTCCCGACGACCGCCAGGGTGATACCGATCGCGCACATCAGCGGGATCAGGCTCGGGCCAGGGAGGTGGATCTCCTCGCCGGCGGGCGGAGTCTGCTGTTCGATGCTCACGGGTGCACGTAGACCGCGGCGGCGACGAATGTGATGCCGAACATGAACAGGCAGATGGCACCGGAGATCAGGCCGGAGCGGATGTTCCTACGCGCGAGCTTTCTGTCCATGCCGGAATCCTAACTGTTAGAGCTTGACGTCGGCCACCATCGCGCCGAACAGCAGCGCGAGGTAGAGCATCGAGAACAGATACAGCTGCAGGGCCGCCTTGCGGCTGGCCCGGCGGTACAGCGAGACGGCGCCGGCGACGAATCCGAAACCGAGCACGACAGAGCAGGCCAGGTAGATGCCGCCGAACTCACCGGCGCAGAAGGGCAGCTGCGTGATCGCATAGAGCAGCAGCGAGTAGAGGACGATCTGACGGCGGGTCTCCCGCTCGCCCTTCACCACCGGCATCATCGGCACCCCAACCTCGGCGTACTCGTCCTTCATCAGCAGGCTCAGCGCCCAGAAGTGCGGCGGCGTCCAGTAGAAGACGATCGCGAACAGGTAGATCGCCGTCCAGGCCAGCGATCCGCGCGTCGCCGCCCAGCCGACCAGCGGCGGGATCGCCCCGGCGGCGCCGCCGATCACGATGTTCTGGGGCGTGCGCCGCTTCAGCCACATCGTGTAGACGCCCACGTAGCCGACGAACCCGCCGAGCGCCAGGGAGGCGGCCAGCACGTTGATCGTCAACGAGAGCAGCAGAAAGGACAGCGCGGCCAACGTGAAGCCGAACCACAGCGCCGCTGCGGGCCTGATCCTGCCCCCGGGGATCGGGCGCGACGCTGTGCGCCGCATGCGGGCGTCGATGTCGCGATCCCAGTAGTGGTTGACCGCCCCCGCGCCCCCGGCCGACAGGTAACCGCCCAAGCAGGTCAGGGCGACGCGCGAGACCGACGGGCTACCGGCCACCTCCATCGTCGTCACGGTGGTCAGCAGCAGCAGAGACTGGACCTTGGGCTTGGTGAGGTCGAAGTAGTCGGCCAGCAGCTGGCGCGTCTTCGATCCGGTGGAAGCGGTGGCGGTAGACGCGCTCATGCGCTCAGGAGCTCACGCGCGGGCGAACCGCTCGCTGCCGCCGGTCTTCTGCCGGGTCGACGTCTCACGCTCGATCTGACGGCGGATGTCGCGCATCGGCTCGACCGACCGCACGTGGGGGGTCTCGTCGAAGTTGTTGACCGGAGGCGGAGACGAGGTGAACCACTCGAGCGTGTTGCCCTTCCACGGATCGGGACCGGCGATCTTGCCGTGCTTGAGACTCCTGGCGACGTTGCCGATCGTCACCAGGATGCCGGACCCGAGGATGAACGAGCCGATCGTGGAGATCAGGTTATAGGTCGACCACCCCAGGCCCGGCTGGTAGGTGTAGATCCGCCGGGGCATGCCCGACAGTCCGAGCGAGTGCTGAACGAAGAAGGTCGCGTTGAAGCCGATGAACATGAGCCAGAACGAGAGCTTGCCGAGGCGCTCGTTCAGCATCCGCCCCGTGATTTTCGGAAACCAGTAGTAGACGCCGGCGAAGATCGTGAAAACCGATCCGCCCATCAGCACGTAGTGGAAGTGCGCGACCACGAAGTCGGTGTCGGTGAGCTGCCAGTCGACCGGGAACACGGCCAGGAAGATGCCGGTGATACCGCCGACCACGAAGTTCGCGATGAAACCGACGGCGAAGTACAGCGACGTGGTCATCACGATCGAGCCGCGCCACAGGGTGGCGATCCAGTTGAAGATCTTGACCCCGGTCGGAATCCCGATCAGGAACGAGCTCAGCATGAAGAACCCGAGCACGACGATCGGGATCGGCGAGGCGAACAGGTGGTGCGCCCACACCAGCATCGACAGGAACGCGATCACGGCGGTCGAGGCGGCGATCGCCTTGTAGCCAAAGATCGGCTTGCGCGAGAACACCGGGATCACCTCGGAGATGATCCCGAAGCCGGGCAGAACCATGATGTAGACCTCCGGGTGCCCGAAGAACCAGAACAGGTGCTGCCAGAGCACCGGCGAGCCGTGGGCGGTGGGGTCGAAGAAATGGGTTCCGAAGTGCCGATCGGTGAGCAGCATCGTGACCGCGGCGGCGACCACGGGCAGCGCGATGATCAGCAGGATCGCGTAGACGAGGAGCGACCATACGAACAGCGGCAGCCGGCCCCAGGTCATGCCCGGGGCGCGCATGTTGACGATCGTGGCGTAGAAGTTGATCGCGCCGAGGATCGAGGAGATGCCGGTGATGTGGATCAGGAAGATCCACGCGTCCTGGCCGCCGCTCGGGGAGAACTGGATGCTCGACAGCGGCGGATAGCTCCACCACCCCGCCTCCGGCGGGTGCCAGAATAGGGTCGCGTAGAAGACGACCCCGCCGAACAGCAGGAGCCAGAACGACAGCGCGTTCAGCCGCGGGAAGGCCATGTCTCGCGCGCCGATCATCAGCGGCAGGAAGTAGTTCCCGAATCCGGCAAACACCGGCACGACGAACAGGAAGACCATCGTCGTCCCGTGCAGCGTGAGCAGCTGGTTGTAGTGCTCGCTGGAGAGCAGCGTGTTGTTCGGCACCCCGAGCTGCAACCGCATCAGCAGCGCCTCGACCCCGCCCAAGCAGAAGAAGACGAACGTCAAGACCAGGTACATGATCCCGATCTTCTTGTGATCGGTGGTGGTGACCCAATCCACCCACCGCTTGGTCTGACGCGGCGCGGCCACCGCCTCGGCGGTCAACTGCGGGATCGGCCTGGTTGCGTACTCGGTGATCGCCATTCGCTAGTTCCCTAGGTTGCCCTGTGAGGTGAGGATCTTTCGGAGTTGCTGCACCTGCGCGCTGGCGGAGGTGATCTGCTTCTGCTGCTGGGTCACCCAGGCCTGGTATTGCGCCGGGGTGACCACCTTGACGAAGGCGATCATCGAGGCATGGTTGGTGCCGCACAGCTGGGCGCACTGGCCCCGGAACTTCCCGGTATGAAGGCCCTTGAACCACGTGTAGGTCGTGTACCCGGGAACCGCGTCGACCTTGCCGCCGAGCGAGGGCACCCACCAGGAGTGGATCACGTCGGTCGACTGGATGTCGAGCACCACCGTGGTGTGCTCGGGGACCTCCATCGTGGTGTAGGAGTAGGGGAGCTTGCTCGTAAAGGCTTTGTCGAGGCAGCTTGACCCGTAGGTATAGCGCCAGATGTACTGGCGCCCCTGGACGCAGACGGTGAGCTTCTTGCCGTTGGGTGGCGTCGGCTCGGTGACCGACGCCGAGAGCACCAACCCGTTGGAATCGGAGTTCGGGGGGTTGATGATGCTCGGCAGCTTCCCAAAGGTGACGACCGTGAGCACGAGCAGGATCAGCGCCGCCGCGGCGGTCCAGCCGATCTCCAGCCGCGTGTTGCCGTGGATCTGCGCCGCGACCCGGTTCTTCTTGGCGCGGAAGCGGTACAGCGAGTAGGCCAGCGCCCCCTCGACGAGCACGAACACCACGGCCGCGATGTAGAGCACGATCTTGTAGAGCGAAGCGATCTCGTTCGCATTGGGCGAGCCGCCTGACTTGGGCGTGAGGAAGTTGGCCAGCGCGTCGGGAGCGAGAATCAGGCCGCCCAGCGCAACGACCGCCAGCAGCGACAGCTGTGCCCGGATCCGGGGACTCGACATCGGATTGCGGGCCAGGCGGCGTCGGCGGCGGGAACTAGCGTCATTCACGTCGGGTCGCAAGGCGGCCGGCATTCTATTCCTCCGCCGCCCGTTGGTGATCCTCCGGTGTCGGCTCGGCGACACCCGGCGGTGTGCTATGCGGGGCAGGCACCGCCGCCGGTATCGGCTGCTCAGCGGCCGCCGAAGCTTGTCTGCCCGTGCCTATACTGGCCGCAAATTGCGTGCATCGAGGGCCATCAGAGCGGGCGCCTGGGCCCTGGTCGCCGCCGGGATCGCGGCTCCTCTGCTGCGGCGGCGCGTACCGCTTCCCCCGGCCGGAGTGCTCGCGGGGGCTGCTCTGGCCGCACCCGCGCTGACCGTCGCCACGCCCCGGACTCGAGCCCGGGACATCGGCGTCTGCGCGCTCAACATGTGGGCGTATCTGGCCGCCTACGAGCTGCCGCACGATGACCCGGAGCGGCTTCGCGAGCGCGCTGCCCTCGATTATCCGATTGCCATCGACCGCCTGCTCGGGCTCGGCGTCCCCCCGACGCTCCGCCTGCAGCGCGGTCTCTCCACGCCCGGGGAGATCAACCGCTTCGAGCGGGTGCTGGTCTGGGCTCACTGGGTGTGGTTCATGGTCCCGCACGCCAGCGTGGCCTACGTCCTGCTGCGCGATCCCGAGCGCGCCGCCGGTGCGGCTGGACGGATGTACGCCGTCTTCGACCTCGGGGCCGTGTTCTACTGGTGGATGCCGACCGCGCCGCCGTGGTATGCGGCGCTCAACGGGCGCCTGACCGAGCATGGGAGCCCCGCCGTGAGACGGATGATGATCGAGTACGGCGAAGAGTTCTGGGGTGAACGCTGGCCCGCCCTTTACGATGTGCTAGGAGGAAATCCGCTGGCTGCCATGCCGTCGCTGCACTTCGCAACGTCACTGATGGGTGCGCACCTGCTCTCGCAGGTGGGTCCTGTGGCGGGCGCCGTCGGCTGGACCTACGCCGCGGTGCTGGGGCTGGCGCTGGTCTATGTGGGTGAGCACTACGTCGCCGATCTCGTCGGCGGGGCTCTGCTCGCCGAGGTGATTGAGGCCAACGCGGATCGGGCGAAACCAACGCTGACCCGCCTGATGCGCGGGATCGAGGCGCTGGCGCGGCTGGCGGCCGGCGGGTAGAGCGGGTGCGCGACCGGGCACCAGTCGAGGGGGATTCGGTGTCCGCGGATGGCACGCGACGCCCGAACGGGTCAGCCGAGGACCGGTGGCATGCCGCAGACGGGCAGCCCGGGGTGGACGGACAGCCCGGGATCGACCTGGAGCCGGGGATCGCCGCGGGGTCCCGGGTGGGCGGGCAGCCCGGGGAGGGCGGGCAGCCCGGGGAGGGCGGGCAGCCCGGGGAGGGGGGGCAGGCCGGAGGGGTCAGTCCGGCCGGCGTCGGTCAAGAGGGCTCGGAGGAGATGCCGCGGGTTCGGTTCACACGACGCCGGCTGCTCGGTTCGATCGTGTTCGTCGTCTTGACCGTCGCGTTTCTGTACTTCGTGTTGCCCAAGCTGCTCGGGCTGCGTGACACCTGGAATCGGATCCAGCACGGCAACGTGTGGTGGCTGGCCCTCGGCGCGCTGCTCGAGCTGTGCTCGTTCTTGGGTTACGTGGTCCTGTTTCGAGCCGTGTTCGTGCGCGGCTACTCGCGGATCGACACGCGCGCCAGCTATGAGATCACGATGGCCGGCGTGGCGGCGACGCGCCTACTGGCGTCCGCCGGTGCCGGCGGGATCGCCCTCACGGCGTGGGCATTGCGGCGCGCGGGGCTCGCACCACGGCTCGTCGCCTGCCGGATGATCGCGTTTCTGGCGCTGCTCTACGGGGTCTTCATGGGCGCTCTGGTGATCGTCGGGGTCGGGCTCTACATCGGCGTTCTGCCCGGCCAGAATCCCTTTGCGATCACGATCGTGCCGGCGATCTTCGGCGCTGTCGTGATCGGGATCTTCTTGGCCGTGTGGCTCCTGCCCGGCGATGTCGACCGCCTCGTCGCGCGCTGGAGCCACGGTGGCCGGCTGGGCCGGCTCGCCGGCCACGCCGCGGCGGCTCCGGCGGCGGCGGCCAGCGGCGTCCGCACCGCGATCAATCTGGTCCGCTCGCGCAACTGGTCGCTGCTGGGTGCGGTTGCCTGGTGGGGGTTTGACATCGCGGTGCTGTGGTCCTGCTTTCACGCCTTCGGCGGCTCGCCTCCGACGGCGGTCGTCGTGATGTCCTACTTCGTCGGGATGGTCGGCAACACGCTGCCGTTGCCGGGCGGGATCGGTGGAGTCGACGGGGCGATGATCGGCGCCTTCTCGGCCTTTGGGGTCTCGACCTCGCTGGCCGTCGTGTCTGTGCTGGCCTACCGGGCGTTCGCGTTCTGGTTGCCGACGCTGCCCGGGGCGGTCGCCTACTTTCAGCTGAGGCGCACCGTCGCGCGTTGGCAGCACGACCGGGACATCACGGCTGCTGCCGGCGCCCAGGCCCACGCGTAGCTATACTTAATGAAGTGACCGAGCAGAAGATCGAGAACGTCGTGATCGTGGGCAGCGGACCCGCTGGCTACGCGGCTGCGCTCTACACCGCGCGCGCCGACCTCGAGCCGTTGGTCGTAGAGGGCTTCGCCTGGGGCGGGCTCCTGCAGCAGACCACCGACGTCGAGAACTATCCCGGCTTCCCGGCCGGAATCATGGGTCCCGAGTTGATGCAGCACTTCCGTGACCAAGCCGAGCGTTTCGGGGCCCGGCTGGAGACCGACGACGTGACCGCACTCGAACTCGCGCCCGACGGCGCGCCGCACAAGGTCTTCATCGGCGACGAGGTGCACCCGACCCGCTCGGTGGTGCTGGCGATGGGTGCTGAGCACCGCAAGCTCGGGGTGGCCGGTGAGCAGGAGCTCTCGGGCCGGGGCGTCAGCTACTGCGCCACCTGTGACGCGGCCTTCTTCAAGCAGGTCCCGACGATCATCGTAGGCGGTGGAGACTCGGCCATGGAGGAGGCGATCTTCTTGGCCAAGTTCGCCGCTCGGGTCGCCGTGGTACACCGGCGCGAGGAGTTCCGCGCCTCCGCGATCATGCTCGACCGCGCTCGGGCGGTGCCGAACATCGAATTTCTCACTCCCTACGTAGTCGATGAGTTCGTGGCCGGGGAGAACAAGTCGCTGGCCGTCGCCCGGCTGCGCCACACCGAAGACGGCTCGGTGCGCGAGATCGAGATCGGCGGCGCGTTCATCGCGGTCGGCCACAATCCTCAGTCGCACCTGGTCCAAGGTCAGATCGACACCGATGACGAGGGCTATGTGATGACCAAGGGCCGCTCGACGCTGACCAACTTCCCCGGCGTGTTCGCCGCCGGCGATCTCGTAGATCACACCTATCGTCAGGCGATCACCGCCGCCGGCTCGGGCTGTCAGGCCGCGCTCGACGCCGAGTGGTATCTGCGCGACAACCCGGCTTCCTTTGACGCGGATCAGCGCGACGCCGCGACCGCGACGGGCTAGCAGCTCGTCCGAGCAGTCAGAGCTCAGGCGCGGTAGGGGCAGCCGCTGGCTGGGCCCACGTTGCTCGACGGCGCCCGCTTGCCCCTCGGCAGCGCGAAGTCCTGGGTCCAGGTGCCCGTGCTCCGGCTGACCCCGCGAATCGGGTGCTCGCTCACTCCGATCCCGACGTTCAGAAAGCTCGGGCTGAGGATGTTCTGGCAGTGGCCGGCGCTTGCCATCCAGCCACGCATCACGCTCGCCGGAGTGCGATAGCCGGTGGCGATGTTCTCGCCTACGTTTGACCACTTAAAGCCCGCCGCGCTGATCCGGGAGGCGAAGTCGGCGCCGTGGCTGAAGTCCCGCCGGTGCACCATCGCGTCGGTCCAGCCCTGCGCGGACCGATTCAGCCGGCTGTTGATCAACAGCCGGGGTAGACCGCGTCTAGTTCGCTGCTGGTTGATCAGACAGACGACGGCTCGCTGCAGCTCCGGCCTCGAGGCGGCGGAGACCGGAGTGGTGGCGTGCTCACACCCGGGCTTGGGCTGGGCGGCGGCAGACGGCGCGAACGCGGCCAGAGCGACCCCAACGGCGGACGCGCCGGCTCCCGCAGAACGCGGGAACCGAGTGCAGGCGCGTGCCACCGTGTGGCATAGCTGTGCTGTTTCTCGTCGATCCATGAAGTCGGCTAGGCCAGATTGGTCCAGACCGTCTTGGTCTCGAGGTAGGACTCGAGGCCGTCGCGGCCGTGCTCGCGGCCGATCCCGGAGGCCTTGAAGCCGCCGAACGGGGCACCGGCATCGCTCATGCCCCAGCAGTTGACGTACACCGAGCCCGCCTTGAGCAGCGCGGCCAGCCGGTGCGCGTTTGCCACATCCCGGGTCCACACGCCAGCCGCGAGTCCGTACTGGGAATCGTTGGCCCGTGCGGCGACCTCCTCCAGCGTTTCGTAAGCCAGCGCGACCAGCACCGGGCCGAAGATCTCCTCGCGCGCGATCCGCAGGTCATCGCTGGTGCTGGTGAACAGGGTCGGCTCGATGAAGTAGCCCTCGCCGTTACCGGCGCCTCCGCCGGTCACCAGCTCGGCGCCCTCGTCGCGTCCGAGCTCGATGTAATCCAGTACGCGCTGCTGCTGCTCGCGGGAGATCACCGGCCCGATCTGGGTGCCCGTGGCCAGCCCCGGCCCGAGCCGTGACTTGCCGGCGCGGTCGGCCAGCGCATTGACCACCTCGTCGAACTGGCTGCGGTGGACGAACAGGCGGCTGCCGGCGTTGCAGGCCTGGCCGGTGTTGTAGTAGATGGCCTGAAACGAGCCTGCCGCCGCGGCCTCGAGGTCGGCGTCGGGCAGCACGATGTTGGGCGACTTTCCCCCCAGCTCGAGCGTCAGCCGCTTGAGCGAGTTCCCCGCCTTGGCTCCGATCTCGCGCCCGACGTCCGTCGAGCCGGTGAACGCGATCTTGTCGATCCCGGGGTGGTCGACCAACGCCGCACCCGTGGCCCCATCGCCGGTCAGGACATTTACGACTCCGTTCGGAATTCCGGCCTCGAGCGCCAGCTCGCCGAGGCGCAGGGCGGTCAGCGGGGTCTGCTCGGCGGGCTTGAGGATCACCGTGCAGCCGGCCGCGAGAGCGGGAGCCAGCTTCCAGGCCGCCATCAGCAGCGGAAAATTCCACGGGATGATCTGCGCGCAGACGCCGACCGGCTCTTTGCGGGTGTAGCAGAGCATCTGATCCTGGCTGACCGGCACCACCGAGCCGAAGATCCGCTCGGGCCAGCCGGCGAAATGACGAAAGTGGGCGGCCGTGGAGGCCACGTCGACGGCCTTGGCCAGCTTCAGCGGCTTGCCCGTGTCCAGTGACTCGAGCTCGGCGAGCTCGTCGGAGTGGTCCTCGATCAGCTCGGCGAGCCGCTGCAACAGGCGCGCACGGGCCGCGGCGGACAGCCGCTTCCACGGCCCCTCCAGCGCCCGCCGGGCCGCGCTGACGGCCAGCTCGATGTCCGGCCGGCCGGCCTGCGCCACGGTGGTGATCGGCTGGCCCGTCGAGGGGTCGGAGGTGTCGAATTCGCCGCCGTCGGCCGCCGGGTGCGGCTCGCCGTCGATCAGCAGCGCGTGGCGTCGCGAGGCGAACTCGCGCGCCGGTCCCGACAGCTGCTCGGGCAGTGCGGTGGCGGACATGCTGGCTCCTCTCGTGGGGGCTAGGGCGTAAGGACGATCTTCAGGGCTTCGCGGCGGTCATAGATCTCATACGCCTGGGCGGCGTCATCGAGTGGCAGGTGATGGGTCACCAGCGGCGCCGGGTCCAAGGTGCCGGCGGCGAGCATCCCGAGCACGCGGTCGACGTGCGCGATCACGTTTGCGTGGCCGCTCTTGATCGTCAGCGCCTTGATCCAGACGAGCCCCATGTGCACCTGGCAGCGCTCGGCGTAGACGCCGGTCGCCGACACCGTGCCGGCCTTGCGGGCGAGACGGATCGCCAGGTCCAGCGCCTCGGGATGACCGACGGCGTCGACGACGGCGTCGACGCCGCGGCCCGCGGTCAGCCCGCGCACGACGTCTCGCGGGCTCTCCTCGGTCAGGTGCACCGGCACGCCCCCGAAGCTGCGCGCCATCTCGAGCCGCTGCGAGACGGTGTCGATCGCCACCACCGGCGCGGCTCCGGCGGCGATCGCCACCTGGACCGCGCACAGCCCCACGGGCCCCAGTCCGAGCACCGCGACGCTGTCTCCCGCGCGTACCCCCGTCTCGGACACGGCGTGGTATCCGGTCGCCATCACGTCTCCGGCGAACAGCGCGGCGTCGGTCGAGATCGCCGGGGGGACCTTTCGCAGGGTGATGTCGGCCATCGGCACCATGGCCTGCTCGGCCTGGGTTCCCGGCAGGCCGCCGAGCAGCTCGCCGTGGCCGAAGACCCGCATCTGATCGCACTTGTGATATTCGCCGCGCAGGCAGTGAAAGCAGGTGGCGCAGGCGCTGTGATAGCAGCCGAGCACCCGGTCGCCCACGGCTACGCGGGTCACGTCGTCGCCGACGGCCAGCACGGTGCCGACGAACTCATGGCCGATCGTGAACCCGGGCTCGATCTTCACCCGGCCGTGGTAGATGTGCAGATCCGATCCGCAGATGCCGCTGGCCTCGATCTCGACGATCGCGTCCTGCCGGGACTCCAGCTCGGGCGGGGGACGCTCGTCGAGTCGGACTTCTCCGGGGGCTTGGAAGGTGATCGCTCGCATCTGCTCCACCCTAGTCGGGGCCGTCTCCGTACTGGAAGAAGCCGGCCCCGGTCTGCCGACCCAAGCGCCCTGACCACGCCAGGCGCCGCAGCAGCGGCGCGGGGCGATAGCGCTCCTCGCCGCGTTCGAGGGCCAGCGCCTCGAGCACCGACAGCACGTGGTCGAGGCCGATCTCGTCGGCCCAGGCGAGGATCCCCCGCGGGTAGTTGAGCCCGTGCACCATGCCGGCGTCGATGTCCTCGGCGCTTCCGAGCCCCTCGCCGAGCGCGTACGCCGCCTCGTTGATGACCTGACAGACGATCCGGCCGAGCACCAGGCCGGGTGCGTCGTCGATCCAGAGCGTGTGCTTGCCGAGCGAGCGAAAGAACGATTCGGTGGCCTGCGCCGCCGACGGCGCCGAGCTCTCGCCGCGGGTCAGCTCGACCAGCCGGGACTGGTCAAACGGGGGCAGCGTATGAAAGCCGACGGCGGAGCCGCTCGGATCCAGGGCGGCGAGCGAACCGGCGGCGACGCAGATAGCCTGCGGCGCGCCCTGAAGCGGCGCTTCGGGCTCCTCGCCGCCGGTCAGATCGAGGATCAGCGCCGGCGTCGGCAGGGTCTCCGCCTCCGGCGGTGAAGCGACCTGCCAGCCGGCGGCCCGGGAGGCCTCACCGAGCGCCACCGCCAAGGCGCTGTCGCCGGCGATCACGACGACACCGTCCGCGTCGCGCAGCCGTGGTGGCGGCTCGGGGTCGGGCGGTCGGTGCTCGCCGTCGGGCGGATACTCGTAGTAGCCACGGCCGGATTTGCGCCCCAGGCGTCCGGCGGCCACGGTCTTGACGGTGATCGGCGACGGCCGCCAGCGCGGCTCGCCGAAGCTCTGCTCGTAGAACGACCGCGAGACGTCGAGGCCCACGTCGACGCCCACCAGGTCCATGAGCTCGAACGGCCCCATCCGAAAGCCGCCGCCCAGGCGGCAGGCCAGGTCGATCTCGGGGATGCTCGCCACCTGCTCGGCCAGAAGCCTGAGCGCCTCCAGCCCAAACGGTCGGTTGCAGCGATTGACGATGAAGCCGGGTCCATCGACGGCTTCGATCACGTGCTTGCCCATCGCCTCCCCGGCGGCCCGCGCCACCGCGATCGCAGGCTCTGACGAGTCGACGCCGGCGACCACTTCGAGCAAGCGCATCAGCGGCGGAGGGTTGAAGAAATGCATTCCGACGACGCGCTCGGGGTGAGGCACGGCGCTGGCCAGGGCGGTCACGAGCAGCGACGAGGTATTGGTGGCCAGCACGCACTGGTCCGAGACGACCCGCGACAGGCGCTCGAACACCTCGCGCTTGACCTCCAGGCGCTCGGGAGCGGCCTCGATCACCAGCTCGCAGTCGGCCAGGTCCTCGAGCTTTGACGCCGGCCCCAGGCGCTCGGCGGAGGCTGTCGCCTCCTCACTGCTCCATCGCCCACGGCTCGCGCCGCGCTCGAGGTGGCCTCGGATCCGGCTCAGCCCTCGCTCCAGCGCCGCGCCGTCGGGGTCGTGCAGCAGCGTTCGCGCCCCGGCCTGACAGGCCAGCTGAGCGATCCCCGAGCCCATTGTCCCGGCGCCGGCGACGCCGATCACGCCGGGCCGTCGGTTAGCGGTCGTCGGTCTGGCTTCGCTCACGCTCGGTGGCGGCTCACGTCTCACACCAGCGCGTTGATCCCGGTCAGCGAGCGGCCGATGATCAGCTTCTGGATCTGCGACGTCCCCTCATAGAGGGTGGTCACGCGGACGTCACGGAAGTAGCGCTCGACCGGGTGGTCATCGACGTAGCCAGAGCCGCCGTGGACCTGGATCGCGGTGTTGGCGCACTTGACCGCCGCCTCGGTCGCATACAGCTTGGCGATCGAGGTCTCGGTCGTGCTCGGCTGGCCGCTGTCCTTGAGCCAGCCGGCCCGGTAGACGAGCATGCGGGCGGCGTCGGTCTCGACCTTCATCTCGGCCAGCATCGCCTGCACGAGCTGGAAGCTGGCGATCGGGCGTCCGAACTGAACGCGCTCCTTGGCGTACTTGACCGACTCCTCCACGCAGCCCTGGCAGATCCCGACGCAGCCGGCGGCGACGCTGTAGCGCCCGGAGTCCAGCGAGGTCATGGCGATCTTGAAGCCATCGCCGACCTCCCCGAGCATCGCGTCCTCTGAAACCTCGCAGTCACTGAGCGAGATCGACGCCGTGTCGGAGGCGCGCAGGCCCATCTTGTGGTGGATCTCCTGAGGTGTGTAGCCGTCGTTGCCCTCGGTCTCGACCAGGAAGCAGGCCAGGCCACGGTGGCCCTTCTCGGGATCGGTCTGCGCGAAGATCATCGCCAGCTTGGCGTGGTTGCCCAGCGAGATCCACATTTTGGCGCCGTTGATCACCCAGCCCGAGTCGGTACGCCTGGCCCGCGTCTTCTGGTTCGCCGCGTCTGAGCCGGTGTCGGGCTCGGTCAGGCCGAAGCACCCGAGCCACTCACCCGAGCACAGCTTGGGCAGGTAGCGCTGCTTCTGCTCCTCGGTGCCCCAGCGCAGGAGCGCCGAGCAGACCAGCGAGGTCTGGACCGAGATCACCGTCCGCATCGCCGAGTCGCCCCGGCCCACCTCCTCCACGATCACGCCGTAGGTCAGGTAGTCCAGCCCGGCGCCCCCGTAGTCGCGCGGCACGATCGCCCCCAGGTAGCCCTGCGCCGCGATCATCTGCACCAGCTCGGGGTCGAAGCGCTCGTTGCGGTCGTTCTCGCGGGCGCGGTCGACGATCTCGTTATCGGTGAAGGCACGCGCCGTCTCGCGGATCAGGCGCTGCTCGTCGGTCAGTTCGAAATCCATGCCCCGGGACGCTACATGAGGGAAAGGCCTGGGGCTGGCTCGGCCCCTCCGAACGGCCACCGGCCCCCGCCGCGGCAGCGACGAGAGCCGGGAGCGATCCTCTGGGGGCAGGGTGGCCGTTTAAGTGGCCATAGTTTCCACTTTCTCGGCCATCATCGGCCCATCGGCCATCATCGGCCCATCGGCCCATCGGCCCATCGGCCAGCGTCGGCCCATCGGCCAGCGTCGGCCCATCGGCCAGCGTCGGCCACACCGCCCTGGCCGAGGTGGCGGGGGCGCTCTGTCTCAGCCGGTCGGAAGGCCCGAGAGCGCCGGCTGGGTGACGACGACCGTCACCGGCGCGGAGGTGGCGCCCACGTTGGCCGGACCGCCCGTGATCCGGGTCCGGAACTCCTTGGTGCCCGCGGTGCCGAACGTCCAGCCGAACTGGAACGTCGAACCGCTGCCGACGACGCGCACCTCGACCGTGTGGTACTGGCCGTCCTTGCCGAACTTCTGCAGATAGATGACGTGTCCGGCCTTGTCAGGCGAGACGCTTCCGGTGAACGTGATGTGACCGTTGACCGTCGAGGTCGTTGAGCTCGCCATCAGGGTGACCTTGTCCTGGATCCCCTCGAACAGAACGGCGCTCGAGTCGCGGGCGCTGCCGAAGGTGGTGCGGACCTGGTACAGCTCGTTGGTCGGCGAGGTGAGGTTCGGGAAGCTGTAGCCCCCGTTGTCACCGGTGACGGTTGTCTGAAGCTCGCGGTAGGTGGTGTTACCCGGCTCGCGAGCGAACAGGCTGACGCTGGTCCTGGGCTCGGGCGTCGTGGTCCCGGGCTCATACAGCGCGCCCGAGATCGTGTACGGCGTCCCGTTGCTCACGATCGGATCCGTCGTGTTGATCGTGAAGTCGGCGCGCTCGGCCTGCTGGATGATGACCGGGACCGGGTCCGAGGCCGCGGCGGTGTTGCGTCGGTCGCCTCCGAACAGGACACGCACGTCGCGCTCGCCGGGCACCCGCCAGGCGTAGGAGACCTGGTAGTTGGAGCCGGAGCCGACGACACCCCGCTTCAGGGTCGTCCACCGGTCACCCGAGCCATTCTGTGCCTGCAGCAGCACGACGCTGCCGGCGTGGTCCGGGGTCACATGACCCGAGAACACGATCGGATGACGGGTGAGGCCAACGGCCGGGGTCGGGCTCGTGGCCAAGGTGACCAGCGCCGCAACGTGCTCGTACACAGTGCGGCTATGGCTGAGCACTGGACCGCGGACGAACCAGCTGCGGTTCGTCTCGACGACCCCCTCGGCCCGGGTGAACTCGTACTGACCCGCGGAGTTCGTCTTGGTGATGCTGATCAGCGAGTAGCTCCTGTTCGGGGCGACTCGGTGATAGAGGCGGATCGTCTGATCAGCCTGATCGGCGCCCTTGAGCTGGCCGTAGATCAGCACTGCCTCGCCCGCGATGATGCGGTGGGGGACGGCGTGGATCGTCAGGGCGCGATTGTGATGCGGGGCGGCGCTGACGAAACTGGGTACCGCGGCAAACGCAACCGCGGCGATCACGGATGCGAGCACGGTGAAGCGAAGCCGCATGAATGCTCCTCTCCCGGCTGTGTCGATATTTGCCGCCACCGGATTCCGGCCCGCCCCGCGGTGGCTGTGAGTTGGACGCCCCCTAAACACGCCCAACCGAGAGGAAGTTGCGCCGTCCGCTCGTGTTGGAGCCCAAGGAGCCCAAGGTACACTCGCGAGCGGTGAGTGCCTTCGCCCTCGTGATATTGGGCTCCGTGGCCGCTCTGATCCTCTGGGTCTGGTTGCTGGGCCGCTACTTCCCGGGCACCGGCCTCGAGCAGCTGGGGATGCGCTCAGCGCGAGAGATCACCGAGGACCGGGAGGCGCTCGACGCCGAGGACCTCAGCCAGATGCTCGCTGCGCACAACGAGCGTCGTCGGCGCCGGGGTAAACCGGACATGACGGTCGGCGACATCGAGCTGCAGGTCACGCAGGACTTCAACGATGTCCGGCGCCGGCGCGATACCTACCTGGCCGACCGGGAACTGGACCAGCTGCTGGACGCCACCAACGCCCGCCGACGTGCCCGGGGCCTGCCCGAGCGAACCCGCGAGGAGGTCAAGCGCGAGTTCGGCGGCGGGGCAGCGGCCGGGCCGCCAGCGGGGGGCTGAGACCGGCTTCGCCGTCTCGGGCCGCGTGGCGCGCTGTCTGATCGTCGGTTGTGGCTGCCGCGGCCTCGCGCTGGCCCGCGAGCTCAAGACGGCCGGGCACGCGATCCGGGGCACCACCCGCGATCCCGGCCGCCGCCCGGAGCTGGAGTCCCAAGGGGTCGAGTCGTTCGTCGGCGATCCCGACCGGGTCGGGACGCTGGTGCCCGCGCTCGCGCACGTGGGTGTGGTCTGCATCCTGCTCGGCTCGGCCGCCGGCCCGTCCGAGCAGCTTGCGGCGCTACACGGAACGCGCTTGGACATGCTGCTCGAGCGGATGCTCGATACCACCGTGCGGGGCGTCGTCTACGAGCGCTCCGGCAGCGTCGATCCGGCGCTGCTGGCCCGTGGCGCCGAGCGGGTTCGCTACGCCTGCGAGCGGTCACTGATCCCGTACGTTCTGCTGGAGGCCGATCCATCAGATTACGCGGGGTGGCCGGCGCTGGCTGCGGCGGCGGTGCACAGCGCGCTGCTGAACCGAGCGGCCTGATCGGCTCCGGTCAGGCGGCGCGATCCAGCAGCGGCCCGATGCGATCGAACAGGTCAGCCAGGATTCGCGCCGTGGCGCCCCAGATCAGGATCTCGTCGACGACGTAGGTGTCGGTGCGGATCGGGATCCCGCGGCGGACCAACCTCCGCCGGGCATAGCCGGCGCGGATCGAGGTGAGCGGCAGCTCGAGCACCTCAGCGACCTCGCGCGGGCTGAGCTTCCATGCCTGTCCCGGCTCGATCAGGCCGACGAACGGGTACACCGCGTAGCCGGTGGCGATCGTCGGGGTGGGTTGCAGCGCGCCGATGATCTCGACTGCCTCCGGAGGCAGTCCGATCTCCTCGTGGGCCTCGCGTAGGGCCGTGGCCTGCAGGTCGGGGTCGGTCAGATCGCGGCGCCCGCCCGGAAACGAGATCTCGCCCGGGTGGCGGCGCAGGTCCTCACGGCGCCTGGTCAGCACGGCCCACAGCTCGCCGTCCTGGGCAAACAGCGCCACCAGCACGGCGGCCACCGTCCGGCCACGCACGTCCAGGGTCACTGCGTCGGCGGGCTCTAGCAGCACGCGCTCGAGATCCTCCCGGATCAAGCGTGCGGGCAGCGGCATCGAGCGACTGTAGGCACGAGACCTCAGACGAGCGGGTTGAACACCAGCCCCGTCGGGACCTTGGGGAAGAAGTAGGTCGACTTCGGGGGCATGCTCTCCCCCGCGGCCGCCACCTCGCGCACGCGTTCGATCGGCGTCGGCGCCATGAAGAACGCCGCGTCGTAGGAGCCGGCCTCGACGAGGGCAAGCGCCTCGTCGAAGTCCCGGGCATAACCGAGGCCGTTGAGCTCATCGATGTCCTCGTCGGTCATCCGCAGCGCTCCTTTGAGGATCAAAGCCTCGAGCACCGCGGTGTCGAGTCGGCGGTAGGGCTCTGCGTGACCCGGTAGCGCCGCTTCAGCGATCGCCGCCTCCTTCAGCGTGAGCATGAACGGCTTGCGGAAGTGGGAGTCGATGTAGCCGACGCGGACCGTGTTGCCGGCTTCAGGCGCGAGCTGCGCAGCGCTCTGGAGCTCCGCGATCTCGAAGTCACGGCGCAGCCCGACCGCGAGCGCCTCTTGCTGCTCCGGTCCCAGGCCGCGGACCAGGCGATGGGTGGGGAACACGGTCAGACCCGGGTCCTGCAACGCGACCAGGCACATCAGCACGTAGCGGTGCGGTCCCTCACCGCCGATCTCGTCGGCGTACACGCGCGCGGTCTCATACCGGTGGTGACCGTCGGCGATCAGCAGCTCGGCTGACTTCAACGTCTCGGTCACGCGGTCGATGGCGTCGGGGTCGATCACGCGACCGACCCGGTTCACCGTCCCATCGGGATCGGTGGTCTGCTGCCACACGTCGTCGCCCCCGGCCTGCTGCACCGCCCCCCAAGCGCTCCCGTCGGGATCGGAGTAGAGCGAGAAGATGGGGGACAGGTTGACTCGGGTGGCGCGAGTGAGGCGCAGGCGGTCCTCCCTGGGACCGGGGTGCGTGCGCTCGTGAGGACGGATGCGACCGGCGCCGTAATCCTCCACCCGCACGCGCGCGAAGATGCCCTGTCGGGTCCGGCGCTGTCCATCGGGGCCGGCGTAGGCCTGGGCGAGGGTCCACAGGGCGGGCTGCTCGTCCTGTAGCACGACGCCCTCTTGGCGCCAGCGGCCGAGTGTGTCGGCCGCCCGCTCGTAGCGGTCGTCACCGCCCCGCGGCAGGTCGATCCTGACCACGTTGTAGGTCGAGCGCGCCTCGAGCTCGAGCCGCTGCTCGGCGCTGATCACGTCGTACGGCGGTGCAACGACATCCTGCAGCCCCCCGGTCCGCTCAGGGTCGTACCTAAGCGCACGGAGGGGTTCGATTTCGGCCATCGACGGCGTCGAGGCTACCCGACGGCACTCCGATCGAACACTCCCGCTGAAAGAACGGGCCCTTTGACTACACTCGGCGGCCACGTGCGGGGCGTGGCGCAGCCTGGTAGCGCGCCTGCTTTGGGAGCAGGAGGTCCCGGGTTCAAATCCCGGCGCCCCGATCGATCGATAACCCGGCTGGAAGCTGGTTGGGCTGGCGCGCGGGAAGCTGAAGCCGGGTGACCTCGGCGCTCTGATCCTGTCACCGCGTCAGCACCGACACGTGTACAGCCAGCCGACGCCGAGCGCGAAGAACTTGGTCCGGGCCGCGCGGCGAGCCAGCACCGACCGCTCCGCATCCGCTCGCCGCCCGACGACAAGCAGCAGCGCGGTGCTCTCGACTGCGTCACGGGCTCCCGCCAAGCCCTGAACTGCGGCGACCGCCGGGACTAACCTCGCGAGCGCCACCGAGCCGCGCGCGGCCGGCTGCGCTCCCGGAGTCGCGCGGCAACCCGCACGTTGAGCGTCGTGTAGGCGACCAGGAACGGGAAATAGAGCACCAGCGAAAGCTGGGCGTACCGCGGGGCCGACGGGCCCAGGCGTCGAGAATCTCAGAGCTTGCCCGATCGAAGCATCAGCGGGCCCCGGGGTAGCAATTTCAACGGGCGACCGCCCGCTCAGTGCACCCGTCAGCCGCGTCCGGGCGGAAAGCCGACTTGGACGCCCGTCCCGTCGCTGCGAACGATGGTCGGTACGACTCCCCGGTTATGCGTATAGCCCATGAGCTCGGCCTTCCACGCTGGGTCCTGCGTCGCGTCGCGTTCCTCAACGCTCTCTCCGTCGGCTGCCAGCTGCTCGCGCGCAGCCTGGCAGTAGGGGCAACCGGGCTTGACGTACATGACGGTGCTCATGGCGTTCCGCATGGCAGCGTAACGCGATATCAGCGCCTATACGCCAGCGTTGCGTAGGCGATGGAACGATCGCTTGACTCCGTGTTGAGGTCAGACCAGGCGTTGCGCATCGCGGCGCCGACCGGCGCGGTGGCGGCGCGCCGAGCACACCAGCCCGAGCAGCGCTGCCCGCGGACCCGTGAGGTCCAGCAGCCGGCCGCGAGCGGGGGCGGCAATGACAGTGCCCGCCGTGTCTGCCCCCAGCACGATGCTGGCCCAGGCAAACGAGCCCGTCGCATGGCGCGCAAACAACACCGGCGATACCGGCAGCAAACCGTAAAGGACGATGTCCACCCGCCGGCCGCGCTCGAAGTACGCGAACGCAGCACGCCCTCGTGAACAACACCCAACGGTCGGCGAGACGCGGCAACTGCTCATTCTCAGGGATCGTCGTCATCTCGACCCGGACCAGCTCAAGCGACGCAAACGCCCAATCCAGAAGCAGGCCCAGGGCGGCCGAGCCGACGCCCCCGACCGCGCGCCTGGCGACGCAGCCAGGTCCCGACCTCGCCGCGATAGCTGTGCCAGTCCAGCGCGAACATGTTGACCGCGCCGAGCAGATCATCGGACTCCACATCGGCGATCACGAAGTCAACGCCGCGGCCCTCGGCCGCGCGAACCGGCGACCGCTCAAGCCGGCCGCCCAGTGTCTCCACGCTCGGGTCCTGCTCGCTGCCCAACATCACACCGAGCGCCAGGTCATCCACAAAAGCTTGCAACGACGGCGCGCTCGGTAAGCCCCCGCAGACGAACTCGGCCATCGTCCAAAGACTTGGGTCGACAGATCGCCGCCACCAAACCAAATCTACTATTCGCGGAGTCGACAGAAGCTCGCTTGACAGGTGACGATTTGGTCACGTATGCTCCTCGGGTGGACGAGGTCTTCAAGGCTCTGGCCGACCCGATCCGGCGAAGCCTGCTCGATGAGTTGTTTCGCGAGGACGGGCAGACGCTGAGCAGGCTCGAGGCGCGCTTCGACATCACCCGCTTCGGAGTGATGAAGCACCTCAAGCAGCTCGAGACCGCCGGCCTCGTCGTTACCCGGCGACGCGGCCGGGAGAAGCTGCATTTCCTCAACCCGGTCCCGATCCGGCTCGTGCACGACCGGTGGGTCAGCAAGTACGCCGAGCCCTGGACCGCGGGGCTCAGCGACCTCAAGAACAGACTGGAGAATTCGATGGAGAAGGTATTCGAGATCTACATCCGCACCACCCCGGAACGTCTCTGGGAGGCGATCACCGACCCCGACATTCGGGGAAAGTTTCAGTTCGGCAACCGAATCACCTCAGACTGGACCCCGGGCTCCAGGGTGGAGATGAGCCACCCCTCGGCCGGCGTGCTGGGTGAGGGGGAGAACCTGGAGGTCAATGCCCCGCGCCGACTGGTCGGCACCTTCAGAGCGCTCTGGGGCGAGGACGTCAAGCAGGAAGGCACCTCGCGCGTAACCTGGGAGATCGAGCCGGTCGGCGACTCGTGCCGCCTCACCGTGACTCATGACCAGCTGCGCGAAGGTGCCAACAGCCAACTCTACGGCGGCTGGCCGATGATCCTCTCCGGCCTCAAGACGTGGCTTGAGACCGGTGAGGTGCTCACCACCCCCGGATCGCTGATGTACAGCTGAACCGGGCCGAGCAACGGTCATAGCCCGCGTACCTCGCCGGCGCCCCCTACGTGCACCCGCCCGACGGCTGCATGTCACCAGCGCATGCAGACCCGCTCCGCGTCCGGGGCGCCAAGTTTGGCGCTCGTGGCACGGTCGGGGCGGGTGGCTGTGCCCGAGCGCGGTCAAGCCCTGGCGGCGTCCGCGCTGACTTTGTGTTGAGCGATACCGGTCAGGGTCTCGTGCACGATGCGTGCGGCGACCAGCGCGGTGATGTCACTTGATCCCACCCCTGTGGGGATCACTTCGACAACGTCGGCCCCGATGAGCCGCAGCTGGGCGGCGAGCGTTCGGCAGGCCCACAGGAGGTCGGCGGATGTCATGCCACCGGGCTCAGGGGTCCCGGTGCCGGGCGCGAAGGCGGGATCGAGCACGTCGACGTCGACGGACAAGAAGCACGGGTGGTCGCCGATCGTGTCGATCGCCTGGTGAACGACGTCCGCGATCCCGCGCTCGCGGATCTCGTGCATGAACAGTGAGGTGACGCCGAGCCCGCGCTGCCAAGCGAAAGCCTCTTCCTCCGGCCAGTAGCCACGCAGACCGACCTGGACATAGCGGGCGGGATCGACGTGACCGGCTTTGAGGAGTCGGTACATAGGTGTGCCGTGTGACAGGCTCACGCCGAACACCGTGCTCCTGGTGTCTGTGTGGGTGTCGAAATGGACGAGGCCCACCGGCCCGTACTTCGCGGCGCAGGCGCTGATGTCCGGTTCGGCGATCGAGTGATCGCCGCCGAGGATGATCGGGATCGCGCCTGCCGCGAGCACCTGGCCCACCGTCTGCTCGATCGCCGTATGAGACCGGGGTGCGTCGCCTGGAAGCACGGGGGCGTCGCCGAAGTCGACGACGCGCACAGCGGCAAAGGCGTCAAGGCCGGCTTGCAGATGCGCGCCGGGCTGGATGCTGGCGCCCCGAATCGCGCGTGGCCCGAGTCGCGTCCCTGGATGATCAGAGACGAGGTCGTCCATCGGCGCGCAGAGAATCGCCGCGTCAACGTCCGCGAGCTCCGCTGGGTCTTCGGTGTAGGGCAGAGCCGAGAAGGTGAGCAGGCCGGCGTAGTCGGGCTTCTCTCCGACCGACGCCCAGCGAGACATGGGATCGATCATCGGCTCCTCCGAGTCGTTTCATGGTGCGAGGGCACGTCGTCCGATGACAGATGTGGCTGGCCGTCGGGTCTGAGCTCCAGCGCGTTGGCCGTCGCTGCCTCGGGCCGGCGGCGAAAATATCCGCCGCGATAGGCGGCAAACGAGGGGATCACCAGCAACAGCCCGAGCAGCACCGAGCCGATCCCGATCACGATCGGGATCTGGATGCCCAACAGTGGTGGTGAGGCGGCGGCGCCGCTTTGGCTGTAGTTCATGTAGGCGCGTACGAACACGAACGACAGGGAAAGGAATCCGAGCAGCGGCAGGATCCCCGCGAAGATGAAGTTCTTCAGGCTGCGCAACAGGGTGCGCCGGTAGTAGATCGTGCACGCGAGCCCGGTGAAGCCGTAGTAGAACGCGATCAGGAAGCCCAGTCCGGTGACCGAGTCGACCAGCACGTGCTTGCTGAGGATCTCCAAGCCCACGAACCAGACGACGCCAAAGCTGATTGTCGACACCCACGGGGTCTGAAAGCGGGGGTGCACCTTGCCGAATGCCTTCGGGATCGCGCCCCAGCGAGCCATCGAAAGCGTCGTGCGGGCGGTCGGAAGAATCGTGGTCTGCGTCGAGGCCGAGGCCGAGGTCAGCACGGCCAGGATCAGCAGCTTGTCCCAGCCCGACCCGAACGTCCTGGCGCCGAGCGCGTTGAGGACATCGCTCGAGTTGTTGACCAGGAACTGTGGGCCGGCGTAAGACTGGGCCGCATAGGAGACGACCACGAACACGGCTACCAACAGAAGCGTGCTGATGACCGCTGAGCGGCCCGGTCCCGAGGCCGAGTTTCGTGACTCCTCGTTGACCGCGACGCCGGCATCCCAGCCCCAGTAGATGAACAGGCCGAGCAGCACGCCGTTGATCAGCGCGTTGAACGACGGGATCTGGAACGGGTCGATCCACGCGAGCGCGGGGGCGACGTAGCCCGGGGGATGGGTGCTCGCACCCTTGACAAAGGACACGATCGCGAACGCGGTCAGGATCGTCACCTCGGGTCCGAGCAGGATGGCCTGAGTCTTGGCATTGAGCTCGACCCCGACGATGCAGATCGCCACCATCCCGACGATCCACCCGACTCCGACCACCGTCACCGCCGGGGTGGAGTCCGCGAGGGTGTGGGCGCCGAGGAGCAGAAACGTGTAGGTCCCGGCGATCTGAGACAGGCTTGCCATGACGACGATGTCGGCGGCCACGATCACCCAGCCGTTCAGCCAGCCCAGCTGGGGGCCCATCGCCCGCGTCACCCAGGCAAAGGTCGTCCCACAGTCGGGATCGGCCCGATTCATGTAGTAGTAACCCAGCGCGATGCACAACATCGGCAGGAACGACACGACAAGTACGGCGGGGGCGGACAGGCCGATGCCCTTGATCGCCAACGATCGCGCCCAAAGTGGCGGCGAGGCTGTAGGCAGGGGCGGTTGACGACACGCCGATGACGACGTTCGACACAGCTCCGATGGCACCCGACTTCAGTCCTTTGTCCGACTTCGAGCTCGGACTGAACCGGGACGCCGAGGCGCCTGAGTCCGTCACTACTTCCATCGAGTCACCCTCCGGTCGCGGGTGATCCAGCTCCTCAACTATATTAGTATGTGAGCACCGATGATGCAACTAAATTCGCAGAACAGCGCGGGTTAGGAGCACGGATGGAGTCTAAGCAACCTTCCACCGTCGACAGCGTGGACGAGACGATCATCGCGCTGCTGGAAGAGGACGGCCGGCGGTCCTACGGGGAGATCGGACGGGCCGTGGGCCTGTCCGAAGCCGCCGCTCGCCAGCGGGTCAACCGCCTACGGGAGTCTGGCCTCATGCGGATCGTCGCGATCAGCGACCCACTGCGACTGGGCCGAGCCGTGGTGGCCACCGTCGGCATTCGCGTCGGCGGCGATCCGCGGGCGGTAGCCACGCGGCTTGCTGGTGAGGAGGCAATCGAATGGGTCGTGATCACCGCCGGTTCCTTTGACCTCCTGGTGGAGATCGTCTGTCGAAGCGAAGCCGAGCTGTTGGCGATCATCAGCGAGAAGATCCGGTCAGACGCCGAAGTTCGCCAAACCGAGACCTTCATGCACCTCCAGACCGAAAAGAACGTCTTCGCCTGGGGCCGACGGCTGGCCCTGTCCGGCAAACCGCGGTCAGAGTGAGAAGTCCCGGCAAGCCAAACAGGATCAGGCATCGCCCGTGACCGACGCACGCGACCTCTACGGGCTCCCGCTCATCGGTTTGTCACCGAGCGTGACGCTCTGGCCAAGGCGCTGCGCGCCGAGGGTCACCGCGAGCGAGCGGCGACTGTCGAGCGGCTGCGCAAGCCGTCGATGGCAGTCTGGGCGGTAAACGAGCTTGTCCGCACGCAGGGTCGTGCGGTGCAGGCCCTGTTCGATGCTGGCGACGCGCTCGTGCGGGCACAGTCTGAGCTGGTCGCCGAACGTGGAGATGCCCGCGTCCTGCGGGAGGTGGCCGGGCGCGAGCGGGCGGCGGTCGGCGAGCTGGCCGCGGCGGCGCAGGGCCTGCTGAGCGCAAAGGACACGCGCTGACGCAGGCCAACCTGGACCGCGTCTCCGAGACGCTCCACGCAGCGGCGGTCGAGGAGGACGCCCGCGCCCACGTACGAGACGGGTGTCTCGAGCGGGAGCTTCGCCACGTCGGTCTCGGGGCGAGCGGGGGAGCGAGCGCGTCCGCCGACAGCGCCCGTGCTCGTGTACGAGGCCCGCGCAGCGCCGCCGAGGGCAAACCCACCCCAGCGAGCCCCGCCGACTCCGGCGCGGCCGCCAACCGAGACGCGGAGAGGCGAGCTCAAGCGCAGAGAGCCGAGCGCGAGCAAGCCGAGAAGCTGAAGTCCGCGCGTAGGGCCGAAGCCGACGCAGGGCGCAACGCGCAGCGTGCGGCCCGCGAAGCGGAGGAGGCGCGGAAGGGACGGGACCAGGCCGCTTGCTCACTCCGCGACGCCGAGGCTGCACTCGCCGCAGCCCGCGAGCGGGCCAAGCAGACCGCGCTCACTCACCGCCGCGCCCAGAAGACGCTGGAGCGTGGTTAGGACCCAACCAGTTCCTGGATCGATACGCGCGGCGGGATCGTGCTGGCGGAGCTGGGATCCACGCGCGTGAACGAGCGCGTTGATGGGTCGGCGGGCACCGCCTCGCCGACGCCTTCAAACAGCCCCTGTGGACCGCCAACGACGACGTACTGGTCGTGAACACGCGGGCCCTTCGGACGGAGCTGGAAAGGGCCCAGGTAGGCCAGGTAGATGTGTCCTCGCGAGACCAGCGGCGCGCAGCCCTCACCCGGTGAGACTTTCGCTGAGCCCATTTGACGCAGCTGGATCCCCGAAAGCAGCGGCTGTCCGGCGAGGGTCTTGAGAACACGAGCGGTGGCAATCGTGAACGGGAGACCGCCCACCGGGCGAACCGCCGCGACACCCGTGGGCCTCAGCATCGCGATCGAGGTCGCGGCGCGGCGTAACTGGGCAAGACTCCCATAATGCACGGCCTGGCTACAGGCGATGTGTCCCACCGGCGAAACCGCATGGGCGCGGACCCGTTGAGCAGCAGCTCCCGGGCCGCACCCCACGGCGATAGCGCTCGTCGCCGCCGTAATCGCAGCGAACCTGAGGGCCAGCGGACGCATCTCGTCTAGACGGTAGAGACGATCAGCTCGAGCCGGCGTCCCAGCGCCCGGCCGACCCGGCGGGCCTCGGCCTCCAGCACGCGAGCGCCGATCCGGCGGCTCTCCTTGAACATGGCGACGGCCAGCCGGTTGCTCGTGAGGCTCCAGACGCCGGCCACCCGCCCCGCGTCGAGCACCAGCGGCGAGATCCAGCCGGCGGTCCGGCTCACCTGGGCGCGACGGTGTGCGGCGATCAGCCGGGTGTCGCCGGTCCCGGGACCGAGCACGTACTGGTCAAACCCGGCCGTCAGCCGGACGCCGCGGGCGGGCTCGGCGGCTGTGAGCTGCTCGAGGTCGCCAGCGAGCGCGAGGCAGGGCTGGCCGTCGACCGTCACCGTGACCAGCAGATCCTCGGTGCTCGCAAACCAGCGTCGTACCTCAGCCGCCGGAGCCGCCTCGCGAGACAGCCAGGCGTGAAACGTCCTGGTCGTCGCCGGACCGTGGGCGCGCAGGTAGGCCGGGATCGCGATCCGGGCCGCCTGCTCGATGGGGAGCAGGCCCCGCCAGTCCTTCAGCCACGTGTCGGGGAGCGTGAACGTCACTCGCCCGCCGCGACTCGGGCCGTTGCAGAGGTGTCCCATCCAGGCCAGCGGCTTGAGCACGCCGCCCCAGCCCGAGCGCAGGTGCTCCTCGAGGTTGCGGCTTCCGGTCCGCTGGGCGATCTCCTCGATCAGCTGCGAGCGCTCGACCACCCGCCCGCGCAGGATCCCGCGTACGGTCTGGATCAGGGTCTCCAGCTCGGCTGGTCCGATGCCGTACGCGGCGCGCCAGGCCGGACGCTCCCAACGGCGGCTGCTCGCCAGCAAGGCGAGCAGCGCAGCGGCCTGCGGGGGATCGAGCAGGTGAAGCGTTCCCCGCATCGCCCAAGTGCGCATCACGGTGCCGTCCGCGATCGTCGTGGCAGCGTCGCCGCAGCTCCCATCCTGGCGGCGAAGCGCCACGGCAAGCTCGGCGAATGACTGGACCTGGGCCTGCACGCCGGCCAGTGCGCCGACGGTCTCGAGCACCCCCAGCGCTCCCAGAGGATGCAGCAGCTGGCGTTCCATCCTGAACCCGAGCACTTGAGCTGAGGTCAGGCGCGCGGCGGGTCTTGGCTTCAGTGCCCCCACGGCAGCGAGCCTAACGATCGCGTTTAAGCTGACTGATCACGAGCCCCCGTAGCTCAGCTGGATAGAGCGACGGCCTTCTAAGCCGTGGGTCGCAGGTTCGAGTCCTGCCGGGGGCGTTCACAGCCTCGCATCCAACCGCATGTTCTCGCCGCAAATCGTCTGGTTCCGGCATCGCGGGCGCCACACCAAAGATGCGAGGTCGTGCGAGTTCCGGCACGTGCGGCAGCGCTCGTGGTCGCATCCGGGTCGCAGCGACCGGCGCCCCGCCGGCGCCGAGTCGGTGACGGTGCGCTCTACGTGCTCGACCGAGCGGACGGGAGCGGTGCATACAAGCTCGACCCCGAGCCTCGGCCCGACGCCGCTCGTTCCGGCCTCTGAGCACGGGGAGCCGTGCAGGGTAAAGGGAGACGAGCCGAAGGCAATCAGCCGGTGCGGATCGGATCTGCGAGAGTTCGTTGATCGTTCAAGTCGCTGCGCAATATCCGGCTCCGGACGCAGCCGTCAATGCCCGAGAGAGACGGTCTGAGATTACGACCCGATGACCGATCTAGGTAACCCGGGATCGTGCACGACACCGGTGATTCTCGGCGATGACTCCGTGAGCGTCACCGGTAGTACCGCGCTGATCACCGGCACCAGCCGCGGCCTCGGTCGTGCGATTGCGGGGCTGTTCGCGGCCCGTGGAGCACGCGTGCTCTGCCACGCACGCAGCCGCGAGGAGGCGACGATGGTGGCCGAGGGGATCGGTGGGGAGCCGGTGTGGGGCGACCTCTCGACGCAGGCGGGCGTCCTCGAGGCTGCGGACCGTGCGAGCGCAATCGCACCGGAGCTGCACGTGCTCGTGCACAACGCGGGGATCGGCAGCCCCGGCGCCCTTGAGGACCACACGCGGGAGCAGTGGGAGCGTGTTCTGGCCGTGAACGCGGGGGCGCCGCTGTTCCTGACGCAGGCGCTGCTCAGACCGCTCCGCACGGCGGTTCCGAAAGCCAGGATCGTGATCGTCAGCTCCGATTCGGGGCGTTTTTCCGTCGCCAAGGATGGCGTTGCCTTTCCGTACCGGATGTCGAAGGCGGCCGCGAATATGCTCGCGCTGAATTTGGCGGCGGCGCTGGCGGCGGACTCGATTCTTGTCAACGCGATGCATCCGGGCTGGCTGCGGACGGATATGGGCGGATCGGACGCCCCTGTCGTGCCCGAGCAGGCCGCGGAGACCGCGTACTACCTCGCGACACTGCCCGATGGCGGTGTCACCGGTCGGCTGTGGCAGGACAAGGTCCTGATCGACTGGTAGCGAGGTGGCCGCAGCTTGCGACTGCAAACGCGCAGGCAAAGCTTACGTTTGACGCAATCGCTGCCACCCGAGGACCCGAGATCCGTCATCCCTTCTGATGAATGTCGACCATTAGGATTCTGCCCAGGTGAAGAAGCGAGCGATCCCATCGGAAGGAGATGCCGACGGACGTCGCGGCCCCGAGGTGACGTCCACGGCTCGCCCGGCGCAAGTGCGACCAAAGCGTGCGACGATGGTCGACGTTGCCGAGGCGGCTGGAGTGTCTGTCCAAACGGTGTCGAACGTGGTCAATGGCCGCTCGCAGCGCACGTCCCGCGAGACGGAGCAGCGCATCAGGGCACTGCTTGAGGAGTTGAACTTCAGCCCGAACTCTGTTGCTCGTGGTCTGCGGGCGTCCCGGACGCATACGATCGCCTTTCTGGTTTCGGATGCCGCGCCACATTTCCTCGCCGATCCGATGACCGATCAGTTTTTGGCCGGTCTCGGAGATGAGGTCCGTGAGCGGAGTCACGGCCTGCTCATCAGTGCTGCTAGGCCAGGCGCCGGCTTCGAATCACTTGTCCAGCCGCTGATCGAAGGTCGCGCCGACGGCGGGATCGTCTCGCTGTCGGGCAATCGAGCGCTTCGACACGCATGCGTGGAGCGTCTACGGGGCCTGTCCCCGCCTTACGTGTTGCTGCAGGAACACGGTGTCCTCCCCCAGGACGCCCCGGCAATCTGCGCAGAGGATCGCGACGGCAGCCGCACGCTGTGTCAACACCTGATCGGCCGAGGTCACGTTCGTATCGGCTTCCTGACTGGAGCTCACAGCTGGTCGGCGATCGAAGAGCGTATCGATGGCTATCGCGAAGCACATACAGAGGCCGGGCTCGACGTCGACGAGCACCTAATCGTCAGGGCGGGCGAGTTCATGCCCCTAGAGGCGGCGGTGGCAGCTGCCGATCTCTTAGACCGCTTTTCGCGTCCCACTGCAGTCATGTGCGCCAACGACCTGGTGGCGCTGGGTGTGGCAAAAGCCGCGCGAGATCGGGGATTGACCGTCCCGTCTGATCTCGCGATAACGGGGTTCAACAATTTCGATTTCGCTCAGGCCGTTGATCCGCCATTGACGACGGCCCGCATTCCCGGGTATGACATGGGCCGCTACGCCGCGGCTACGTTGATCGAAGCCGTCGAGTCAGGCCGAGTTGTCGAGGGGCGACGATTCGCCACGGAGGTGTTCCTGCGAGCTTCCGCGTAGCAACCGTACCCTCGGACCCCGCTAGCCCCATTTTCCGGAAAGCGCCGGACAACCGGCATGAGAGAAGGGAATGAAAGAGTCCTACGTCGAAGATCCAGCGAATCACGACGGCCCCGAGTCATGCGTTGGCGACCCGTGAGGGCGCA
>JAABUU010000371.1_pt1 | contig 105345 bp, 108 predicted proteins | sample 5559301 | NCBI WGS metagenome assembly JAABUU01 (sample SAMN10711884, study PRJNA513360) | rock metagenome | isolation source: Antarctica rocks | place: Antarctica: Victoria Land, Richard Nunatak white | reverse complement strand
TGCTGACCCGCCCGGCCATACCAACCCGCACGCACCACCACCGATTTCAGGTGCTCCCCGCAAACCGGCATCTCCACTACGCGAGCATATCCCGCCTAGGCGACATAGGTCGTATGTTCGAGTGTACTGCGTGGCGACCTGACAGGTCAAGATCTGTGGACGACGAGATGGCCGTATTGACCGTGTATCTCGGTCGGTGCATGCCGGACGTCTCGCCGCGCCATGACGACGAGATCGCCGTGCAGACCTGGGACAACCTGCTCGTCGAGAGTGTCCGGCGTCGCCGCCCGTGGCTTCCCGCGGTGGGCAACAGCGACGCGCACAACCTGGGGCAGGTCGTCGGGCTGCCGCACAACGTGGTGCGGGCCGGGCAGCTGGAACGCGACGCGCTGCTGAGCGGGATCCGCACCTGGCGCACGACCCCCTTGCTGGCGGCGTACGTCCGGGCCGAGGTCCGCAAGCCGATGCCAGCGGGCGCCCGCTGAGGTGGCAGTTGTCAGCCCCAGTAGCCGAGTCGGCGCCCCGCGCGGGCCACGATCCGGACCAGAGCGGTCACCACCACCGACCGTTGCGCCACCAGGCAGCAGCGCCGCCCGCCTGTCAGCAGCACGGAGCAGAGGCAGTAGAACAGCAGGAACCGAGGGTGGCGCAGCAGGGTCTCGGTTCGGACCCGGCCCGCTGCCGGCGCCGTCATGTCAGCAGCGGTGGGCGGTCGGCCCGTCGTCCCGAGCGCGCCTCACCGCGCTCAGGTGCGGCTGGGTGCCGGCGCGCCCGCGCTGGCCGGCGGTGTGCTCCCGGTCTTCGCCCCACCCTGCTTCGGGGAGCCCTTGCCCCCGCCCTCACCGGAGGACCTGCCCTTGCCCCCGCCCTCGCCGGAGGACCTGCCCTTGCCCCCGCCCTCGCCGGAGGAGCCGCCCTTGGCCGGGCCGTCGCCCTTGGAACCGCCCTTCGAGGGGCCTTCGGCCTTGGAACCGCTCGTCGAGGTCTCGCTCGTGGAGCCGTTCTTGGCAGCGCCCTCGCCGGAGCCGGTGGACGTTCCGCTCTCGCCTGAGGAACTGCCCACGGACTCCTTCTTACGGCTGTCAGTCTTGTAGAAGCCAGAGCCCTTGAACACGACGCCCACGGCGCCGTAGACCTTGCGCAGGCGACCCTCGCAGGCCGGGCACGTGGTCAGTGAGGCGTCGCTGAACGACTGCACCGCCTCGAGCTCCTGCCCGCACGCGGTGCACGCGTACTGGTAGGTGGGCACGACTTCCTCCTGCGACTCGACTGCTGTGGCTCCCCATTCTGCCGTACGGCCGCGCCGGCGTCCGCCGGAATGCTTGCAGTCTCAACGGCCTTCACCTGGGCATGGGAATCCACCGCCTCAACCACGCCGTGCTCTACGTCGGGGACCTGCGCCGCTCCGTCGCGTTCTATGAGGGCGTACTCGGGTTCCGGACGAGGACGAGCCTGTCCGGAGCGGCCTTTCTGCAGGCGCCGGACTCGACCAATGACCATGATCTCGGCCTGTTCGAGATCGGTGGTGCGGCGGCGCCGAGCGGCGCCGGTCGCGGGAGCGTCGGGCTCTACCACCTGGCGTGGGAGCTCGGCACGCTCGATGAGCTCGAGGAGCACGCCGGCAGGCTGGGTCAGGCGGGCGCGCTCGTCGGCGCCTCGGACCACGGCACGACCAAGAGCTTGTATGCGCAGGACCCCGACGGGTTGGAGTTCGAGGTGGTGTGGATCGTGCCGGCCCATCTGCTCACCGGCGATGAGCACAGCGGTATCCGGCCGCTCGACCTGGCCAAGGAGAAGGCCCGGTATGGAGCGCAGACCCGCGGTGGCATAGGCGTCTCGATCCCGGTAGGGGTGTCGGTCTAGCGCGGCTGCTGCACACCGGGCATAGATCGCCGGGCCGCATCGGGTAGCCGCCTCAGGCAGCGACCAGGTCCCGGGCGGTGACGTCCTCGAGCGAACGGCCGGCTGCGTCGGCCTCCCCGCTGCGCCGGTAGAGCACCATGGCGACCACCCCGACGAGCCAGAAGACCGCGACCAGCAGGTACGACGCCGTCGCGCCGAGGCTGACCGCGAGGTCGGGCAGAACGAAGACGCCGCAGATCGCGCCGACGCGACCGACGGCAACCGAGGTGCCAACCCCTGCACCGCGCAGGTGGGTCGGGAACAGCTCGGTGAAGGTCGGGTAGGCGGCGGTCCAGGCGCCGGTCGCCAGGCCGTTGGACACCACGAACGCGATGGTCACCAGCGCCGCGCTGCCCGCGGCCGTCGCGCCGGCAAGCAGCAGTACGCCGGCCGCGGACAGGGAGTAGAACAGCACAATCGTGCGGTGCCGGCCGAGCCGGTCGAACACCGTCGTCATGGCGAGGCCACCGGCCAGCGCCCCGAGGTTCCCCACGATGTAGAAGAAGGGGATCTCGGACTCGGCGATGTGGACCTGCTTGAGCACGACCACCGACAGCAGGGCGAAGATGCCGTAGTAGCCGAACGCCTCGGCCAGGTCCAGCGTGCAGCCGAGAGCGAGGCGCTTGGGGTAGAGCCGCACGAGTTCGCCCAGCGCGGCGCCGAACGACGGTGTCTCCTGCACGATCGCGGCCGTGTCGGACAGCTCGCCCTGGGTCCCAGCGGCGGTCTCCAGCCGGGCCACGATCGCCTCGGCCTCGTCCGAGCGGCCCTGGCTCACCAGCCACCGGGGGGACTCCGGCAGGCGTCGGCGCAGCAGCAGCACGACCAGCGCGACCACGCCGCCGAGGCCGAAGATGTAACGCCAGGAGGTGGTGTCGGGCAGTGCGAGGGTGTTGAGGGCCACGTAGGCAAGCAGGCCGGCAAGGACCGCCCCTGCCGGCCAGAACTGCATGACGGCGGCGTTCGCCTTGCCGCGGACCCGTGCGGGCATGAACTCCGCGATCGCCGAGTTCACGATCGCGTACTCCGCCCCCACGCCCAAAGCGGCCAACGCGCGAAAGACGTAGACCGAGCCGAGGTTCGGGGACAGACCGGTCAGGACGGTGAAGCCAGCGTACCAGACCAGGGTGAGGACGAACAGCCGGCGACGCCCGAACCGGTCGGCGAGCCGGCCACCCAGTAGCGCCCCGACCAGGATGCCGCCCAGCCAGACGCCGAGCACGGCGTTGCGCTGGTCCGTGCTGGCATGGAAATGGTCGCCGAGGGGGCCGATGGCGCTGCCGAACAGCGACACCTCCAGCGAGTCGAACAGCCAGCCGGCGCCGAGCGCGAGCAGGATGCCGCGGTGCGCCGAGCTCCAGCGCAGGCGGTCGAGACGGGCGCCGATCCGAGCGACGTCGGGGCTACTCACGTGGCTGTCCTCTCGAGCGGCGGGCATCAACGCCAGTTTCTACACCCCTCGTCCTGGTCTCCGGGCGGGTCAGGTCACGACCTGCTGCAGCGCGCCGGTGGCCACGTCGTAGAGGAAGCCCCCCACCTGCACCCGTGGTGGCAGGAACGGCGAGCTGCGGATCTTCTGCACGTCTGCCGCGAGCATTGATGCCTGGTCGGCGATGGCCCGGAACTCCAGGCTCCTGGTGTCGATCCCGCTGTCGGCCGCGATGAGGGCGTGGATCTGCTCATCGCTGGCCTTGGTCATGCGGCAGTCCGTGTGGGGGACCACCATGATGCGGTCGACCCCGAGCAGGTGGGTCGCAAGCACCAGCGTGCGCAGGACGTCCTCGGTGACGCGCGCCCCGGCGTTGCGCAGGATCTTGGCGTCGCCGGGGCCCAGGCCGAGCATCCGCAGCGGCTCGATCCGGGAGTCCATGCAGGTCACGACCGCCAGGCCGCGGGCGGCAGTCCCGGGCTGCCCGTCGTCGTGGAACTGTCGCTCGAACAGCAGGTTCGCCGCGAGCACGTCGTCGAAGGCTTTCACCGGGTCATCCTTTCAGGCGCTGCAGGCCGCCTGACGGCGTCAGTGCCGCGGCGACGGGCACGTCGTGCGGCTCGGCCGGCAACTGTTCGACCAGCTCCCCGTCGTGCAGCAGGGCGACCGTCAGGCCGCGGGCCCGCAGCAGCGCCCGGTCGTAGCTGCCGCCACCCCGACCGAGCCGGTTGCCGCGCCGGTCCACCAGCAGGGCAGGGACCAGGACCAGGTCGCACCGCGACACCGCATCCAGGCCTAGCCGCGCCCCCGGAGGCTCGAGCAGTCCCTGGCCGGTACGAGCGAGTTCCCCATCGTACGCGGCCCAGTCGAGCTCGCCACCTGGTAGCAGTACGGGCAGCAGCCAGCCCGGCCGGAGCAGCGCCTGGGTGCCGGGCTCACTGCCGACCGAGACGTACGCCGACACCTGCGCGGCGCCGTCGAGCAGTGGGGCCAGCGCGGCAGCACGGCGGTCGTCGGCCTCGGCTCGGGCATCCGGCGGTATCGCGCTACGGGCGGTTGCGGCCGTTCGGCGGAGGTTGTTCTTGCTGTCCATGCGGGAGCATGGTGCCGTGAGGACGAAAGGCATGACGCTGCGCTGGCGCCTGACCCTCGCCTTCGTCGTCGTCGTGCTCGTGCCGCTGATGGTCGGAGCAGCCCTGCTGGCGCGCGCCCTCCCGCACGCCGTCCAGCAGCGGCAGCAGGCCGGCATGGTCAGCAACGCCCGCCTGGCCGCCCAGGTGCTGCGGAGCTACTGCGACCGGGCCGAGACGGCAGCGGAGGCGGCGGGCCGCGCAGTCACCCCCGCCGATGCCGCGGGAGCCCGGGTAGCAGCCCAGTCGCTCGTGGACCGCGGGCTGGTCGACGGAATCCGGGTCACCGGGCCCACCGGGGCCGTCGTGGCGCAGGCCGGTCAGGTGCCGGTGGCCCCGGTCGGGTGCGGCTCGGAGGCGCAGCGGACCAGCGCCGTACCGGCGATCAGCGCTCTGGTCCGGCTGACCGGGCCGGCCCAGCGCCCGGCCGGCACGTCGGTCGCGAGCTTCACGGTGGACACGGCGCTGGCCCGTCGGCTGGCCGCCGGGCTGGATGACGACATCGTCCTGGTGGACCCCTCGGGGCAGGTGGCCGCGGCCACGACGCCCGTGCCGGCGGACATCGTCCGGGCTGCGCTGCGCCATCCCGGCGCGCTCGTCGGGGGCCGGACGACAGCTCTGGTGGCAGCGGCGCCTGGCCGGCCGTACGGCGTGCTCCTGCTGCAGGCGACAGCCGTCGGGCCCGACCTCACGCTGGCCGTCGGCCTGGTCGCGCTGCTCGCTCTGCTGCTTGCCGGAGTGATCGCGTTCGTGTTCGCTCGCATCACCGCCGGTCCGCTCGAGGAGCTGGGCGTGGCGGCGGCGAGGGTGGCGAGCGGCGACCTCAGTACAACGATCCCCGTGCGCTCCCGGGACGAGGTCGGGCGGCTGGCCGCGGCCTTCAACACCATGACCGACGACCTGCGCGGGTATGTCGGGCAGCTCGAGCAGGACCGCGACGAGCTGCAGGCCGGCCTCGCGCGGCTCGGGGACACCCTGTCCGGCACGCACGACCTGGACCGCATCCTGTCGGTCGTCATCGAGTCCGCGATGGCCTCCACCCGAGCCAGTGGCGGGCTCGTACTGCTGCTCAGCCCGTCCGGTGAGGAGCTGGTGCTCGCCGCCTCGCGCGGCCTGGACCTGCCGGTGGACCTGCGCCTGCCGGTCGAACAGGGCCTGTCCGGCCAGGTCGCGACGACCGGGGAGGCGGTACGCGGACGGCTCGGCGAGGGCCAGCTCGTGGGCGCTGCGGGGGAGCCGCAGGACACCTCGGTCATCGCCGTACCGCTCACCTCCTCCGGCCGGGTGATCGGCGTGCTCGACCTGTTCGGCTCAGCCCTGCCCGGCGGCTTCGACGGGCGCGACCTGGCCACGATCCGCACCTTCGCCAGCCAAGCCACGGTCGCGGTGGACAACGTGCTGCTGCACGAGGAGGCCCAGCGCCTGTCGGTCACCGACGGGCTCACCGGACTGTGGAACTACCGGTACTTCACAATGATGATCGGCAAGGAGATCGAGCGGGCCACGCGGTTCAGCCGCCCGCTGTCGCTGCTGCTGCTTGACCTCGACCACTTCAAGGCCGTCAACGACACCTTTGGTCACCAGCGCGGGGATCGGGTCCTCATCGAGCTGGCCAGCCGGATCCGCGCCGAGGTCCGGGACGTGGACACGGTCGCGAGGTACGGCGGGGAGGAGATCGTCGTCATCCTGCCCGAGACCGACGAGCCGGGTGCCAGGCTGACCGCCGAAAGGCTGTGCCAGGCGATCCGGCAGCGCTCGTTCGGCGAGCCGCCTGAGCCGCTGGTGGTGCTGACGGTGTCCATCGGGGTCGCGGTGTTCCCGCTGCACGGCGCCGCCGCGGGCGCGCTGCTCGGCAGGGCCGACGAGGCCCTGTACGACGCGAAGCGCTCCGGCCGCGACACCTGGCGTCTCGCGCCGCTGTCCGGGGCCCGCGACTAGGGTCACCCTGCATGAGCATCCGCAAGGCCGTGATCCCCGCCGCCGGGCTCGGTACGCGCTTTCTGCCGGCGACCAAGGCCTCGCCGAAGGAGATGCTGCCGGTCGTGGACAAGCCGGCGATCCAGTACGTCGTCGAGGAGGCGGCGCGGGCCGGGCTGGACGACGTACTGATGATCACCGGGCGGAGCAAGCGGGCGCTGGAGGATCACTTCGACCGGGTCGTCGAGCTCGAGCAGACCCTGGAGGCCAAGGGCGACCTGGCCAAGCTGGCCCTGGTGCGGGAGGCCAGCGAGCTCGCGACGGTGCACTACGTCCGGCAGGGCGATCCGCGCGGGCTCGGGCACGCGGTCCTGGCGGCCGCGCAGCACGTCGGCCAGGAGGCGTTCGCCGTCCTGCTCGGCGACGACCTGATCGACCCGCGGGACGAGCTGCTGTCCACGATGATCGAGGTGCAGCAGCGCGAGGGCGGCAGTGTCGTGGCCCTCATGCAGGTGCCGCACGAGACCATCGGCTTGTACGGCTGCGCGGCTGTCGAGGGCTCGGGCGATGTCGTACGGATCACGGGATTGGTCGAGAAGCCGGCAGTTGACCAGGCGCCGAGCGACCTGGCGATCATTGGTCGCTACGTGCTGTCGGCGACCGTCTTCGAGGTGCTGCGCCGCACCCCGCCAGGCCGCGGTGGCGAGATCCAGCTGACCGACGCGCTGCAGGCGTTGATCGACCGTGAGCCGGTCCACGGAGTGGTCTTCCGTGGTCGCCGGTACGACACCGGTGACCGGCTGGACTATCTCAAGGCGGTCGTCCGGCTGGCGGCCGAGCGGGACGACCTCGGGCCGCCGTTCCTGGACTGGCTGCGCAGCTGGCTCGACGCCCGCGCAGGGGACCGCACATGAGGTCGGTCGACGAGCACCTGGCTGAGATCCTGGCCCTTGTCGAGCCGCTGGCCCCGCTGGAGCTGTCACTGCTCGACGCGCACGCCTGCATCCTGGCCGAGGACGTGGTGTCCCAGGGCTCGGTACCGAGCTTCGACAACGCCTCGATGGACGGTTACGCCGTGCGCGTCGCCGACCTTGCGGCCTTGCCGGTCACGCTGCCGGTCACCGGCGACGTCGCCGCCGGACCGGCCTCCCCGCTGCGCGTCCAGCCCGGGCTATGCGTCCGGATCATGACCGGCGCCCTGATGCCGGCCGGCGCGGACGCGGTCGTACCGGTGGAGTGGACCGACGGCGGCGTGGCGCAGGTACGCATCGACCGGCGTCCGGACGCCGGCGGGTATGTCCGCCGGGCCGGAGAGGACGTCGCTGCCGGTGAGCTCGTGCTGGCCGAGGGCAGCCACCTCGGGTCCGCCCAGCTCGGGCTGGCGGCAGCGATCGGCCGCTCCCGCCTGGTCGTACGGCCCCGGCCCAGGGTCGTCGTGGTCTCGACCGGCAGCGAGCTGGTCGAGCCCGGCTCCCCCCTGACGGCCGGTCAGATCCCGGACAGCAACAGCATCGCCCTGACCGCCGCGGCGATGGAGGCCGGCGCCATCGCCTACCGGGTCGGGATCGTGCCGGACGAGCCCCGCAAGCTGCTCGCCACGCTCGAGGACCAGCTCGTGCGCGCCGACGTACTGATCACCAGCGGTGGCGTCTCGGTCGGGGCGTACGACGTGGTCAAGGAGGTGCTGTCCCGGATCGGCACCGTCGGCTTCCACAAGGTTGCGATGCAGCCCGGCATGCCGCAGGGTTTCGGCACCATCGGGCCCGAGAGCACGCCGGTGTTCGGCCTGCCCGGCAACCCGGTCAGCGCCCTGGTGTCCTTCGAGGCCTTCGTCCGGCCGGCGCTGCGCCGCATGCTGGGGGCGCAGGTGCTGGAGCGTCCGCAGGTGTCGGCCCGGGCGACGTCCGAGCTGCGTTCGCCTGCCGGCAAGCGCTCCTTCCTGCGTGTCCGGGTCGACGTGCAGGACGGCGGGCACATCGCCACCCCCGTCAGCGGACCGGGCTCGCACCTGATCGCCGGCATGGCGCGGGCCAACGCCCTCGCCGTCCTGCCTGAGGACGTCGAGCGGGTCCCGGCCGGATCACCGGTCCAGGTCATGCTGCTCGAGCGGCGAGCCCGGTGAGCGGCTTCACGCACCTGGACGCGACCGGCGCCGCCCGCATGGTCGACGTGACCGAGAAGGACGTCACCGTACGCACCGCGACGGCGACCGGCCGGGTGGACCTGTCCGCGGAGTGCGTCGGGCTGCTGCGGGGCGTCGGCGTGCCGAAGGGCGATGCGCTGGCCGTCGCCCGGCTGGCCGGGATCATGGGCGCCAAGCGGGTGCCGGACCTCGTCCCGCTGTGCCATCCGATCGCGCTGCACGGCGTCACTGTCGACCTGCTCGTTGACGACGACGGTGTCGCCGTCACTGCCACAGCGCGCACCGCCGACCGTACGGGCGTCGAGATGGAGGCGCTGACGGCAGTGTCGATCGCCTGTCTGACGGTGGTCGACATGACCAAGGCGGTCGACCCGCGCGGCACGATCGGCGGCATCCGGCTGGAGACTAAGACCGGAGGCAAGAGCGGGCCGTGGCAGCGCTAGGCCGCGCCCAGGTCGTCACCGTCTCCGACCGCTCGCACGCCGGTGCCCGCGAAGACACCTCGGGCCCGCTGCTCGCCTCGCTGCTGACCGGTCTCGGTCTGGAGCTCGCACCGGTCGTCGTGGTGCCCGACGACGTGTCGGCGATCGCCGGGGCGGTGCGGACCGCGGCCTCGGCCAACGACCTGGTGGTCACGACCGGCGGGACCGGGCTCTCGCCCCGCGATGTGACCCCGGAGGCCGTACGACCGCTGCTGGACCGTGAGGTCCCCGGGCTCGGGGAGGCGCTGCGCCAGCAGGGGCGCGACGTCCTGCCCACAACGGTCCTGTCCCGGTCGTTGGCCGGGACGATCGGCCGCACCCTCATCGTGACGCTGCCCGGTTCCACCGGTGGGGTGCGCGACGGGGTCACCGTGCTGGCGCCGGTGCTCGCCCACGCCCTCGCGCAGCTGCGCGGCAGCGACCACTGACGTGGCCTCCCCGGGCTGGCCCGCCCTGCTGGCCGAAGGCCGTGTCGGTCTGCGGCCGCTGCGGCTGCGGGACGCGACGGCCTGGACCGAGGTGCGCGTACGCAACGAGCAGTGGCTCGCGCCGTGGGAGGGCGCCCCGGCCGCGCTGGGTCGCTACGACTGGGGCGACCGGCACAGCGCCTCCTCCTACGCCGCGATGCTGCGTGCGCTGCGCCGCGAGGCACGGGGCGGCCGAACCCTGCCGTTCGCGCTGACGTACGACGGCGCGCTGGCGGGACAGATGACCGTCAGCAGCATCGTGCGGGGGGCGTTCGACAGCGCCTCGGTCGGCTACTGGGTCGATCGCCGGTATGCCGGGCGGGGCGTCGTCCCCGTCGCCCTCGCTTTGGCCCTTGACCACTGCTTCGGTCCGGTAGGCCTGCACCGCATCGAGGCCAACGTGCGCCCGGAGAACGTCGCCAGCCTGCGCGTCGTGGACAAGGTCGGTTTCCGCAGTGAGGGGCTGCACCGCCGGTACCTGTTCATCGACGGAGCGTGGCGGGACCACCTCGCGTTCGCGCTGACCCAGGAGGACTGCCCGGAAGGGGTCCTGCGGCGGTTCCTGGCACGTCCGTAGGCGACACACCGCAGCAGGTCCACCGCCCGTGCCTGCAGCCTCGTTACGGTCAGTTCTGTGGGAAGCGGCCTGATCCTGTTTGTCATCGTCGGTGCCTGGCTGGCCGTCCTGGTGCCGATGTTCCTGCGTAGCCACGACGCCGCGACATCGCATCGGTCCGCGGACCGGTTCAGCGGAGCCATGCGGGTACTCGCGCACCGCTCCGGCGGTCGCGACGTGCCGGGGCGGCATCCGGCCGGCGAGGTGCTCGTGCCCCGGCGCGCTGGCGGCTCGGTCGCCTTGACGCCGCCGGAGCCGGTCCTGCAGGTTGCCCGCGGGGAGCTGCTCTGCGACTGGCTCGCCGAGCGTCGGGACGACACGCGGGATCTGCTGGTCCGGTGGGCGCGCGCCCTCGGTGAGCTGCTGGCCCGGCTGCGCCGGGGGTCCGTGGACATGATGGGCTGGTTGGCGGACGGGTCCCGGAGTCTGTGGGTCCGGCTGCGCCATGGGTTCAGCGGTCTGGGGCTCCGGTTGGGGCGCGGGGGAGGCCGCGTCCCGCCGGCCGTACGTCGGCGCCGCACCCTGTACGCGTTGCTCGTCCTGGCCCTGCTCACCCTGGCCGGTGGCCTGCTCGGGCCGGTGCTCTTGCTCGGTGCGCACCTGGTGTGCGACCTGCTGCTCGTGGCCTTCCTGGTGCAGCTGCGCCGGCAGGCGATGCGGTGTGCGGCCCGAGCGCGTTTGGTCCCCGCCCCCTCGCCAGCGGCTCGCCCGTTCGTGTCCCGGACACTCGCCCCGCTGCGCGTCGCCGGCATTCCCGATCGGATGCCCAGGCGGCCGGCGTCGTACGCCGCGGCACTGCTCGCGCCGGTTCAGCGCCCCGGCAACGTAATGCCGCAGCCCGCCCACCGCCGGGACGCTGGGGTGGACAGCGCGCTGGGGTCCGGCACATGGGAGCCGATCCCGGTGCCGGTCCCGACGTACGTCGGGAAGAATCCCGCCCCGCAGCCGCCGAAGCGGGTCGTCGACCTCACGCGCCCGGGGCAGTGGTCAGCCGAACACCAGGCCGATACCGAACTGGACCTGCTCTCGTCCGATGACAGCATGGACGGCCGACGGGCCGTCAACGACTGGTAACCTCGGGCACGTCCGCGGGGCTGTGGCTCAGTCCGGTAGAGCACCTCGTTCGCATCGAGGGGGTCAGGGGTTCGAATCCCCTCAGCTCCACCCGCAGTGACGGCTCGCCGCCGGCGAGCCGTCACGCACCCGGTCTGGGGCGGGCCGCGCGCTTTCCCGCGCCGGGCGGCCTCAGATCCAACTGTGGAACCACATTCGGTCCAACCAGTCCTGGTAGGGGATCGTCACGGCCGCGAGGACCGGGTAGAGATAGGCGAAGTTCAGCAGTACCACCGATACGTACACCCCGACAGCCGCCGAGGCCACGGTGCGGCGCGTCGTACCGGCCCGGCCCAGGGCCCAGCCGGCCAGGAGCGCGAGCCCCAGGCACAGGAACGGGATCGACGGCAGGGCATAAAACAAGAACATCGTGCGGTGCTTGAGGTCGCTGGGCTCCCAGGGGGCGATGCCGGCGAGCAGCATCAGCGTCAGCGAGGAGGCGCGCCAGTCGCGGCGGGACACCCACATCGCGACCAGGCCGAGGACCGCCGGGACGATCGCCCACCACAGGGCCGGGGTGCCGATCGCGAGCACCTCCCGCACACAGGACGTGACCCGGCAGCCGTAGCGGCCGACGCCCAGCGGCGACGGGTAGTAGTAGTTGACCGGTCGGCCAAGGACGAGCCAGCTGGCCGGGTGGGACTGGTAGGGGTGACGGGTCGTCAGGGTGTCGTGGAAGTGGTAGATCTCCGCGTGGTAGTGCCACCAGGAGCGCAGGACGTCCGGCATGAGCGGCACCGTGGAGGCGTTCGCGTCAGCCCAGTGCCGGTCGTACCCGATGTCGGTGACGAACCAGCCGGCCCAGCTGGCGACGTACACGGCGGCCGGCAGCAGAACCAGGGCCGCGAGCAGTGGCCCCGTCGTACGGACCAGCGTGCGAACCACCGGCAGGCGGACTCCGGCCGTACGCCGGGCGCCGGCCTCCCAGGCGACGGCGAGCAGCAGGAGCACGGGTAGGACGTAGATCCCGCTCCACTTCGTGGCGATGGCCGCACCCAGGCACACCCCGCACAGCGCAAGCCACGGCCGGCTGAGCAGCCAACCCCCGCCGCGACCGATGTCGGCGTCGCTCGCGCGGGACAGCTGCTTGCGCACCTTGTCCCGGTCGACCACGAGGCAACCGAAGGCGGCCACGATCCAGAAGCACAGGAAGATGTCCAGCATCGAGGTGCGGCTCTGCACGAAGTGCAGCCCGTCCAGGGACAGCAGCGTGCCGGCGAGCGCGCCGAGCAGGGTCGATCCGGTCATTCGTCGGCCGATCCGAACGACCAGCAGGATCGTCAACGTGCCGAAGACGGCGGCGGAGAACCTCCACCCCAGGGTGTTGATGCCGAACAGCTGCTCCCCGCCCGCGATCAGCCACTTGCCTAGCGGCGGGTGGACGATGAACGCGCCGCCGCTGCCTGGCTCGACGACGCAGCTGGCGGCCTTGCGGACCAGGGCCGGGTCCGTCCCGGTGTAGGAGAACGTCGCGTGCTCGACGCCGTAGCGCAGCAGGTTCTGCGCGTCGCAGGCGTAGTACACCTCATCGAAGATCTTTCCCGGCCCGACCGGGATGTTCGAGCCTGCTGCGTACGTCGTGGCGGGCAGGTCCAGCCGCAGGAAGCGCAGCAGGCCGCCGAGCAGGGTCACGAGCGCGGTGGCGCCCCAGCCGCCATGACCAGGCACCGCGGGCTGCAGCCGCTCGCGCCAGGCCGAACCGAACTCCTCGTCGTGCACCGGCGGCCGGGCCAGGGTCGCGGTCATGAAGGCGAGCGTAATGGGGTTGTGTTCCCGCGCCTGCCGATCGGTGTGGCGCGTCTGGAGCCGCACAGCGGCCTCCAGAAGCAACACCGATCGGTACGGGTCCGGGGGCTGGGAGACTCCGCGCATGCCCCTGTTGCTCGCCGGCGTGCCCATCGGCCAGCCCGGCGATGCGAGCCCGCGGCTGCGGGACGCGCTGGCCACCGCCCAGGTCGTGGCGGCCGAGGACACCCGCCGGCTGCACCGGCTGTGCTCCGACCTCGGGGTGCAGCCGACCGGCCGGGTCGTCTCCTACTTCGAGGGCAACGAGGCGCAGCGGGCGCCGCAGCTGCTCGCCGCGCTGCGCGCGGGGGAGCTGGTGCTGCTCGTCACCGATGCCGGTATGCCGAGCGTGTCCGACCCGGGCTTCCGGCTGGTGGCCGCTGCCGCCGCGGAGGACCTGCCGGTCAGCTGCCTGCCCGGGCCGTCGGCGGTCACGACCGCGTTGGCGGTCAGCGGCCTGCCGAATGACCGCTTCTGCTTCGAGGGGTTCCTGCCGCGCAAGGGCGGCGAGCGGCGTACCCGGCTCGAGTCCTTGGTGGCGGAGCGGCGTACCGCGGTGTTCTTCGAGGCGCCCCACCGGCTGGGCGACTGCCTGGCCGACATGGCCGCGGTCCTCGGCGCGGACCGCCGCGCGGTCGTGTGCCGCGAGCTGACCAAGACCTACGAGGAGGTACGCCGGGGGAGCTTGTCCGAGCTGGCCGAGCTCTTCTCGGGGCAGGTGCGCGGCGAGGTCACGGTCGTGGTCGAGGGAGCGCCAGACCTACTCGTAGAGAGCACGCCGGAGGAGCTGTCCCGGCTGGTCGGCGTACGCGAAGACAGCGGCGAGCCGCGCAAGGAGGCGATTGCCGGGGTCGCCCGCGAGCTCGGCGTTCCACGGCGGGACGTGTACGACGCCGTCGTGGCCAGCAAGCACGACGGGCGACCGAGAACCCGTGGATCAGGCGTGAACACCTCCCATCAGGTGGCGAACCCGTTGGACGGCCCTCACTAGGCTTGCTGCATGCCCCGTCACGTCCTGACCGCGGTCGCCTGGCCCTACGCCAACGGACCCCGGCACATCGGCCACGTCGCCGGCTTCGGCGTGCCGTCCGATGTGTTCAGCCGCTACCAGCGGATGATCGGCAACCAGGTCCTGATGGTCAGCGGTACCGACGAGCACGGCACGCCGATCCAGGTGCAGGCCGACCGGGAGGGCGTCAGCGCGCGCGAGCTGGCCGACCGCTACAACCGGGTCATCGCCGAGGACCTGCAGGGGCTCGGACTGACCTACGACCTGTTCACCCGCACCACGACGAGGAACCACTACTCCGTCGTACAGGCGATGTTCACGGCCCTGTACGACAACGGCTACATCGTGGAACGGCCGCAGCTGTCGCCGATTTCGCCCTCGACCGGCCGCGGTCTGCCGGACCGCTACGTCGAGGGCACCTGCCCGATCTGCGGGTACGACGGGGCGCGCGGCGACCAGTGCGACAACTGCGGCAACCAGCTCGACCCGAAGGACCTGATCAACCCGCGTTCGCGGATCAACGGCGAGGTGCCGGTCTTCGTGGAGAGCGCGCAGTTCTTCCTGGAGCTGCCGGCCTTCGCCGAGGCGCTCGGCGGGTGGCTGCAGTCGCGCACCGACTGGCGGCCGAACGTACTCAAGTTCAGCCAGAACCTGCTGTCCGACCTGCGTCCACGGGCCATCTCGCGCGACCTGGACTGGGGCGTGCCGATCCCGTTGCCGGGCTGGAGCGAGCGCGGCGACAAGCGGCTCTACGTCTGGTTCGACGCGGTCATCGGCTACCTGTCGGCCTCGGTCGAGTGGGCCCGGCGCACCGGCGACCCGGACGCCTGGCGCCCGTTCTGGCAAGGGGGGTCCGCCCGGGGTTGCTATTTCATGGGCAAGGACAACGTCGTGTTCCACTCCGTCGTCTGGCCGGCGATCCTGCTCGGCGCCAGCGGGAAGCCCGCCGGCAGGCCGGGTGCCCTCGGTGAACTGAACCTACCGACCGAGGTTGTGTCGAGCGAGTTCCTCACCATGGAGGGCAGGAAGTTCAGCTCGTCCCGGTCGGTCGTCATCTACGTGCGCGACGTGCTCGAGCGGTACGGCGCCGACGCGCTCCGCTACTACCTGGCAGCGGCGGGTCCGGAGACCAGCGACACCGACTTCACCTGGGAGCAGTTCGTCACCCGCAACAACACCGAGCTCGTCGCCGGCTGGGGCAACCTGGTCAACCGTTCGCTGTCGCTGGTGGGCAAGGGGCTCGCGGCGATCCCGCCCCCGGGCGAGCTGACCGGCGCCGACCAGGCCGCCCTGGCGTCCTCCCGGTCGAGCTTTGACAGCGTCGGCGCGCTGCTGGAGACCTCGCAGCAGAAGGCCGCACTCGCCGAGGCCATGCGCGTCGTCGGGGACGCCAACCGCTACCTGTCCGAGCAGGCGCCGTGGAAGCTCAAGGATGACCTGGCCCGCCGGGACAGCGTGCTGCACGTGGCCCTGCAGCTCGTGGACGACTGCAAGGCCCTGCTCACGCCGTTCCTGCCCGCATCCTCACAGCAGGTCGATGCGATGCTGGGCGGGACCGTCCCGTGGTCCGGAGAACCCGAGCTGCGCGAGGTCGAGGACCTCGACGGCGGCCCGGGGTACCCGGTGCTCATGGGCGACTACGACACCGCCGCGACGTGGGCGTCCCAGCCGATCCGGGTCGGGCAGCCGATCGCGATCCCGACGCCGCTGTTCCGCAAGCTCGACCCGTCGGTCGTCGACGAGGAGTTGGCCCGGCTCGAGGGTGGCGCGTGAGCCGGTCAGGCAGGGAGCGGGACAGCTCGCCGCCACCGGCGCCCGAACCGCTCGCAGTCGCCGTCGCCGACAGCCACTGCCACCTCGACATCATGGGCGGCGACGTGGCGGCCCATTTGTCGGCCGCCCGGGCGGTCGGGATCAAGACCGTCGTACAGGTCGGCATCGACGTGGAGACCAGCCGGCTGTCTGCTGCACTGGCCGGCGAGCACGAGGGCCTGTGGGCAGCAGTGGCGCTGCATCCCAATGAAGCTGGACGCGGGGCGGCGAGCGACGAGGCCCTGCGCGAGATCGCTGCGCTCGCTGCGCTGCCACAGGTGCGGGCCGTCGGGGAAACGGGGCTGGACCACTACCGGACCGAGTCGGTGGAGGGCCATCGGCTGCAGGAGGAGTCCTTCCGGGCGCACATCGCGATCGCGAAGGACACCGGTACCGCACTGATGATCCACGACCGCGACGCGCACCAGGACGTGCTGCGCATCCTGCGTGAGGAGGGGCCGCCCGAGCGGGTGGTGTTCCACTGCTTCTCCGGCGACGCCGCCATGGCCCGGGTGTGCGCCGACGCCGGCTACTACCTGTCCTTCGCCGGTCCGCTGACCTTCAAGGCAAACGGGGGCCTGCGGGAGGCGGCCGCCCTCACGCCGGCGGACCGGCTGCTGGTCGAGACCGACGCGCCCTTCCTCACGCCGATGCCGTACCGGGGACGGCCCAATTCGCCGTACCTCGTGCCGTTGACCGTGCGCGCCCTGGCCGGGACCCGGGGCGCCGACCTGGATGAGCTGTGCACCGCCCTCGCCGACAACGGGTCCCGCGCTTTCGGCTGGGCCGGCACTCGCTGAGAGCAGGATCACAAGCGCTTCGCGTGCAGCCGGCTGACCTGCGCCTTGTTGTGCGGCGCCGGGGGTTCTCGTGCCGGCTCCGACATCGACCGCGTACATGATCGACTTGACTGCTCGGGGCTCATCGTTACGGTTCTGTGATTGTCCGCCGAGGTCGGGGAAGTCCTCAGCGGTGACAGCAGCCCGGCGCAGGTATCCCGGGGAAGTACGCCTGTCGCCGTGCGCCCGTGCCCGGAGAGCCCGACCCTCGGAGAACCGTGCGTCTACGCACCCTGCGAACCGTGCGTCTACGCACCCTGCTCGAGCAACCGGCCGCCCTGGTGCTGCAGGGCGCCGCCCTCGTCGCGCTGCTCGGCAGTGCGTCGGCCTGGTCGATGACCGCCAGGACCGTGACCGTCTCCGTCGACGGCGCCTCACGTGCGGTCACCACTCATGGCGGCACCGTCGCCGAGGTGTTGTCCGCGGCGCACGTGAGCGTCGGCGCGCACGACCTGCTGGCGCCCGCGCGCGAGACGTCGGTCGAGGACGGCGGCCGGGTGGTGCTCCGGCACGGCAGGCAGTTGCAGCTCACGGTGGACGGGTCGCGCCGTACCGTCTGGGTGACCGCCGCCTCGGTAGCGGGGGCGTTGGACCAGCTCGGGCTACCCAGCGGCGGCGCCCGGCTGTCGGCCGACCGCTCGCGCGAGATCCCGCTCAACGGCTTCGCGCTCGACGTGCGCACCCTCAAGGCGGTGTCGGTGCTCTACCTGGGCCGTCGGCTGCCGGTCAGCACGACCGGGCTGACCGTCGGCGACGCCCTGCGCGACGCGAAGCTGGCCGTTGCGCCGAGCGATGCGCTCAGGCCGCCGGCGGCCGGGACCCTGCACGACGGGGAGGCCATCACGGTCACCCGCGTCGAGGGGCGCACGGCCGTCGAGCCCGCCGACGTGCCGTTCGGCACCGAGCAGCAGAGCGACCCGGGCTCCTACACCGGCACCACGCGGGTGCTGTTCCCCGGCCAGGTCGGCGTCCTGGAGCGGACGTACGCGCTGACCTACACCGACCAACGGCTGACCGCCAAGCGGCTCGTCTCCAAGGCGCAGACCGTGGCTCCGCGCAACCGCATCATCGGCGTCGGCAGCCTGGACCTCCCCGTGTCTGCCCCCGTGCCTGCCGCCACAGCGTCTGCCGCCGCTCAGCCCGCCCCCGCTGCGGCTGCTCCTGCGCCCGCCCCTACCGCGGGTGCCAGCAGCAGCGGCACGAGTTCAGGCGGGTTGAACTGGGACGCCCTGGCGAACTGCGAGTCCGGCGGGAACCCGCGGGCGGTCTCCCCCGGCGGTGACTACCGCGGCCTGTACCAGTTCTCGATCGGCACCTGGCAGGGCGTCGGGGGCAGCGGCGACCCGATCGACGCCTCACCCGGCGAGCAGACCAACCGCGCGTCGATCCTGTACTCCCGCACCGGCCGCAGCTCCTGGCCCGTGTGCGGCAAGTACCTGTAGGTGCTGCTCACTGCCCCCGACGTCCGCGCTCTGGCCGCCGCCCTCGGATTGCGCCCGACCAAGACGCTCGGGCAGAACTTCGTCATCGACCCCAACACCGTCCGGCGCCTGGTCCGTACGGCCGGCGTCGGCGCCGACGACGTCGTGGTGGAGGTCGGTCCCGGGCTGGGTTCGCTCACCCTCGGGCTGCTGCCCGAGGTGGCCCGTGTCGTCGCGGTCGAGATCGACCCGCTGCTCGCCACCCAGCTCCCGCTGACCGTGCAGGACCGCGCCCCGTCGTACGCCGGTCGGCTGAAGGTGCTCACGCAGGACGCGCTCACCCTTACCGGTGTGCCCGGTCCGGCGCCCACGGCGTTGGTGGCGAACCTGCCGTACAACGTCGCCGTACCCGTGCTGCTGCGGCTGCTCGAGCACCTGCCGACACTGCGCACCGGGCTGGTGATGGTGCAGGCCGAGGTCGCCGACCGGCTAATCGCCGCGCCCGGCAGTCGGACCTATGGCGTGCCCTCGGTGAAGGCGGCCTGGTACGCCGAGGTGCGCAAGGCCGGCTCGATCGGGCGCACGGTCTTCTGGCCCGCGCCCAACGTGGACAGCGGGCTCGTCGGCTTCACCCGCCGCACGCCTCCGGAAGGCGACCGGCTGGCGACCTTCGCGGTCGTCGACGCCGCCTTCGCGCAACGCCGCAAGACCCTGCGGGCCGCGCTGAGCGGCTGGGCCGGGGCTCCGGACGTCGCCGAGCGGCGGCTGCGCGAGGCTGGGATCGACCCGCGCGCCCGGGGGGAGACGCTGGCCGTCGGGGACTTCGCCCGGCTCGCCGCAACCGCCGCGTAGTCTGGCCGGACCAGCCGACCTCTCGAGGAGCGCGTCCTGCCCCCCCGCCCGGCCTCGGCCGACTCCGTCACGGTGCGGGCCCCGGCGAAGCTGAACCTGCACCTGTCGGTCGGCCAGCTCCGACCGGACGGGTTCCACGACCTCACGACCGTCTACCAGGCAGTCGGTCTGTACGACGAGCTCACCGCCCGGCGGTCGCCCGAGCTGACCGTGACGGTCACCGGTGAGGGCGCCGCTGATGTACCGCTGGATGGCACGAACCTGGCGGCCCGGGCCGTGCAGGCGCTGGCCGGGCGCACGGGGCATGACCCCGGGGTCGCGCTGACCCTCGCCAAGGGGATCCCGGTCGCCGGCGGTTGCGCGGGCGGTTCGGCGGACGCCGCTGCCGCCCTGGTCGCCTGCGACGCGCTGTGGGGCGCCGGGTTGTCCCGCGAGCAGCTCGCCGAGGTGGGTTCGACGCTCGGCAGCGACGTCCCGTTCGCCCTGCACGGCGGTACGGCGCTCGGCACCGGTCGCGGCGAGCGGCTCACCTCCGTGCTCGGTCACGGTGCCTACTCCTGGGTGCTCGCCCTGGCCGAGGCCGGCCTGTCCACCCCGTTGGTGTACGACGAGCTGGACCGGCAGCGCGAGCAGGGCCCGATCGCGGTCGTCAGCGACCCGGCCGAGGTCCTCGCCGCCCTGCGCGTCGGCACTCCCGAGTTGCTCGGGCGGGCCTTGTCCAACGACCTGCAGGCCCCTGCGCTGGCACTTCGCCCCCGGCTGCGCACGCTGCTGGCCAGCGGCGAGGACATCGGTGCGCTTGGCGCCGTGGTGTCCGGCTCGGGGCCGACGGTCGCCTTTCTGGCCCGGCACGACAAGCACGCACTTGCGCTCGCCGCCGCTCTCGCCGGGCACGGCGTCTGCCGGTCGGTACGCCGGGCGGGCGGTCCCGTCGCCGGCGCCCGAGTCGTGCGGACCAGCTGATGGCCGTCAACCTCGTCAACCTGGAGAACGTCACCACTGCGCACGGCACGAAACTGCTGCTGGACGGGGTCAGCCTCGGCGTCTCCGAGGGGGACCGGATCGGGGTCGTCGGACGCAACGGCGGCGGCAAGACAACGCTGCTCAAGACGATCATCCGGGCTGAGGCCCCGCACTCCGGCCGGGTGACTCATGCCGGCGGCCTGCGGGTCGGCGTCCTCACCCAGGACGTCCGGCTCGACGAGGCGCTCACCGCCCACCAGGCGGTCCTCGGGGACGCGGCCGAGCACACCTGGGCCGGCGACGCCCGGGTCCGCGAGGTGCTCGACGGCCTTGGCCTGCACACCGTCGGGCTGGACACCGTGGTCGGCACGATGTCCGGCGGCGAGCGCCGCCGCGTCGCCCTGGCCGCGCTGCTGGTGCAGGAGTGGGACCTGCTGGTGCTCGACGAGCCGACCAACCACCTCGACGTCGAGGGCGTCGCCTGGCTGGCCGCGCACCTGCAGCGCCGCACCCCGCAGCAGGCGCACCTGGTCGTCACCCACGACCGGTGGTTCCTGGACGAGGTCAACACGACCACGTGGGAGGTGCACGACGGCCAGGTGGACGCCTACGACGGGGGCTACTCCTCGTACGTGCTGGCCAGGGCCGAGCGTGACCGGATGGCCGGCGCGACCGAGCAGCGGCGGCTCAACCTGGTCCGCAAGGAGCTGGCCTGGCTGCGCCGCGGGCCGCCGGCCCGCACGAGCAAGCCGCGTTTTCGCATCGACGCCGCGAACGCCCTCATCGCCGACGAGCCACCGGCCCGCGACGACATCGCCCTGCAGCGCTTCGCCACCGCCCGGCTCGGCAAGACCGTGTACGACGTCGAGCACGTCGAGCTCGCGTACGACGGACGTGTGCTGTTCCACGACGTGACCTGGCGGGTCGGCCCGGGGGACCGGGTCGGGATCGTCGGCGTCAACGGCGCCGGCAAGTCCACGCTGCTCAAGATGCTGATCGGTGAGGTGCACCCCACCCGTGGGGTGGTCAAGGTCGGGCAGACGGTCAAGGTCGCTTATCTGTCGCAGGAGGTTGCCGAGCTCGCCCCCGCCCTGCGCGTGCTCGAGGCGGTCGAACAGGTGTCGCGGCAGGTCGAGATCGGCGGTGGCAAGACAATCACGGCGTCCTCGCTGTGCGACCGCTTCGGCTTCACCGGCAACGCCCAGTGGACCCGGGTCGGCGACCTGTCCGGCGGCGAGCGCCGCCGGCTGCAGGTCCTGCGGCTGCTCATGGGCGAGCCGAACGTCCTGCTGCTGGACGAGCCGACCAACGACCTGGACATCGACACGCTCAACGCCCTGGAGGACGTGCTCGACGGCTGGCCCGGGACGCTGGTCGTCGTCAGCCACGACCGGTACTTCCTGGAGCGGGTCACGACGGTCACCACCTCGCTCATGGGTGACGGCACGGTCGCCGCGCTGCCGGGGGGTGTGGAGGAGTACCTCGCCAAGCGGATCCGCCGGGTGGCCGCCGACCCAGGCGCCGCACCCAAGAAGGCCGGCGGCGACACCCGGGCCGCCAAGAAGGAGCTGACCCGGCTCGAGCGGGCGCTCGGCCAGCTGGACAAGCGCGAGGCGGCGCTGCTGTCCTCGATCGCCGAGCAGGCCGCGGACCACACCGCGGTACTCGCCCTGGACGCCGAGCTGCGGCAGGTGCGCGAGGGCAAGGCCCGGGCCGAGGACACCTGGCTGGAGCTGTCGGAGTCGCTGTCCGCCTGACCAGGCACGGGGAGCGGGTCGGGGAGCGGACGCCGGGTGCAGCCCGCGTCAGGCGTCCTTGCCGCTGGTGTTGATGCGCGGCTTGGTCTCCAGGTGAGCCAGGCCGTTCCAGGCCAGGTTGACCAGGTGCGCGGCGACCTCGTCCCGCTTGGGCTTGCGGTTGTCGAGCCACCACTGGCCGGTCAGCGCGACCATGCCGACCAGCGCCTGGGAGTACAGGCCGGCGAGCTTGGTCTCGTACCCGAGGCGTTTGAACTCCCCGCCCAGGATGTACTCCACCTGGCTGGCGATGTCGCTGATGATGGTGGCGAAGCCGCCTGCGCGCTCGAGCCCGAGCGGCGACTCCCGGACCAGGATGCGGAACCCGTCGGCCTCGTCCTCGATGTAGGTCAGCAGCGCCAGCGTCGCCTGCTCGAGCAGCAGCCGCGGCTGGTCACCGGTCAGTGCATTGGTGAACGTGTCGAGCAGGTGCTGCACCTCGCGGTCCACAACAACGGCGTACAGGCCCTCCTTGCCGCCGAAGTGCTCGTACACGACGGGCTTGGAGACCCCCGCGCGGGCAGCGATCTCCTCGACCGAGGTGCCGTCGTACCCGCGCTCGGCGAACAGCGAGCGGCCCACGTCCAGCAGCTGCTGGCGGCGCTGCTTGCCCGTCATCCGCACCCGGGGTCGTACGGCGTCGCTCACCCGGTCCGGCTAGGCGGTGCGGGCGCGGCGGGCGTCCAGCCGGCTCTGCTTGGGCCAGCGCACGTCGCGGGCCCAGCCGAGCCGCTCCAGGCCGCGGATGAGCACCGCGCTGCTGTCCACCTGGCCCTTGTCGACGCCGTGGCGCGCGCAGGTCGGGTCGGCGTGATGCAGGTTGTGCCAGCTCTCGCCGCCGGAGATCACGGCGAGCCACCAGACGTTGACCGCCCTGTCGCGGGTCACGAACGGCCGCTCGCCCCAGGTGTGGCAGATCGAGTTGATCGACCAGGTGACGTGGTGCAGCACGCCGATCCGGATGACCGACGCCCAGAAGAACGCCGACAGCGCGCCGGTCCAGCTCATCGTGATCAAGCCACCGAGCAGGGCCGGCAGCAGCAGCGAGACGGTAACGAGCAGCGGGAAGGCCTTGGCGACCCGGGCCAGGTCCCGGTCGGCCAGCAGGTCGGGGACGAAGCGCTTCTGGTCGGTCTGCTCGACGTCGAACAGCCAGCCGACGTGGGCGTGGAACAGCCCCTTGCACAGCGAGCGGAAGTCGTTGCCGTACCGCCAGGGCGAGTGCGGGTCGCCGTCGGCGTCGCTGTAGGCGTGGTGCCGGCGGTGGTCGGCAACCCAGCGCGTGACCGGCCCCTCAATCGCCATGCTCCCGGCCAGCGCTAGCGCGACCTTCACCGGCCGCGTGGCCTTGAACGAGCCGTGGGTGAAGAAGCGGTGAAATCCCACCGTGATCCCGTGCAGCGTGACCGCGTAGAACACGATGCTGAGCCCGACGTCGGTAGACGACAGCCCGTGGCCCCAGACCACGAACCCGGAGGCGGCGACGGCCAGCAGGGGGACGGCGATGAACACGCCCAGAGCCAGTTGCTCCCACCGGGCCCGGGCCTCGGTGGTCGGGACCTGCTGCAGCGGCCGGCTCTCGTCGGCGTCGTAGTCGATGGTGGTGACGGGTGCGTCGAGCGTCTCGGTCATGGGCGTCCTCTGGCGAGTGGGGGACGGACGCTATGACCGTAACTTACGCATCCGTAGGTTGCCCAGCCATCGTGGACTGGTGACGGCTTTGTGTCGGACTCGGCTGGAACAGGTCGGCCAGCTCGCCGTTGAGGGTCGGGATCGGCCCCGCCGGGGCGTACGGAGTGGGGCGGTTCCCGACCCTCGGCGGGGGGGTGGGCGGACAGTCGCGGGTGGCCGTCCTCAGCGGGATGGGTCGGCGGGCTCGCGATCGACGGTCGGGATCGGCCTCGGAGAGACGGCGCCCGCAGGGGCGGTGGCAGACTCGGCCGGTAAGCAGTACCTGTCGCACCGGTCCGCCCTGGTGTAATTGGCAACACGGGTGCCTTTGGCGCATTCAGTTCCGGGTTCGAGTCCTGGGGGCGGAGCAGTTCATACGTGATCGTGCCCGGGCCTCGTACGGCGCCGAAAGCGAGTTCACCTGCCCGGTAAGGTTGGCGGCGCCGGGTTTTCCGGTCAGCCAACCCGCAGCCGGCGAGGAGTCCGCGTGAGCTCCGCAGGACGCGTCGCAGCCGTCGTGGTGCTGGCTGCCGGCGAGGGCACCCGGATGCGCAGCCGTACGCCGAAGGTCCTGCACACCCTCGGCGGCCGCACGATGCTGGGACACGTCATGGCAGCCGCCCAGTCCCTGGAGCCTGCGCACCTGCTGGTCGTCGTCGGGCACGGCCGGGACCAGGTTGCCGGCGCGCTGACCGGCGGAGCACGCGCCGTCGTCCAGGAGCAGCAGCGCGGCACCGGCCACGCCGTACGGGTGGCCCTCGAGACGTTGCCGGACCTGGAGGGAACGGTCGTCGTCCTACCTGGCGACGCGCCGCTGCTTACCGGCGCGACGCTGCGCGAGCTGGTCGAGGCCCACGAACGGGACGGGGCGGCCACGACCCTGCTAAGCGCCAGGGTCGCCGATCCGGTCGGTTACGGCCGGGTCGTCCGCGGCGTCGGGGGGGACGTCGAGCGGGTGGTCGAGCACAAGGACGCGGACGGTGCCGTCCGGGCGATCGATGAGGTCGCGACCAGCGTGTACGCCTTCGCCGCCGCCGATCTGCGCAGCGCCCTCGGCCGGCTCGGCACCGACAACGCGCAGGGCGAGCAGTACCTCACCGACGTCGTGGGGCTGCACCGCGCTGCCGGGTTGCGCGTGGGCGCTCAGGTCGCTGCGGATCCCGAGCAGACGCAGGGCGTGAACGATCGGGCGCAGCTGGCCGAGCTCGCCCGACTGCTGCGGGACCGCATCGTGCTGGCCCATCAGCGGGCAGGTGTGGCCTTCCTCGACCCGCAGACAGCCTGGATCGACGTCGACGTCACGCTCGAGCCGGACACCACCATCGGGTACGGCGTCCAACTGCATGGCGCCACCGTCGTACGCCGAGGCGCCGCGGTCGGCCCGGACACGACCCTGGTCGACTGCGAGGTCGGTGAGGGGGCGAGCGTGGTGCGCAGCCACTGCGTTGGTGCGCGGATCGGCCCGGCGGCGACCGTCGGTCCGTACAGCTATCTGCGCGCCGGAACTGTGCTCGGGCGCGCGGCCAAGGCCGGGGCGTTCGTCGAGGTCAAGGCCAGCACGATCGGCGAGGGCAGCAAGGTGCCGCACCTGTCCTACGTCGGTGACGCCGCCATCGGTGAGCGCAGCAACATCGGCGCGGGCACGATCGTGGTGAACTACGACGGTCGCGACAAGCACCCGACAACAGTCGGTGACGACGTCCGGATCGGCAGTAGCAACGTGCTCGTGGCACCCGTCACCGTGCATGACGGCGCCTACACGGCGGCCGGGTCGGCCATCACGCAGGACGTGCCCGCCGGCGCCCTGGGCGTCGGCCGGGCTCGGCAACGCACCATCGACGGGTGGGTCGCGCGCAGGCGCCCCGCCGAGGGGGAGCCCGCGTGAGTGGTCTGCAGATCCAGGGACGAAAGAACCTGATGCTGTTCACCGGGCGCGCGGCGCCGGAGCTCGCGGCCGAGGTCGCCGTCGAGCTCGGGGTCGAACCGGTGCCCACCGCGGCGTACGACTTCGCCAACGGTGAGATCTTCGTGCGCTTCGAGGAGTCGGTCCGGGGCTGCGACGCCTTTGTCATGCAGAGCCACACCACCCCGGTCAACACCTGGGTGATGGAGCAGCTGCTCATGGTCGACGCCCTCAAGCGGGCCAGCGCCAAGCGGATCACCGTGGTGATGCCGTTCTACCCCTACGCGCGCCAGGACAAGAAGCACCGCGGTCGCGAGCCGATCAGCGCTCGGCTCATCGCCGACCTGTTCCTGACCGCGGGGGCGGACCGGCTCATGTCAGTCGACCTGCACACCGCGCAGATCCAGGGGTTCTTCGACGGGCCCGTCGACCACCTGTTCGCGCTGCCCCTGCTGGCCGACTACGTCAAGTCCAAGTACGACACCTCCAACATCGTGGTGGTCTCGCCGGACTCCGGCCGGGTACGGGTCGCCGAGCGCTGGACCGACCGCCTCGGTGGCGCTCCGCTGGCTTTCATCCACAAGACACGCGACCCGCTCGTGCCGAACCAGGTCGTGGCGAACCGGGTCGTAGGTGACGTCAAGGGACGCGTCTGCGTCCTGATCGACGACATGATCGACACCGGCGGCACCATCACCAAGGCGGCGGACGTGCTGTTCGCCGCCGGCGCCGTCGAGGTGCTCATCGCGGCCACGCACGCGATCCTGTCCGGGCCGGCGCTGGACCGGCTCAAGAACAGCCGCATCAGCGAGACGATCATCACCAACACGTTGCCGGTGTCGCCGAGCCAGCGCTTCGACAAGCTCACCGTGCTGTCCATCGCGCCACTGCTCGCGGCCGCCATCACAGCGGTGTTCGAGGACGGCTCGGTCACGAGCCTGTTCGACGGGGACGCCTGACCGGTCGGCTAGAGTTCACCTCCGCGCCCGGGCCGTTCGTGGTCGCTGCTCACGCAGTGCCCGCCCAGCAGCGCCCGCCCCGCCGCATCTGAGTAGCCGCAGCCCGCAGTTCAGCCCGTACCGCAACGAGGAGTCACGTCGTGTCCGAGGTCCGCATCGCCGCCGAGAGCCGTACCGAGTTCGGCAAGGGACCGGCCCGTCGTACGCGTCGTGCCGGCAAGGTGCCGGCAGTCCTCTACGGCCACGGGGACAAGCCGCGCCACCTCAGCTTGCCTGGCCACGAGCTCATGCTTGCCCTCAAGCGCGACGCCAACGTGCTGCTGACCCTGCAGACCGAGGACGGCGACGAGCTCGCGCTGCCCAAGGTCGTCGTACGCGACCCGATCAAGGGCACGCTGGAGCACCTGGACCTGGTGGCTGTCCGTCAGGGCGAGAAGGTCACCGTCGAGGTGCCGATCATGCTGATCGGCGACGCGGCGCCCGACACGCTGGTGGACCAGCAGACGATGACGCTTACGGTCGAGGCCGACGCCACGAAGCTGCCGGACCACGTCGAGATCAACATCGAGGGCAAGCGGGCGGGCAAGCACCTGTCGGCGAAGGACGTCGTCCTGCCCGCGGGCTCGACCCTCAGCCAGGACCCCGAGCACGTCATCGTGCAGTTCCTCGGCGTCATCTCCGAGGAGCAGCTCGAGGCCGAACTGGACGCGGCGGCAGCCGAGCTGGCTCCCGACGAGCCGGAGGCCGAGGGGGACGCACCCGAGACCGAGGGCAGCGAGTCCGACAAGATCGGCGAAGGCGACGAGGTACCGGCCACCGAGGCCTAGGCCGCCCGAGACGAGGACTGCCCCGTGGCCGACGACGTCTGGCTCGTCGTCGGCTTGGGCAACCCCGGCCCGTCGTACGCCGGGAACCGGCACAACGCCGGCTTCCTGGTGCTGAACCTGCTGGCTGAGCGGGTGGGCAGCCGGTTCACGGCGCACAAGGGCCGGGCGGACGTCATCGAGGGCCGCGTGGCTGGACAACGGGCGGTGCTCGCCAAGCCGAAGTCGTTCATGAATGTCTCCGGCGGTCCGGTGGCCAGCCTGCGGGACTTCTTCAAAGTCCCCGTCGAGCGGATCGTGGTCGTCCACGACGAGCTCGACATCGACTACGGGGTGCTCCGGCTCAAGCGCGGTGGTGGGGACAACGGCCACAACGGCCTGCGCTCGATCACCTCGGCGATCGGCAGCAAGGATTATCTGCGGACCCGGTTCGGCATCGGCCGGCCGCCCGGGCGCCAGGACCCTGCTGACTTCGTGCTCCGGGACTTCTCCGCCACCGAGCGCAAGGAGCTGCCGTTCCACCTCGACCGCGCGGCCGACGCGGTCGAGTCGCTGCTGGTGCAGCCGCTCGACGCCGTCCAGAACACCTTCCACGCCTGACGGTAGAAGGCACGACGTACGCTGGAGGTGTGGCGCGCGAGCGTCGCCGCTGCACCCCCACCCCCCGGCCGGCTCGGCGTGCGGGGTCGTTCTGCATGGCCCGAAAGGCTGCTCCTTGTCCCTGCGCGGACTGCTCGACATCGTCCTGACCGACCCCTCGCTGAGCCGGGCCGTCGAAGCCGGAACCGGTGCGACCGGGCCTGGCATGCTCGACCTGACCGCTCCTGCCGGTCTGCAGCCGTTCGTCGTCGCCGGACTAGCCGCGCGCGCCGGCCGTACCGTCCTCGCCGTCACCGCCACCGGGCGCGAGGCCGAGGACCTGGTGGCCGCGCTGGGCAGCCTGCACGACCCGGACCGGATCGCGCTGTACCCGAGCTGGGAGACGTTGCCGCACGAGCGGCTCAGCCCTCGGGCGGACACGGTCGGTCGCCGGCTCGCGGTGCTGCGCCGGCTCGCGCACCCCAGCGCGGACGACCCGACGACCGGTCCGCTGGACGTCGTGGTCGCGCCGGTCCGCAGCCTGCTCCAGCCGCAGGTCAAGGGCCTCGGCGAGCTCGAGCCGGTGCAGCTCGTGCAGGGCCAGGAGCTTGCCCTCGACGACGTCGTACGACGCCTGGTGGACCTGTCCTACCTGCGCGTCGAGCTGGTCGAGAAGCGCGGCGAGTTCGCCGTACGCGGTGGCATTCTGGACGTCTTCCCGCCGACCGAGGAGCACCCGCTGCGGGTGGAGTACTGGGGCGACACGGTCGAGGAGGTCCGCTCGTTCAAGGTGGCCGACCAGCGGTCGCTGGGGGTGGCCGGCCACGGGCTGTGGGCGCCGCCGTGCCGGGAGTTGCTGCTGACCGACGACGTCCGGGCCCGGGCCCGGGCACTGGTCACGAGCCATCCCGAGCTCGCCGAGATCTGCGACAAGATCGCCGACGGCACGCCGGTCGAAGGCATGGAGGCGCTGGCGCCGGTGCTGGTCGACGACCTGCAGCTGCTCGTCGACGAGCTGCCGGTCGGCACCTGCGTCGTGGTCTGCGACCCCGAGCGGGTACGCACCCGGGCGCACGACCTGGTCCGCACCAGCCAGGAGTTCCTGGAGGCCAGCTGGTCCACCGCGGCGATCGGGGGCGCCGTGCCGATCGACCTCGGCGCCGCGGCGTACAAGACGCTGGTGGAGGTGCGCGAGCACGCCCAGGTGAGTGGGCTGCGCTGGTGGTCGGTCTCGCCGTTCACGACCGACGCGGAGCTCGAGGACGACACAGTGGTGCTGGCGGCCCGGCAGCCGGCGGCCTACCGGGGCGAGACCGACAAGGCCCTCGAGGATGTACGCGGCTGGCTGGCAGAGGGCTGGCGGGTGGTGCTGACCAGCGAGGGGCACGGGTCGGCGCAGCGGATGGTGGAGGTGCTCAAGGGCGCCGACATCGCGGTCCGGCTCGTCGAGGACCTGGCCGGCGAGGTCGACACGGGCGTCGTGCAGGTGTCCACCGGGTGCCTGCAGACCGGGTTCACCAGCGAGCTGCTGCACACCGTCGTGCTCACCGAGTCCGACCTGACCGGTGCGCGCGGCACGGGCAGCAGCAAGGACATGAGCAAGCGGATGCCGTCGCGCCGGCGCAACGCCGTGGACCCGCTGCAGCTGCGGGCCGGCGACCCGGTCGTGCACGAGCAGCACGGGGTCGGCCGCTACGTCGAGATGGTCCAGCGCACGGTCGCCGGCGCGACCCGCGAGTACCTCATCCTGGAGTACGCCAAGGGCGACAAGCTGTTCGTGCCGACCGACCAGCTCGAGCAGGTCACCCGGTACGTCGGCGGCGAGGCGCCGGGCCTGGACCGGCTCGGCGGTGGCGACTGGGCCAAGCGCAAGGGCCGGGCGAAAAAAGCTGTCAAGCAGATCGCGGCCGGCCTGATCCAGCTCTACAGCGCGCGGATGGCCGCGCCCGGGTACGCCTTCGGCGCCGACACGCCGTGGCAGCGCGAGCTCGAGGACGCCTTCCCCTACGTCGAGACCCCGGACCAGCTGTCGGCGATCGAGGAGGTGAAGGCCGACATGGAGAAGCCGTCCCCGATGGACCGGGTGATCGCCGGCGACGTCGGCTACGGCAAGACCGAGATCGCCGTCCGGGCCGCCTTCAAGGCCGTGCAGGACGGCAAGCAGGTGGCGATCCTGGTCCCGACGACCCTGCTGGTCCAGCAGCACTACAACACCTTCCGGGACCGCTTCGCGCAGTTCCCGGTGACGGTGCGGGCGAGCTCGCGCTTCAACTCCGACAAGGAGCAGAAGCAGGTGCTCGACGGGATGCGCGAGGGAACGGTCGACGTCGTCATCGGCACCCATCGCCTGCTGTCCACGAGTGTGCAGTTCAAGGACCTCGGGCTGGTCATCGTCGACGAGGAGCAGCGTTTCGGGGTGGAGCACAAGGAGTTCCTGAAGCAGATGCGCACGGCCGTGGATGTGCTGACCATGTCGGCCACGCCGATCCCGCGGACGCTGGAGATGAGCCTGACCGGCATCCGCGAGATGTCCACGATCCTCACCCCGCCCGAGGAGCGGCACCCGGTGCTGACCTTCGTCGGGCCGTACGACGAGAAGCAGATCGGCGCGGCGATCCGGCGGGAGCTGCTGCGCGAGGGGCAGGTGTTCTTCCTGCACAACCGGGTCGAGTCGATCGACCCGGTGGCCAAGCGGCTACGCGAGCTGGTGCCCGAAGCGCGCGTCGCCACGGGGCACGGGCAGATGGACGAGACGACGCTCGAGCAGGTGATGGTGGGTTTCTGGGAGAAGCACTTCGACGTGCTGGTCTGCACGACCATCGTGGAGAGCGGCCTGGACATCCCGAACGCCAACACCCTGATCGTGGACAAGGCGGATGCGTTCGGGCTCTCCCAGCTGCACCAGATCCGCGGCCGGGTCGGCCGGGGACGTGAACGGGCCTACGCCTACTTCACCTACCAGCCGGAGAAGCCGCTGACCGAGCTGGCGCACGACCGGCTGGCGACCATCGCGCAGAACACCGAGATCGGGGCCGGCATGGCGGTGGCGATGAAGGACCTGGAGATCCGGGGCGCCGGCAACCTGCTGGGCGGCGAGCAGTCCGGGCACATCGCGAGCGTCGGGTTCGACCTGTACATGCGTCTGGTCGGGGAGGCGGTCGGGGACTTCAAGCGCGCCGGCACGATGCCCGGCGAGGCCGACCAGGACGTGGTACCCGACGCAAAGGTGGATCTGCCGATCGACGCCCACCTGCCGCACACCTACGTGCCGGGCGAGCGGCTGCGCCTGTCGGCGTACCGGCAGCTGGCGGCCGCGTCGGACGAGACCGCCCTGGAGGCGGCGCGCGAGGAGCTCGTCGACCGGTACGGCCCGCTGCCCACTCCGGTCGAGAACCTGCTCGCGGTCGCCCGGTTCCGGATCGCCGCGACGCGCCACGGGCTCACGGAAGTGAGCGTGCAGGGTACGCAGATCCGCTTCGCGCCGATGCCGCTGCGCGAGTCTCAGGTGCTGCGGCTGCAGCGGCTGTACCCGCGCTCGGTGGTCAAGCAGAGCATCGACACGGTGCTCGTCCCCAAGCCCATGACCCAGCGGCTCGGCGGTCAGCCGCTGCGCGACACGGCCCTGCTGCAGTGGTGCTCGGAACTGCTCGAGGCGGTACTGGACCCCGTAGCCGTACCCGCATGAGAAACTTGCCCGGCAGACATCTCAACGTCGGAAAGGACCTCCTGCACGTGACCCGCCTCCCCGTTCGTACGCTCGTGGCCGGCGCTGCCGTGCTCGCCCTGGCCGGCTGCGGGGGTCCGGTCCAACCGGGCGCAGCCGCCGTGATCGGTGACCAGCGCGTCACCGACACCCAGGTGCAGCAGGTTGTGCAGCGCGGCCTGGCCAACCCGCAGGCCGCACAGCAGGCCGGCGCGGACCGCCCGGCCTACCAGCGCTCGGTCCTGCGCCGCCTCATCGACCACATCATCGTCACCAAGGCGGCGGCGAACGAGCACGTCAGCGTCAGCGCCAGCCAGATCGACGCGACCATCGCCGGGATCGCCGCCCAGCTTGGCGGCGCCGACAAGCTGGCCGCGGACGCCGCCAAGGCCGGGATCGCCCCGGCCGACCTGCGCCCGACGCTGTCGGACATCACCCTGCGGGACGCCCTCGCCGAGAAGCTGACCGCGGGGGTCGTCGTACCGCAGGCGGCGTTGAAGCAGGCCTACACGCAGAAGATCGCGATGTACGACCAGGTCCACTCGGCGCACATCCTGGTGGCGACCCTGCCGCAGGCGCAGAAACTGCTGGCGACCGTCAAGGCGCACCCCGAGCAGTTTGCCGCCCTCGCCAAGAAGTATTCCATGGACCCGGGCAGCAAGGCCAGCGGCGGCGATCTGGGCTTCCAGGGCAGGGGGGCGCTCGCCAAGCCGTTCGAGACGGCGATCTTCACCGCCAAGCCGGGCTCGTTCGTCCTGGCGCACACCCAGTTCGGCTTCCACGTCATCCACGTGCTCCAGCGGCGTACGACGACTCTGCAGCAGGCCACGCCCGAGCTTCGCCACGCGCTGCTGAGCCAGCAGCGGATGGCAGCGGTCGCCAAACTCCTGCAGGACACCGCCCGCCAGCTCGGCGTCAAGGTGAACCCCCGCTTCGGCGCGTGGGACCCCAAAGCCCTCGACGTGATCGCGCCGAAGGCGGATCCCAGCAGCGACGTGACCAAGCCGACCGGGACGCCGGGACCGACCGGGGGCGCCGCCCCGCCACCCGCCGGAGGGTGAGCCGGGTCGTCCTGGTCGCCTGCTCGCCTCGGACCCCGCCCGGTGTGCTGACCTGGGCGGCCTGGAAGGTGCTGCACGAGGGGCCGGTGCTCGTCGGCGATCCGGCTCACGTGCAGCTTGCCCATCTCGAGGCAGCGGGTGTCACGGTCACGGTGGCCGAGCGGGACGCCGGCGTGCTGCTCGAGCGGGCCCGCGCCGAGGGCCAGGTCGTCTGGCTGTCCAGCGGCGCGGCCGACACCGAGTTCGTCCGCGCGCTCGGTGACCGCGCCGTCCGCTCCGGCACCGACCTCGAGGTGGTGTACGGCTCCTATGACCCGCCCGGCGCCCGACTGCTGGACGTCGTCTCGGTCATGGACCGGCTCCGCTCCCCGGGGGGCTGCCCGTGGGACGCCGAGCAGACGCACAGCTCGCTGGCGCCGTACCTGGTGGAGGAGTCCTACGAGCTGCTGGAGACGCTGGAGGGCGACGACCGCGAGGGCATGCGCGAGGAGCTTGGAGATGTGCTGCTCCAGGTCGCGTTCCACGCCCGCCTCGCGCAGGAGCATCCGGACGCGCCGTTCACCATCGACGAGGTCGCCGCCGACCTCGTCGACAAGCTCGTGCGGCGGCACCCGCACGTGTTCGCCGGCGGGCCGGCCGACGACCTCGAGGGCAGCTGGGACGCGCTCAAGACCGCCGAGAAGGGACGGACGTCGGTCACGGACGGCGTACCGCTCGGCCAGCCCGCGTTGGCCCTGGCCGCCAAGCTGCAGAAGCGGGCGGCCAGGCTGGGCGTCCCACCGCGGGCGTACGACGGGTTGCCCGGTGAGCTCTGGGCGCTGGTGACCCGCTGCCGCGCGGCCGATGTCGACCCGGAGGCGGCCCTGCGCGCGCTCTCCCGGTCCTATCGCGACGCGCTCGCCGCGATCGAGCGGGACGTACGGGCCGAGGGCCGCGAACCGGCGTACCAGACGCTGCAGGAGTGGACGGAGCGGTGGCCGTGAGCGGTTCGCGGGTCCGCCGCGGTGCGTACGCCGGTGTCGCCGCAACCCTGTGCCAGGTCGCACTGCTGGGGCTGCTCAACGGCACGAACGGCGCTCTGCTCGGCTCGGGCACGTTGCAGGTGCTGCAGGTGTTCACGCTCGTGCTGCTCGTCGTCGCCCTGCTCGGTGTGCACGCCGTCCGCTGGGCCGGCCGGCAGCGCAGCGACCAGCTCGGGGGCCTGCTGCTCGTCGCGGTCCTCGCCGTCGTGCTGGCCTACCTGCTCAAGGCCGGGGTCCCGGCGCTGGTGGGGACGCGCGGACCCTTCTGGCTGCACGACGTCCTCGGCTACGTCGCCGTCGGGCTGGCCGGGCTGCCGCTGGCCGCCTACCTGTTCACCCGCTCGCCGCCCGAGCCCAGATCGTGACGCCGCTGGGCTCGGTCGTACGGCTGCAGGTGCAGCGCGCGCCGCTGAAGCCGGGGTCGCGGGGGAGCCGGGTGTACGACCCGTCGCCACTGCTGGAGGTCGAGGCGCTCGACGTCGGTCCGCGCGGCTGCACCGGTCGGGCCGCCGGCGAGCAGGTGCTCGACGTCCATCACGCGGACCATCCGCAAACGCGCAACCGTCGGCTCGGCAACGGCCTGTCCCTGCTGTCCCGGACGGCCTATGTCCGGCTGCGTCAGGCGTACGGCGACCACCTCGTGGACGGGATCGCCGGCGAGTCGGTGCTCCTGGACACGTTCGAACCGGGGGCCGGGGGCCTGCTGCTCGAGACCGATGACGGCGCAACCCTCGAGCTGTATGACGTCGTCCCCGCGCCGCCCTGCGTGGAGTTCAGCCGGTTCGCGCTCGACCGGGACCTCGGCCCGGTCGACGACGAGCTGCTGGCGGCGCTGTCCGCTCTCGACGACGGCGCCCGCGGCTGGTACGCGAGCACGGCCGGCGCCGGCCGGGTCCGCGTGGGTGGTCGCGTGTGGCGCGCCTGAGCGGAGCCCCGTCGGCCCGTCGGTAGGCTGCGCTCGACCCGCCCCTTCAGCGCTGCAGGAGAACCGTGCCCGCCATCGAGGCCGTCGGCGCCCGCGAGATCCTCGACTCGCGCGGCAACCCCACCATCGAGGTCGAGGTGGCCCTGGACGACGGTACGTTCGCCCGTGCGGCCGTCCCGAGCGGCGCGAGCACCGGCGCGTACGAGGCGGTGGAGCTGCGCGACGGCGGCGCGCGGTACGGCGGGAAGGGCGTCCTGCAGGCGGTGCAGTCCGTCAACGACGCCATCGCCCCCGAGCTGATCGGCACGGAGGCCAGCGAGCAGCGCATCATCGACCAGGCCCTGATCGACCTCGACGGCACGCCGGACAAGAGCCGCTTCGGCGCCAACGCGATCCTCGGGGTCTCGCTCGCGGTCGCGCGGGCCGCCGCGGACAGCCACGGGCTGCCGCTGTTCCGCTATGTCGGCGGGCCGAACGCGCACGTGCTCCCGGTGCCGATGATGAACATCCTCAACGGCGGCGCGCATGCCGACACCAACGTGGACGTGCAGGAGTTCATGGTCGCCCCGATCGGCGCGGCCACCTTCGCCGAGGCGCTGCGGATGGGCGTGGAGGTCTACCACTCGCTCAAGTCGGTCCTGAAGGGCCGCGGCCTGGCGACCAGTGTCGGCGACGAGGGCGGCTTCGCACCGGACCTGCCGAACAACCGCGAGGCCCTGGACCTGATCCTGGAGGCCATCTCGGGCGTCGGCCTGACGCCGGGCCGCGACGTCGGGCTCGCCCTCGACGTCGCCGCCAGTGAGTTCCACTCCGGCGACGGATACCGCTTCGAGGCCACAACGAAGACCTCGGACGAGATGACCTCCTACTACGCCGATCTTGTGTCGTCGTACCCGATCGTGTCGCTCGAGGATCCGTTGGACGAGGCGGACTGGGACGGCTGGGCGCGGCTGACGGCCCTGCTCGGCGCTCAGGTGCAGATCGTCGGCGACGACCTGTTCGTCACCAACCCCACGCGCCTGGCCGACGGGATCGCCCGCGGCTGCGCCAACGCGCTGCTGGTCAAGGTCAACCAGATCGGGACGCTGACCGAGACCCTAGACGCGGTCGCGCTCGCGCACCGCAGCGGCTACCGCTGCATGGTGAGCCACCGCTCCGGCGAGACCGAGGACACCACCATCGCCGACCTCGCCGTGGCCACCGACTGCGGCCAGATCAAGACCGGTGCGCCCACCAGGTCCGAACGGGTCGCGAAGTACAACCAGCTGCTGCGCATCGAGGAGGAGCTCGACGACGCCGCTCGGTACGCCGGCGCCGGCGCGTTCCCCCGCTTCACCGCAGCGCAGGGCACCGTCTAGCGGTGCCTTCGTCCACTCCTCGCAGGCCCGTCCGTCGCCGCCGTCCGGTAGTCACCTCCAGCGCTCTCCCGCGCGAGCGCGACACCCGCTCGGCGTTGACCACGAGGGCCGCCGTGCTCGGTCTGGTCGTGTGCATGCTGGTCCTCAGCGCCGCCTTGCCTCTGCGGGAGTACCTCAGCCAGCGCGGCGACATCGCTGCCGAGCGGGCGGCTCAGGCGTCCCAGCGGTCTCGGGTGGCGGCGTTGCAGAAGCAGCTGGAGCGGCTGCAGGACCCGGCGTACGTCCGCTCGCAGGCCCGATCCCGCCTGCACTTCGTGCTCCCGGGCGAGACGGCGTACGTCGTGCTGTCGCCCTCGACGGCCCCGGTTCCAGAGCGCAGCGCCGAGCCCGGGCCGGCCGCCGGTCCCGGTGCGCCCTGGTACTCGCAGGTGTGGAGCAGCGTGACGACCTCCGACGTCGCGCCGCCGCCGATGCCGCCGACCAGGTGAGTGAGCTCGAGCCGCGCGACCGTACGGCGGTCGGGCTCCAGCTCGGCCGCAGACCCAGGGCCATGCGGTCGGTGGCGCACCGCTGCGACTGCGGCCTGCCGGACGTGGTGGAGACCAGCCCACGGCTCGAGGACGGGACGCCCTTCCCGACCCTGTACTACCTCACCTGCCCGCGGCTGGCATCGAGGATCGGGACGCTCGAGTCCAGTGGGTTGATGCGCGAGATGACCGCCCGCCTGGGCGAAGACCCGGATCTGGCCGCGCGGTACGGCGTGGCCGCGCAGGACTACGTCCGCCGGCGCGACGCCCACGAGGTGCTCACCGGTGTCCCTGCCCAGGGCGGCATGCCCGTACGGGTGAAGTGCCTACACGTGCTGGTTGCGCACAGCCTGGCGGTCGGCAAGGGGATCAACCCGTTCGGGGACGAGGCGCTCGCGCAGCTCCCGGACTGGGCCGCCCAAGGGCCCTGCGTCGACCCCGACTCGGGTGTGCTGCCCAGCAAGCGGACGCGGTCGTGACGCGGGTCGCGGCGATCGACTGCGGCACCAACTCGGTCCGGTTGCTCATCGTGGACGGCACCGCCGAGCTGCACCGCGAGATGCGCATCGTGCGCCTCGGCGAGGGCGTGGACCGGACCGGGGTCCTCGCTCCAGCTGCCCTCGAGCGGACCCGGGCCGCGCTGATGGACTACGCGGCGACCTGCCGCGAGCTGATGGTCGAACGCATCCGCATGGTCGCGACGAGCGCGACCCGCGACGCCGGCAACCGGGCCGAGTTCGTTGCCATGGTCCAGCAGGTCCTCGGGGTGGAGCCCGAGGTGGTGACCGGCGAGGAGGAGGCCGCGCTGTCGTTCGCGGGCGCGACCCGCGACCTGGACCGCCATGTGGGGCCGTTCCTGGTGGTCGACATCGGCGGCGGCTCCACCGAGTTCGTGCTCGGTACCACCGAGGTGGACGCGGCCCGGTCCGTGGACATCGGCTGCGTGCGCCTCACCGAGCGGCACCTGCTCGACGACCCGCCGACGGCTGCGCAGATCGCCTCAGCCGAGGCCGACGTCGATGCCGCGCTGGCGCTGGTCCGCGCGGTCGTGCCCGTTGAGCGCGCACGGACGGTGGTGTGCCTGGCCGGCTCCTCGACCACCGTCGCCGCGGTAGCGCTCGAGCTGCCGTCGTACGATTCTGGGGCGATCCACGGCGCGCGCCTACCGGCGCCGGTGGTGCGGCAGGCCTGCGACCGCCTGCTGGCGATGACCCGTGCGGAGCGGGCGGCGCTGCCCGTCATGCACCCCGGGCGGGTCGACGTGATCGGGGCGGGCGCGCTCGTTCTTCGTACCGTGGTGGACCGGTTGGACCTGAGCGAGATCACCATCAGCGAGGCGGACATCCTCGACGGCATCGCAGGGAGCGCGTAGATGGGCAAGCCGGACTGGGTCGTCACGGTGCAGCGGACCGACAAGCCGTGGGGGCACGAGGAGCTGTTCGCGCTGGTGGACGGCGCGTTCTGCGGCAAGGCGATCCACGTGCGCGCGGGGCATGCGCTCTCGCTGCAGTACCACGAGCACAAGGAGGAGGTCCTGTCGGTGCAGTCGGGCCTGCTCCGGTGCGAGATCGGCCTGCACGAGAGTGCTCTGGAGGACTTCGAGCTGTTGCCGGGGGAGTCGGTGCGCCTGCGGCCCGGCGTACGGCACCGGGTCACGGCGCTCGTCGACAGCGTGCTGCTCGAGGCCTCGACGACGCAGCTGGACGACGTTGTCCGTCTTGAGGACCGGTACGGCCGCGAGGGCACGAGCGCCCCGTAGTCTCCGTGCAGTGGTGATCCCTCCCGGATCGGGCTTCCCGACGGACGACGCGAGCGCCTCAACGCCGGTGGCGGTCAGCGCCGCCGACGTAGAGCGGCTGGCGAAACAAGCGCCCTCGCTGACCGAGGTGAATGGCCGCTCGTCGGTGTGCCGCGCCTGCCCACGGCTGGTGGCCTGGCGCGAACAGGTCGCCGAGACCAAGCGGGCGTCCTACGCCGCCCAGACCTACTGGGGGCGGCCCGTCACGGGGTGGGGAGCGGCCGAGCCGAAGATCCTGGTGCTCGGCCTCGCCCCGGCGGCGCACGGGGGCAACCGCACCGGACGCATCTTCACCGGCGACCGCAGCGGCGACTGGCTGTTCGCGGCGCTGCACCGCGCCGGCCTGGCCACGCAGCCCACGTCGACCACCGCGTACGACGGGCAGATGCTCCTGCACACGCGTATCTCCTTGCCCGTACGGTGCGCTCCTCCGGCGAACAAACCGACCCCTGCGGAGCGAGACGCCTGCGCGCCCTGGTTGGTCGCCGAGCTGCGTCTCGTCCTGCCCACCGTGCGAGCCGTCGTGGTGCTCGGCGCCTTTGGCTGGGGAACCGCCATGTCAGCTCTGCGTCGGGCGGGGGTCGCGGTTCCGGACCGGCCACCGCTGTTCGGTCACGGCGTGGAGCTCGAGCTGCCCGGGATCACTGCGCTCGCCTGCTTCCACGTCAGCCAGCAGAACACCTTCACGGGCCGCCTGACCGAGCAGATGCTCGACGACGTCTTCCGCCGGGCCAAGGACCTCGCCGGGCTGAGCTGAGCTGAGGAGCAGTCGGCATCCTTCCGGTTGTCCTGGAGGGGCCGAACGGGTTGAATGTTCCAACAAACCACGTCGTTCTGGGTTATATGTCGCGACTCCCCCGAAAACGGATACTGGCGCTAGCCCAGATGCGTCCCTATCGTCGTCCTCGCTGGGCCGAACGGTCCACTAGGCGAAGCCGAAGGGGTGTCAAAATGCGCGCAGCCTGGCCGTAAACCGCACGCGGCCGTTCAGTCCACGCGGCCGACACGAGGATGGCCCAGTCCTGTCCAGGGGCTGGGACTGGGTGGTGCTACACCCGGTCCCAGCCCCTGGAACTATCTCCGCGTTAGACGGACGCGGAAAGGGTCTCTGTGGCGGAGCCACGCAGCAACGTCCAAGGCTGGCATCGGCCGTGCATGCAGATAGCCCTGGACCTCGTCAACTCCCAATTCAGCGAGTAGTACGTGCTGCTCCTCCTGCTCGACCCCCTCTGCGACAACCCGCAACCCGAGTGTGTGAGCGATGTCAACAACGGCCCGCACAACAGCCCGATCACCGGCGTCGCTGACGACCTTGTCAACAAATCCTTTGTCGATCTTCACTTCATCGACGGGGAGGCCCTTGAGATACGTCAGTGAGGAGTAGCCGGTTCCGAAGTCGTCAACGGACAGCTTGACGCCGTGGGCACGCAGTTCGTTGATCCGTTCAGTTGCTAGGGCGGGGTCGGTCAGCAGAACGCTCTCCGTGAGTTCTATGGTCAGCAAGTCTGGATCTACACTCATTGACGTCAACAAGGCAGCAACTTCGGTGATGAAGCCCGAGTCCAGAACGGTCTCCGCGCTCACATTGACAGCGACTCCGATCCTGCCGCCAAGGCGTTGCCAGCCCTTACATGCAGTCAAAGCTTGGCGTAGTATCGTAGTTGTGAGAGGTCCCATGAGGCCGGAGGCTTCGGCCAGAGGGATAAATTCATCTGGCCGGATCGAGCCCAGGGCGGGATGGGTCCATCGAGCAAGGGCTTCAACGCCTGTGACGGCTGCGGTGCGGGCGTCGATCTTAGGTTGGAATGCCACCCCTATGGCGCCATTGGACACAGCCTCGCGCAGTGCCGTCACCACGGCCAGGCGTCGCTGCCCCTGCACCTCGTAGGCCGGCTCCCACAAAACCGGGCCGCCGTGCGTGTGTCGGGCGCTATACATCGCCGTTTCTGCCCGCCGAATAAGTGTCGCACCGCTGGATCCATGTTCGGGGGCCGTCACGCAGCCGACAGACAGCCGAACGTGTGTACCTATGGCGCCCAACTGTGCACTACCCTCGACCTGAGCTCGGATGCTCAACCCGAACATCGATGGATCGCCCCCCACCTCATCTGCCGGCACAGCGACGGCAAAGCGGCCGCCGCCAATTCGACCGAGCACCGCGTTTGGTTGCGACAAACGCAAGCGTCGGGTGACCTCGATAAGCAGATCGTCCCCTACTTGATGGCCGAGTGTGTCGTTGACCTCGCGAAAGGAGTCAACCGCGACCGCCGAAAGGACGAGCGGACATCCTGTTCCAATGAGCTTGTCGAGCTGACGAGTTACCTCCACGAGATTCGGCATGCCTGTCAATGGGTCGGTAGTCGCAGCCTGACCCAGATCAGAGAGTAGCCGACCTCGTTCAAGCGCGGTGGCGAGTTCGGCGGCTACTGTTTCCAATAGTCGAAGATCACCCATGTCGAATCCGCGAACCGAGCCAATACGATCGTGCACGGTAAGAGCACCCAGGACACCTCGCATTCCCAACAAAGGTACGCTCATATGGTCGGTGGTGTCTACGTTGGATGCCGTGCTCCCGCTCGAAGCCACCTGGTGAGCTATGTCATCCAATGCAGCGAGATCCTGAGGTGACTCGCCTTCGAATGCCATCAAATGTCGCCACGGCTGGTTTGCGCCATCGGTAACGGCGAGATCGAGCGTGCTTGCACGCATGAGCAACCGCACCTGCTCTAGGACGTCGTCCGTCTGCTCGCTGTCGATGTCCAAAGGTCCGAGCTCCCGAACGAAGTCGTAGAGCCGTTCGGTCGACCGTTGCTGGGCGAATAACTTGCGATGGACTCGGTATGCGAAAGCGAGCCCAACGCCAAGAACGACGATAATGATCAATGACCACGCCGTAGTCCACATTGCTGTAATGGCAACCATGGACAGGCTTGAAAAGACCAGGGTGCTGAGGGCGCAGAATGCCAAGGGGGGAAAAAGTTGCGCCCGCGAAGTTACCCCGCCCAAGACCCACATGACGGCCAAAAAGCTTAGGTGACCAAGGGCGTCACTGACGAGTAAGCCAAACAAGAGCGCGGTCCACAAAAGGGGGCCAGGACTTGAAGACCGGCCAACCAGGGCGACTGCCAGAGTCGGTACGCCGACCTCAACAGAGGCCAGTCCAAAGTTGTACGCAATCTTCATTAATGGTTGACGACGAATTACGGCGCAATCCACCACGACTGCGATCAGTCGTGCGAGCAGATGCAGCGGTGGGCCAAGCAGGACTACGCCGAGCGCCAAAGGTAGTTGGTTCAGCTCGATGCTCCGAGCTTCCTTTCGAAACTCGAAGTCGACGGTCAATTGCGATAGCAGCACGTAAATGGGAGCCAGAAAAAACCACGGCAGGTGCAGATGTGGATTGAGAACCCCGGGCGAGGCGCCAGACAGCAGCGTTGCGGTGACCCCGACTCCTAGTAGGCACAGACCGATAGCCACCGCCGACGCTTTTGCGCGGCGATGCTCCATGCCTTCGCGGATAGTCATCCTTGTGCCCTTCGGAGAATCCCGATCCGCACTTGAGCAGAGGCCCCTCTTCCGAGGATTCCGCGTGCTGCCAGCGGCAGCAGGAGCAGTACCACCAACGCCGCCACCGCCACCGATGTGGCGGAGCTAACCGCTTCGGCGAGGGCTCCCGTGAGAAGCAGACTTAGCCCTTGCGCCCCCATCAACGCTGTGGCGGCTACGCCGTACGCGCGGGAGCGGATCTCGGTGGGGCAGGCCTGGACGTAGGCAGCGCTGGCGATGAGCTGGGTCGCAGTTCCGGTGCCAGCCACGAACCAGAGCAGCGCGACCACGGGCAGTGAAGGTACCAGCGGTGTCAGCAGCAGGGGAACGCAGGACAGCGCAACCAGGCGCGGTAGCAGGCGTACCCGTCGTTCTGCGGGGACGCGCAGCACTGCCACGCTGCCCAGCAGGAAGCCCGCCGGCACACATGCGGTGAGCACGCCCGCCGCCACCTCACCGCCATGCAAGGAGCTTGCGACCGGCACGGCCAATCCTTCGGGAGCGACTCCCACGGCGACGCCGAGGACTGCCAGCGTCAGTAGCCGGACGAGCAGCGGTTCGGAGCGCACTGCCCGTACGCCGGCTGCGGTGTCGCCGAGCAGCGAGCCGCGCGAGGCGGCGTCCTGCGCAGCTGGCCGGTCGCGGACGCCGAGCAGGACCGTCACCGTCGACAACGCGAAGGTCGCCGCATCCACGGCGAGGGCCCCGCGAGTGGACAGGGTCGCCACCAGCAGACCGCCAGCCACGAAACCGAGCACCAGTGCGCCCTGGAAGACGACGTTGAGCACTGCGTTGCCGACGATGTACTGCTCGCCCGGCAACACGTCCGGCAGGGTCCCCGCACGGGCGGCGTTGAAAGGGGGCGCCAGCAGCTCGACGAGCACCAGGACCGCGAAGACGGCCAGCAGCGGAACGTGCGGCAGGACCAGCAGCAGCACCAGCACGGTACGGACGAGGTCGCAGACGACCATGATCGTACGGCGGCGATAGCGGTCGGCGAGCGCCGAGAGCACCGGCCCCCCCAGCAACCCCGGTAGGTAGCTGCAAGCGTAGGTCGCGGCGGTCGCGAGCGCCGAGTGCGAGCGGGCGTAGACCAGCAGGGCGACCGCGATCCGGGCGACCTGGTCCCCCAGAATGCTGAGCCCCTGGGACACGGCGATCGCCAGGAACTCCCGGACGCCAAGCACCTGGCGGTACGTTACGCGTTCGGTCACGAGCGCAGTGTGACTGATGGGGCGGCTGTCCACCAGGATTCGCCCAGGTCGGCGTACGCTCGCGGGCCTGCCCCCGTAGCCCAACCGGCAGAGGCCGTGGTCTTAAACACCACGTCAGCGTGGGTTCGACCCCCACCGGGGGCACAGAAGTCCGGCCCTGTCCGTTGTAGTGGATGCTCGACCCCGCCCGTGGGTCGGGCGGAGGAGAAGAGCCACAGATGGCCGGACTGCAGTCCAGCAACCCCGTCTTCCGCAACACCCCGAGCTTGCGTAAGCCCGGCGCCGGGTACCCGACCGCGCAGGACGTCTCGGCGATCTACGACACGCCGCAGCGCCTGACCATGGATGACGTCGTCGTCAAGACGGCCATCCTGCTCGGCGTCATCGTCGTGACCGGCGCTGCCGCCTGGGTGGCGAACGTCGGCCCGGGCCTACTGATCGCCGCGGTGCTCGTCGGCTTCGGGTTGGCCATGGTCAACATCTTCAAGCGCACCGTCAGCCCCGCGCTGGTGCTCGCCTACGCCGCCGCCGAGGGCGTGGCGCTCGGCGCCATCAGCCACGCGTACGACACGCAGTACTCAGGGTTGCCGCTGCAGGCAGCCGTCGTCACGACCGCGATCTTCGGCGGCGTCCTGTTCGGGTACACCAGCGGCAAGCTGCGGGCCACCCCGCAGTTCACCAAGATCGTGTCGGGCGCGTTCCTGGGCCTGTTCGCGCTTTTGGTGGTCAACCTGCTGCTCAACGCCTTCCACGTGGCCGACCTGGGCCTGCGCAGTGGCGGACCGATCGCCATCTTGTTCAGCATCGCCTTCATCGTGATCGGCTCGTTGACCTTCGTCCTCGACTTCGACCAAGCCAGCCGAATGGTGGCCGCCGGGGTCGACAGCCGGGAGGCCTGGCGGATCAGCTTTGGGCTGGTGGTCGGCCTGGTCTGGCTCTACCTCGAGGTGCTGCGGCTCCTGAGCTACTTCAACCGCAGGTAGGTCCCAAGATCTTCAGTAGATCCCCAGCACCAGCGTGCTGGGGATCTACTGTGCAGCGGGTCGAGGCCCGTCCGCGGCCGGGGTACCCAGCTCGCCTACCCTGCGGACGTGTCTGATCCGCGCGCCCTGCTACGCAAGGAGGCGGCCCTGCTGGTGCAGCGGCTGCGGAGGTGGACGCCGCCGCGTTGGGCTGCGGACTGTGCGCCCTGGGGCACCCGCGCGGATCTCGCGCGGCACCTGGCGCAGGCGTGGGCCGACACCTGCGCAAGGCTCGAGGGGGAGCCGCAGCGCGCGCTGCCCGTGCTCGCTGTCGAGCTGCTGGTGGCCGACCAGTTGGCGGTCGCGGCCGACGACCTGTGGCGGGCCGAGCCCGACGAGGACGTCTGCCTCGACGCGGTCGGGCACCTGCTGCTGCACCGGCGGGACCTGCTCGGCGAGGACGTACCCGCCTCCCTCGGTGGCGAGCACACGCTCGAGCGCGGGCAGAAGGTGTGTACGGGCTGAGGCTCCTAGCCGAGGCGTTCGAGCACCATCGCCATGCCCATGCCACCACCGACGCACATGGTCTCGACACCCCACTGCTTGTCGTGGGTCTGCAAGCCGTTGATCAGAGTGCCGGTGATCCGGGCGCCGGTGCTGCCGAACGGGTGGCCGAGCGCGATGGCGCCACCGTTGATGTTGAGCTTGTCCAGGTCGATGCCGAGCTCGCGGTAGGACGGGATGACCTGGGCGGCGAAGGCCTCGTTGATCTCGAACAGGTCGATGTCGTCGATACTCTTGCCGGCGCGCTTGAGAGCGAGGCGGACGGCCTCCACGGGGCCGAGGCCCATGATCTCGGGCGACAGCCCCGTGACGGCCGTCGAGACGATGCGGGCCAGGGGCGTGAGCCCGAGCTCGGCGGCCTTGGTGTCGCTCATGACGATGACCGCCGCGGCGCCGTCGTTGAGCGGGCAGGCGTTCCCGGCGGTGACCCGGCCATCGGGACGGAAGACCGGCTTGAGGCCGGCCATGCCCTCGACCGTGACGCCGGCACGCGGCCCGTCGTCCTTGGTCATGACCGTGCCGTCGGGCGTCGTGACCGGCGTGATCTCGCGCTCGAAGAACCCGTTGGCAATGGCCTTCTCGGCCAGGTTCTGCGATCGGGCGGCGAACTCGTCCATCTGCTCGCGCGAGATGTCCTTCCGCCGGGCGAGGTTCTCCGCGGTCTGGCCCATCGCGATGTAGATGTCCGGGATCTGCCCGGACGTACGAGGGTCGTCCCAGCTGTCCGCCCCGGTCTCGGCGGTCTTCGCGGTGCGGGCGACGGCCTCGTCGAACAGCGGGTTCGCGGTGTCGGGGATCATGTCGCTGTTGCCCTTGACGTACCGGCTCACGGTCTCGACGCCGGCCGAGATGAACACCTCGCCCTCGCCGGCCTTGATGGCATGCGCAGCCATCCGCGTGGTCTGCAGGGAGCTCGAGCAGTACCGGGTGATCGTCGTACCGGGCAGGAAGTCATAGCCCAGCTGCACAGCCACGACGCGACCGATGTTGAAGCCCTGCTCGCCGCCCGGCAGCCCGCAACCCATCATCAGGTCGTCGATGTCGTGGGGGTCCAGAGCCGGCACCTTGTCCAGGGCGGCCCGCACGATCGTGGTCGCGAGGTCGTCGGGGCGCACGTCCTTGAGCGTGCCCTTGAAGGCGCGACCGATCGGTGAGCGGGCGGTGGATACGATCACTGCCTCGGGCATAGGGGAACTCCTCAGGTCGACGCTGCGTGCGCCAACGCTAACCGGCCGGTAACCCAGCCCGTACGCCGGGCAGCGTGCCCTTGACCACACCTGCCCTGGACCACACCTGCCCCGGACCAGTGGGCTCAGCGTTCGGCGAGCCCCACCTCCGCGCGCTCGTCCGGCTCACCCCGACCGACGAGCGGCAGCCGGCGTACGAGGCGGGCGAGCCGGCCGGGGCCGGCGGCGGCAATGCCCTCGGGGTCGGGCATCGTCTCGAGCACGAGTCCGGACTCGCGCGACGCCACGGCAGCGGCGACATCGACGTCGTGTACGGCGCTGCTGACCGGGACGCTGACCGGTACCTGCACCCCCGAGAGCTCCAGCAGGCTGGGCAGGATGGCATCGACGACGCGGCGGTAGCCGGCGGCCGAGGGGTGGAAGCGGTCAGCGCTCCACAGGTGTGGTGACTCGGCGAACTCCGGACCAAGCAGGTCGCCCAGGGAGATGGCCGTGCCACCGTTCTCGACGACCGCGACGGCCTGCTCGCGCGCCAGCCGGTGGCTCCAGTGCCGGGCGAGGATCCGCAACGGCTGCAGGACCGGCTTGACGGTGCCGAGGTCAGGGCAGGTGCCGGCGACGACCAGGCTTCCGGTCGCCCGCAGGGCTTTGACGGCGCGACCCAGGTCGCGGGCGGCGTCGGCCGGGTCCACCCGGTGGGTCACGTCGTTGGCGCCGACCATGACGACCGCCAGCTCGACCGGACGGCGCAGGGCGCGGGCGACCTGGGTGTCCAGATCGGCGGCCCGGGCCCCAACCACCGCGACGATGTCGAGCTCGACCCGCCGCTTGAGATCCCGGGCCAGGCCGCCGGCCAGCAGCGCCCCCGGGGTCTGCGCCGGGGTGTCGCAGCCGAGCCCTGCGGCGCTGGAGTCGCCGAGGATCGCCAGGTGCAGCGGCGCCCCGAGATAGCGGCCGTAGGTCCCGTCCGGCGCTGGCGCGGTGTCGGTGGGCTCCCCGATTGCCCGGCGCGCAAGCGTCGCCTCGGCACGAAGCAGGGCGTAGCCGGCCGCACCGACGCTGCCGACCGCGCCCCCGCCGTACGCGGCCTTGATGGCGACCCAGCGGGCGCGACGGCCGGGCCGGGACAGCCTCACCACGAGCGTCCCGCAGCAGCCGCGCGTACCGCCTTCCGCGCTCTCGCGTTCGGGGCATCGAGCGGGGCGGTCGGGAAGCGCCACCTGAGGGTGACTGGCTCGACGGCGGACACAGTGTGGGACCTCCTCGGGGTGACCGTGAACCGTAGTCTGCACACCTGCGGCTGCCGCCGCGGTGCTCGCGAGAGGGGAACCCGGTGCAGGTCAGCGACTCGCTCATCGATCTGGTGGGCAACACCCCGCTCGTCCGGCTGCGCCGGCTGGCCGTAGGCCTGGCTCCGCAAGTGATCGCCAAGGTGGAGTACTTCAACCCCGGCGGCTCGGTCAAGGACCGGATCGCGCTCGCGATGGTCGAGGACGCCGAGCAGCGTGGCCTGCTGTTGCCCGGCGGCACGATCGTGGAGCCGACCAGCGGCAACACCGGGGTGGGTCTGGCGCTGGTGGCCAATGCGCGCGGCTACCGGTGCGTGTTCGTCATGCCGGACAAGATGAGTGCTGAGAAGATCGCTGTCCTGAGGGCGTACGGCGCTGAGGTCGTCGTCTGCCCGTCGGCCGTCGACCCGAGCTCCCCGGACTCCTACTACTCGGTGTCCAAGCGCCTGGCCGCTGAGACACCTGGTGGCTGGAACCCCAACCAGTACGCCAACCCGCTCAACCCGCAGGCGCACTATCTCTCGACCGGGCCGGAGGTGTGGCGGCAGACCGACGGCCGCGTCACGCATTTCGTCGCCGGTGTCGGCACCGGGGGGACCATCAGCGGAACGGGGCGTTACCTCAAAGAGGTGTCCGGCGGCCGGGTGCAGATCATCGGTGCCGACCCGCAGGGCTCGGTCTACTCCGGTGGTACCGGTCGGCCCTACCTCGTCGAGGGCGTCGGCGAGGACTTCTGGCCCGAGACCTACGACCGCACCGTGGCCGACCGGATCATCGCAATCAGCGACCGCGAGTCCTTCCTCACCACCCGGCGGCTCGCCCGCGAGGAGGCACTGCTGGTCGGCGGGTCCTGCGGCCTGGCGGCCGCCGCCGCCCTGCGATTGGCCGAGGAGCTGACCGAGGAGGACGTGGTGGTGGTCCTGCTGCCCGACTCGGGCCGGGGGTACCTGTCGAAGATCTTCAACGACGAGTGGATGGCCGACTACGGATTCCTGGTCCCCGAGTCCACTCACGCCACCGTGGGCGAGGTGCTGCACCGCAAGGGCGGCGATCTGCCTGAGCTCGTGCACGTGCACCCGGAGGAGACCGTCGGCTCGGCCATCGCGATCCTGCGTGAGTACGCCGTGTCGCAGATGCCGGTCGTCAAGCACGAGCCGCCGGTCATGGCGGCCGAGGTCGTCGGCGCGGTCCTGGACCGGCAGCTGCTCGATGCGGTGTTCGCCGACCGGGCCGCCCTCGATGCCCCGCTGTCGACGCACATGTCTGCTCCGCTGCCGATGGTCGGGTCCGGCGAGCCGCTCCCGGTCGCCATGGCGGCGCTCGAAGGTGCCTCCGCACTGCTCGTGCTCGACGACGGCCGCCCGGCCGGCATCGTGACCCGCAGCGACCTGCTCGGTTTCCTCGCCCACCGCTGATCCATCGCTGGCCGGCCGTGCGCTGCGTCGTACGGTGGCCCGATGAGCGACAAGGCAGGCAGCACGGAGTTCGGCAGTCAGGTGCACGGCGGCCGCGAGCAGTGGGCCGAGGGCGGGTTCGGCTTCGAGACCCTCGCCATCCATGCGGGACAGGACCCCGAGCCGAGCACCGGCGCGGTGGTCGTGCCGATCTTCCAGACCTCCACGTTCGCCCAGCGCGAGGTCGGGGTTCATCAGGGCTATGAGTACAGTCGCAGCGGCAACCCGACGCGTACCGCGCTGGAGAGTTGCCTCGCTGCACTCGAGGGCGGCCGTACCGGGCTGGCGTTCGCCAGCGGGCTCGCCGCCGAGGACTGCCTGCTCCGCACCGTGCTCCAGCCGGGCTCGCACGTGATCACCCCCAACGACGCGTACGGCGGGACGCACCGGCTGTTCGCCAACGTTGCGGCGCGGTGGGGGGTGGAGCACACGCCCGTCCCGCTCGGGGATCTCGACGCGGTGCGCGCCGCGGTCCGCCCCGAGACCGCGTTGATCTGGTGCGAGACGCCCACAAACCCGCTGCTGGGCATCGCCGACATCGCCGCGCTCGCGGGCATCGCCCACGATGCGGGGGCGCTGCTGGCCGTCGACAACACCTTCGCGAGCCCCTACCTGCAGCAGCCACTCGCCCACGGCGCCGACGTCGTCGTGCACTCCACGACGAAGTACCTCGGTGGCCACAGCGACGTCGTCGGGGGCGCCCTGGTGGTCGCCGACGCAGCGTTCGGCGAGCAGTTGGCGTACTCCCAGAACGCCATGGGCGCGGTAGCCGGCCCCTTCGACGCCTGGCTGGTCCTGCGGGGAGCCAAGACCCTCGGTGTACGAATGGACCGGCACTGCGAGAACGCCGCCAAGGTCGTCGATCTGCTGACCCGGCACGCCTCGGTCGCGAGCGTGCTCTACCCGGGGCTGCCCGACCACCCCGGACACGCGGTCGCCGCCAAGCAGATGAAGGCCTTTGGCGGAATGGTGAGCTTCCGGCTCGCCGGTGGGGAGTCCGCCGCCCTGCAGGTCTGCCGGAGCACGCGGGTGTTCACTCTCGGGGAGTCCCTCGGCGGCGTGGAGTCGCTCATCGAGCACCCGGGACGGATGACCCACGCCTCGGCTGCCGGTTCGCAGCTCGAGGTGCCCGGGGATCTCATCCGGCTGTCGGTCGGCATCGAGAGTGCGGCGGACCTGATCGCCGACCTCGAAGGCGCGCTGTCCCAGTTGTGAGAGTCTCGGCGGGGCGGCGGGGCGGGACGGTGCGGCAGCGCTTGACCCCAGCCGAGGTGCCACAGACCATCGACGGGTGACCTGCCGCCGTACGCCGACGTGGGTTGTGGGCGCCACTGCCTGGGCCGCCTGCGGCGTGCTGGCGACCGCGCTCACCGTGCTGGGAGCGGGCCTGACGATGTCGCAACGCACCGAGCCGAGTCGGGTCGAGGCGCTCGCCCGCCCGGTGGAGGCTGCTCCAACGGCGACTGCCCCGGCGCGGCACACGGCGCAGGCGGTCGTCGCTACCGACGGGGAGCTCGGGCCGCCACCGGGGCCGCAGTACGACCCGCCGCCGGCGCACATTGCCGCGCCGGCCGACCGCTACGCCCTGGTCGTCGGGGTGTCGGCCTACCACGCGCCCACCCACCCGACGGTGGCCGGCGCCGACGACGCGCGGCTGGTCGCTGCACAGCTCCTGCAGGACGGGTGGCTGCCGCAGAACATCCGCGTCCTGACCGAGGAGCTGGCCACCGGCTCGGCGCTGCGCTCCGGGCTGGACTGGCTCGCCGGCAAGGGCGCCGCCGGCACGTTCACTTACTTCCACTTCTCCGGGCACGTCAAGCAGGAAGGCGGCCACGAGAAGCTCTGGCCGGTCGACCGCGACTTCGTCAGCGACAGCGAGGTCGCGGCGGCGATGCACCGCGTTCGGGGGCACCTGTGGATGGACATCGCCGGATGCGAGGCCGGGGGCTTCCTCGAGGACCTGCCCAGCGACCGGGTGCTCGTCTCGGCCAGCTCGAAGCAGACGCAGAAGTCCTACGAGTACCCGCAGTGGCACTCCTCGGTGTGGACGGGCCTGGTCTTCCAGATCGGGACGGCTCAGGCGGCTGCCGACGCCGATCACGACGGGCGCGTCACCATGGGCGAGGCGCTGCGCTATGCGACCTACTACGCGCAGGTCGTCACGCTGAAGCAGACGCCGTACGGCCGGCAGACCCCGCAGGTGGCCGGCGACCCCGTACGCGGCTGGACGCTCGCCGGACCGCCGGCCTAGGGCTTGGTCACCAGGAGGGCCTCGGAGCGTGAACCGTCTTCGCCGTAGCAGTAGGGCCAGTCGCACGAGCGCCTTGGTGCTCGCGCTGACCGGCATGAGTCTGACCGCAGGCTGCGGAGGAGGTGGCGGCGGCACGGGGCTGGCCAGCCCCCAACCCGTCCCGCCGGGCTTCGCCACCTTCCAAGGGCCTGGCTACCGCTTCGCCTACCCGCAGGACTGGCAACGCGGCACCAAGACTGGAGCGCTCGGCGAGGCCGTCATCACGGTGCGCAGCGGGCCGTACACCGACGGGCTGCATTGCTACGGGTTCGCCTCTCGCAAGGACGGCTACAGCTCGAACCTGGTCACGGCGGTCCGTTCGCTGCTGGACGTGACCAGCGACAAGACGGAGAAGATCCTGCAGAACAAGGAGGTGCACGTGGCGGGCACGAAGCAGGGGATTGTCGTGGAGCGCGCCTACGACCAGTCCGATCGCAGCACGGGAAAGGCGACCCGGTTGCACCTGTTCGAGGTGCACTACCTGACCAAGGCGGGTGCGGCGGTCTCCTTCGCAATAGGCGGACCGCAGGCGAACGACGACACCTGCCACATCCGTCAGATCTTCGATTCGTTCCAGCTCAACGGCTAGCGTTGCCGTCAGCTGTGCGCAAGCCGGTAGAGGAACGCGGCAATGGCCAGTCCGATGACGACGATGACCACCACCAGGACCAGAGCGATGGTTGCCGCGATGTTGAAGGAGCGCCATTCGTGCCCGTCGAGCCGAGCGTTCTGCGGATCGTCCGGATCGTAGGCGACCGTGACGGTCCGGCCGACCTTCGGGGCCCGGGTCCAGCCCCGGGGCGACTGAAAGGTGACTGGGGTTCCGGAGGCGTCCTGGAAGCGTACGACGGGGAAGTCTAGGGGCGTCTGATCGGGCTGGAAGCCGCGCACGTCGACGATGCCCGTGTGCAGGGACATGACGGTTCCTGTGGTCCGCACCATCCGTCGGGCCCCCCCGACGCGCGACACCGCCTGCTGTCGGGCGCGCGTCACGAGGTAGGCCAGGACGCCGACGACGAAGACGGCGGTCAGCACAAGCCGGAGCACGCGCCGACCCTAGCCACCAGCAGCGCGAGCATGCTCCCGGCCGAGGACCCGGGCCGATACCGACCGTCTGGAGCTGCGGCATGTTGGCGCGCGGCGGCCGGGGGCGGTGGCGCAGCGCTGAGAAAGCCCGCTTAGCGCTGGAAGCTGAGCGACACCCGGCGGTTCAGGGCTCGGCCAAGGGGATTGTCGGACCCGTCGGGGCTGCTGTTCGGCGCCACCGGATCAGCCGCCCCGTGCCCCGTGACCTGGAAGCGGAAGCCCGAGCCCACCATCGCGCCCAGCGCGTCGGCAACGGACTTCGCCCGCTCGCTGGACAGCGGAAGGTTCACGCCGTCGCTGCCCTTGTCGTCGGTGTAGCCGTCGACGTGCACGGCGCCGCTCTTGGCCTTGCCAAGTTGATCGGCGGCGAGCTTCAAGGTCTGCTGAGCTCCCGGCGAGAGCTCGGCCTTGCCGAAGCTGAACAACACGTCGCTCGAGAGGTTGATGTCGATCTTGTTGCCGTCGGTGGTCGTCCGGCTGACCTCCTTGCCAGCGTTGAGGTCGACGATCCGCCGGATGATGGTCAGCACGCGGCTGGCGTCATCCGCCCGCGCAGGCGCCGCAGAGCCGACCGCCGTACCCAGCAGGACTGCCGCGACGACCGCTGCTGATGCGCGGTGGCCTCCCCTGTTCACGACGCCCCGCCGGAGATCGGTACGCCGTCGACGGTCGGGAAGTGCGGGATCGTCACCTGCACTGTCTTGGTCGCGACCGGGGGGGCCGGGAACTCGGCGAACAGGACGGTGGACTTGCCGACGTCGACATCAGTGCTGCCGAGCTGCTTGCTGCAGATGCAGTTCTTGTCCGAGTCCAGCAGGACCAGGTACTTCTTGTTGTGCGGAGCGTCGATGAGGGCCACGCCGCCCGCGTCGCTGGCGGTGTTCGGATTGACGATCGCCGGGTCGATGAACGCCGGTCCGATAGCCAGACTCTCCTTGCTGACGTTGGTCACCCGAAACGCCATCGTGACTGTGTCGCCCGAGGAGCGGGCGAGGGACAGGATCGCGACCGAGAGCCCGGGGATGGCACCCCGGCCAGCCTGGGCGATAGGACTGGCCGAGAGGTCTACCGGCGGGGGACCGGTCGGGGCGCTTGAGCCACTTGCACCGCTCGACCCGCTAGGGGTGGGCTGTTGACTGGGTGCGGTGGACGCCTCGCCTCCCCCCGACGGACTCTTCACGGCGGCCGGCTTATCTGAGGATGAGCAGGCGGCGAGCAGTACTGACGCCGCGAGGGCAGCAACCATGACCGTAGGCGCACGATATCGCACGATGCCTCCCGACCGTTGTGGTTTTGCTCGCACTCTGGCACAGGGTTGCCGAGTCCGGGGCGTGCAGGCACGTACATTCCGGTCGTACGGCACCGCTGACCCTGATCGCCCTGACGCTGCTTGCTGCCTACGTCGGTCGACGCAGGTCCCGCCACATGCGCACGTGGGGTCCGATGACGGGGTCCTCCCACGTCGCACCGACGGGCAGGAACCCCTGCCGCTCGTAGAACCGCTGCGCCGGGATGCGGGCATTGCACCAAAGCAGGGACCCGCCGCAGTTCACGACGTGTGCGACTGCCGACCCGAGCACGCGCGCGCCCAGGCCCTCGCCGCGCCGCCCAGGCAGCGTCGCCATGCCGCGCAGCCGCCACGCCCCGTCGTACGCCGGGACGGGCGCGGGTGCCGGGTCGAGCCGGACGTTGCCCGTGCTGACCACCGCACCGGCGTCCAGCACCGCAAACCAGGCGATGCCCTCGTCGTGGTCGCCTGGCAGCTCAAGGGCGCCCCCCGGCCGCAGGACGCGCCGGCGGAGGTCGGCGGAGGCCGCGGCCGTGCTGCGGACGACCTCGGTCATGCGCCGGGCTTGGACACCATCAGCACGATGATCGCGACCCAGCACAGCATCGCCAGGCCGGCGCCGACGGCGATGCGTCCGGTCGCCGCCGTGCCGCTGCTCTCGAGCGCGGCCACGGCGGCGCGCAGGCCCGGGAGCACCACCGCGACGGTGAGCACGACCGCCGCCAGCCACAGGACGTAGGAGCCGACGATCCACGCGTCGCCCATGTCCCACTTCGTGGTGCCGGTGCCGGACAGCCCGACCAGCGCGGTCCCGAGCAGGACTGTGACGAGCGTCGCCGCGGCGTAGATGCGGGTGGTGCGCACGGCTGATCGCAACCCCTCCAGGTCGCCGGCGCGGACCAGACGTGGGCTGGAGACGGCGGCTACGGCGAGCGGGCCGACAACAAAGGCGACGGTCAGCAGGTGCAGGGCCAGGACGACGGCGTAGGAGCCCAGGTAGCGCATGGGAAGAGGCTAACCAGCCGGGCTGACAGGAGCGGGTCGGCCGGTGGCGATCAGCGCGAGCGGCCGCGTCGGGCCCGGAGGTAGTCGCTGACGACGTACTCGCCGAGCCGGGAGGGGTCGGCGGCGAACACGCGGCCGCCGTTGCGCTCGGCCAGGTGCTCGACGAAGTCGACCAGCCGCGGCTCGTCGTCGAGCATGAACACGTTGATGGTCGCGCCGCGCCGGGTGACCCGCTCGACCTCGGCCATCGTCAGCTCGAGGGTTTCGGGCAGCGGTGGCCAGCAGAACTCGGCCCAGCCGTCGCGGGTGAGGTGCGCGGTGGGCTCCCCGTCGGTGACCACGAGCACGACCGGCTCGCTGTCGGGGTGCCGCCCGAGGAAGCGTCCGGCGAGCATCAGGGCGTGCTGCAGGTTGGTGCCCTGCACCCGCTGCGCCTCCAGGCCGGCGAGCTGCTCGGCCTTGAGCACCTGCGCGTAGTCAGCGAAGCCGATGACCTCGATCGCGTCCTGCGGGTATTTCGTGCTCACCAGGGAGTGCAGTGCCAGGGCGGTCTGCTTGGCCGCCCCCCAGGTGCCACGCAGCTCCATCGAGAACGACAGGTCCACGAGCAGGGCGACCGCTGCGGACGTGCGCCGTTCAGTCTCGACGACCTCGAAGTCCTCGACCTGCAGGCGCACGGCCGCCCGGCCGAGGCCGCCGGCGGCACGGGGCGGGCTGCGGAGCACGGCGTTGCGGACGGTGCGTACGACGTCCAGCGGCTGCTCGTCGCCGAACTCCCACTGCCGGGACGACCCCGTGATGTCGCCCGCGGCCCCGGCGTCGCGCACGTCGTGCGACCCCCGGCCGTGCGCGGCGAGGTCGGCGAAGACCTTGCGCAGCGCCGTCGCCCCGAGCCGGCGTACGGCGCGGGGACTGAGCTCGAGCCGGCCGTTCGCGTCCCGGGTGAGGTAGCCCTGCTCGTGCAGCTCCCGCTCGATCCGGCGCAGCGCCTGGACGTCGTCCAGCGCGCCCCGGCCGAGGGCCCGCTGGACCGCGTCCTCGTCGATGTCGTCCAGCGATGCCCCGGGGTAGTCCTGGCCGAGCGCGGCCTCAAGATCGTCGAGGTCGGCCAGCTCCTCCAGGGCGCTGGTCGCCTCGCCCATCCCCAGGCCCTGCTCGCCGCGCATGCGCTCCTGGCCGCCCCATGGGAGGTCCGGCCGGGCGCTACGCAAGGCGTCGCCGAGCTGGGCCATCTGCGCGGCCAGGTCCAGGTCCATGGCGCCGTCCATGAGCTCGCCGAGCTCCTGCCGCTGCTGCGGGGTGAGGGAGTCCATCAGGCGCTGCTGGGCCGCGGCTCGACGGGCAAGGTCGTCGACGAGCTCCTCGAGAGTGCCTGGCTGCGAGGGGAAGAACTCTCCGTGCTTGGCCATGAAGTCCTCGAACTGCCCTTGCGTGTGCTGGCCCTTCGCGTCGGCCTCGAGCATGGCGTTGAGGTCGGCGAGCATGTCCTTGACCTTGGCCATGTCCTCGGGCGTGGCGCTCTCCAGCGCCTGCTTCATCCCTTTGAACTGGCTGTCCAGGACCTCGCGGCGCAGCAGGTCCTCGATCGACTCGTACGCCGCGCGCGCCTCGGGGCTGCGCCAGTTATAGGGCTTGAGCTCCTGGACGGCGCGGGCGGTGTCGCGGGGCAGCGTGTCCAGCTCCATCTCGGCCATCCGGGCGGCATCGGACGGGTCCGGGAACAGCGCCTGCTTCTCCAGCTCCAGGGCCTTCTCGAGCAGCTCCCTGACCTCCTGCAGCGTGCCGTCGAGCTTGCCCTTCTTGCGGGCCTCACGCTGCTGCTTGGCGACCTTGCGGCGCAGGTCGTCCAGGCCGCGCAGCCCGTCAGTGCCCTGTCTGAGCAGGTCGCGCAGCGCCTGACGGGGGGACTCCCCGGCCAGCACCCGCTCGCCCATCTCGTCCAGCGCGCTGGCCACGTCGTACGGCGGTTCGAGCGGGTCCCGACCTCCGCTCCAGGCGCCGTAACGGTAGGGCCGGCTCACGGTTGCTGCTCCCGGCTGTCCATGAACGCCTGATAGGCCAGTCGCCGCCGCAGGCGCATGGCCTCGCGCACCGGGGCGAGCAGCGGCCGCGCGACCAGCAGGTAGATCAGCGCGACGACGGCCAGCAGCCAGGCGTCATCGACCGCGAGAGCCGCGATCGTGTACGAGGTCGCGAGGAACAGCGCGGTGCACAGCAGCCCGGTCAGGACGACCCGGCGGCGCAGCGCGAGGACGTCCATCAGCGGCCGTAGACGGTTCGGCCGCCCACCTCGTCCTTGGCGAGGCGACGGTTGAGATGCAGGCCCTCCAGGGCGAACTCGAGTGCGGCGGCGGCGAGACCGGGCGACTCCTCCTCCACCCCGAGGCGGCCCAGCAGCGCGGCCAGGCCCGGTACGGGGCCGAGGTCGGCGAGCAGCTGCGCGGCCGAGACGAGGTCGCCGGTCTCCAGCGTCGCCCCGTCGTCGAAGCGGCTCTGCAACCCGGACAGGTCCAAGCCGGCGAGGTGGGAGCGAAAGGTCTCGGCCGTCGCCTTGCGCAGCAGGTGCGCGAGTACCTCGAGCTCGCGGCCCTCCTCGGCAGCCTCGAACTCGACCTTGCCCCGGCTGGCCGGCACGACGGCCGGCAGGTCGCACACCCTGGCGACGGCCACACTCTCGCCGACCACCGCTGCCCGTCGTACGGCGGAGGCGGCGACCGTCTCGGCCGAGGCGACAGCGAAGCGGGCCGACACCCCGGAGCGCTGGTCAACCTGTGGGGACTCACGCACGAGACGGGTGTACCGGGCGACGATCTCGAGCAGGTGGTCGGGCAGCACCACGTTCGTCCCGGGCCAGTTGAGCTGGGCCTCCTGCCGTACGACCGCCAGCTCGTCGTCCAGCTCGATCGGGTAGTGGGTGCGCACCTCGGCGCCGAACCGGTCCTTCAGCGGGGTGATGATGCGGCCGCGGTTGGTGTAGTCCTCGGGGTTGGCGCTGGCGACCAGCAGCAGGTCCAGCGGCAAGCGCAGTGTGTAGCCGCGGACCTGGATGTCACGCTCCTCCAGCACGTTGAGCAGCGAGACCTGGATCCGCTCGGCGAGGTCGGGCAGCTCGTTGACGCTGAAGATCCCCCGGTTGGTGCGCGGCACGAGCCCGTAGTGGACCGTCTCTGGATCCCCCAGGGTGCGGCCCTCGGCGACCTTGATCGGGTCGACGTCGCCGATCAGGTCCCCGACGGAGGTGTCGGGGGTGGCGAGCTTCTCGCCGTACCGGTCGCTGCGGTGCTTCCAGGTCACGGGCGTCTGTTCGCCCTCCACGGCCACGAGGTGGGTGCAGCGGCTGCAGACCGGGGCGTACGGGTGGTCGTTGATCTCGCAGCCGGCGATGACCGGCGTCCACTCGTCGAGCAACCCGACCAAGGTGCGTACCAGGCGGGTCTTGCCCTGACCACGCTCGCCCAGCAGGACGACGTCGTGGCCGGCGAGCAGGGCCCGCTCGACCTGCGGCAGAACGGTGTCGTCGAAGCCCAGGATGCCCGGGAAGGTCGGCTCGCCGGCAGCCAGGCGGGACAGCAGGTTGGCGCGGACCTCGGCCTTGACGGTCGTGTGCTGATGGCCGCTGTCGCGCAGTGCGCCGAGGGTCGTGGGCTGGGGCGTCGTCACCCTGGCCACGCTACGTCGCGCTCGTGCTGCCTGCACACTGTCGGCCATGGGCGCTGGCCGGAACGGGGTGGTCCTCGCCCTGGACGTCGGGGGCACCAAGCTCGCAGCCGGCCTGGTCACGCCGGGCGGCGAGCTGTCGCAGGTCGAGCGGGCGCCGACCGGCAGCGATCCCACGGCGTCGCTCAGCGCTCTGTTGGATCACTACCCGGGTGCGTACGACGGGGTCGGCGTCGGTTGCGGCGGCCCGATGCAGTGGCCCGCCGGGGAGGTGAGCCCGCTGAACATCCCGGCCTGGCGCGCCTTCCCACTGCGGGCGTGGCTGGCGCGGCGCTACCCCGGGACGCCCGTCCGCCTGCACAACGACGCGGTGTGCCTGGCGATCGCGGAGCACTGGCGCGGCGGATGGGGGACCGGGGACCTGCTCGGGATGGTCGTCTCGACCGGTGTGGGCGGCGGCCTCGTGCTCGGTGGCCACCTGGTCGACGGCGCCTCCGGCAACGCCGGTCACGTCGGCCACGTGGTCGTCGACCCGGACGGGCCGGCGTGCGGCTGCGGCGGCCGCGGGTGCCTGGAGGCGATCGCCCGCGGCCCGGCCCTCGTGTCCTGGGCCGCGGCGCGCGGCTGTCCGGCTGCGGACGGCGCCGCCCTGGCCGCGCTCGCCGCCTCCGGGGACACCGTCGCGGTCGCGGCCTTCGACCGGGCCGGCCGGGCGCTGGGCCGGGGGATCGCGTCAGCGGCCGCGCTGCTCGACGTACGCGCCGTCGTCGTCGGCGGCGGGCTGTCGCAGGTGGGGGAGCTGCTGTGGGGGCCGCTGCGCGAGGAGCTCGCGCTCCGGGCCCGGCTCGGCTACCTCGCCGCCCTCGTGGTCGAACCGGCGCGGCTCGGGCAGGAGTCCGGGCTGCTCGGTGCGGCGGCCCTGGTCCTGGGCGGCGACCGGTACTGGAACGGCGAGTGAGATCGACGTCGCGTGAGGTCGGCATTTTGCGTGGCACGATCGGGCCGTGATCCCGCTGGTCTCCCTCGCTGACGTGCGCGCCGCCCGTGTCCTGCTCGACGGGATCTCGCGGACCACTCCGCTCGAGGGCTCGCGCGTGCTCTCGGGCCGGGTCGGCGGCCCCGTCTGGCTCAAGTGCGAGAACCTGCAGCGCACCGGGTCGTTCAAGATCCGCGGTGCCTACGTGCGGATCGCCCGGCTCAGTGACGCCGAGCGCGCCCGCGGGGTGGTGGCCGCCAGCGCCGGCAATCACGCGCAGGGCGTCGCGCTCGCCGCGTCCCTGCTCGGCAGCCGCAGCACCGTGTTCATGCCGGTCGCCGCGCCGTTGCCCAAAGTCGCTGCTACCAAGGCGTACGGGGCGGCCGTACGCCTGTCAGGGACGAGCGTCGATGACGCGCTCGTGGAGGCGTCGGCCTTCGCGGACGAGACCGGCGCGGTGCTCATCCACCCCTTCGACCACTCCGACATCATCGCGGGCCAGGGCACCTTGGGGCTCGAGGTCATCGAGCAGTGCCCGGACGTGCGCACCGTCGTGGTCTGCACCGGTGGCGGTGGCCTGGTGTCGGGCGTCGCGGTCGCGGTGAAGGGGCAGCGACCGGACGTACGGGTCGTTGCCGCCCAGGCCAGCGGCGCGGCGGCCTTCCCGTCCTCCCTCGCTGCGGGCCGGCCGATCCGCCTGCCGTCCATGCTCACGATGGCGGACGGCATAGCCGTGGGACAGCCCGGCGAGCTGACCTTCGCCCACGTACGCGATCTCGTCGACTCCGTGGTGCTGGTGGACGAAGATGCGCTGTCGCGGGCCTTGCTGCTGTCGCTCGAACGGGCCAAGCTCGTCATCGAGCCTGCAGGCGCGGCCGCCCTCGCCGCCGTCATGGACGACCCGCGCGCGTTCGAGCCACCCGTCGTGATCGTGCTCTCCGGCGGCAACATCGACCCGCTGCTGCTGAGCAAGGTGATCCGGCATGGGCTCATCGCCGCCGGCCGGTTCCTGTCCCTGCGGGTGCGCGTCCCCGACCGGCCCGGTGAGCTCGCCCGGCTGCTCGGTGTGCTCGCTGTCAGCGGCGCCAACGTCCTCGACGTCGAGCACCAGCGCACCGGCCACGGGCTGCACCTGGACGAGGTTGAAATCGAGCTGCAGCTGGAGACGCGCGGCGCCGACCACAGCGCGAGCGTGCTCGACCAGCTCAGCGCTGCGTCGTACGCGGTCGCCCAGGCCTGAGGTCGGCGACTACCGCGGCAAGCGGGTGCGGCTGCGGCGCTCCCCCGGTCGAGGGTCGGGAACCGCCCCGCTCTGGCTCGCCTGCTGGGGCGCTTCCCGACCCGCGCTCCGCCTCACCCGCTGGGGCGCTTCCCGACCCACAACTGCGCGGTCGAGCACGCGAGGGGCGGGAAGGCTGTGGACGGGCGGGGGGCTGTGAATGGTCGGCACAGGGCTCGCTTGCTCGTAGGACCGTGCCGTCATGACCAGCCCCGGCACCTGCGTCGAGAGGAGGGTTGCGCCCCAGCGGGCGGTCCTCGACGGGGCGCATCCCGACCCTGATGCGGGCGGGATGGACCGGTAGCGGACAGGAGCGCGTGCTGTGCAGGTCGGGCAGGTCGGGCAGGTCGGGGAGGCGGAGGAGGCGGTACGCGGGGGTTGAGCGGCTACGGGACGTACGGCTCGGCGGAGAGCAGCTCGACGGTCAGGGTGCGGCCGGACGGTGTGGCGTAGCTGACGTGGTCGCCGACCTTCGCACCGTCCAGGGCCCTGCCCATCGGCGACTGGGCGCTGAACACCTCCAGATCGCCGTGGGTGTTGTCCTCCCGCGAGCCGAGCAGGAAGCGCTCGATCTCGTCGTCGCCGCCGTACCGGACCTCGACGACCATGCCCGGGCCGGCGATCCCGGACGACGTGGGGGCCTCGCCGACCTTGGCGTCGCGCAGCAGCTGCGTGAGCTGGCGGATCCGGGCCTCGAGCTTGCCCTGCTCCTCCTTGGCCGCGTGGTAGCCGCCGTTCTCCTTCAGATCGCCCTCGTCCCGGGCAGCTTCGATCTTGGCCACGATGTCGGCCCGGCGCTCACCGGTGGAGCTGGCCAGCTCGGCGCTGAGCCGGTCGTAGGCCTCCTGGGTCAGCCAGGTGGTCTGCGGCTGGGTGCTCACGGTGGCTCCTCGGGACGGCGGCGGCCCAGGTCGGTGCTGCCTGGGCCGGTGGGGCGGAACTGTCGATGCTACGGCGCGTGCGCCAGGCAGCCGTCCACCTCGCCGGTGTTGGCCCGCCTCGTGGTCCGCAGCCGATAGGTCCGGACGACCGTGCCGGAGGAGGCTGGACCGACCATGACGTATTGCGCTCCCACCTCGGCGCCGCCCACGTCCCGGGCGCGCACCAGGCAGTACGTGGTGGAGCCCGCGGCCTTGCTGACCTCGAAGCGCACCTCCACCTCCGCGTCCGACACCACCGTGTAGCCATCGACCCCGGCGGTCGCGGTATTACCGGTCAGGTGCACGAACACCGTGTACGCGGCGAGGAGCAACAGCGCGCCGAGCACGCCACCGGCGGTCAGCAGCACCGGGCGCGAAGGCAGGCCGCGGGGCTCGTCGTACCGCCCGGGCGGCCGTCTCGGGGTGGTCATCCGGCTCCAGGAGGCAGGGCGTGGAAGGGGTGAGCGAAGATGGTCCCGCACGTGCACACGCACACAGACCACGAGGAGCCAGGTGCCCGAGCAGCTGCGGCTGATGTGCGTGCACGCACATCCCGACGACGAGTCCAGCAAGGGCGCCGCGACGATGGCGCGCTACGCCGACGAGGGCGTGGACGTGCTGGTCGTGACGCTGACCGACGGCTCGCGCGGCTCGATCCTGAACCCGGCAATGGACAAGCCCGAGGTGCTCGCGGACATCACCGCCATCCGGGCCCGGGAGATGGCCAAGGCCCGCGAGATCCTCGGTGTGCGCCAGGTCTTCCTGGGCTTCGTCGACTCCGGTCTGCCCGAGGGTGATCCCCTGCCCCCGCTGCCCGAGGGCTGCTTCGGCCTCGGGGACCTCCAGGAGCAGACCCGAGCGTTGGTGGAGGTAGTCAGGCGCGAGCGCCCGCACGTGATGACGACCTATGACGAGAAGGGCGGCTATCCGCACCCCGACCACGTCCGGTGCCACGAGGTGTCGATCGCAGCGTTCGACGCGGCCGGTGACGCGCAACGCTTCCCCGACGCGGGCGCACCGTGGCAGCCGAGCAAGCTGTACTACAACATGACCTTCCACAAGCCGCGGCTGCTCGCCCTGCACGGTGCCATGACCGAGCGCGGGATCGAGTCGCCGTACGGGGAGTGGCTCGAGAAGTGGGTCGACGACCCGGCGGACCACGGTCGGGTCACGACCTGCGTGCCCTGCGCGCAGTGGTTCGCCACCAGGGACCAGGCCCTGATCGCCCACGCGACGCAGGTGGACCCGACCGGTCGCTGGTTCGCCTGCCCGATCGACGTGCAGCAGGCAGCCTGGCCGACCGAGGACTTCCAGCTGGCCCGCTCGCAGGTCGAGACGGCCTTGCCCGAGGACGATCTGTTCGCCGGCGTACGGCCGTGATCCTCGCAGCGAGTGCGGGGACCGGCGGCTCCGCGGGACCGATCGGCCTGCTCGTCGTCCTGCTCATCGGCACCGCGACGGTCCTGCTCATCCGCAACATGAACAAGCGGCTGCGGCGGCTGCCTACGGAGTTCACGCCCCGCGAAGGGCGGCGCCGTGGCCGGTCGGCGCCTCCCACCGGCCGACGGGCGGCGACGCCGGAGCAAGGGGATCCGGGCGAGCCGGGCGATCCGGGGGCACGGCCCGCGGACCCAGCTCCGTGACGGCTCTGCATGGTCTCGCCGTTGTCGCGGCACCTCAGGTCGCCCTCGTCACTCCGGGTCGGCGCGGCGGCTGCGCTTGAGCTCCGAGCGCTGGCGCTTGCCCTCGAGGCGCCGCTCCTTGGAGCCGCGGGTGGGTCGGGTCGGTCGCCGCGGCGGTGCCGGTGGCGCGACGGCTTCGCGGAGCAGTTGCGCGAGCCGACGTTCCGCGGCCTCCCTGTTCTGCAGCTGACTGCGGTGCTCGCTGGCGGCGACGGTCAGCACCCCGTCGACGATCCGCGGCCCCAGCCGGTCGAGGGCCCGGGCGCGCAGGTGCTCGTCCAGCCAGCCACCTCGGGCCACGTCGACCGACAGCTCCGCGCGGCTGTCCGAGGTGTTCACACTCTGACCTCCGGGCCCCGACGAGCGGGAGAAGCGCCACGACAGCTCCGCCTCCGGCACCAGTACGCGCGGCGTCACCTGCAGTGGCCCGGGCACCGGACAAGGGTAGAAGGCCTGACCTCGGTCCGCGGCTGGTGGTCGTACCGGTCGGTGCTCGTCTGGATCAGCGGCTGGAGCTCCTCATGCGGTCAGCCAGGTCGGGCGGCGAGGAACACGAACTCTCGTCCTGGCCGGTCGGGTGCGTCCCGGATGTCGTCGACGGTGTACCCGTGCGCCAGCAACTCGGCTTCGAGCTCGTCCCGCTCCCGGAAGCGCAGCGTCGAGTCCGACGTGAGCGTTGCCCCGTCGGAGTCGAAGACCCAGGTCCACCGGAAGCTGACCAGCGGCCCGCTCACATCGGTGACGTCGACCCAGCTCCGTACGGCGCCAACATCTGCGATGTGGGTCGTGCGAAGTGTCGCGGCACGGTTCCACTCCTCCCAGGCGCGGCGGGCCGGAACCCGGGTCTCGAACACCAGGCGTCCGCCGGGTCGCAGGGCGCCGTGCACCCGGCTGAGGGTGGCTTCCCAGGCCGTCGGGTCGACGATCGCCTGGGCGACGTTGCCGGTCATCACTGCCAGATCGACCTCCACGGGTGGCAGCACGGCCACATCACCGTGGAGCCACTTCACCCGATGGGCACCGGGTTTGGTCCGGGCGACGTCGAGCGAGCTGGCCGCCGGGTCGACCCCGGTCACCTCGAGGCCGCGGCCTGCGAGGAGCAGAGCAAAAGTTCCGGTCCCGCAGCCGATGTCGAGCACCCGGCGGGCGCCGAACTCATCCACCAGGGCGGAGTACGCCTCCAGGTCGCTGCGGTCGGGGTCCAGCGCGTCGTAGATCGCGGCCAGCCGCGGGTGCTCGAAGATGGCGTCGGCCACCCAGCCAAGGATAGATCCGTACGAGGCAGGGCGCCTCGATGTTCTGGCAACCTGGTCGGGTGGCGACGATGACGGGGGAGGCGCGGGCGGCTGCGGTGCGGCGGTGGCGACGTCGGCTGGCCGATGAGCAGGCTGAAGCGGAGTTGTACCGCTCGCTCGCGGGCCGCCGCGGCGGTGAGGACCGCGAGATCTTGCTGGCGATTGCCGAGGCTGAGGGGCGGCACGCCGCGCACTGGCAGGAACTGCTCGGTCAGGACGTGGGGCGGCCGCGGCGCGGCAGGCTGCGGACCCGGGCGTTGATCGCGCTGGCCCGCCGATTCGGTTCGGTGTTCGTGCTGGCGCTCGTCCAGCAGGCCGAGAGCCGCACGCCCTACGGAGATGATGTCGATGCGACCGCCACCATGGCTGCTGACGAACGCGTCCATGAGGAGGTCGTACGTGGGCTCGCCGCGCGCGGCCGGGCCCGGGTGTCGGGCACCTTCCGGGCCGCGGTGTTCGGGGCGAACGACGGACTGCTGAGCAACCTCTCGCTGGTGCTGGGTGTCAGCGGCGGCGGCGTCGCCACGAGCACGATCCTGCTGACCGGCCTGGCCGGTCTGCTCGCCGGGGCGCTGTCGATGGGTGCCGGAGAGTGGATCTCGGTTCGGTCCCAGCGGGAGCTGTTGACCGCCTCCGCACCCAGCTCGGGCACGCAAGCGCTGGTACCGCACCTGGACGTCGACGCCAACGAACTGGCTCTGGTCTACCGGGCTCGGGGCATGGCCGCTCAGGAAGCGGAACGCCGGGCGGCCGCGGTACTGGCCAGCCAGGAACCGGCCCAAGAGGTGAGTTCCTCGGAGGCGCTGGACGCCGTCGGCTCGGACTTCGCCGCCGCGCTGTCCAGCGCCTCGTTCTTCGCCTCCGGCGCGGCCGTGCCGGTACTGCCCTTCGTCCTGGGACTGGCCGGCCTGCCCGCCCTCGCCCTCGCCTGTGTCCTGGTCGGATTCGCCCTGCTCGGCACCGGAGCGGTCGTCGGAGTGCTGTCCGGCGGCCCGCCACTGACCCGGGCCGTACGACAGCTTGCGATCGGCCTCGGCGCCGCCGGCATCACCTATCTCGTCGGACGCATCGCCGGCGCGGCGCTGGGCTGAGTCGGCTGTCGCGCTAGACATGTGCCTCACCCCCCTACGCTCGGCCCAAAGCCAAGGAGTCCCATGACCGTCCTGGAAGTCATCATTGCCCTGTTCTTGCCGCCGCTGGCGGTCGCGATGAAGAAGGGCCTGAGCAGCAAGGTCCTCATCGCGCTCCTGCTGCAGCTGTGCGGACACATCCCCGGGGTGATCTACGGCATCTACGTCGTCACCCAGGAGTAAGCGCCGCTTCGCCAATGCGTCAACGCCATCCCACTGCAGTGGGACGCCTTCCACGTGCTGCCTGGAGACAGGGCGCGTCAGCAGCAGTGACACAGTGCCGAGCATGAGCGAAGCGCCGCCGCACGTCACAGATGTGGTCCTTGAGGACCTGCGCGCACGGGTGCGGGCTACGCGTCGCGTCGCGGTACCGCCCGCGGCCGGCTGGGAGCGCGGCACCGACGCCGACTACCTGACCGCCCTGCTGACGAGCTGGGCCGAGGACTACGACTGGCGCCCGCACGAGGAGCGGGTGCGTGGGCTTCCGTGGGTGCGCACCGCTACCGGGGGCGCCGTCCGCTCCGTACACCGCCGCAGCAGCAGGTCCGGGGCGGTCCCAGTGGTGCTGCTGCACGGCTGGCCGGACTCGGTGCTGCGCTTCGAGCGGGTGCTGCCGCTGCTGGAGGACCTGGACGTGGTCATCCCGGCGCTGCCCGGCTACCCGTTCGCCGAGACGTGGACTGGCCGACCCGCCTCCACCAGCGTGATGGCCGACGCCGTCGCGGGCGTCATGGAGGAGCTCGGGTACGAGCGGTACGTCGTCTCCGGCGGGGACGTCGGCAGTTCGGTGGCCGAGGGCCTCGCCGTCCGGTACCCCGGGCGCGTCGGTGCGTTGCACCTGACCGACGTGCCGTACCGGCACATGTTCACCGTCGACGAGGCGGAGTTCAGCGAGCCCGAGCGCGCCTACCTGCGGGCTGGTCGGCGGTGGCAGGGGACGGAGGCGGCCTACGCGCTGGAGCAGTCCACCAAGCCGGGCACGCTGGCCGTCGGGCTGGGGGACTCCCCGGCCGGGCTGGCGGCGTGGGTCGTGGAGAAGTTGCGCTCCTGGAGCGACTGTGGCGGGAACGTCGAGTCGGTGTTCCCCCGCGAGGACCTGTTGACCTGGGTGACGGCGTACTGGGTCAGCGGTGCGATCGGCACCTCGTTCACGCCGTACGCCGAACAGGCGGAGCCCGTCGGACGCGTCGATGTCCCCACGGCGTTCACGATTTTCCCGCACGACCTCGTGACGGCGCCGCGCGAGTTCGGTGAGCGTTTCTTCGACGTGCGCGCGTGGGACGAGCGGCCCGACGGCGGCCACTTCGGAGCCTGGGAACGTGCAGAAGCTTCGCAGCGGGGCTGCGCTTGGCGGTCGCCCTGCTGTCGCACTGACAGATGCGGCACTGCAAGCGCCGCACCACCCAAGGAGGGGCTTGCCACGTGTCGGCGATCGACCTGAAAGAGCACTACCTGAACTACATCGCCACCTTGAACGAGCGGCGGTTCGAGGACCTGCCAACCTTCGTCGCGGACGAGCTCGTCTACAACGACGAGCGGATGACCGGTCGGCAGTACCGCGAGCTGCTCGAGGACGACGCGTCACCCAGGTCTGGTCCCTGCTGGACCTCGCAGCACTGAACCGGCAACTACCGGCAAGCAGGACCAAGTGATGTGTCGCATCAGCTGCGACCTGTTGGTAGCGGGACAGCGAGCTCCTACGGCGCGGGCGCGACCACCGGGTCCGCAGCCGCGTCGGTGAACCGCTCGATCTGGCCGCCGGCGGCAGGCCGACCACGCCCTACACAACTCGGAGCGCGGCGACATGTCCCCACCCGCTCATCGGCTTGTTTCCTCTGTCTGTGACCCTACGAGCCAGACGACATCATCGGAAAGAGTGTGAGCCTTGGCGAACCGGCTGGTCAGCGAGACGAGTCCCTATCTGCTCCAACACGCGGAGAATCCGGTGGAGTGGTGGCCGTGGGGGCCGGAGGCCTTCGCCGAGGCCGAGCGCCGCGGCGCACCGGTGCTGCTGTCCATCGGGTACGCGGCCTGCCACTGGTGTCACGTCATGGCGCACGAGTCGTTCGAGGACGAGACCACTGCGGCGTACATGAACGAGCACTATGTCAACGTCAAAGTCGACCGCGAGGAACGGCCGGACGTCGACGCGGTCTACATGGAGGCCGTGCAGGCGATGACCGGCCACGGCGGCTGGCCGATGACGAGCTTCCTGACCGCCAAGGGCGAGCCGTTCTTCTGCGGCACCTACTGGCCGAAGGAGCGACGGCAGGGGATGCCCGGCTTCGGCGAGGTGCTCGCCTCGGTGAGCGCCGCGTGGGCCGACAAGCGGGACGAGGTCGAGGCGGCCGGCGCCGATGTCGTACGCCGGCTGGACCGCCCCGTCAGCACCGGCCGGGCCGACGTCACGGCGTCCCTGCTGGACAGCGCCGCGGCCAACCTCGCCACCTCCTACGACGGGGTGGCGGGCGGCTACGGCTCGGCACCGAAGTTCCCGCCGTCGATGGTGCTGGAGTTCCTGCTGCGACGAAGCGCCCGCACCGGCGAGGGGCTCGACCTCGTCGCCCACACCTGCCGGGCCATGGCTCATGGCGGGATGTACGACCAGCTCGGCGGCGGCTTCGCGCGGTACTCGGTTGACCGCCGATGGATCGTGCCCCACTTCGAGAAGATGCTGTACGACAACGCGCTGCTCCTGCGCATCTACGCGCACTGGTGGCGCGCGAGCGGTGACGACGACGCCCGCCGGGTCGCGTTGGAGACGGCCGAGTTCTTGCTGCGGGACCTGCGTACGGCGCAGGGCGGGTTCGCCAGCGCCCTGGATGCCGACACCGACGGCGAGGAGGGCCTGACCTACGTGTGGACGCCGGGCGAGCTCGTCGAGGTGCTCGGTGAGGACGACGGCGCCTGGGCCGCGGAACAGTTCGACGTGACGACGACCGGGACCTTCGAGAAGGGGTCGTCGGTCCTGCAGCGCCTCGGCGAGCCGGCGGACCCGGACCGCTACGCGTCGGTCTGCGCACGGCTGCTCGAGGCCCGCGGGTCGCGACCGCAACCGGGCCGGGACGACAAGGTCGTGGCCGCATGGAACGGGCTGGCCGTCGCGGCGCTCGCCGACGCGGGCGTCCTGCTCGACCGGCCCGACCTCGTTGCCGCCGCCACCGCGTGCGCCGGCCTGGTCCGCACCCTGCACTGGGTGGACGGCCGGCTGCGCCGCGTCTCCCGAGGCGGTGTCGTGGGGTCGCACGCAGGCGTGCTCGAGGACTACGCCGACGTCGCCGAGGGGCTGCTCGCGCTCTACCAGGCGACCGGGGATCTGGACCAGCTGCGGGGCGCGCACGCCCTGCTCGAAGTGGTCCTGACCCAGTTCCCCGACGGCAGCGGCGGCTTGTTCGACACAGCCGCGGATGCCCCGCAACTCGTCCGACGGCCGCAGGATCCAACGGACGGCCCGGCACCGTCTGGCGCGGCGGCCGCTGCCGGCGCGCTGCTGTCCTACGCCGCGCTCACCGGCTCGGACCGGCACCGCCGCGCCGCCGAGGAGTGCCTCGCGACCCTCGCCCCGCTGTTCGGTCGGCATGCCCGTTTCGCCGGTTGGGCCTGCGCGGTCGGCGAGGCGCTGATCGCCGGTCCTGCGGAGGTCGTCGTGCTCGACCGGCGGGACCTGCTCGGCGTCGCCCGGCTCGCGACCTCGCCCGGCGCCGTACTCGCCGTCAACGGTCCCCTGGCCGAGGGGCGGCCGCCCGGTGCGGCGTACGTCTGCCGATCGATGGTGTGCGAGGCGCCGACGGTCGACGCGGCCCGGCTCCGCGAGCAGCTCGGCGTGGTCCTGCCTACCTGAGCTCCCTTCCCTTCCCTCGCCTCCCGCCTCCCGTCTCCCGTCTCCCGTCTCGCGCCGATCAAGGCGAAAGGCCCATGGTCGTCGTCGTGATCATGGGCATTCCGCCTTGATCGGCGGGCTGGAGCGCTGGAGCGGTGCGGGCATTGGCGGGAATGACGGAGGCTCCGACGTTGCTGTGTAATCATGTAAGCACAGCTACAGAATGAGGAGGGGTAGCCATGAGGCACCCACACGAGAAGTACGGGCGGCAGTCGCCCGAAGGCGCCGGTCACCGGGGTGGAGCACGAGGCCATGGGGGCCCGCATGGCCCTGGTCACCATGGCCAGGACCGCGATGCCCCGGCTGCCGACGGAGCGAGCGGTTGGTTCGCCGGCCGGTTGCCCGACAGCTGGGGGACAGCCGAGATCGCCGTCGATCGCGATGAACTGACGGTCATGCTGACCGTCGAGCCGCCTGCGACCGACGGGGCCGAGGCCCACACCGACGCCGATGTCGCCGCGGCCGAGGCCGGCCGGGCCACCCGCTGGCGGGAGGACACCCGCGAGGAGCGGGTCCAGATCGCCAGGGAGGCTGAGCACCGTTTCGGGCGCAAGGTTGCTTGGGGGGTCACCGTCGGCAGTACACGGCAGCTGTTCACCCACCTGGCCGTGCCGGTCATGACCCGGCTGCGCCAGCCTGAACGTCAGGTACTCGACACCCTGGTCGACAGCGGCGTCGCCAGGAGCCGCGCGGAAGCGGTCGCCTGGTGCGTCAAGCTGGTCGGCCGCAACGCCGACAGCTGGCTCGCCGAGCTGCGCGAGGCGATGCAGGCCGTGGAGAAGGTCCGGGAGCAGGGACCGGTCACCGCCCCCTGACCGCGCCCACCCGGTGATCATGCGATCTCGATCCACCGCCGAGCGTGACGGCCGAGCACCACCGCATGATCGCCGGGGAGGGGGCCGGGGACAGTGCCCGGGGAGCGGGCGGCACGATCGGTCAGTCGGACAGCACCACCAGGCTGATCGCGACGTAGTGGCAGGCGAACGCGGCCAACGTACAGGCGTGGAACACCTCGTGGAAACCGAACCACGACGGCGAGGGATCCGGCCGGCGCAGGGCGTAGACCACCGCGCCGCCGCTGTAGAAGGCGCCGCCGACCAGCAGCAGCACCAGGACGGCGACGCCGCCGCCGGACAGGATCTGCGGCAGCACCCCGAGGGCTGTCCAGCCCAGGGCCAGGTAGAGGCTGGTGAAGACCCAGCGGGGCGGCTGCGGTACGGCGTTGCGGGCGATCACCCCGGCAGCAGCCCCGCCCCAGGCGATCCCGAAGACGACGTCCCGCGTCGTGCCGCGCAGCAGCAGTAGGCAGAACGGCGTGTACGTCCCGGCGATCAGCAGGTAGATCATCGAGTGGTCGAGCCGCATCATCACAGCGTGTCCGCGCGGCGACCAGCGCCCCCGGTGGTAGGCCGCCGAGGTCCCGAACAGCAGGACGACGCTCGCGGCGTACACGGTGGCGGCGACTCCGGCCAGGCCGTCCGGGGCGAGGCAGATCAAGGCCGTGCCGGTGACCAGTGAGATGGCGAACGCCGCCTCGTGCAGCACTCCGCGCAGCCGTGGCTTGAGCAGCCCGGCAGCGCGGTCGATGGCCGCATCCACCCGGTCGTGCAGGCTTTCGCCGAGCGGGTCCCCGGCGGGCGGGGCCTGGGTCGTGAGCTCGGTGTGCGGCTCGTGGGACGTCTCGGTCATGTGACTCCACAACGTCGGCGGGTGCCCGATCTCACAGGGTGGGTCCCTGTTGCGCCTGGGTAGGACAGCGAGACACTCGTCTACCCCCTGCAGCCGTGCGCGTCACCTCGATGGAGAGGATCCCATGACCACCGTTTCCCGGACACCCGGACTTGATCAGGCCCCGACGAACAACGCCAAGCTCCTGGCCTGGGTCCGCGAGGTGGCCGAGCTGACGCAGCCGGATGAGGTGCAGTGGTGTGACGGGTCGGAGCAGGAGTGGGAGCGCCTGACCGCGCTGCTGGTCAGGAACGGCACGTTCACCAAGCTGGACGACACCAAGCGGCCGAACAGCTTCTACGCCGCCTCGGACCCGACCGACGTGGCCCGCGTGGAGGACCGCACCTTCATCTGCTCCGAGCAGGAGCAGGACGCCGGCCCGACCAACAACTGGATGGCCCCTGTTGAGATGCGGGCCACGCTCCAGCCACTGTTCGACGGCTGCATGCGCGGCCGCACGATGTATGTCGTCCCGTTCTGTATGGGCCCGCTGGGGGGCGCGATCAGCCAGCTGGGCGTCGAGATCACCGATTCGGCGTATGTCGTGACGAGCATGAAGATCATGACCAGGATGGGCACAGCGGCGCTCGAGGCGATCGGCGACGATGGCTTCTTCGTGCCGGCGGTACACACGGTCGGCGCGCCGCTGGCCGAGGGTGAGCAGGACGTTGCGTGGCCGTGCAACCAGACCAAGTACATCGTGCACTATCCAGAGACCCGTGAGATCTGGAGCTTCGGTTCCGGGTACGGCGGCAATGCGCTGCTGGGCAAGAAGTGCTTCGCCCTGCGGATCGCGTCGGTCATGGCGCGCGACGAGGGCTGGATGGCCGAGCACATGCTCATCCTCAAGCTCACCCCGCCGAGCGGCCGGCCCCGGTTCGTCGCTGCGGCGTTCCCGTCGGCCTGCGGCAAGACCAATCTGGCGATGCTGCGACCGACGGTTCCCGGCTACACCGTGGAGACCGTGGGTGACGACATCTGCTGGATGCGCTTCGGTGAGGACGGCCGGCTGCGCGCGATCAACCCCGAGTCCGGCTTCTTCGGCGTCGCCCCCGGTACTGGGGAGGACACCAACCTCAACGCTGTGAAGACCTTCTACGGAAACTCGATCTTCACTAATGTGGCGCTGACCGACGACGGCGACGTGTGGTGGGAGGGCCTGACCGAGCAGGCGCCTGCGCACCTCACCGACTGGAAGGGCAACGACTGGACCCCGGAGTCCGAGACGCCGGCCGCCCACCCCAACGCCCGCTTCACCACCCCTGCCGGGCAGTGCCCGACCATCGCGCCGGAGTGGGAGGACCCCGATGGCGTGCCCATCGACGCGATCCTGTTCGGCGGTCGGCGCGCCACCGCCGTACCGTTGGTGACGGAGTCGTTCACCTGGCAGCACGGGGTGTTTCTCGGTAGCACGGTCTCCTCCGAGACGACCGCTGCCGCAGCCGGTGCGATCGGGCAGCTGCGCCGCGACCCGTTCGCCATGCTGCCGTTCTGCGGCTACAACATGGGCGACTACTTCGCCCACTGGCTCGAGATCGGCAAGGCCACGACGGCCGACAAGCTGCCGAAGATCTACTACGTCAACTGGTTCCGCAAGGACGCCTCGGGCAAGTGGCTCTGGCCGGGCTTCGGGGAGAACTCCCGCGTGCTGGCGTGGATCGTGGAGCGCATCGAGGGCACGGCCGACGGCGTCCAGACCCCGATCGGGATCCTGCCGAGCCAGGACGCGCTCGACCTCGACGGCCTGGATATCCCCAGCGAGGACCTGGACCTGCTGCTCAGCGTCGACAGCGAGATCTGGAAGCAGGAAGCCGGTCTCATCCCGGAGTTCTTCGCGCAGTTCGGCAGGCATCTGCCGGCCGAGCTCCGTGAGGAGCACGCCCAGCTCGTGGCTCGGCTGGAGGCCTAGCCCTTGGCGCAGGTGAGGTGTGCAGACCGCTCGCGACTCTCGGTCCTGCCCGTACCGGTCCAGGACCGGGACGGCGTGCCGTACGAGCTGACGCTGCGCCTCGAACGCGATGGCAGCGCTTTCGGGGAGGTCGGCGAGCGGTGCGGCTACTTCCTGGCCTCGACCACGGCCCGGCTGCGCGCCGCCCGGGCTGCCGGCGGGGAGTTCCCGGACAGCAGCGTCGAGGCCGGGCTGCGGGCCTGGGCCCGCGACTGCGGGCAGGCCTCGGACGCCTGCTGGGCCGAGATCGAGCCCTACCTGCCGCGCGACCGCGAGCTGTTCTGCTTCCGCGCGCGTGATCCGGACGACCTGAGCACGGTCGGGGAGCTCCGGCTCACCCTCGAGGTCGAGCGGACCTGGGCCGATGCGCGCTGGTCGGTGCGGTGCCTGGCGGTCCTGCAGGCATGGGGGTCGGCCGGTACCGGGACGCGGGCGGTGCTGACCAGCGACGAGCTCCTGCGCTTCCTGGAGGCCCTGGTGGAGGAGTTCGCGCAGGTCGGTGTGGAGTACGGCGACGGCGAGGACGCGGCCGCGTTGAGCCGCCCGGTGGGCTGACGGCCGTTAGGCTCGGCCTGCTACCGCTCACAGGAGGTGTCGGGTTGGGTCTTCGGGACCTGGTCTACGCCGGGTATGAGCGCCGCCTCGCTGCGGCGCTGGCCCGTTCGAGCGCCCCTGTGCCCCGGCACGTGGGCGTAATGCTCGACGGCAACCGCCGCTGGGCCCGCGCGACGGGCGCGGCCAGCGTCAACGATGGTCACCAGCGCGGCGCGGACAAGATCGTGGACCTGCTCGGCTGGTGCGACGACGCCGGCGTCGAGGTGGTAACGCTCTGGCTGCTGTCCACCGACAACCTGGGCCGGCCCGACGCCGAGCTCGCGCCGCTGCTGCGCATCATCGAGGCCGTCGTCGGCGACCTCGCCGGGCCGCAGAACCGCTGGACCCTCAACATCGTCGGCGCGCTGGACCTGTTGCCGGCGCAGACCGCGCGCCTGCTGAAGGAGTCGGCCGAGGGCACCGCCGGACGCCCTGGCGTCGTGGTCAACATCGCCGTCGCGTACGGCGGCCGGCGCGAGATCGCCGACGCGGTGCGGTCGCTGCTGCAGGCGCACGCGGCCACAGGCGCGACGCTGGAGCAGGTCGCGGAGTTCCTGGACCCCGACCACATCGCCGAGCACCTCTACACCAGCGGGCAGCCCGACCCGGACCTGCTCATCCGGACCAGCGGTGAGCAACGGCTGTCGGGGTTCATGCTCTGGCAGAGCGCGCACAGCGAGTTCTACTTCTGCGACGCATACTGGCCGGACTTTCGCCGGGTGGACTTCCTACGGGCCCTGCGGGCGTACGCCGCCAGGCAGCGGCGCTACGGCACCTGAGCGGCCACCCCAAGGTGGTCTGGCAGCATGGCCGGGCATGACCCTCGACCCGCAGGTCGCCGCCCTGCTGACGCTGCTCCCGCCCCCGGTCCCGGTCGGCTCACGGACCCCCGACCAGCTCCGGGCGGCGTACGAGGAGCTGGTGGCCACCCGCCGCGGTGAGGGCTGGCTGCCCGAGCCCGTCGGCAGCTCGCAGGATCAGCTTATCGACGGCGTCCCCTGTCGGCTGCACCGTCCCAAGGGTGCCGAACGGCCCGCGGTGCTGGTCTACCTGCACGGCGGCGGGTGGATCGTCGGCGGCCTGGACTCCCACGAGGGGGTCGCCCGGGCGCTGTGCCACCGAGCGGGCATCGCCGTGCTGGCGGTGGACTACCGGCTCGCACCGGAGCACCCGTACCCGGCTGCACTGCAGGACTGTCTCACTGCGGTGCGTTGGGCCGGGTCGCAGGAGTTCGCCTGCGTCGGCGTCGGTGGGGATTCCGCCGGGGGCGGCCTCGCCGCGGCGGTCGCGCTCGTCCTGCGGGCCGAGGGCCGTCCGCTCGCGGCGCAGCTGCTCGTCTACCCCGCGCTCGATGCCCAGGCGAGCTCCCCCTCGTACGACCAGAACGCCCAGGGTTACGGGATGAGCGCGCAGGAGATGCGCTGGTACTGGACGCAGTACGCCGCCACCGCCGAGCTCGGCGACCCGCTGCTCTCGCCCGCCGCCGCTCCCGACCTCGCCGGGCTCGCGCCCGCCGTCGTGGCCACGGCCGGGTACGACGTGCTGCGCGACGACGGCGATGCCTATGCCGTGCGGCTCGCCGCGGCCGGGGTGCCGGTTTGGCACCGGCAGTACGCCGGGCTCGTACACGGGTTCCTCGGTGCGGGTGGCACCGTCGACGCGGCAGACGTGGCGATCAGTGAGATCGCCGACGAGGTACGGCAGTTGCTCGTCGCGTAGGCGACCCGCTGTTCACCGGCGAGCCCCGCGTGTCGCGGGCCCACGACGTCGGGCGCGTCGCACACTGGGTGCAGCGGCCGGCACCTCCGCTCGGCCGTGCGGGAGCCCCCCGACCATGTGCGCCGCTCCCGGCCTCGCACTCCTGCAGGGGGTACCGCGATGAGCCTCACGACGTACGTGCTCGACACCTCCGTGCTGTTGTCCGACCCAGGCGCCATGGGCCGCTTCGACGAGCACGAGGTCGTGCTGCCCCTAGTCGTGGTCAGCGAGCTCGAGGGCAAGCGCGACCATCCCGAGCTGGGCTGGTTCGCGCGCCAGGCGCTGCGCGTGCTGGACGACTTGCGGATCGAGCACGGCCGGCTCGACCGGCCGCTGCCGATGGGCCGTGGGACAGTGCGGGTCGAGCTCAACCACTCGTGCACCGAGGTGCTGCCAGCCGGCCTGCGCGGCAGCGACAACGACACCCGGATCCTTTGTGTGGCAGCGAATCTGGCCACCGACGGCCGCGACGTCGTCCTGGTCAGCAAGGACCTGCCCCTGCGGGTCAAGGCGGCCGCGATCGGACTGGCCGCGCAGGAGTACCGCGCTGAGCTCGCGGTCAGCAGCGGCCACACCGGCATGGCCGAACTCGACGTCGCCGCCGAGGACCTCGACACCCTCTACGGTGGCGGCCACCTCGAGCTGCCCGAGGCGGCCGAGCTGCCTACGCACACCGGGCTGGTCCTGCTCTCGCCGCGCAGCTCGGCGCTCGGCCGGGTCGCCCCCGACAAGAGCGTGCGGCTGGTCCGCGGCGACCGGGACGTGTTCGGGGTGCACGGCCGTTCCGCTGAGCAGCGCGTCGCCCTGGACCTGCTGCTCGACCCCGACATCGGCATCGTCTCCCTCGGCGGCAGGGCGGGCACCGGAAAGTCGGCGCTGGCCCTGTGCGCCGGGCTGGAGGCGGTGCTGGAGCGTCGTACGCAGAACAAGGTCATCGTTTTCCGGCCCCTGTACGCCGTGGGCGGCCAGGACCTCGGCTATCTGCCGGGCGACGCCTCGGAGAAGATGGGCCCGTGGGCGCAGGCGGTGTTCGACACCCTCGGGGCGCTGGTGTCCGCAGAGGTGGTCGAGGAGGTCCTGGCCCGCGGCCTGCTCGAGGTGCTGCCGCTGACCCACATCCGCGGTCGCTCGCTGCACGACGCCTTCGTCATCGTCGACGAGGCGCAGTCGCTGGAGCGCGGCGTGCTGCTGACCGTGCTGTCGCGGCTAGGCCAGGGCTCGCGCGTGGTCCTGACCCACGATGTCGCCCAGCGCGACAACCTGCGCGTGGGCCGGCACGACGGTGTGGCCGCGGTCATCGAGGCGCTCAAGGGGCACCCGCTGTTCGCGCACGTGACCCTGACCCGGTCTGAGCGCTCACCGATCGCCGCGCTGGTCACCGAGATGCTCGAGGACCTGCCGCTGTAGCGCAGCGACAGCCCGGCGTTGTTGTCGGAGCTCGTCGCTAGGGTGCCGCGCATGGACGAGTTGGCGATCAGTGCGCAGCAGCTGCGGCGGTCCTTCGCGGGCACCGACGCCGTGGCCGGAGTGGACCTGGGGGTGCGGCCCGGTGAGGTGTTCGGCTTCCTCGGCCCCAACGGGGCGGGCAAGACCACCACGGTCCGGATGCTGTGCACGCTGCTCTCCCCGACGGGCGGCACCGCGACCGTGGCGGGTCACGACGTGGCCCGCGAACCCGCCGCCGTGCGTCGCAAGATCGGCGTGGCGCTGCAGGAGATCGGGCTGGACCCCCTGCAGAGCGGACGCGAGCTGCTGGAGCTCCAGGCCGGGCTGTACCGCGTCCCTAGGCCTCGGGATCGGGCCGGCGAGCTGCTCACCCTCGTGGGGCTCAGCGACGCCGCGGACAAGCGCGTGAAGACCTACAGCGGCGGCATGAAACGCCGTCTTGACCTGGCCAGCGCGTTGGTCCACGAGCCTGAGGTGCTGTTCCTCGACGAGCCGACGACGGGGCTCGACGTCACGAGCCGGATCACGGTCTGGGACGAGGTCCGCCGGATCAATGCCACCGGTACGACGGTGTTCCTCACCACGCAGTATCTCGAGGAGGCCGATCAGCTGTGCGAGCGGCTGGCGATCATCGACGGCGGTCGGCTGGTCGCGGAGGGCACACCGGACGGGCTCAAGAGCCAAATGGGCGCGGACGTCGTGACCGTCGGCCTGGGGCGGGCGGGCGGCAGCAAGCCCGAGCTGCGCGCCGCCGTCGAGTCCTTACGCGGGGTGGACCACGTGACCGACAACGAGGCGGGCATCGCGGTCTACGTCACCAACGGTGCTGCCGCGGTGCCGGCCATCGTGCGCGCCCTGGACGAGGCGGCCGTCGAGGTGGGCCAGATCTCGATCAGCCGCCCCACGCTCGACGACGTATTTTTACAGGCCACCGGACGCAACCTGGACGAGGTGGACGCATGAACGAGATCCTGCTGCTCAGCCGACGTGCGGTGAAGGAAATCATCAAACTGCCCGCAGCGACGCTCCCGGGGTTGTTCATCCCGTTGTTCTTCCTGGCGGTCAACCTCGGGCAGGTGTCGAAGACCTTCACCAGCCGGACCCCGTTCCTCAAGGGCCAGAGCTACGTGGCGTTCCAGGTGCCGGTGTCGTTGGCCTTCGCGGTGGCCACGGCCACCAGCGGGCTCGCGCTGGTCACCGACATCGACCTCGGCTACTTCGACAAGCTGCTGGTCGCCCCGATCCGTCGTACCTCGATCGTCCTGGCCCGGCTCGCCGCGGACTTCGTGCGGGGCGTGCTGTCCTCCACCCTGGTCCTGCTGCTCGGGCTGGCGTTCGGCATGCGGATCAAGAGCGGGCCGGTCGGCGCCGTGCTCATCGTGCTGCTCGCCGCCTTGTTCGGTGTCGCCTACGCGGGCATCGGGCAGACGATCGCGCTGAAGACCCGTAATGTGCAGACCACCAACGCCAGCTTCATCATCTTTTTCCCGCTGTTGTTCCTCACCCCGAACTTCGTGCCCTTCGAGCTGCTCTCCGAGCCGCTGCGCACCCTGGCCCGCTACAACCCGGTGAGCTATGTCATCGAGGGCCTGCGCTCGCTCGTGCTGGACGGCTTTGTGGCCACCAAGCTGCTCGAGTGCTTCGGCGTGATCCTGGCGTCCGGGGCCATCCTCACCGGACTGTCCCTGCGGGCGCTGGCCAACTACGACAAGGACTGACTGACGCTCGGCTCAGTCGTCGAGCAGCTCCTGCGGCACCATCCGTACGGGGTAGGGCAGCAGCACGTCGCAGGGCTGCGCGCCGACTGCGCGCGCCGCTTCGATGTAGCTGCCGTGGCGCAGCTCCAGCACGGTGACCGACGGCTCGTCGGGGTCGACCAGCCAGTACGACGCGACGCCGGCGGCCTGCAGGCGGTCCCGCTTGAGCAGCAGGTCGAAGCGGTGGGTGCTCGGTGACAGGACCTCGACCGCCAGCACGGGAGGGCCCGGCAGCTCCTTGCGGGTGAACTGCGTCCGCTGTGCTACCAGCAGGTCCGGCTGCACCTCGGTGTCGTCGGACAGGGCCACCGCGAAGGGTGCGAGCACGACTTTGAGGTGCGGCGGGCAGCCGGCGCGCAGCAACAGGTGCAGGTTGCCGACCATGTCCTGGTGCGGCAGCTGCGGTCCAGGGCTCACGAGCAGCACCCCGTCGATGAGCTCATACCGATGCCCGTCATCGGGCAGGTCCTCGAGGTCCGCCCTGGTCAGCGGTCGGCCGAACGGCAACGTGGTCATAGCGGTCATGGTGCCTCCTGTCCCGTGTCATGACCACAGCATGGCGACGCAGCCGCCCGAACGGGGAGCCGGACAGGGAGCTGTGGATGAACGCTCAGGCCTGTGGAGGACGGGTCATCGACAGCACGTCCAGAGCGGCGTCGAGCTGTGCCAGGGTGAGCTCGCCACGCTCGACGTACCCGCCGTCGAGGACGACCTGCCGGATCGTCTTTCGCTGCGCCAACGACTGCTTCGCAACCTTCGCCGCGTTCTCGTATCCCAGGTAGCGGTTGAGCGGCGTGACGATCGACGGCGAGCTCTCGGCCAGTTTGCGACACCGCTCGACGTCGGCCTCGATGTCGTCGATGCACCGGTCGGCCAGCAGCCAGGAGACGTTCGCGAGCAGCCGGATCGACTCGAGCAGGTTGCGCGCGAGCACGGGCAGCATGACGTTGAGCTCGAAGTTGCCCGCGGCGCCGCCGAAGGCGATGGCCGCATCGTTGCCGACGACCTGTGCGACCACCTGGCACACCGCCTCGGGCAGGACCGGGTTCACCTTGCCGGGCATGATCGAGGAGCCGGGCTGCAGGTCGGGCAGCCGGATTTCGCCGAGGCCGGCCCGCGGGCCCGAGCCCATCCAACGCAGGTCGTTGCTGAGCTTGTAGAGCCCGACCGCGATCGTGCGCAGTTGGCCGCTGGTCTCCACGAGCGCGTCGCGCGCCCCCTGGGCCTCGAAGTGGTTGCGAGCCTCGGTCAGCGGCAGGCCGGTCGAGGCGGCGACCTCAGCGATCACTGCTGCGGAGAACCCCGGCGGGGTGTTGATGCCGGTACCGACCGCCGTACCGCCCAACGGCAGCTCGGCCAGCCGGGGCAGGCATGAGTGCAGTCGCTCCACCCCGTACGACACCTGGGCGGCGTACCCACCGAACTCCTGCCCGAGCGTGACAGGGGTGGCGTCCATCAGGTGCGTCCGGCCGCTCTTGACCACCGTCGCGAACTGCTCGCCCTTGCGGCCCAGCGCGGCAGCCAGGTGCTGCAGGGCGGGGACGAGGTCGTTGACCACGGCGCTGGTCGCCGCGATGTGGATGCTGCTCGGGAAGACGTCGTTGCTCGACTGCGACGCGTTGACGTGGTCGTTGGGATGGACCGGGGCCCCTAACCGATCTGAGGCCAGGGTCGCCAGCACCTCGTTGGTGTTCATGTTGCTGCTCGTGCCCGAGCCGGTCTGGAAGACATCGACCGGAAATTCGGCATCCCAACGACCGGCGGCGACCTGTTCGGCGGCGGCGGCGATGGCGTCCGCGACATCCTGGGGCAGGACGCCCAGCCGGGCGTTCACCGTTGCCGCCGCAGACTTGATCCTGGCCAGCGCTTCGATGTGCGCGCGTTCGAGGCGCTGGCCGCTGATCGGGAAGTTGCCCACGGCACGCTGGGTCTGCGCGCGCCACTTGGCCTGCACCGGGACCTCGACGTCGCCCATGCTGTCGTGCTCGATGCGCAGCTGGCTCATGCGCACATCCTGCCCCCCGGTCGCCGCGGGCTACCCGTCGAGCTCGCTGATCATCATCGTGAGCACGCAGCCGGTCCGCTTCGCCAGTGCGGCCGCGTCGGCTGCGGTCTGCTTGCCCTGCTCGGAGGCGAAACCGGCGCCGAGCGCCTCCAGGTCGGCGAAGTACAGGTCGGCCTGTCGGTAGAACGCAGCCGCGCCGCCGTCCGCGCTGCTGACCGTCCGCGCGGTCTCCTGCCGGATCAGGCCGGGGAGGGCGTCGACCAGCGGCATATGAACCGAGGTGTAGTGCTGCTCGAAGGCGGCGGGGTCAGCGGGCGGGGTGTAGAGCGCGGTGAGCTTCATCATGGCGGGAACCTACGGGGCGAGCCGGTGGCTGTCAGCAGAACCGGTGGCCCTCAGCAGAACCGCTGCCCCGCGGGGAGGCGACCCTAGGCTGAGCGGCGTGTTCGCCCGGACGCACGCCGCCGCCTCGTGGGGACGGGTCCGTGCCGGGGCCTGGTCGGCCGGGCAGTGCGGCGTCGCGGCCTCGGGCGCCTGGCTGTTCTCCACCGAGGTCCTGGGGCACGTCCGGCCGTTCTTCGCCAGCGTCGCGGCGGTGGTGGCGCTGGGCCTGCGAGCCGGCCAGCGGTTGCGTCGTACGGCCGAGCTGGCGGTCGGTGTGGCCATCGGGGTGCTGGTCGGCGACCTGCTGGTCGGCCTCATCGGGCAGGGCGCATGGCAGATCGGCGTGGTCGTGTTCCTCACCCTGCTGCTTGCCGTGGCGGTCGGCGGTACGGGGCTGGCCGTCACCCAGGCCGGTCTGCAGGCGGTTTTCGTCGTGGCGTTGCCCCGGACCCCGAACAGCGGGCTGAACCGGTGGCAGGACGCGTTGATCGGCGGCGCCGCTGCGCTGCTCGTTGCGGCAGTGCTGCCCAACGATCCGTGGCGTGAGGCCACGCGCCTGCGCCGGACCTACACCCAGCAGTTCGCGGGCGTGATCTACGACGCAGCTGCCGGCCTGCGTGCCAGGAGCAGCGAGCAGGTTGCGCTCGCCCTCACCCAGGGACGTGAGCTTGAACCGGTGCTCCTGCGCTGGCAGGAGGCGCTGGACACCGGCCGGGAGACCTCCCGGCTGTCACCGCTGCGCGAGGGGCGCGGCGACTGGGCGAGCGGTCAGCTCCTGATCACCGGCCTGAGCCGGGCCAGCCGGAACCTGCGGGTACTGATCCGGCGGGTGGTCGCCACGCTGCAAGCCGGGCAGGAGCTGCCGCCCTGTGTGCCCGCGCTGCTCGACGACCTGGCCGCGGCACTGGACGAGATGGCGGACGGCGACGCGGCGCAGCCGCGACTCGTCGAGCTGGCCGGGCGGCTCGACCCCCAGCGCCTGGGCGCGAGCTCTCTGCCCGGTCAGGTCGTCGTGGGCCAGCTGCGGGTCGCGGTGGTGGACCTGCTCGAAGGCCTCGGGGTGGAGCACGACCGGGCCCGCAACGCCCTGCCCGTCCTGGTGTAGCCCGGAGCTCGCGGCTGCTCTCACCCGCCGCTGCGGCGGCCGGCGTCCGGTCAGGTCTGTACGTCGACGTCGACGACGACCGGCGCGTGGTCCGACGGCCCCTTGCCCTTGCGGGCCTCGCGATCGACGTACGCATCGCGCACCACGACGCTCGGGGTCGCGAGCACGTAGTCGATGCGCATGCCGAGGTTCTTGTGCATCATCCCGGCGCGGTAGTCCCAGTACGTGTACGGCACCTCGCCCTTGCCCGGCCGCGCCTGGACGTCGACCAGCCCCCAGTCGAGCAGCGCCCCGATGGCGTCGCGCTCGGGCTCGGTCACGTGCGTGGAGTCGGCGAAAGCCGCCGGGTCCCAGACGTCGCGGTCGGTCAGAGCCACGTTGAAGTCACCCATCAGCACGAGCGGGCGGCCCGGGTCGAACTGGTCCAGCCGCTGCCGCAGGGCGGCGAGCCACGCCAGCTTGTACGCGTAGTGCGGGTCGTCCAGGGCGCGACCGTTCGGGACGTACACGCTCGTGACGTGTATCGGACCGCACTGGGCGCCGGCCAGCCGGGTCTCCGGATGTCCCTGGTGCACCAGGTCGACGTCGGCCAGGCCGATCCGGCTCAGCACCGCGACGCCGTTCCACCGCCCATCTCCGGCATGCGCCGCCTCGTAGCCGAGAGCCGCGAGTTCGGCGTACGGGAAGGCACTGTCGGCACACTTGGTCTCCTGCAGCGCGGCGACGTCGGGCGCCGACTCCTCCAGCCAGGGCAGGAGCCGCGGCAGGCGGGCGGCGATCGAGTTGACGTTCCAGGTGGCGATCCGCACGGTTAGTGGGCGTGCTCGAAGTCGATGGAGCTGTATGCGCTGAGCTTGGACAACCGGTGCTCGCTGAAGACCCGCCGGATCGTGCCGCTCTTGCTGCGCATCACCAGCGACTCCGTCGTTGCGCTGCCACCCTTGTAACGCACCCCGTGCACGAGCTCTCCGTCGGTGATGCCGGTCGCGACGAAGAAAACGTTGTCGCTGCGGACCAGGTCGTCGGTCGACAAGATCGCGTCCAGGTCCAGGCCCGCCGCTGCAGCATTGACGAACTCGCTCTCCTTCTGCGGCCAGAGCTGGCCCTGCATGACACCGCCGAGGCACTTGACGGCGCAGGCGGTGATGATGCCTTCCGGTGTACCGCCGACGCCCAGCAGCAGGTCGATGCCGGTGCCCTCCGTGCAGGCCATCACGGCGCCGGCGACATCGCCGTCGGAGATGAAGGTGATGCGGGCGCCCGACTCCCGGATCTCGCGCACCAGGCCGTCGTGCCGAGGCCGGTCCAGGACGCAGACCGTGACGTCGTCGTTGCTGCAGCCCTTCGCCTTGGCCACCGCCTCGATGTTGTGCCTGGCCGGCGCGCTGATGTCGACCAGGTTCGCCGCAGCGGCTCCGGTCACCAGCTTCTTCATGTAGAACACGGCCGACGGGTCGTACATCGTCCCGCGCTCGGCGACTGCCATGACGGCGATGGCGTTCGGCATCCCCTTGGCCATGAGCGTCGTGCCGTCGATCGGGTCGACCGCGACGTCGGCCTCCGGCCCCAGGCCGTCGCCGACCTCCTCGCCGTTGAACAGCATCGGCGCCTCGTCCTTCTCGCCCTCGCCGATGACGACGACGCCCTTCATCGACACGGTGCCGATGAGCTGGCGCATGGCGTCCACGGCAGCGCCGTCGCCGCCCATCTTGTCGCCGCGCCCCACCCACCGACCGGCTGCCATCGCCGCGGCCTCGGTGACCCGCACGAGCTCCAGGGAGATGTTTCGGTCGGGGGCCTCGCGGCCCACGGACAGGGCGTCGGGTACGTCGGGGCTCGTCATGCCCGGAGCGTATCGGCGGGCAGCGACAACGGGAGCGGGACGAGCGGACCAAAGGCGGTCGGGAGGGTGGACCCAGCCTGGGGTGAGAGGCTGCCGGGGTGCCGCGCCGCGACTTCGATCCCGCCGAGCTCGGCGCCGCCGTCTACCCGCTGCTCAACAGCGTGGTCGTACCCCGGCCGATCGCCTGGGTGTCCACGACCTCGGCCGACGGGGTGGACAATCTGGCGCCGCACTCGTTCTTCACGATCGCCGGCATCGACCCGCCGGTGGTGCAGTTCACCTCGGTCGGAACCAAGGACTCGCTGCGCAACGCCCTCGCGACCGGTGAGTTCGTGGTGGCCGTGTGCACCGAGTCGCTGCTCGAGCAGATCAACCTGACCGGCACCGACTATCCGGCAGACACCAGTGAGTACGACGCTGTGGGGCTCACCCGGGAGCCCAGCCGCGCCGTCGCGCCGCCCCGGGTCGCCGAGTCACCCGTGAACCTGGAATGCCGACTCGTGGGCACCCAGGTGTTCGGGAACTGCACGGTGGTGTTCGGGCAGGTCGTCCACGTCGCGGTCGACGAGGCGGTCCTGCGAGCCGGCCGGCCGGCCATCGACCTGCTCAAACCGCTGGCCAGGCTCGGGGCGGACGAGTGGTCCACGATCGGCAGGGTCACCGAGCACCGCCGCATCCCGTTCCACGAATTGGACGTGACCACGTGACCACAGAGTCCGCGGTGACTGCCCCGACTGCCGGGCCGGCGTCACCCGCCCCGCCGGCTCGGGCCGCGCTGTCGCGCACCGGCCGGGCAGCGGCGACGCGAGCATCGCTGCTGACCGCGGCCCGCGAGGTCTTCTGCGTACGCGGGTTCGCCGAGGCCAGCATCGCCGAGGTCGTCGCGGGTGCGGGCGCGAGCGTCGGCAGCCTTTACCACCACTTCGGCGGAAAGGCCGAGCTCTACATCGCCTTGTTCGAGGACTACCAGCAGCGTCAGGAAGCGCGGGCGGCCGCTGCGGTCAAGGCGGCCAGAGCGGCCGGGGAGACCGAGCCGGTCGCGTTGTTCGTCGCCGGCTCCCGCGCCTACTTGTCTGGGTGTTGGGTGGAGCGCGATGTGGCCCGGATGCTCCTGGCCGGTGGCGGCCCTCCGGGGTTCGAGCTGGTCGCGCGTCGCCGTTACCGCGACTGGACCGGTCGCAACGCGGTGCTGCTCAGCACCGACGCCGCCGAGCCGTGGGGCGACGCCCTCGTGCTGGTGCTCACGACCGTGGTGAGCGAAGCGGGCCACGAGGTGGCGGTGTGCGAGGACGAGCCCACCAGCCAGCGGCTCGCCTCCGACGTACTGGCGCTGATCTCCAGGATCGCCGGATGAGGCTGTTCGACGAGCAGGCCGGGCAGCCGCAACGCAGCGGCGCCGACTGGCAGAACCACCGGGAGCACCGGCAGCCGCACACCGGTCCGGCGCAGGACGAGGTCGGGGTGCTCGCGATGTCGTCGTTCCGGCTCGCCCGCAGCAACGACGTCGTCATCTCGGTGCGCGGCATCACCGCCTACTCCGACGGGCTGCTGCTGTCGGTGGTCGTGTTGTTCGCCGACGAGCAGCGACGCGAGGACCTCGACTGGTCACTGCAGGAGTACGGCCGCAGCCCCGGCCGCTTCCGCCTCGGAGTCGTGCTGCCGGACGGGACGCGGGCCACCAACGGGACACGGGACGCACCGCAGGTCGAGCGACCCGGAACTGTCGCGGTACTCACCCTGCAGACCAGCTCGTCCGGGACATTGGGCTGGCGCGGCGAGTACTGGCTGTGGCCCCTGCCCGGGTCCGGCTCGATGATCGTGGGTTGCCAGTGGCCGGACCGGGCGATCGCCGAGTCCCTGGTCACCGTCGACACCCCGCCGCTGCTCGGCGCCGCGGCCACCTCGCGCCCCGTATGGGAGGACGTGTGACCGCAACGCAGGGAAGCCGGCACGACGAGCTGCTCGAGCGCCGGGAGGACTATCCGGTCCTGGCCCGCAGCACCTACCTCGCCAGCCACACGCTAGGGGCCATGCACCGCAGCACCCCGGAACGGCTCCTGACCTACGCCGCGCTCTGGGCCGAGCACGGCGTGATCGCCTGGGAGGACTGGGCGCCTGAGGTACGCCGGGTGGCCGACCTCGTGGGCAGCCTCGTCGGGGCGCCGGCCGGCACCACCGTCATGCGGCAGAACGTCGCGGACCTGCTCGGCGACGTCGTGAGCGCGCTGGACTGGCGCGGCCCGCGCAACCGCGTCGTCACGAGCAGTCTGGAGTGGCCGGGCAGCCTGCACACCTGGTCGCAGGTCGAGCGGCTCGGCGGCGAGGCAGTCGTGGTACCCGGTCGGGCCGACGGGATCGAGCTCGACCTCGAGTCGATGGTCGCTGCGATCGACGAGCGCACCCTGTTGGTGGAGTGCTCGCATGTGCTGTTCCGCACCTCGACGCTCGTCGACGTACGGCCGCTGGTCGACAGAGCCCACGCCGTCGGCGCGCTCATCCTGGTGGATGGCTACCAGGCGGCCGGAACCGTGCCGGTCGACGTCGTGGACCTCGGGGTCGACCTGTACCTGGGCGGGTCGGTGAAGTACCTGAGTGGCGGCCCGGGCAACGGCTGGCTGTACGCCGCCCCGCAGGTCAGCGCGCAGTTGGAGCCGGTGACGACCGGGTGGTTCGGTCAGGCCGAGCCGTTCGCTTTCCACACCGAGAACGCCTACGCCGAAGGGATTGCGCGTTTCACCGGCGGTACCCCGGGGGTGCCGGCGGCCTACGCGGCAGCCCCGGCGTACGAGGCGCTGGTCGAGATCGGCATGGCGCGGGTGCGTGAGCGCTCGGTGTCGATGACCCAGCCGCTGCTGGAGTCCGCGCTGGAGCGCGGCTTCACCGTGCGGTCGCCCTACGACCCGGCCCGGCGCGGTGGCCACGTCACGATCGACCCGGGCGACGCGACCCGCGTGCACGACGAGCTGCACCGGCGCGGTTTTGTCGTCGACCACCGGCCAGGGGTCGGGATCCGCGTGTCGCCCCACTTCTACAACAGCCTGGATGAGGCGCTGGCCGTGCTCGAGGCGATGCAGGACCTGCTCGCCGGCCGCGGATGACCGACAATGTGGGCGTGACGACCACCGCTCCGGTGCAGGCCCCGCCCGCAGGCAAGCGCAAGCGCGGCCGCGAGTCGGTCGGGGACATGGTCCGCTCCCTGGGCCTGATCCTGGTCATCGTGGTGGTCGTCTGGTTCTTCGCCCAGCCGTCGCCGGGTGACAGCAAGGCCGTCCGTCCGGTCGACACCACCGAGCAGTTCCAGGACTTCACCCGGCTCGTTCCCGGCGCCCCGCTGCCACGGATCCTGCCGGCCGGCGACGTCCCCACCGTCGCGGCGATCGAGGGCGGTGTCTTGCGGATCGGGTTCAACACCACCGGCCGCCAGTACGCCGAGGTGATCGAGGGGACTGGGCCGGCGGAGCCGTTCCTGGTGGACAGGTCCGACAAGGGCGCGGTCGTGGGCACAGTCCAGGTCGCCGGCCGGCCGTGGCAGCTCCGGCGTAGCGCGGCCGGGCGCGAGTCCTTGACCCGGGCCTTCGACCAGGTCGCCGTGGTCGTCGGCGGCCCGCGCGCGAGCGCCTCTCTGCCGGAGCTGACCGCCCTCGCCGGCAGCCTGTCAGCCGGCTAGCCGGCTAGCCGGTCAGCCGGTGGTCGGTCGGTTGCCCAGCGCCGTGTCCAGCCGGGCCTTGGCCCCGTCCAGCCAGTCCTGGCAGACCCGGGCGAGCTCCTCACCGCGCTCCCACAGCACCAGCGATTCCTCGAGCGTCGCCCCACCGGCCTCCAGCCGGCGTACGACGTCGGCGAGCTCGTCCCGGGCCTGCTCGTAGCTCGGGCTGGCACCATCGGTCACATGTCGACCCTACGGCGGGCCGGTCCCGCGGACGCCGCCGACCTCACCCGGCTGCGGGGCCTGATGCACCTGGCCATGGGCGACGGGCCGAACCCGGAGTGGCAGGCGCGGTGCGAGGCGGACCTCCAGCGCCGGCTGGCGACCGACACCTTCACCGCGTACGTCGTGGAGCAGGCCGATGCCGTCGTCAGCGGAGGGTGGGGTGGCTGGAGGAGCACCTGCCGTCGCCGTACCAACTCGACGGCCGAAGAGGGCACATCGCCTCGATGAGCACCGAGCCGGGGGCCCGCCGTCGAGGGTACGGCCGGTTGGTCTTCCACGCGTTGATGGGCTGGTTCAATGAGCTCGGTGTCGCCCGGGTCGACCTGCGGGCCACACCGGACGGGCAGCCGCTCTATGAGGAGTTCGGGTTCCGGGTGCTGGGCGGCGCGACGATGGCCTGGACCGCCCCGGGGTCCCGGCCGGGCATGGTCGGCGCTGCGGGGTGAGCTGCCCCAACGTCAGGTCGTGGTGACCCGAAGCTCGCCCACCGACAGGCGCACCCGCAGGGCCTCGCCGAGCACCACGTCGGCCGCGTCCCGGACGACCGAGCCGTCGGGGGTCTGCACCACTGCGTAGCCGCGGTCCAGCGTCGCCTGCGGGCTCAGCGCGAGGATCCGGGCCCGGGTATGCCGTAGGTCGTGCTGGGCGCGCTCCAGCCCGGCCGCAGCGCACCGGCGCGACCTGTCCCGGAGGTCCAGCACGGCGCGCAGCCGCTCGGACACCAGGCGGTCGGGGTCGGCGAGCGCGGGGCGGGACCTGGCCTGACCGAGCCGCTGCCGCTCCCGGTCGACGGTCATCATGGCCACCCGGCGCGCCCGGTCCCGCAGCATGACCACGCGGGCGGTCTCCTCGCGGACGTCGGGGACGACCCGCTTGCCGGCGTCGGTCGGGGTCGAGCAGCGCGCGTCGGCGACCAGGTCCAGCAGCGGGCTGTCCGGTTCGTGGCCGATCGCGCTGACCACGGGCGTACGGCAGGCAGCCACCGCGCGCAGCAGCGCCTCGTCGCTGAACGGCAGCAGGTCCTCCACACTGCCTCCACCACGCGCCACCACGATGACGTCCACAGTGCCGTCGAGCGCGCGCAGCGCCCCGATGCACTGTTCAACCGCGAGATGACCCTGTACCGCGACGTTGCGTACCTCGAACCGCACGGCCGGCCAGCGCCTGCGGGCGTTCTCGAGGACATCGCGTTCGGCCGCGCTGGCCCGGCCGGTCACCAGCCCGACGACCCCCGGCAGGAACGGCAGCGGTCGCTTGCGCTCCGCCGCGAACAGCCCTTCCTGACCGAGCAGCACCTTGAGCCGCTCCAGCCGCGCCAGCAGCGCGCCGACGCCGACGGGCCGGATCTCGATGGCGTCCAGCGACAGGGTTCCCCTGGCCAGGTAGAAGTCGGGCTTGGCGTGCACGACCACCCGCGCCCCTTCGAGCAGCTGCGGTACGACGGCGGCGCACACCGCCGCCCGACAGGTCACGCGCAGGCTCACATCCGCCACCGGATCGCGCAGGGTCAGGTAGACGGTGCCGCGCCCGCGATTCAACTCGGTGACCTGGCCCTCGACCCACACCCGACCCAGGCGCCCGACCCAGTCAGCCAGGTGCCGGGCCACCGTACGGACCGGCATCGCTGCCTCGGCGGTGCTGGGCGCGCCCATGCAGCCCGAGGTTAGCGGCCGGCGCCGTCCGGTCAGGCTCGGGGGACAGCTTCCCGAGCCGGTCCGACCGTGTAGGCCTGGCGTGTGCTTTGGGCCGCATGCACTGAGCCGGCCCAGGTCACACCAGCAGGTCAGGTCCGACCTGCAGGTCGGGTCAGGTCGTACGGACCTTCGTGTGCGGGGAGCCGCCGGTCTGGGCGCCGGAGGGGCCGGCGACCTTGCCTCGGCTGCTGCCGGCTGGGCTTGTTGCAGCGTCGGACCCGCCCGGAGAGGGGGTGGCAGCTGCGTCCGTAGCCAGCTTGGCGATGCGATTGTCCAGCATCGTCACGACCGGCAGCCTGTCTGCGTGCGCCTTCTCGTAGTCGCGCAGCTGAACGAGCTGGGCGACATCCAGGCTGCGCAGCCGCCCGCGCAGCGAGCCGAGCGTCATGTGGTCGTAATCCGCCAGCGGCAGCTCGGAGTGGGAGCCGACGTCCGGGGCCCCGCTGAACGCGGAGACGGCATCAGCGATCCCTACCACCTCTGCGGTGGCAGCGCTGTCGACCCGCGTCGTGTCCGGCTCCGTCGCCTTCGGGGTCGCCGCACCCTTGGACGCCTGCGCGTCCGCCAGCCGTTCACCCGGCCGCTCGATGGTTTGCGCCTGCGCATCCGCGACCCGCTCAGCCGCGCGCTCAGCGGTCTGTGCGGCCTGTTCCCCGACCCGCCCAGCCCGTCCAGCGGCCTCCCTGCCGACCTCCCCGGCCTTGGTACGGGCCACCTCCAGCGCATCTTCCACCGCGTCGTACGCACCGGCGAACGGAGTTGCGGCCACGGCATCTTCGACGGTGTCCTCGAGGTCGTCCAGGGACGTGCCGCGCAGCCGGGCTATCACTCGCTCACCGCGGTCGGCCAGGTCCTCGTACTCCTGCCGGACGGTGTCGATGGCGGTCAGCGCGGAGGAGACCGCAATCACCGGCAGCTGCACCGCCTTGCCGGGCAGGCGTCGCGCGTGGGCCACGACAGCAGGCACGATGCCGATGGCGGCGGCGACGGGAGTAGGGACAGGGCTAGGCACGAGAGGGATCCTCCGGGTTGGTCGGGTCGCCTGAGGTGTCCCCCTGGCCGCTCAGTCCACACTCGGGGAGATCCTCGTCACCGGGCTGCCAGAGGCGAGCCGACGTAGGATCGTCGTCATGACGAGTCCCGTTCGGGCGACCGGCAAGCGGGTCGTGGTGGCCAAGCCGCGCGGGTACTGCGCGGGCGTGGACCGGGCAGTGATCACCGTCGAGAAGGCTCTGGGCCTTTACGGCGCGCCCGTTTACGTCCGCAAGCAGATCGTGCACAACGCGCACGTCGTGCGGTCGCTGGAGGCCCTCGGGGCGGTCTTCGTGGAGGAGACCGACGAGGTGCCTGAGGGCGCCACGGTTGTGTTCTCAGCCCACGGTGTCGCACCGTCGGTGCACGCTGAGGCCGCTCAGCGACAGCTCAAGACGATCGACGCGACCTGCCCCCTGGTGACCAAGGTGCACATGGAGGCCCGGCGCTTCGCGGCTGAGGACTACGACATCGTGCTCATCGGCCACGAGGGGCACGAGGAGGTCGTGGGCACCACGGGACAGGCGCCTGAGCACATGCACCTCGTCGACGGCGTCGAGGAGGCCCAGGCGGTCCAGGTCCGCGACCCGGGACGGGTGGCGTACCTCTCGCAGACGACGTTGTCGGTGGATGAGACCAATGTGACTATCGGCGCGCTGCGCGAGCGCTTCCCGCTCCTGTCCGGGCCCCCGTCGGCAGACATCTGTTACGCCACGCAGAACCGGCAGATCGCGGTCAAGCAGATCGCCGCCGAGTCCGACCTTCTGCTCGTGGTCGGCTCCCGCAACTCCTCCAACTCGGTACGACTGGTCGAGGTCGCCCTCGATGCCGGCGCTGGTAGCAGCCATCTCGTCGACGATGCGAGCGAGATCGACGAGCGTTGGCTGGAGGGCGTGCGTTCGGTCGGGCTCACCAGCGGCGCCTCAGTGCCGGAACAGCTCGTGGAGGGGGTGCTGATCTGGCTCGCCGAGCGCGGCTACGCCGACGTGCAGGAGGTGACGGCGGCCGAGGAGAGCCTGCTGTTCGCGTTGCCGCCCGAGTTGCGCCGCGACCTGCGTGCGGCGGGCGGCGGTATCGCGGGCTAGTCGGTGTGGCGGCGTCGCCAAGCCAGCGCGCGTACGACGGCGATGAGCAGGACTGCGCCTGTTGCGGCGAGCAGGATCGGGGCGCCGAGCACGAGGGTGACAACGGCCTCGAGCGCGCGCCCCTTCAGTCCCGAGCTCGCCCGGGCCGTACGGCCGAGCGCTGAGGTCAGTCCGGCGAGGACGGCGTGCAGCAGCGGCGGCATCACCACGACGGCCTTGAGGTCCTCGCGGTGCACGAATAGCGCGGCCAGGGCGCAGCCGGCGATGAAGCAGACGGCGAAGGCCGTTCGCAGGCCACGGCCGGTACTGAGGTCCACTGTCGCGCCGGCAGCGCCGAGGACGAGGGCGAGCAACACGGCGCCAGCTGCGGTGAGGCCGCGCCGGTCCACCCCGCGCGCGCCGGCCGGCACGTGGTGGCCAGGCGAACTCGGCCGCCCGGTGTCCGTGGCCACGCGCTGGTCCGAGGCACGACCTGGCGCAGCTCCGGAAGCAGGGTCGCCACCGACAGGCACCGGAGCCGCTCGGCTCCGGGGTCCCTGCGACGATCGGCTGCTCACCGAGGGCAGGCTACCGCCCGATAGGTCTGCGTCCGGGCGCCTACCGTGTCGGCATGAGTGATGCGGCGTACGGCGAGGGCGACCGGGTCTTCGGACCACCTCAAGGCACCTATGACGCGGACTGGATCGCGACCTCGGCCCGTCAGCAGGACCCGGGGTTGCCGGCCGAGACCGCGCTGCTGCTGGCCCAGGAGGCTTTCGCACACCTGCAGGCGATGCACGAGCTGAATGCGCCCGAGCTTGCCCGCCGCCTGATGGCTGACCACGACACCACCGGCGCCACGGCCGCCAACATGGTGGCCAGATCGGCGGTCGAGTTCTGCCGGACCTACGCCGTGGAGCTCTAGCCCGTCTCCTCGAGCGCCACCAGGTGCGGGGCTGTCACCGGCCGGGCCAGGTCCTCCACGGCGTGGGGCGCCGCAAGGGCACCGTGCAGGCCCAGTTCGGCCATCCGCCGTGCACTGGGTAAGACCGTCCGCTCCAACGACCCGACAGTGACGTTGAAGTCACCGACGGTCCGGTTCAAGCTGCGACCCAGCTTGTCGACGTGGGCGCCGAGGGTGGAAAGCCGGGAGTACAGCTGCTTACCCGCGGTGAGCACTGCCGTGGCGTTCTCCGTCAGGGCTTCCTGCTGCCAGGTGTGGGCGACGGTGCGCAGCAGGGACACCAGGGTCGTCGGCGTCACCAGGTGGACGCGCTGGGAGTAGGCGTGTTCCAGCAGCGCCGGGTCGGCCTCCAGGGCCGGGGCCAGGAAGGCCTCGCCGGGCACGAACAGCACGACGAACTCGGGCGTGTTCGGGAACTGCTGCCAATACGCCTTCTCGGCCAGCCGGTCGACGTGTTGGCGCAGGTGCCGTGCGTGCGCGGCCATTCGCTCCTGCTGGGTCGCTTCATCCGCAGCCTCGACCGCCTCCAGATAGGCCACCAACGTGACCTTGGCATCAACGACGATGCACCGTCCTCCGGCCAGGCGCACGACCAGGTCGGGGCGTAGGACGCCGCCCGGTCCGGCGACCGAGGCCTGCTCCTCGAAGTCGCAGCGAGCCAGCATGCCGGCGTGCTCGCACACCCGTCTCAGCTGCAGCTCGCCCCAGCGGCCCCTGGTCTGCGGCTTACGCAGCGCACTCACCAGGGCGGCCGTCTCGCGGCCGAGCCGATCCGACCCGGCCGCGACGACGGTCACCTGCTCGCGCAACTCCGCAGCGGCCCGTACTCGCTCGGCCTCCAGCGAGCGCAACTGCCCCTCGACCCGAACGAGTTGCTCCTCCAGCGGTGCCACGAGGGAGGCGACGGACTCCTGCCGGAGCGCGAGGCCGCCGTCCCCGGCGCGTAGACGAGCCTCGGTGAGCTCGGCGGCGCGCAGCTCGGCCCGCATCCCAGACAGGTGCGACAAGCCGACGGCAAGGCCGAGGGCGACGCCGACGAGAAGTGCCAGCAGGAGCAGCAGGAGGTCCATGCAGGGACCGTCGCACGTGCCTCCGACAAGTTCGCGCGCCACGACGGGACGGATGTGAGGCAAGTAGCCCCTCCTGCCCGGTGCGGGCGTCCCGTCGACCAGCTCGCTCACCCAAGGCCGAGCAGCTGCAGCAGGTCGAGGTGGTCGTCCAGGACGTGCGGCGCGTCTGCCGGCCCCGAGTCGAAGGCGTCGTTATGCGCCCCTCTGTAACGGACGGCGCGCATGCCCACCCCCACTGCGCCGGCGACGTCGCGACGCCGTAGATCCCCCACGTGCACAGCCTGCTGGGCGGTCACGCCGAGTGCGTCCAAGGCGAGCGTGAACGGCCGCATCCCCGGTTTGGGCACCCCGACCTCGTCGCTGAACACCGTCACCCCGAACGGCTCCAGCACGCCGAGCTGGTCGAGCACCTGGCGCAAGTGAGCGCCGCTCGACATGCCCGTGTCGCAGACCAGCGCGAGTTCGAGACCGGCTTGCGACAGCCTGGTCAGCGTGGTGGCGGCTCCGGGGAGCAGGGCGACCGAGGCAGCTGTCGTGACTTGCTCGAGAGCCGCGACGACCGCCTCGACGATTCCTGCGCCGAGCTCCCGGCCGCTGGATCGCACCACCCCTTCGGCGATCTCGCTGACGGTCTGCGCGCGTCCGCGCTCCCAGCCGGCATGCAGCGCAGACCTCGCCTCCACCAGCAACTGCAGCGCTCCGCCGTACGAGGTCGGTAGGACCTGGGCGAGGGCGCGGACCCGTGCGTCCCGGGTCGAGGCCGGGTCGGCGTCCTGGAGCAACGTCAGCCACAGGTCGTAGGTGACGGCGCGCACGTCGGGCAGCGGGATCGGGTTCGTGGGCACACCGGTACCTTGGCACCGGTGAGCCTTTCCATCGGCATCGTGGGTCTGCCCAACGTCGGCAAGAGCACCCTGTTCAACGCTCTCACCAAGAACGACGTGCTGGCGGCGAACTACCCGTTCGCGACCATAGACCCGAACATTGGCGTCGTCGGTGTACCGGACGCACGCCTCGGCACTCTCACGGCGCTGTTCAGCTCGCAGAAGACGATCCCGGCGACGGTCGACTTCGTGGACATCGCCGGCATCGTCCGTGGCGCAAGCGAGGGTGAGGGGCTGGGGAACAAGTTCTTGGCCCACGTCCGGGACTGCGACGCGATCTGCCAGGTGATCCGGGCCTTCGACGACGACAACGTCGTGCACGTCGACGGCCGGGTCTCCCCGAAGGACGACATCGAGACCGTCAACACCGAGTTGGTCCTGGCCGACCTGCAGACCATCGATCGGGCCCTGCCGCGCCTGGAGAAGGAGGCGCGGCTGAAGAAGGAGACCGCCGTCGTGCTCGAGGCCGTACGACGGGCCCGCGAGGTCCTGGACGGCGGGCAGACCGTCTTCGGCGCGGGCCTGGACCGCGAGCCGCTGCGGGAGCTGCACCTGCTGACGGCCAAGCCGTTCCTGTACGTGTTCAACCTGGATGAGGCCGGGCTCGCCTCCGACGGCACCAGGCCCGAGCTTGCGGCCCTCGTCGCCCCCGCCGAGGCGGTGTTCCTCGATGCGCAGGTTGAGAGCGAGCTCATCGAGATGGCTGAGGACGAGGCGCTGGAGTTGCTGCAGTCGATGGGCCAGGACGAGTCCGGCTTGCACCAGCTGGCCCGGATCGGCTTCGACACCCTCGGGCTGCAGACCTATCTCACGGCCGGCCCGAAGGAGGCGCGCGCCTGGACGATTCGCAAGGGCGCGACCGCTCCGGAGGCCGCCGGCGTGATCCACACTGACTTCCAGCGCGGTTTCATCAAGGCCGAGGTCATCGGGTTCACCGACCTGGTGGCAGCCGGTTCGGTGGTCGCGGCCCGGTCCGCAGGCAAGGCGCGTGTCGAAGGCAAGGACTACGTGATGCAGGACGGCGACGTCGTCGAGTTCCGCTTCAACGTGTAGAGCGGCGCAAACCTGCAGGTCAGAGGGCTAAGACCCCTCGTTAGTCCGCACACGGTCCGCAAGAATCGGGAGCACTTCGGCCAGCAGGTCGCCCGCGGCCCGTCGGGTGCGGTCCTCCGCGGTCGGCCACAGGTGGGCGTAGGTGTTCAGGGTCGTCGTCGCTTTCGCGTGCCCGAGGGCCCGTTGCACGGTCACCACGTCGCAGCCCGCGGCGATCAGTCCGCTGGCGTAGAAGTGCCGCAGATCGTGCAGCGTCACTCCGCTGACGCTGCACCGCGCACAGGCCTGCCGCCACTGGTGGCCGACCGTGTTCTGGTGCGGCGGCTGACCCGGCGTCGCTTCGAACATCCACCGTGACGGGTCGTCGCCCGGCCGGTGGGTCGCGACGTGCCGGCTGAGCAGCTCGAGCAGCTCGTCGGGCAGGAACACCGACCGCTCGCTGCCGTACTTCGGAGCGCGCACCTCGACGGCCCCGCCCGGGGCGCGCTGCACCTGCCTGCGTACGAGCAGGGCCCGGCGCAGGTACTCCACGTCGCCGACCTGCACGCCGGCGGCCTCACCCAGGCGCAGCCCCGCGAAGGCGGCGAGCGCCACGAGCGCGCGGAAGCGCTCGTCCGCCGCGCCGAGGATCGCGGCGACCTGGTCGTTCGTGGGCAGCGTCATCGCAGCCTCGGCCCGGCGGAGTCTCGGCAGCGTGACCGAGTCGCTGGGGTCGTGGGCGATGACCCGGTCACGGACGGCCGCGCGCAGCACCACCCTGACGTTGTTCACGCGTGTCCGGATGGTCCCAGGTGCCAGGCCACGGGTCGCCATCTGCTTGACCCACTGCTCGACGTGGGACCGGCGCAGCTCAGCCAGGGGCATCTGCGCAAACGGGACGCCGGCCGCGGCCAGGTCCATCGCGAGGATGGTGGTGGCCTCCCAGACCTGCCGGGCCGCCCACTCGGCGTAGAAGGTCTCGAAGGTGACCCGGCCGGCCTTGGGGTCGACGTACTGACCCGTCACGACGCTGGTCGTGACCTCGTCGAGCCAGCGCTGAGCGTCGAGCTTGCGGGCGAAGTGCCGTGAGTGCTCCTTGTCGGCCGCGTCCCGGTACCGCGCCCGCCAGCGTCCGTCGGGACGCTTCGCCACACTCGCCATCGCCGGCCTCCTCGTCGAACCCGTGTGTCTGGTCGACTCTCCACGATGGCGACGACCTTGTCCCTTGCCCGCGCTCCTTCTGTGTCTTGCCCGCGTGTGCCGGACAGGCCGAAAACAGGGGTCACGCCAGCGTGGCGCGTAGTGGCGTTCGGTCCGTCGTGAGTCCCGGCAGAGCTGTACTCGACGCGGCTGATTGAGCCGGATCGAGCGCTCGGGCAAGACAGCCGAGCATCCGTGGGCAAGGGTCCTGCCTTGAGTGGGCAAGGGTGTCGGCCAGTACGGGCAAGGGTCTCGGCCGGCAAGCGGGGTGAAGGTGGCGGCGAAGCAGGGGCTCGCCGTAGCCGCTCAGCTCTCAGACGACGATCAGTTCGCCCGCGTCGGCGAGGGCCTCGACATGCTGGCGGGCAGCCTCGGCTTCCCGGCCTCCGTCGAGCAACAGGCCACACTCTAGATTCCGGTCCAGCGCAGCGGCGGTGACGTTGGCGCTGCCGACGAGCAGGTAGCGGTCGTCGACAGCGAGCAGCTTCGCGTGCAGGGAGGCTCCTGGTGGACGGCGGGCCAGGGGCCAGGCCAGTCGGCGGGCCGGCAGGTCCGGGAAGGGGCGGTCCGGGCCCCGGTAGTGAGCGTTGTCCGCCGGTCGCTCGAGCAGCAGTGTGATGTCTACGCCGCGCCGAGCTGCCTCGTGCAGGGCATGGCGGACGCGCGGCTCGGTGTGCACTGCGAAGCCGGCAAGCAGGACGTGCTGCCGGGCGGCGTCGAGCAGATCGACGAGGACAGCGGCTGTCAGCCGGCCGGTGTCGACGGTGCTGTTAGGGCCACTCCAGACGACGTCGACCCGGCGCCGGTCGTGTTGTCGGACCGCGGCGGCGCCGAGCAGGGCACCGGCGAGCAAGGGCGAGACGCCGACGTTCAGAGCACGTTGGCAAGCGAAAGCCAGCGGCCCGCCGGCTTCAACGCGCAGCCGACGAACAGCGTCCGGACCCGTGTCGACTGCCGCCGCGAGCCGCTGCACGTCCGGCGCGGGCAGGCGCTCGGTCAGCCGACGGGCGAGCTCGGCCTCGCTCACGAGCGGAAGCACAGCCCGTCGCCGGTGAGGTCGACCAACACCGCGCGGTCGAGCCAGCGGTTGTTCGTCTCGCACGAGGTCTCCGAGGCGAACAGGCAGGCGTGGCAGGCCGCGTCGTGCAGCGTGTCAGACGGGTCGATCGGGACGTGCTCGGCGCACAGCGGGTCGGAGCTGCACCGCTCGGCGTCCTCGAAGGCCAGGTCGAGCAGGCGTCCTAGGTGGTGCGGATGCCCGAGCGAGACGAGCCCGCCGAGCGTGCCCTCGCTGTCGCTGGCCGCCGTGGACAGCAGGATCCCCGTGGCCGGCTCGTCGGCTGTCCCGACGTAGAGGCGCTCGCGGATGCTGGACGAGCCGTAGCCGCACTCCAGGGCGACCTGACGGATCAGCGCGTGGCTCAGGGTGTGCAGCAGCAGGTAGCGGGCGAGCGGGAACCCCGGGTCGGGCGGCTGGTCCCGGTTGTGCCGCCACCGGGTGTACGCGTCGCGCAGGGCGACGACCCGAGGGTGGTCGTCGACCCGGACGACCCAGTCACGCACGCGCTGCTCAGGAAGCTGCAGGAAGACCCCCTCGCCCCGCTGCTCGAAGGCCGGGACCCACGTGGGTGCACCGCGACCCAGGGGCAGCCGCCCACGCGGATCGACCTCCCGCTGCTCCGGGGCGTTGAGGCGCGTGAAGCCAGTCAGCGCCTGCACCTCCCGCAGCCGTGTCACGAGCACGACCTGGTCGAGCAGCTGACCGTGGTCGCGCGGCGGGTCAATGGCCTGGGCGCGGAAGTCTTCGTCTTGCCGGTCGGTCGTCGGCCGCGCCAGCAGCCGCCACTCGGCCAGCAGCAGGTCGCCCTCGACCTGCTCGGCCAGCGGCCCTCCGGCGGCGCGCAGTTCTTCGATCGCAGCCCAGACCTCAGCCGCCGGCGTCTCGCGCAGCGCGCGCAGCGGCTCCATCTGGTCGACGAGCAGCTGCACGACCTCGACGCTGGACTGGCTGCCGAGCACGTCCCAGTGCGCCGCCACGAGGTCGTGCACAGTCTGCGACTGCGGCAGGTGCAGCGCGCTTGCAGTGACGCTGAACCACAGGTTCGATGCGCCCAGCACGATCAGCCGCAGCGGCTGGCCGCACGGCTCGAAGCGCTGCAGGTGCGGGTGCCGGCCGCGACAAGCGGGCAGGGCCTCCCAGCCGTCACGCCCTGAGGCGTCCGCGACGCTGCGGGACGCGGAGCACTCGAGGCACCTCACGGTGACGCGCGGCCCGAGCGTACTCGAGCTGTCGCGCATGGTCAGGCGCGGACCGGCGCAGGGCTGCTCCTGCCCGCGGTGGACGAAGTCGACGTAAGGGAATTCGTCGAGGTGCCCGCGCTCGCAGACGACGAGGAAGCGCGCGGGCACGCAGGCACGTTTGTTGCGGTCACGGACCTGCGTCTGCTGCTGGCAGGTGGTGTGCACCCACTTGGCGAGGTCCGGTCGGCGCCCGCTCCGGTGGACGAGGTCGAACTGCCCCGGGTCGAGCGGACCGAGTCGGTGGCAGCGCGGACAGCGGACCCAGCGGGGGAACGGCGCGACCGGCACGCCGGTGCGGGTCCACGGGTCGTCGCTCTCAGCGGGGTCATGCGGTGCGGCGCGCAGCGCCCGCACCTGCGGCCCCAGGGCAGCGCGAACCCGCTCGAGCAGCCGGGGCTCCTCGATGGCCTCGGCGCGCTCGAGCGCCCAGGCGTCCAGACCGCGGACGACGGCGCTCATCCCGGGCAAGTCCATGACGGCGCCGACGCCGGCGGTGGTGACGAGGTGGCTCGGTCGGGCCGAGCCGATACGGGTAGGGGCCGTGCCGAGTGCCGGGGGTCGGGTCATGCGCCGCCTCCCGCTCGGTCGTACCTCCACGCCGGGGCGTCGTCCAGGCTGGGATCGCGGCTGTCGATCTGCAGCAGGATCTCCGGCTCAACCTCGCGCAGGCTCATCGGCGCCGTCCAGCGGTGCCAGGGCCCCTCGTCGGGCTTGGCCAGCAGGCCTGTGACGTCCGCAGCACGTGCGTAGCCGAAGGAGCCGGAGGTCAGCGTGCTGCGGCGGTGCTGCCAGGAGTCCAGCCGGTGCTGGGCCTGCTGTCGCGTCTGGTCGGCGGTCGCGTTGTCGTGGGTCACCCGCGCGGCGCGCGTGGTGAGCAGGTCAAGCAGCGGCTGGGCGGCCGCGCCGAGCAGCGGCACTGCCGCGGCGGCCGGGTTGGGCAGCGTCGCCGGGCCGCTGTGGCGGACCGCGGCGGCGAGCACCGCGGACAGCGCCCGGTCGAGCGCCCGGTCGCTGAACGGCGTCGTCGTCAGCCCCTCCACGCGCATGCCGAAGGTGGCGTGGTCGTAGCCGAAGCTCTCGTAGTGGGCGAGGTCGCGCGGCCGGCTCCACTGGTAAAGCGTTACCACCAAGCCTGGACGAGCGCGGTCGCGGCCGACGCGCGAGGTGGCTTGGATGTACTCCGCGGTGCTCTTCGGCTGGCCGGTGACCAGCATCAGCCCTAGCCGCTGCACGTCGACGCCGACCTGCAGCATCGAGGTGGCCAGCAGGACATCCAGCGGTTGGACCCGCTCGCGCATCGCCGCGCGCAGCCCGTTGCGCGCTTCCTCATCACGGCCGCGCAGCACGTCGAGGGCCGCGGTCGAGTCCAAGCGCGGGTCGAACGGGCGCTCGAGGTCGGCGAGCGTCGTGGCGATCCGGCTGCTCGGCATGCGGCTGGTCAGCTCGCTGACCGTCGGCCGGCGCCGCCGGGTGCCGACCTGCAGCGAGGCGAGCCGGTCGGCGACGTCGTCCTCCACCAGCCGACGCATCCCCGCCAGCTCGCGGGTGGAGGTGAAGTAGTCGACCAGCGTCATGTACGGGTCGGCGGCTGGCCCGTGCCGGTCGAACAGCGCCTGGGCGTGCTCTAGCACCGCCGCAGCGACGCGGATCTCGATCGCCTTGAACCGCTCGCCGGTGGCGCAGATGCCGCGGTAGCGACGGCTCGGGGCAGACGGTGATGGCGGGACGACGGTGGAGAAGAAGGTCTCGCCGGCGTCGAGCGCCGGAGGCGGGAACACCGAGAGCTCGCGGGCGAAGACTTGCTCGACCTGGTCTCGCGCCCGGCGCACCGTGGCGGTGGAGGCGACCAGCACCGGGCGTACCGGCTCTCCGCCGACGGTGCGGGTGCACAGCGCGTCGATAACCGTCTCGTAGAGCCCGACCATGCTGCCGAGCGCGTCAGCGATCAGGTGCAGCTCGTCCTGGATGATGAGGTCCGGCGGGCGCAGCCGCATCGCGGTCTCGGGTGTCGTGGCCGGCAGCGTGCCGCTGCGGGTGTGCCGACCGGTGCAGAAGTCGAACTCCGGTGACATCCAGCCGTGCCGCGCGCAGCGGGTGTCGACCGTGCCGAACAGGCTCGCGGTCGAGGCCTTCCAGGGCAACTGGGCGAACTTGTCGACGGTGCCGATGACGAGCGCGGGAGTGAGCCGGTAGACCTCCTCGTCGGTGGTCAGCACGGGCAGGCCCTCGCCGGGCGAGCGGCGCGGAGTGAACAGGCAGTCCCCCTCCGGGTCGCTGCAGAACAGCAGCACGCGACGGCGCTTGTCGTCGGTCTTGAGGTCGCGGCCGGCCGACAGGCGGGCGCCGCACCACGGACAGGCGGCGAGCTGCAGCGGTCCGCCGAGGGCCTCGTCGACGCCGCGGGCGTCCTGCACAGCCCGGCGCGCCTCGTCGTAGGTGTTCGGCGTGACGGAGCTCCCGACCCACAGCCCGATGCGGAACGGCGTGGACCCCCACCGGGCGTCGCCGGAGGCCAGCCGTTCACGCCGCAGGTGCTCGCAAGCACACATCAGCGCCGCTGCGCGCTGGAACTGCTGGGCGGTGAGCAGCCGCAGCGTGTAGCGCATGAGCACCGCGACGCCGTCGCTGCCGTCACGGGCCTCGGCACCCTCACCGACGACGCCCTGCAGCCGGCGCAGCGCCAGGGTGTAGGCGGTCAGCCCGAGGTAGGCCTCGGTCTTGCCGCCGCCGGTCGGGAAGAACAGCAACTGCGCCTGGCCGACGGCGTCGCGGTGCGCGTCCGGGTGGCCTGGATCGGTGAGGCCGGGCAGGCACAGCAGCACGAAGGCCAGCTGGAAGGGCCGCCAGCTTCGGTTCTGCGGCACGTCGAAGCGACGCAGCAGCGCGCCGACGTCGGCGCTGGGCTCGGCCAGCCGGGCTCGGGTCAGCTCGCTGCGCACCCGCTGCACGGCCATCGCCTGGTTGGCGAAGCGGAACGCCTCGCGGGCCAAGCCGTCATCGCGCAGCAGGTCGATGGCCCGGTCGAGCCGGTCGGCCATCTGATCGGCGCTGTCGAGGGCGTCGGAGCCGGCCGGTTCATAGCGGGCGACCTCCGGCTCGACCAGCCGCGCCCGCTGCTCCGTGAGCCAGCCGCGGTAGCCGGTGGCGAGCGGCCGCAGCGCGCGCACGAGCTCGTCGCGGGCGAGCTCCGGGCTGCCGAGGCGCGCCATGTCGAGCACCAGCCCGGACAGCGACGCGCCGGGGACGGTCAGGGGCACATCGGCGGCGGGGAAGCAGGTGGTGCGCAGCCGCCAGGCGCGGGTCTCGCCGTGGCCAACGTCGGCGTCGACAGCGCACTGCCGGCCGGAGGCGTAGCGGCGGAAGCGGCGGTAGAGCAGCTCGAGGTGCCGCCGCTCGGCGTCGCTGGTCGCAGGTGGGGTGCTCAGCGCGGGGTCGTTGTGGCCGACGAAGACGGCCGCCGCGCCGTCGAGGGCGGTAACGGTCAGGCCGGTCTGATAGGTGCGGGCGGTGTCGACCGACGTCGGCGGCACCGGCTGGTCGTTGACCAGCGCGACCTCGACAACGCGACAGCCGGTCCGTTGGCGCACCGCGACCCGCAGCACGACGCCCTCGCGCTCGGAGTCGACGACATACGGCGGCGCGTCGGCCTGCGTCAGGTCGATCTCCACCTCGCCGCCGGCAGGCGCACGCCGCCAGACCGTGCGCGGACGGCCCTGCTCGGTGAGGTGGACCTCGGACACCGCCGGCGCGTAGGCCCCCCAGCTTGCCGTGACGACGAGCCGCTGCACGTCGGCCGGCACGACGAAGGACACGCCGAGCGCCGAGGCCGCCATCGAGCCCGTGCGCTGCGCCGCGCCCGACTCGACGTCGTCCCCCGGCCCTTCGCCGGACTCGGTGACCTCTCGGTCGACCAGCTCGGGTGCCAGCAGCTCGCCGGCGTCGTCGTCGTCCGGCTCTGGCAGGGGGTCGCCCGGCCGTGTCCGCGGCACGAGCCGGCCAACGAGGTAGCGCTCGGCCGGCGGCGTTCCGGGTGGCAGCTCCTCGTGCTCGCCGTCGCGTGGGCCGAGAAGGTCACGATCGAGCGCCGCCTCGAGCTCGGCGCGGACGTCGTAGGAGGTGGCGGGTGTCGTCATGAGGAGCCGACCGTACGACGGTGGTGCGACAGGACAGTCCAGACGACCGTGTCTGCAGCGCCGGACCTGCACAGCACTGTCAAGTCCATCCCGAAGATGTGCGATATTCGAACCATGACCTCGCCGGCCTCATCCTGGACGGACGTCGGGGATCGCGTGCGCACCAGTCGCCTTGCCAGCGGGCTGACCCAGGCGGACCTAGCGGGGAGAGTCGGGCTCCAGCGCTCGATGATCTCGAAGATCGAGGCCGGAGAGCGTGAGGTCGACGCGCTCGAGCTATACCAGCTCGCGGACGCGCTCGGCGTGCCGCTCGCGCACCTCATCTCGCGACCAGCGCCGTCGATGGTCTCCCGCCGTGAAGCTCTGGAGGACACCGCTGGCGACACCGACCGCCTGCGGTACCGCCTGGACGCGCTGCTCGAGGAGCACGCACGCAGGGTCGGCTGGCTGGTCGAGCAGGACGCGCTCACGCCGCCTCCTGCCAGCCAGCAGTCGGCGAGCACGCTAGAGGAGGCGCGTCGCGCGGCTCGTTCCGTCCGGGCGGCGTTGGAGGTGGGGGACGCCCCGCTCGGTCCGATGGGCGGCGTCGCCGAGCAACTCGGGCTCTACCTGACGGTGGTCGACTTGGCTGTGGACGGCGCGAGCATGAGCGTGGACGCCTGGGGCGTCGCGGTCGTCGGAGGCGGCTCCTCCATCGAGCCGGGACGGCGACGAATGACCGCCGCACACGAGCTCGGCCACCACGTGCTCGGCGACGAGTACAGCTCCGACGTGGGTGTCTCCGCGAGCCGGGACGAGCGGGAGGCGGCCATCCAGGCCTTCGCTGCGGAGCTGCTCCTGCCGGGCACGGTCGTCGCCGCGCGCCTGACACCGGCCAAAGACGACGACACGCGGCACGCGGCGCTGGTAGCGCTGGCGGCCGAGTACCGGGTCTCGTGGGCGGTCGCCGTCCGCATCGCCGGAGCCAGCGGGCTGACGGCTGCGGACATCCGGCGCTTGCGCACCCAGCCTCCTGTCGATGCCGACTTCCTCCGGGTGGTCGGCGTCCTGCCGAGCCCCGACCTGCCTCTGGGGGACACAGGGCCCGAGTACCGACGGGCGGTCCTGCGCGCGCTGGACGCCGGGCGGATGACGTCCGCGCGGGCGCACGAGCTGCTGTACGGGGTTGTCTCGCTGGACGCCCTCGAGTCGTGACCGACCGGCCGGTCCTGGTCTGGGACGCCAGTGCGCTGCACCACCCCGCGATCGCGGACCGGATCGACGTCCTCGCACACCTGGCCGCGCCGTGGCGCAACGTGACGACGGCCGCGGTGCTTGAGGAGCTGGGCCAGCACGCGCTGCGCGAGACGGTGCTCTCCACTGGCTGGCTCGGGGAGCACCGGCTGGACACGCTGGACGGACTGCCGCTGCTCGTGGATTGGACGCAGCGGTTGGCTGCCGGTCGGCACCACCGTGGTGAGGTCACCGTCGCAGTGGCCAGCGAGCTGCTCGGTGGCACCGCGCTGCTGGACGACCGTGACGCGAGGACGGTGCTGAGGACCCACGGGGTCGAGGCGCACGGCACCGTCTGGCTCGCGGCCGAGGCGGTGCGGTCCGGCCGGGAACAGTCCGCCGCGGCCCTCGATGGGTTCTTCGGGGCGCTGCTGAGCGCCGGCGCCCGACTGCCGTTCGCGACGGGAACCGAGTGGAGTCGCTGGGCGCAGGGGCAGGGACTGCTGTGACGCTCGAGGACGCTCGGCCGACCGCACCCAACTACCCACTGGGCCAGCCGGGCGAGGACATCAGCCTCTACGCCGGACCGATGCGTGTGGCCGGTGTGGCGGTCTCAGGGCGGGTCTGGATGTCCATGACGGGGGAGGTCGCCTTCCGCTGGGCGGTCAGCGACCGCGACTGGCGCTCGATGCCGCTGGGCGACACGAGTCTCGCCTTCGACCACTCCCAGCTCGGCCCGCTGGACCTGCCTGGTCGAGTGACGTCAACAGCCGGCCGTGGCTCGCTGAGCTCGACGACAGCGGGTTCGGCCACCTCCGTCGACGAGCTCACTCTCCACTGGATTGGCTTGCCCGCCATCCTCCCGGCAGCGGGCCTGTCCTCTCCGGGCGCCGCCTGGGCCGGTCGCTGGGAGGGGTCCGGCGGCGGCTGGTCCTTGCGCCTCGACGCTCGTCACGACCACGCGGACATCTTCTCAAGGGCACAGGACTCGCCAGGCCACGTCGTGACGCACGTCGGCACCCTTCGCCGAGCCGACGGCCGGACGTTCTCACCGCAGGAGGCCGAGGACGCTCTCGCCGGCCTGCACGTCGCGCTGTCGTTCGCGCTGGGCCGCTGGGTGGCCCCCGCGCTATCAACCGGCCACCTCGACGGCCGGCGGGTGTGGGAGCTGTGGAGCGCGTGGCGGTGCGACCCGGTTCAAGCGAATTACGCCTGGTGGGACACGCACACGGGTGACGATCTGCGAGCCTTCGCCGGCCTCTTCCTCGACGCTTGGACGGACCCTGCGCGACACGACCGCATACGGCACGTCGCCCACCACCTCGTCGAGTCGAACAAGGCGGCGGTGACGCTGGAGGCGCGGATCATGCTCGTTGGAGCCGCTCTGGAGTACCTGTCGTGGGTCACGTTCGTCGTCGGCGGTGGTCGATCGGCCCGGGACCACCCCAGTCGGGCTAGTGACAAGCTCCGGGAGCTGCTGATCCGCGCCGGCATCGAGACGCAGGTGCCGGCGGAGTTGGAGGCCTTTGCCGGACTGCCGCTCCCGCACG